>WNGK01002640.1_pt1 | contig 19386 bp, 16 predicted proteins | sample 5400601 | NCBI WGS metagenome assembly WNGK01 (sample SAMN13153376, study PRJNA577476) | soil metagenome | isolation source: 60 cm soil or saprolite under Garry oak tree replicate 1 | place: USA:California | collected 2016-06-15
ACCAGTTGCTCCTTGCCCAACGGCCTGAAGATGATGATGTCATCCACCCGGTTCAGGAATTCTGGCTTGAAGTGCGCGTGCAGTGTGTTCATCACCTGCCTCGAAGCCTCCTCAAAAGCTTGCTCTGATCTCAGGCCTTCAGCTTGCAAGAAAGCCGAGCCGAGGTTCGAAGTCATGATGATGATTGTGTTCTTGAAATCCACGATGCGACCTTTGCCGTCCGTCAGCCGTCCATCGTCCATAATTTGCAATAGGATGTTGAACACATCAGGGTGCGCCTTCTCGATCTCATCAAACAGCACGACCGCATACGGATGCCGGCGCACCTGCTCGGTGAGTTGCCCGCCTTCTTCGTAGCCCACGTATCCCGGAGGCGCGCCAATCAGCCGCGCCACCGCATGCTTCTCCATGTACTCGGACATGTCGATCCGCAGCATAGCGCGCTCGTCATCAAATAAGAATTCGGCCAGGGCCCGCGCCAGCTCGGTCTTTCCAACTCCAGTCGGCCCGAGGAAGATGAAGGATCCAATCGGGCGCTTGGGATCGCTGAGGCCCGCACGGGAGCGTCGAATCGCATTGGCCACGCGTTCAAGCGCGACATCCTGCCCAATCACGCGTTGACGCAGCCGCTCTTCCATGGTGACCAGCTTCTTGACCTCGCCCTCGAGCATCTTCGAAACCGGAATCCCCGTCCATTTCGACACAATGCGGGCAATGTCCTCCTCGTCGACTTCTTCTTTTAGCATGCGTGCTGGTTTGCCCTGTGTGGGTCGGACACTCTTGTCCGACTGGCCATCCGTTTGACCCGTGACCTTCGCCAGTTCTTCTTCCGCCTGCCGCAGCAAGCCATAGCGAATCTCCGCCACCCGCTGCAAATTCCCCTGGCGCTCTTCGGTCTGTTCCTCCAACTTGAGCTGCTCGATTTTCTCTTTCAATTGCCGCGAGCGCGCGATCAGGTCTTTCTCCTGTTTCCACTTAGCCTTAAGCGCATTCGATTTCTCGCGAACTTCGGCGAGTTCTTTGTCGATGACCTTCAAACGCTCTTTGGAATTCGGGTCGTCTTCTTTCTTTAACGCCTGCTTTTCGATTTCAAGCTGTGTCGCACGTCTCTCAAGCTGGTCAATATCAGTAGGCAGAGAATCGATCTGAATCCGCAACGACGCCGCAGCTTCATCAACCAGGTCAATGGCCTTGTCCGGCAGGAAGCGGTCAGAGATATAACGATGCGACAGAGTCGCCGCCGCTACGATCGCCGAATCTTTGATCCGCACCCCGTGATGAACTTCGTAGCGCTCTTTCAACCCGCGCAGAATCGCAATCGTATCCTCAACGTTCGGTTCGCCCACAAACACGATCTGAAAACGCCGCTCCAGGGCCGCATCCTTCTCGATGTGTTTCCGATATTCATTCAGGGTAGTAGCGCCGATTGCTCGCAACTCGCCACGCGCCAATGCAGGTTTCAGCATGTTGGAAGCGTCAATCGCGCCTTCTGCAGCACCCGCGCCCACCAGAGTGTGCAACTCGTCAATAAAAAGGATGATCTTCCCCTGCGAGTCCTCGATCTCTTTCAGCACCGCCTTCAGCCGGTCCTCAAATTCTCCACGATACTTCGCCCCTGCCAGCATCGCGCCCAGATCCAGCGCAACCACGCGTTTGTTCTTCAATGCCTCGGGCACGTCGCCGGAAACGATTCGCTGTGCCAGGCCTTCCACAATCGCAGTCTTTCCGACCCCAGGTTCGCCGATGAGCACGGGATTGTTCTTCGTCCGCCGGGAGAGCACCTGCACCACTCGGCGAATCTCCTCATCGCGTCCGATCACCGGATCGAGCTTGCCCCGCCGCGCCTGCTCCGTCAGATCGCGGGCATAGCGTTCCAGCGCCTGATATTTTGCCTCGGGATTCTGGTCAGTGATGCGTTGCGATCCGCGGACCGCGGTCAGTGCCTTCAAAATCGCATCGTGCGTCGCCCCATGACGCGCAAGGATCTCCTGCGCGGAATCACGCTTGAGCTGGGTGACCGCGAGCAGAAGGTGCTCGGTCGAGACATACTCATCCTTGAAGTTATCGGCTTCTTTGAAGGCGCGATCGAGAAGCTGGTTAGCCGCCTGCGATAAAGACGCCTGCGCCGCTCCTCCTGAGACTTTCGGCAGCCGCTCCATTTCCTGATAAATCTCATTGAGCACGGTCTGGGGCCCGATACCGATCTTTTCCAGCACCGGCGGCACAATGCCTTCTTTGTCTTCCAACAACGCCGCCAGCAAATGCAGGGGGAGAAGCTCGGGATTCCCGTGCTCCGACGCCAGCTCGTTCCCGCGCTGCACCGCCTCCTGCGCCTTCAATGTGAATTTGTCCCAGCGGATTGCCATAGCCTTGCTCCAGATACTAACCAGATGCTGACTGTAGAGGCGAAGAACTCTGAAATTCTTGTGGCTCAAGCACAGCCGGCTGCACGTCCTTAAGAAACAGAGAACTGCTGCCGTAGTCGATTACAGCTGCCTGGTTCTCAAAAACGTCCACCCCGAAAATCGCGTCCACGGGCGTTGTCCCTTTGAGCGCCAGCGCCGCGTTAACGTGGGTCATATCCATAGCGTACAGCGCACGCGTGCGTGGCCTGACATCGCCAATTTTCAACTCCGCATCATGGAGCTCAAAGACTTCCAGTTGAGCAGCGCCCGCTCCGCCTCCAACTCGTCCCATCGCCGTCAGCTTTAATCCAAGTTCTTGCGCCAAAGAGAAGCTGACCACAGTACTGGCTGCTCCCGTGTCGATCAATACTCGCACTGCGCAGCCCGCCAAAGTACCGCTGGCCTCGAAGTGTCCAACACCGTTACGACTTAGAGCGATTCGCCTATACCCAGCTGCCTCGAGAAACATCGGTAGCGTCATGGGAGTCTCACCTCGCCCGCGATCGACTTTGTAAAGAGATCTTGGAAAAATGGGAGGCGCTTCGTGCCGCCTCCCGTCAGGAATTTATCGAGGGTCGCTCGTCCCTATACAAGCACTGCCTTATGCGGCCTTGCCAGCGCCCTTGCCCTCGAGGACGCGCTCGCTGCCCACGTTGACTTTGATCTGCTTCGGCTTGGCTTCGGCCTTCTTGGCAAGCTGGACCTTCAAGATCCCCTTGTCATAGTGCGCCTGGACGCGCTCCGCATCCACCGTATTCGGAAGCGTGAAAGAGCGAGTGAAGCTGCCATACTGCCGCTCAACCCGGCGGAAGTTCTCTTCTTTCTCTTCCTTCTCGAACTTGCGCTCGCCGTGCACGACCAGCGTGTTGTTCTCGATCCGGACATCGATGTCTTTCTCATCAATTCCCGGAACCTCAATCTTCAGCGTGATGTTGTGGTCGTCCTCGTAAACGTCCACTGGTGGCGCAAAAGTCGAGGTGGTCAGCGCCTCTTCCCGCACGTCTCCGGACGAGTCACGAAACAAACGGTTCATGCGGTCCTGCAATGTGGTGAACTCACGGAATGGATCCCATCGAGTAAGAACTGTCATGTCAAACCTCCTAAATTAGAATTTCTAGAAATGTTGAGTTAAATGGCTTGCCGTAGTTAGCCACTGCCTTATTGCAAGCCAAGCATAAAATATGAGCGTATTATTGTCAAGTACTTGATGAACCTTATATTTCTTTAACTTACAACTGCTATAAGGCATTTCAAGTAAGCAGTTTCCGGTATGCTGAGGACTGTCGGATGGTCTTTTGCTTGCCCACGGTTTTCCAGGAGACGAAGAATTCTGTGGGAATCGAGAGCGGCGGCCGAAACCGATCCTAGCAGATCATTCGCACTGACATGGTAGGAACACGAGCAGGTCACCAGGATCCCTCCCGGCCGCAGCATCTTAAGCGCCCGCAGATTCAGTTCTTTGTAACCGCGCATGGCCGTTTGCAGATTGTGCTTGGTTTTGGCGAATGCCGGAGGATCAAGCACGATGCAGTCATAGTGCTTCCTTGCGTCGGCATAATCCCGCAGCAAATCGAAGGCGTTTGCCTCGATCCATTCAATCTCGTGTCCGTTCAGAGCAGCATTTCGCTCGGCCACTTCCAGTGCTGGACGCGAGCTGTCCACGCCGGTCACTCGCGAGCAATTTCGCGCCATATGCAGCGCGAACCCACCCTGATAGCAGAAGACGTCGAGGGCTTCCCCACGGGCGTATTGTGCCGCCGCCGCATAGTTCTCTCTCTGATCGAGAAATGCCCCGGTCTTCTGGCCTCCCAGTGCTTCGTAAATAAAGCGCACGCCGTTCATCTGGAATTCTGTCGTGCTCTTCTCGCCCGCTATCAGGCCGCTCTCTTTCTCGGGAAGCTGTTCGAGCCGGCGAACTCGCGGATCAACTCTCTCCGCGATCGAAGCCGGATTCAAAGAGCTCGGAAGCTCAGAAATAATCCTCTCGCGCATTGGCCCCGCATCCATCGCCTGGGTCAGAACCTGCATGGAGAGAATGTCGTTGTAGCGGTCGATGATTAGCCCAGGCAGAAAATCCGCTTCGCTGAAGATCACGCGATATGCGTCGGTATCCCGAACAAAGCGTTCGCGGTAAGCAATCGCTGCCTGAATCCGCTCTCGAACAAGTTGCCCGAGATCGGAAACCGGCTTGTTCGAAATCATCCGCAACGCGATTTCGGAACTCGAGCTGTACAACGCTGATCCCAAAGTCCGCGTGGAGTGTGCTCGTGTGGGTCGGACACTCTTGTCCGACAATTCCTGCACTGTCACTAATGTGCCGGGAGGAACGTCCTTGGCGTCGACAATATCCGATCGGTAAACCCAAACGTGACCAGACCTGACGCGGTCCGCACCTCGGCGCGACACGACAACTCGGGGCTGGCCGCCGCCATTCGCCTCTCGTGGCATCGTCGAATCTTATCGCAGGTGCAGGGTGCAATTGCTGTTTAGTACAATCTCGTTTCTCATCCAATCATCGAAACTAACTGCAAAGCGCCGGAGGCCTTCACGCGTACGCGTCGAGTCCAAATGTATGCTTGTATTTATTGACGAATAGGGCACGAACAAATCGTAAGCAAGATTAAGACGAACGATTCAGCGTCGAACAATCTCCTGCAATTGGCAGATATGGTTTTGCGGTACCGTGGGGCGTTACCTGAAGAAATCTTAGGGCGACCATCTAACCTATCGAAAGATAATCTCGCATCGCGAACTGATGCTGAAAATCTGGCCCTGCTAGAAGTGAAACCCGCTAGCCTAGCTCCTTTCGGGGCACGCGCACAATACGGTGACAGTCCGGCTCAGCGGACGATTCCCTATCTACAATGCCTGATGAATTACGCGTATTACACAACTATATCTCCTTGCTTATCTATAGCTTAAGGACGGGTATACGCACAGAACTTCGTAATTCCACAAGCACCCACAGGATTTTCATATTCTTCGCCCCGCCTTTATCATTGCCCGTAATTCTCCTTTTCTAGTTATTCTAGTTACTCCTCCTTAGGAGGCTGCAGAAACTTGCATCATATGTACCGTAGTCCCTGCAACCGCCTAAACGTCTGTGCAGCAGCGGCTTTCCTTTGAGATAATTTAAGGAGCGCCGCCACACACTGGGATCCGGGGAACTTTCCTGATCGAACTGACTGCAAGCAACGCCAGCGCGCGTGTACCGCTTCAGAAATCCGCTTGGCGGCTCATCGCCCAGAGCCGCAACACCGATATCTACAGAATGCCATGCGCCAGTTGTGACCATTCGCTTGTGGCAAAGTGTGCTCGCAACCCAGAGGAGGGCTTTCGCAGCTTGCGTAGCGAATTTTCGGCGCTGCAGGACATCGCTCGGCGGACAGGCGATGCGCTTACAGATTCGATCCCTCGCCCAATCACTTTCCTCGAGGACGAGGGCGTCCTGGTATTGAGCGACATAGGCGGGGCGCCTCTCGCATCCAAGCTCCGCTGGAAAGGGAATGTGCTGCTCGGCTGGCAGAATCTCGTGACCATGCGCAAACATTGGCCGGGCCCTTGGCGGATGGTTAACGAACTTTCAAGGCGCAACCGCAGTCCGAGCCCTGGCTCATAATCACCGCAAGTATTTGGAGAGGTTTGACAGAAATCTATCTCTGACTCGGCAATTAGGAATTTCTACAACTGCACTTCGCCGCGTCCGGGACCGAGCAGAGGCAATCAGCGCGTCGTTTGAAGGCACCTTGATGTGCGCAGCCGCCGCGCATGGAGACTTCCTTCCCCAGAACATCCTTCTCGAAGGATTGCGACCCAAAGTTATCGATTTTGCCGCGTATTGTGCCAGGGCGCCGGTCTACCGGGACGTGGCTGCATTTACCGGCTACATCGCCTTGCTGGCAAGCAAGAAAAAATATTCAAACAGAGCGCTTGGAGTTTTGATTAAGTATTTTTTTCAGGAGTACGAAGGGAGCTTGAACGGCTCCCTGCTGAGGATTTTTGTGCTGAAGTCAATGCTGCAAATAATTGGTTATGGACCCGACAGGCTTCCATCCGCCCATACTCTGCGACGGCTTGAAAACGTACTCATTGCAGTAGCTGACGGAACTTCGTGGTTCGACGAGTGCATGAAAAATTCAACGGTATCAACCACCAGTCTTACTCAGCCCGAGTTTCGATAGCATCGCTGGGCGGCGGGAAATACGCACAATGCGGGATCAGCTCGCTAGGCTCGGACTACGCCGAAACTGATTCTTTCTGGTGATGAGCTGCAGCTTCGGCCCGCGCCAAATCCAAATCCCGCTGCAGTAGATCGAGCGCAAAGCTGGGAAGCTCCGTGCCCCATTCGTCCAACTCAGCCTCGCTCCAGTTTCCGTTCAGGCGAATGGTCTCAGCGAGGTCCTCGGGAAACGCCTGCCGGTAGCCGCCTTCGCGCACGAACGTCTCACCCAGCTTGCGTCCTGTAGCAGCGTCATACACCCGGCGATGCGCGGTGCCATCGGTATTCGAAAAACTTAAAAACACCTCACCGCTCTCCCCATACTCGCCGCGATAGTACCAAGCCTGGCTGGCGTCAATCTTCGGATGCACCCGGCGCTTCGTGGCCCGTTCTACCTGCGGCGCCGTTGGAGCTTCTTTGGAAGGATCGTAATAAAGGATGCGCTGGCAGGAGTCGCAAAAAATCAGTTTGCCACTGCGGACTTCGTTATAAGTCTGCGGACGCAGCACGACCGAGCATCCCATACATTTCTGGTCACGAACTTCCGCCAGCCCCGAGCCGCGGAATTTCAGCACGCGATCATAGTGTCTGAGCAAGTCCGGATCGACCGCCGCCCGGGCAGCATCGCGTTTTTCTGTCCACTCTGCCAATTCTTTTTCGTCCTGGGCGGTACGATCGTGTGCGATTTTCTTTTCTTTCTCGATCTCCGCGGTTTCTTCTTTCAGCTCAGCTTCGGCCGCCTTGACTTCTTTCTCGCGGACTTCAGCGTTGACCATCAGCTCAAGAATCTTGTCCTCATTGGCGCCGATTTCCTTTTCCGCGAACTGGATCTCGTGCAGCAACGCCTTGTACTGCTCGTTGGTCTTCACATCGAGCGATTGATCACGGTACTTGGAAATTTTCTGGCGCAGGTCGGTGATAGCGGTATCGTATTTTCGACGCGCAGCGTCGTCGGTCTTTACCGCAGACTTTGCCTTTTCCAGCGTAGCTTTGGTTCCCGCCAGTTGTTCTTCAATGGCAGCCACGCGCTTGGGAAGTTCGGCGATCTCCGCCTTCAGCCGCTGGATTTCGCGGTCGGTGCGCTGCAACGTTATCAGGAGCTCTATCTCTGGAGACATCGGAAGACTAATATTGCAATTTTAGCACGCTGAACGGGCGGCGCAGTCGGGTCGGTCCGTGCTTACTCCGGCGGACACAGGAGTGGGCGGCCTGCGCCGAGTGTGCGCCCCAGTGTAAACTTGCCAGTTTTATTCAGCTGTGCCGGCGTTCTGAACGGAGCTACCCGATGAAACCATTCCTGCGTGCGCTGGGCGTCTGCCCCCTCCTGCTCTATCTCGCCTTTTCGCAGACGACTTCAGGAAAGAAGCCCCTCACCATTGAAGCGATTTTTGCCGAGGGTGGCATTACCGGCCGTGAGCCGGAGACCATTAGATGGAGCCCCGACGGCACCAAATTTTCTTTCATCCAGCGTGACGATTCCGGCGAACATGGGGAGCTTTGGTATGTGGACGCCGCCTCCGGAGAAAAGAAAGTCCTGGTCAGCGAAGTCAAACTGGCCGGGCTCGCCCCACCGGTAGAAAAAATCAAGAATGAACGGGAGAAGGAGCGCCTCACCCGCTATCACGTCGCCGCCTACGAGTGGTCCCCGGATTCCAAACACTTGCTTTTCGATTCTCAGGGGCAACTGTGGTTGTACTCGCTGGAAAGCGGGACCGCTGTTCAGTTCACTTCGGCTCCGAACCCTAGCAGCGATCCCAAGTTCTCACCCGATGGGAACCGGCTTGCGTACCTGCGCAAACACAATTTGTATGTGCGTCCCGCGAATGGCGGCAGTGAGAAGCAACTCACCAAAGACAATGATGAGAATCTGTTGAATGGCGAAGTGGATTGGGTTTATGCCGAGGAACTGGAGGTGCGCAGCAATTATTTCTGGTCTCCAGATGGCCGGGAAATTGCTTTTCTGCAGATGAATGAAGCCCGAGTGCCTGTATACCCCATCGAGGATTGGCTGTCTCCGCGTTCGACGGTTGACATGGAGAAGTACCCCAACCCAGGCGATCCCAACCCTGCTGTCCGCCTGGGGGTAATCAGTTCGTCCGGCGGCAGGCCAAAGTGGGTTTCGCTCACCGCGGACCAGGATGTTTACATCCCGCGTTTCGGTTGGGTCCGCGATGGCTTGCTCTGGGCTGAGGAATTGAATCGCGCGCAGAACAGCCTGGATCTGTATTTCGTAGATGCGCGCTCCGGGCGTTCCCGCAAAGTCTTGACTGAAACCGACTGTGACGGCTGGATGTGGATCAACGATGACTTGAAAGTCCTGAAATCAGGAGACCGTTTCACCTGGTCGAGTTGGCGGGATGGCACCACCCAGCTTTACTTGTACAGCTTCGATAAAGCCAATCCACTCGCCACTGACGCCAAACTTGAACGGCAGCTCACCAAGGGCGACTTCGAGGTGTTAGGCAATTCGCGTCCGTTGTCCGGCATCGAGGGTGTTGATGAATCCGCCGGTGTTATCTATTTCACCTGTGACAAAGATGACCCGCGGCAGCGTCAGCTTTACTCCGTGAAGCTCGATGGCTCTGGCCTGCAGCGCGTCTCGCAGGAAGACGGCACACATGAATCTACGTTTGCCGATGATGGCAAGCACTATGTTGACGAATTCTCCGCCATCATGACGCCGCCCCGAATGTCGATCTGCACCATCGGTGGCTCATGCAAGAACGTCTGGGACGCAAGAAGTGTCGATGACTTTGACATCATCGCTCCCAAATTCCTTGACTTCAAGGCCGAGGACGGTACTCGGCTCTATGGCGAATTGCTAATGCCGCCCGAAGGCACAGACATCGGGAAGACACCGCTGATCGTTTACATCTACGGCGGTCCGGCGGCGCAGACCGTACGCAACGAGTGGCCGGCGCGCGATTTGTTTCACCAGATCCTTGTACATCAGGGATTTGCCGTTTTCACCGTCGATAATCGCGGTACTCCCGGGCGAGACCGCAAGTTTCAAACTGCGGTGCGGCATCAGTATGGCGTGATCGAGCTCAAGGACCAGCTCACCGCGCTCGACCAGTTATTCGCGCAGTACCCGCAATTGGATCGCGCCCGCGTTGCGATCTGGGGGTGGAGCAACGGCGGTTCTATGACTCTCTATGCCATGACCCATTCGGCTCTGTTCAAAGCCGGAGTATCGGTGGCTCCGGTCACCGACTGGTATGACTACGATTCCATCTACACCGAACGCAACAACGGCCTGCCTAACGACAAGAGCAGCACAAGTTATGGTGATATGGATTTGCCGAAAGCGGCAAGCAAACTGCATGGGTCTCTGTTGCTGGTCCATGGCACTAGCGACGACAACGTACACTTTCAAAACAGTGTGCAAATGGTGGAGGCGCTAATTCAGGCGGGCAAGCAATTCCGCTTCATGGTGTATCCGGGGAAGACCCACGGCGTCGCTGGACCCGTGGATCGCACTCACTTATTTCACATGATCGAAGATCACTTTGAAAGCGAACTGAAATAGGCGCAGACCATGTGGAGACAGCCGCTCTCGGCTGTCCGGGCGGGCAACGCCCGGCGGTTTCACGCAGCGAGGGCCTGAGCAAGATCGAAGCGGCATCCGTTCCTGGATGGTTCAAAGGTAGGGCAGCATTCATGCATCGCATCACACTTGGCGACTTCGAACTGACTGCCCTCTCCGACGGTCTCTATCAGCTTGATGGCGGCGGCTTCTTCGGCGTAGTCCCAAAGACTTTGTGGTCGAAAAAGCTCGCGGCAGACGAAAACAACTGCGTACCAGTAGGCCTGAATTCGGTGCTGGTTCGCACAGACGACAGGAACATCCTGATCGAAACCGGAATCGGCAACAAGCTCTCCGAGAAGATGGTGCAGATTTACGGACAGCCGGCCAAACTGCTCGACAACCTGAGCGCGACCGGCGTGTCGCCCGGTGACATCGACGTCGTCATCAACACCCATCTTCACTTCGATCATTGCGGATGGAACACAGTCCTCCACGTCGGCAAGCCCGTAGCCACATTTCCGAAAGCCAAGTACTACGTGCAGGACGGCGAATGGAGGCACGCCCACGAAAACCAGCGGGACGCGATCAGCTACATGACGAACAATTATGATCCACTAGTCGAAAGCGGCCAGATGCAGTTGCTTCATGGCGATCAGGAAATCGCTCCGGGAATTTTGGTGAAAGTGTTTCCCGGTCACACCCGCGACATGCAGGCGGTAATCATTCAAAGCGCAGGCGAGACAGCTTGTTACATCTCTGACCTGATTCCAACTTCCCTGCATCTCGAGTTGAACTGGGTGATGGCGTTCGACCTCTATCCTCTTGAAACCATCGAGAGCCGCCAGCGCTACTACTCGCGCGCCATCCCCGAGAAGTGGCTAACAATGTTTACGCACGATCCCGAGATGCCCTGGGCGTATCTGGAAAAAGACGAGCGCGGAAAGATTGTAGTGACGCGGGCTTGACCCATCTCAAGCATTCGTAATTGCCTCAACTCCTGCCAGCCGTGCCTCAAAGAATTCTTCCACGCGCTCGAGAATGTTCGGTGCTGTCTTCGAATCGTAGATTGCCTTGCGCAGCGCTGCTCCTCCCGGAACGCCATGCGTGAACCACGACGCGAACTGCTTCATCTTCCCGGTCGCATCGGGCAGCTCTTCTTCAATCAACATCTGGAAGTAAGTGCGGATCATCTGGTACCGGTCAGACTCCGACGGTTCGTCGTAGGGATTAACTGCGGCATCCCGCCTCTCCACGAGGGTGCCCCACCCTTCCCCGTTCTCTGGAGAGGGTGGGGATTTTAGAGCCGCGCAATACTGCTCAATCTGCCTGAAGATCCACGGATTCGCCGGTGCTGTCCGCCCAATCATCACCGCATCGCAGCCGGTCGCCTCGACCATCGCGCACGCATCTTCCGGCACACGGATATCCCCATTCCCAATCACCGGAATCTTTACCGCATCTTTCACTGCTGCAATCCACTCCCAGCGCGCATTCCCGCTGTATCCCTGCTCGCGGGTGCGGGCATGCAGCGCCACCGCGCAGAGTCCGCAGTCTTCGGCAATCTTCGCGAGTTCCACGCATACGATCTCTTCGTCATTCCATCCCGCGCGAAACTTCACCGTGAAGGGAATCGTAACTGCCTTCCGCACCGCTTCAAAGATCCCGCCAATCCGCGGCAGATCGCGCAGCAGCCCCGAGCCTCCATTGCACTTCACAACTTTTTTCGCCGGACATCCCAGGTTCAGATCCACCAAATCAAACCCCAGGTCTGCGACAATGTGCGCCGCATCCGCCATTACCCGTGGATCGCTGCCAAAAAGCTGCGCCGAAATCGGATGCTCGTCCTCGTAAAAATGCAGATACCGCTTGGCCTTCTGGTCCTTCGCGCGAAGCACCCCGTCCGCCGAGGTGAACTCAGTCATGATCAGCCCACATCCGCCGAGGTTGCGAATGAACCTCCGGAAGACTGTGTCGGTCACTCCAGCCATCGGCGCCAGCACAGTTGCGGGAGAAATGGTCACCGCTCCGATCTGAACCGACGAGGGAACCCTTGCCTGTGTGGGTCGGACACTCCTGTCCGACAAACCTCCAGAAATAGCCGAGTCCTGCGCATTGTCCCAAAACTTCTTCACAACATTAATTGTACCCGCCTGAGAAGGCGTTGATGCCTCGCCAGCGTTCCAGTTTCGGTTACTTAATATCAGGTATCGCCCGCAGATCGGCGAAGGTTTGCCGCTGAAATCTGGGTGACAGTTTTAGGCTTGGCTTCGTGCAAGCCTGCGAGCTCATCCTCGCCTTCTCCGTTGGGAACCTGCACCATAAGTCCCTTCACGCCGAAGCCGTGGATGATTAGTTGCATCTGGAGGTAAGTTTCCTCTCCTTCGTGCAGGTTCAATTCGTACACCTGATTGTCATTCGACCGAATGCGATATTTTCCTGCGGGTAAGTGAATCTTGAAGTAATGGCCGCTCAGCAGTTTGTTCAATTCAACATTGCCACAAAAGACTGAAGGCACATACGCCCAATTACCCTGTCCACGAAAAATGGTGACCGTCGCGGGCCCTTCGTGATGTACCGGCGCTGGGCGTGCTCGAGAGCGGCCCGTCCACTTGAACATTGCCGTTCAGGTAAGCGGTAATTTTTGTATTCGCCAGCAATTTGGCATCGCCACCCTTCTCGAGCATTAAGAGAGGAACCAGCGGCAGACCAACCACGGTCGCTCCCAACTCACCCATGTTGAGTCCCATGTCTGCTTGCTTGCCGACTCCCTTCGAGTGCTCTTGCGCTCGTAACGTGGCATGCTCTCCGGTCAGAAGCTGTACGTACTGGATATCAATGTCCAGGCTTCCGGCGCGGCCTTTGCGTGCTCTGGGTTTGACTGCGGTGACAATACCCCACGCCTCAGCGCCGCGAGGAATCGCGATCAGGTCCCCAGTTTTGACGTCCTCGGTCACCCGGAATGGAACTCGATCGCCGACTCTGGCCGAAGCCGAGGAAAAGGTCTGCTTCGTGCGCAGCAAGACCGGCGTTGCATCGGAGGAGTGTTATCAAGGAAGGCGCGGTGGCGACCTGGACGCTCTGCTGCGCCCCCGCAGTTTCTTGCGCGAAGGCGATTGCACTTGCCAGACAAATCACAGGAACCCAAACGTGGTTCAGCCTCATCGTTGTCCTCCCCTTCCCTCAGCATCGGAACAGCATCTCCGCGCCTGGAACTATAGAGGAAACACAGCGGCTGGGCTCAGAGCCATGAATTGTCTTCGGCCTCACTCTTGACGGGGGTCGCGGCTGCCGATTCTTACTCCGAGACACGCATGATCTGCGCATCCAAATCCGCGAGCGCCGATTCTAACATTTGCCGATGCCGCCGGTTCGAAGCCACTTCGAGCTGCTGCAATATCCTCTTCCGGGAAAGTTGTAGCGTCTGCCGCCGCTGCTCTGCCGAAATTTGCGCAGGGCTCAGCTGGTGCTTTCTTTGTTCCGCTTCTGAAGTGGCCAACTCCTGTTGCTGCTCGACCGATTTGCTCTCCCACCCGCGTGCCATAAAACGATTTTAAGCCTGGCAAAGCCGCGGTTGAGTGTCGCACGGCATCTTGTCCTAGGAAAGGCAACTACCTGGCTTTTTCGCGCATCTCTCGCCCGCGCGGTGGTATGCTTCTGGCATTTTTTTGTGCCGCTCTCGTCTCACATCGGATCCTGCGAATCCTCAGAGGAGATAACACCCATGCCGCAAACCCAGTCGATTGCGATGAAGTCTCTTTCGCGTTCTAAGTTGAGCGCGTTCCTAGTCCCCTGCCTACTAATTTTCGCCGCCACTGCTCTAAGCGCCACCGGTTGGCATACCAGCGGAGTGCAAATTGACAACCCCTCAGGCGCGCCCTTCATTATTACTGGCGTCAACTGGTACGGCTTCGAGACCACCGCGTATGTAGCCCATGGGATGTACACCAAGGATTACACCTTCATCTTGAACGAGGTGAAGCAGTTCGGGTACAACACCGTTCGCTTGCCATTTTCGAACCAAATGTGGGAGAGCGATCCCATCCCCAGCAAGCACTACACCAGCGCGTGTCCGACCTGCAGCGGGAAACACGGGCGTGATGTCATGGCTTTGATCCTCAACTATGCCGGCTCCATCGGCCTGCACGTCATCCTCGACAATCATCGCTCGGAAGCGGGTAGCTCCAATCAAGCCAACGGCCTTTGGTACATAACCGGACACAACAATTATCCCGAATCCAGCTGGACGAATGATTGGGTGCATATCCTGGACTGGGTCCACGGAATCCAACAGACTCAGGGTTCGACCGACACGGTAACGGTCAACTACCTTGCCTCGGACGGATTCCCTGTGGTCATCGGATTCGATCTGCGCAACGAGCCGCACACGGTCTGTAGCCGAACCGGATGCAATTATCTTGGAGGCTCGACCTGGGGCACGGGCGACAGCATAGATCCAGCAACCAATCCCAACCCGAACCCGTTCGCTCCCGCTTGCATTTCATCTTCAACCTGCCATGACTGGCGCTTAGCTGCCGAGCGCGCCGGCGACTCAGTTCTCGGCGAAGCTGGCAGCCGCGGCTGGGACAATCCAATTATTTTCGTGGAAGGAATCTCGCAATATCCCACCGCAACCGGAACTCCCGCCAACGGCCCGTACGATTTCTACTGGCAAGGCGGCCAACTCCAAGGCATTAACGGGAACGCAGGAAATGCCGGCGCTCCCATCGTCCTAAATGCAGGCGGAACTTCCTCGACCCTCGGAGCCGCAGTCAACAACCAGCTCGTCTATTCTGCCCACGATTACGGCCCGAGCCTGTTCGTTCAGCCTTGGTTCACCACTGACACTTGCTACGTCACCGGATGTTCTCCCCACAGCCTCGCCGATGTCTGGACCACGCATTGGGCTTTCATCGACATCGCCCAAGTCAACCCAGTCTGGCCGGGGCACGCTTCCTATCCTTGGAGCAACACCGGTTCGACGGCTTACTCCAACACTCCCGTGTGGCTCGGCGAATTTGGTACCGGAAACACTACCAGCGACGTCTTCACCAGCGGCGCCGGATCCGAAGGCCGTGGTTCACCGATCTGATCAACTTCATTAACAGCAGTTACACGTTGAACGAGCGCGAACAACTCCGGCGTAGCCGTGCAATCCTTGAACTGGACCTACTGGGCCTTCAACGGCGAAGACTCGTTTGGAATCCTTAACAGTAACTACAATGCTCTCTCTTTGCCGGCCAAGACCTATTCATTTTTATGCTTCGACCAGCAGGGGCCGTTTGCTTTGACTCACGGCACCGGTTCGAACCAGTGCGGCAACACCGGCCCGCTGCCGAATCCGCAGTAGGAGGTCACTGCAAGAGCGAAGCCCGCTTGCGTTAAGATGGCTGCCGTGCCGCCAGACGATCGCAAGCGGGTGTTTCGATTCGCGGTGTACGAGGCCGATCTAGCCTCCGGAGAGCTGCGCAAATCCGGTGTTCGAATCCGCTTGCATGAGCAGGCATTTCAAGTCCTGACCGCACTTCTCGAGCGTCCCGGCGAGATCGTCACTCGAGAAGAGTTAAGCCAGAAGCTCTGGCCCGCGGACACCTTTGTAGATTTTGACCACGGCCTGAACACCGTAATCAATAAACTGCGCGAAGCTCTGGGGGATTCAGCTTCCAATCCTCGATTCATCGAAACCCTGGCCCGTCGCGGCTACAGGTTTGTTGCGCCCGTCGAACTCACGCCGAGTCCGGGCGCCGCCGCGTTGTCGTCCACGCAGCAATCTTCCCCCGCCCGCAGCCCATCGGCGTCCATCCTGACGACGGCGGATGAAGTGCCCCGTGTACAACGACGCTACCTCAGCGTCCTCTTTTTGCTGATTCAATTCATGTATCTGAGTTTCTATATCTCGGCATTGGCACGGTTTCGGCAGTTGGACAGCATTGTCGAGCAAGCTTTCCCCCACCCCGCGTGGATCATCAATCTCACGCTCATCTCGGCGCTGGTCGGCCTGCCCATCCGCCTGTATTTAATTTCCGCGGTGATCTTCGGCATCAAAAACTTCAGCCAAAAATTCCGCAAGATTTTCCTGATGATTTTTGTCCTGGATGAAATCTGGTCGCTCGCGCCGCTTCTGCTGGCTCCGCAAATCGGGATCGGTCTCGCCTTAGCTGCGACCGCGGCCCTCGTATATGTGCCCTTCTCACAACGGAGCCTTCTCCTGATGGGAGAGCGTTCCGGAGAGATGTGAATCTCGCAGCCCCGCCCGCGTGTTCAGCGCAAAGACCCAGCGATCACTGGCCAGGAAGTTCGCAACTGAGCACACCGTGACACTCAGAAGGTTCGCCGGCACGACATGCATCTCCATTTGGCCGGCGAACAACCGCATCAGGATGAGATTGCCCGCAATCGAGATCACTCCATTCGTCACGTGGGAACGCAGCGCCCGCTGCAGTTTGCCGGAAAATCCAGCCGTGGCCCGCTCTCGCCACGTAAATTTCTCGTGCCAAACGAAGTTATGCAGAATCGTGAATTCAACCGCCATCGCAGTCGCCGCCAGATAATTCGACGTAATCACGGTAAGCGCCTGGATCAATCCCAACTGGATCACCAAGCCAAGCCCACCGATCAGCGCGAACCTGACCCAACGCGGCAGCCGAATCCCAATCCGTGTGATCCATTGCGCATTCATTGAATCCGCTCCGCGACATACAGCGCTCTCGTGTGCCGGATGGCCGAAACCACAAGCATGAGCATCATTCCCACGATTGCCACCGCGCCCCCAACATCGAACAAGAGGAACTTCATGCCAAACAGGTTGACGTTCACATTGCGAAGCAAGGCCAGGTTCCCCAACGTCAGCAACAACCGTATCTCCGTCGGACCAAACTTCCAGTAAGAAAGTTGAAACTGTCCTAGCGCATAAGTTGTCAGATACGCCTCAATCGAGAGCATGAGGAACGCGACTAGCAATCCGAACGCAATCGCGGGATGCACATATCCCGAAAGCGCCAGCCCGCTCATTAGAAAGAGCGCAGCAAACGTGTCCACAATGTGATCAACATAAAAGCCGTAACGAGGACGCTGGCAGTTGCGCACTCGCGCCAGCGTGCCATCGAGGCTGTCGCCCAGCCAGTTGAGCGCGAGAAAGAAGATGACCAGCAACAGCGCGTAACGATTCCAGCGCCCCAGCGCGTAACTGACTCCCGCCAGCAGTTGTGCAACGAATCCCAACAGCGTCAGGTGGTCGGAGTTAATCCAGCGCGGAGTTCGCTCCGCCAGCCACAACAAAGTTCTTTTCTCTGCCGCCGCCACAAAGCTCTGCTGCAACCTGACCGCAGCGGTAAATGCGATCGGCGTCGATTGAGTGGTTTGATACTGCGTAGCCATAACCGGCCTCCTCGGGAACGCAGCCAATCTGCGCGAAAAACAGAAACCGGTCAATGCAACGTCGATCAATCCCAGAACAAAGAAAGATCACTGCGCAAGTTGTTGAATTGAATAGGCTCTACCTTGAGTTCTAAATTTGTAGATCCCGCTGGGAGTTGTGTCGCGGTGACGCATATCGGGGGCCCGAGTTTAGCCGTCGACGAACATAGTGCAAAAGCGGCCTAACTTTTCGTCGTCAGTGCCAGCCGCGGAGCGGCGAAATAATGCAGCCCACGGCGCAAGCCGTGGGTCAGTTTGGGAAGAAGTCCCAGCCCCGTAGGGGCGAAACAAACTAGGTCCCAGATATATTTCTCCTCGTATGCGATTCCGTTCTTCTTGAGGAAAGCGAGGAACTCCTCTTGAAACGAATGCTGCTTGTGATGTTCTTCTTGGCTAGCAATGTATTTTGTCACCACAGTGACGTTGGATTCGCTGACGCTGAAAACTCCGTATCCAGTTTGCTAGGCGACATCTGAACTCCATTTCTCGTGAATCCAACGAGAGGAATTTGTTTTTACCACGCGAGCGATTTCAGCAGCCGATTGCGCTGGCCGAATTCGCGCGAGCATGTGGACGTGATTGGCGGTGCCGTGGATGATCAGCGCGGTTCCGTCCATTTCGCGAATGATGCCACCCATGTAGGCAAATAATTCGGCCTGGAATTCGGATTTAATCAGAGGCCGGCGTTGGTGCGTGCTGAAGATTAAATGGAGCAAAATGTTGCCGGATGTATGCGACATTTTCTTTCGCCCCTCCGGGGCTGGCGTTCCCCTCGCGCCGACCCATGGCTTGCGCCGTGGGCTGCAATATTTCGCCGCCGCGCGGCTGTTCTGCCGCAACTGTGGCGATCCCGCACGGCTATTGATCCTCGTCCGCTTTGCTTGAAGAGCATCCATTATTTGTCGCCCACAGGCCAGCAAGTTTGTGACGGATGTCACATCGCATCCTCCGTTCGTTCCGGTTTCGGGCATCAACTTTGTAAACACCCCCTTGCACTCTGCTCGACTGCGTGGTATAAAAGACAAACCGTCGAGAGCAGTGTGGCAAGCCGGGCTATTTGAATCTCTCGTAGCGCGCCTGGCATCTAAAGTTGTAACCCAGCGAAAAAGCAAGCCTTAGAGCTGGAATTGGCCTCGGCCACGAGGTCTCAGATTCGGGGACAGAGCTCCTCGAAGGGTCTTGGCGTTTTTAGCAAGAACCTCCGTAAGATCTTTTCTTAACCAAAAATCTTCCGTCTTGGCTCGTGCCGAAAAGTAAGTTTTGTCCCAGATTGGGATACCGGTGCTGGAGCGGGGAGGAAGATGTGTTCTGCTGCGTGAAGCCAGCTTTGAGAGCGACCGTAGTAGGTCGATTCAGGCTGAGAGCTGACGGCTGAGAGCTGACAGCTGAAATGTGGAAATCCTGTGGACTCGGCCGATTGACAGGCCGCAGCGAGAACAGTAGCTTTAGAAGGTTTCGAGGACAGTCGGATTCGCTCTTGTAGCGGGTTCGCCTGGACTGAAAACGCGCCGCTCAGGCGGAAACGCGATTCGGTCTTTGACAACTAGGTTGAACGTGCCAGTCGTGAGAGGAATCGTTCGGGCCAAGTCCGAGCGTATCACTCACAAAATTAGCTATTGCCTGCCTCGTCGGGCATAAGCGAGTCGTCCAAGGCTTCGGTCGGGGACGGCGAATTTGTTCGTTCCGAACAAATTTCAGGTTTCAAACGAGAGTTTGATCCTGGCTCAGAATCAACGCTGGCGGCGTGCCTAACACATGCAAGTCGAACGAGAAAGTGGAGCAATCCATGAGTAAAGTGGCGACCGGGTGAGTAACACGTG
>WNGK01005518.1_pt1 | contig 19385 bp, 15 predicted proteins | sample 5400601 | NCBI WGS metagenome assembly WNGK01 (sample SAMN13153376, study PRJNA577476) | soil metagenome | isolation source: 60 cm soil or saprolite under Garry oak tree replicate 1 | place: USA:California | collected 2016-06-15
GGCCGGTAATGGTCAAAGCCAGGCTGCCGCTCCCGCCCGGGCTGGGGATCGTGATACTAGGCCCCCCTGCGGTGAAGGTGAAGTCGGCCTGAACATTGACGACAACAGAATTTGAAATCGACGATGTGTAGTCAGCATCTCCACTGTATTGCGCAACGATGGTGTTCTGCCCTGCTGACAGGCTCGCAGTCGAAAGGGAAGCCGTTATATGGACTCCGCTCTGGTCGAGTGTTATCCCGAACAGTTGAGCAGTACCGAGTTGTGTAGTTCCAGAGGAGAACGTTACCGTTCCTCCTGGAAACGCTGCCGAGGGGGCACCGGCGAATGCCGTGCTCGAAACGATTGCAGTGAGCATCGTGGACGTGCCTTGCGCAATCGACGTCGGTGATGCTGAAAGCGCCGTAACCGTGGGGGCAGGGTTGATTGTTAGATTAACTGATGATGAAGTACTTGCGTTCAAGCCACTATCGCCACTGTATTGTGCGGTGAGTGAGTGTTGACCAGGCCTTAGGGAAAAGAACCCCTGTGGGGTCGTGAAGGTGCCTCCGATGTTGAGATAATCGCTTATCAAGAAGTTGCCATTGTCAAACCAAGACACATAGCCGGTTGCGAATCCGTGGCCCGAGTTCGGAATTACATCAGCTCGCAAGTACAGAGGGGCGCCAAACATGCCACTCGTAAACGGAAATAGATTCCCGAACTGATCGATGCCAAACACAGACATTTTGGTGGCGCTGCCTTCGGGAGTAATACTCACCATGATCGGATTCGACGGTGGACTGGGGGCGAAAGTCGCATCCCCGCCGTATTGAGCTGTCAAACTATACGTGCCACCCGGCAGGTCGTTGACTGCCGCGGAAACCGAGCCGTTGTTCAGAGTGAGGAATGTGATTGCTTGTCCCGTGCTTGCCCGCAGCGAGACGTCCCCTGTGGGAACTCCGGTTCCGCCATTCGGAGCTACGGATGCATTCAGAGTGACAGCAGCACCGTGGATGCCGCTAACGGAACTAGGCCCGAGGGTGGTGCTGGTCGCGTTGAAAGTGACTGTATTCCACTTATTCCAGAGATTGGTCACGTTCAATGACCCGAGGCCAGTCGCCAAGTCATAGCCGGCTCCTGCTTGATATTTCGCAGAAGAAGTACCGTAACCCACTTCGCCGGGGACAGCGTTATTGCCCTTGGTTGTGTCGTTGAACACGCAGGTAGAACCTGGTAGAGCATTGGTGTTCGAGCCATTGCACTGTGAAAGAGTCTCGGCCGCGGCGAGCCTGTAGAGAACGTAATTGGCCTGTCCCTGACGGCCGTTCCGCTGAACTACCAAGGACATGATGCCAGCAAAAGACGGCGCAGAAGCCGAGGTGCCTGCGATGCCGACAAGGAAACCCTGGCCGCAGGAGCCCTGGTAGCAAATTAGGTAAGGATCATGGCCAGCGGCGGTCAGAGAGACATCAGGCAGATCACGCGCTCCATCATTGGGAATTCCCTGTACTCCAGATTGCCATGTCGGTTTGGAGAAGAAGGTACTGATGCCACCGCCACCGGCCCACAATCCGCATGTAGAACAGCTCTCGTTCCACACGTTCTCGGGAATATAAGACTTGGCGGACGCGAGCGTATTTTGATTGTTGGTCGAGTTCCAATACTTAGTGTCGTTACCGTTCTCATTGAAAATAGTTCCGCCTACAGCAACATTGAATGGGGAGGACGCGAGCACATTTACTGAAGAAGGATCGCCATTGGCGGAAGAGTGATTGGGATTATCGCACCCTTCGGCACCCGAATCGCCTGACGAGACGACGGATGTGATCCCTTGCGCTGCCGCCTGCTCTTCCAGTGCCGAAATCGCCTGGGCTTCGGCTTGTGAAGCAAATCCTTCACAAGATCCGAAGCTCTCGGTCATCACATCCCCCACATTGTTGTCCACTATGTACAACTCGGAGAGATCAACACCGTCGCTTGTGTTAGTGGATGCTGAAATAACAACGTTCATTTGAGCAGCAGGTGCAATTACGCCAGACCAGGTCGTATCCAGTATTGCTTCGGCTTCCTCGCCGCCGCCCAAGTTCCCGGGTGCGGGTCCGTCACTAATAAAATTCGGGAAACTGTAAGATAGTCCCGCGGCAAGTCGGAAATCAGTGACATCGGATCCGCTGAAATTCGTTCTTGCCACGACTGCGATATTCACTCCTTGCCCATTGACTGTCGCAGAATACAGAGGATTGATGTTGTAGATGGTCGCGTAATCACCGGGCATCAACGCATGACGTCCCTGAAAGGTGAGCAGCGGCGATGCCCCAGGTTGCGGAATCGCGAAATGTTGATTCGAGAATTTACTCTTTGGCTTCTTTCTGAAATCATGGAGCGACCACACTCCCGCCACCACCGGTGCGAGCGCTGCCGGAATCTGCGGATCACTGGCATTCGCCCAGTGCTCTTCGCCATGCACCAGATATTTGTGGATGGAGGTATGCAGCGCTTCTTCCACCTGCGCTTCGGCGCCAGAAAACTCGATCACGGTTCTTCCATGCGAGACCCGATTCACTTGGAAGCCGTGGGATTGCAGCCATCCCGTGACAACCTGAATGTCCTGATCAGAGGGGCCGAACTGGACGCCAAACTCATCGGGCGTCAGCCACTTGTGATAATTCGGAGAAGCTTTGTCCTGCTGATCATCAAGGAGTTCACGCAACGCAAAGTCCTGTTGCGGGCTGCGCTTGAGAACCAGCAACATGCGCTGCATCGGTAGGTCGGGCGGAGCGCCGCCGATGTCAAACTGAGGTTGCGCCAGAGGATGCGTATTGCCCGTCAGCGTTGTGACCTGGCTCTCTATTACTGGCTGAGTGATCAGGGGCTGGGGGGCCACCTGCTGGGCAGTGCTCACGGCTGCGAAGAACGAAAACAGTACTGAGAGACAAACAATGCGAGGGAGAGGTGTACCCATCACTTACACTCCTGCCCATACCTGGGGCGAGCCTGGTTCAACTATTCCTTCTAATTCCTGAAAGCACAGAGTTGGCTGAGGGGGAAGATCGAGCAACTCTGGATTCGAGAGATATTGCTCTATGAGTTACGTCTCGTCAAGCGAATTCTGCGGATTTGGACGATTTTCTAGCTCAAACAGTGGCTGAGAAGGCAGAATTCCATCAGCAGAGAGCGCTGGATAAAGAGGTGCGGATGGGCCCCAACGGCCACAAAACAGAGTTTCCCTATGGCAGAACGAGCCAACGACCGACGGCCGGAGTTATTTGCTTCCCTCGGCTTCCTTATACAAATACTTGATTGAAGGCTTATAAATCACTAGGTTGGGTGCGGCCACGCGGTTTACCTTGACTAGGTTGGGTGCGGCCACGCGGTTTACCTTGATGCACACCCGGTCATACCACTCGATAACGCCGTGAATTTTTTCGCCATCAGAGAGCACGATAACCATCGGCGTCTTCGACTGCATCTGCTTCTGATAGTAGAAATTCTCAGCATTGGTCTGATCAGGTGGCGGAGCCTTGCGCGCTCCGTTCGAGCGATCTGGCGAACGTTCAGGGCGCTCCCGCCGCTCTCCCACGCTTGGACCAGCCAGGTTCGGGCCAGAATGGATGGAGTGGTTCAGCAATGGGCGGATCAGCTTACGATTGGCGAAGCCCTCTTTTTCAACGTGACGCTCGGCTGGCACGGCTGGAACTATATCTTTCATGGCACCACCTATCCGACACGCTCTGCTTGCGGGCCACACAAAAAGGCGCGCTTTTGTGGGTACTGAAGGCGTGAGTTGCTACCTAAGCTAGCACAGGGCAGGGAAGGTGACAATCCCAGGCAAGCTGTAGTCGGTAACCGGAGGATGTGACAGAAGTATGCTGGCCAGATGGGAGATCTCCCAATTCAGGTTTGCAGCACGCCCACTTTGAATTCCGGCACATCGGGATTCAGCGCTGCCGCCTCTAGCGCCATGGTAATGGCGTCTCGGGTTTCCATAGGATCAATAATCTTATCGATCCAGAGCCGAGCTGCGCCGTATCTGGGATCAGTCTGCTCGTCGTAAGTACGCTTAGTGGATTCGTAGAGCTCTTTTTTCTCTTCTTCACTCAACTGTTTTCCACCGCGCTCGAGCTGCCGAATCTTGATTTCGACCAGCGTGCCCGCAGCCGAATCGCCGCTCATGACCGCGTATTTAGCCGTCGGCCAGGCAAACATAAATCGGGGATCATAAGCCTTGCCGCACATGGCATAGTGCCCGGCGCCAAACGATCCGCCCAGAATCACAGTGATCTTTGGCACGATGGAATTCGATACAGCGTTCACCATCTTGGCGCCGGCCTTGATAATTCCGCTCCATTCGGCATCGCGCCCGACCATGAATCCGTTTACGTCGTGCAAGAAAATCAGCGGCACTAGATTCTGGTTGCAGTCCATGATGAATCGCGCTGCCTTTTCAGCCGATTCGGTGTAAATGACTCCGCCGAATTCCACTCGCTTGCGGCCTTCATGGTCAGTTGCTTGTGCATGCAGCTTTTGGTTGGCGACAATGCCAACGGCAAAACCGCCGATGCGTGCGTAGCCGCAGATGATGGTTTTCCCATATTCCGACTTGTATTCGTCAAATTTGCTGGCATCGACGATCCGCGCTATGACTTCTTTGATGTCGTAAGGGCGAGCCGGAGACGAGTCGTAGATTCCGTAAATTTCTTCCGCCGCCAGCGCTGGAGGCACCGGCTTCTTACGCTCCCAGGGCGATTGCCGGCGGTATCCCCATTTTTCGATGATGGAGCGGATGCGCGCCAGGCAAGCTTCATCGTTTGGCTCGTGGAAATCCACCGTCCCACTGATCGCGGAATGCATCGCGGCCCCGCCAAGCTCTTCGGCGGAAATCTTCTGTCCAATGGCTGCCTGCACCAGGGCCGGGCCAGCCAGAAAAAGTCCGCTGCCATCGGTCATGAGAACGTGATCACACATCACCGGAAGATATCCGCCGCCGGCCACGCACATGCCCATGATGGCAGCGATCTGTGGAATGCCCATCGCCGACATTACCGCGTTGTTGCGGAAGACCCGGCCGAAATCGTCGGTGTCGGGAAATACATCCTCCTGCAGGGGAAGAAAGATGCCAGCCGAATCGACTAAATAGATCGTCGGGATGCGGTTATCAAGGGCGATATTTTGCGCACGGATGACTTTCTTGGAAGTCATCGGGAAGAAAGCCCCCGCCTTCACCGTGGCGTCATTCGCGATGATCATGACCAGCCGAGTTTCGATGCGCGCCAGTCCGGTAATTACCCCGGCCGCCGGCGCACCACCCCACTCGTCGTACATGCGGTTCGCGGCGTAGATTCCTAGCTCGAAAAACGTTCCCGGGTCGGCCAGCCGCTGAATGCGTTCGCGCGCGGTCAGCCGCCCTTTGCTGTGCTGGTTTTCAATCGCCTTCGGCCCGCCGCCCTCGCGTATCTGTTCCTCTTCATTGCGGATGGCCGAGACCAGGTCTGCCATAAAGCGCATGTTGGCCTCGAAACCCGATGAGGTGGGATCAATACGAGTAGTTAGGATCGAATGGACTGCTGTTTCCGAGGCCATGATTCGCGACTGCTAAGTTAACTCAGGGGAGCAGAAGGGCGCAAACGTAGTGTGTTCTTGAATTTCGACTTCTCCAGCAGGCAGCGGAAAAAGGGTAAGGTCAGCTTCGTTTTGAAAGGGCATGGCCTTCGGCCATGCCGCAAGACCATTGGGTTTGCGTTTCGGCGCGGCTGGAAGCCGCACTCTTTCAAAGCAAGATCGGCCCTTTCGCAACCGCTTGCTGATTAATCTAGCCATCGTTCCAGCCTGCGTCCGTCTTCTTGCAATAGAAAACTTCCATATCCGAAGCACTGGCCGAAAATCCGTTGCGATTCCTTGTCCCTCGCAGCCCGAGTGATCCATTGCTTTCCGACTTCATACTGACTGGCGGTAAACCAACGCTGCGGCAGCACCTCCACCAATCCATCCCGGAGATAGAAAACGTACATGGCAAAAGCTGGATCATCGTTGCTTGGCGCTGGGTAACTTGTGGGCACAATCAGTTCTTCCGCAGTTTGCAACGCGGCTGGCACGTCGATCTTGTTCACCCCTGGAGGAAGTGAGGCTGGAACTTCGAGATCCGCAATCGGCGCCGTCGCAGCATAGAGACGCTCGGCCGACTTCTTGAACCACCCGGCAATTTCTGCGAAGTCAAAAGTCTTGAGCTGGTCAGGATCGAAACAGCTGACCCGGATGTTCGGCCCTTCCGGGCACCAGACTCCCAGATGCGTTGGCGGAACCAAGAACGGGCGCGTATAAGTGTTCAGGGCCAAACGCGGTTTGTCGGGCTCCTGCTCCAGGGCAAGCGAAACCAAATACGCGAGCGGGCCGCTTTCGCCGTGATAAGTCCATACGAATCGCTGCCCGGCAGCGGAAATCAGGGACGGGAAGGTATGCCAATACCAGGGCGCAGGGCCTATTACGCGTGCAAGATCTTCCCGGAGGCGGACGGTATTGACAGGGATCTCGTCCATCAATCGCCCGCAGTCACGCCGCGGGAGTGAACCGTGGACCGAATGAACTGGATGATATTGTCCATTGCCGTGCCCGGTTGAAACACGGCAGCAACGCCCAGTTTCTTCAGCGCGTCGATGTCCTGGTCGGGGATGATCCCGCCAATAATCACCAGAACGTCGTCCATCTTGTTCTGGCGCAGCAGGTCCATCACGCGCGGGACGATGGCATTATGAGCGCCGGAGAGAATCGATAGGCCGATGACGTGAACGTCTTCTTGCAGAGCGGCATTCACGATCATCTCCGGCGTCTGGCGCAGTCCGGTATAGATGACCTCCATGCCAGCGTCGCGAAGAGCCCGCGCAATCACTTTGGCTCCGCGGTCATGGCCATCAAGGCCAGGTTTCGCCACCAGCACGCGAATTTTCTGTTCAGGCATCGAGAGTATTTAACCACAGAGGACACGGAGGAACACCGGGGAGCTCGAGGTGCCTCTTTGTTACATGGTCTTGATATCCAGGCTCTGCCACAAGTACCAGCAGGCGACGCTTCGATATGGCTCCCAACGCTTGGCGATTTTCTCCATCTGCTCTGGGTTTGGCAGTTTGATCTTCCGCGGCTTGGTCTGTGACTTCTTCTTTTGTGCGGTCTGCCTTGCTTGTCCGTTCTTTGCCCCGCGCTTGTCGAGATAGTGCTTGTACATCGCCATGCGCACCCCAAAATCTCCCGTGGGCAGAACATTCGGACGACGCAAGGTGAACATCAGGAACATGTGCGCGGTCCAGACGCCCACGCCCTTCACCTGGGTAAGGTGCTCGATGACCTCGGCATCCGCCATTTCGGGCAGGCGCGAGAAGTCCAGTTCGCCGCGATGCGCGCGCTCCGCCATATCAAACAGGTAGGACGATTTCTGCTTGGAGAGGCCGGCCGACCGCATCTGCTCAGGCGTGAGCCTCAAGATACCCTCAGGCGTCAAGGGATCTCCCGTGATCGCTGCGAACCGCTTGAAGATAGTCACAGCAGCCTTGCCATTTAGCTGCTGGTAAACAATTGCTTCCGCCAGGCTGTGAAACTTGGGCTCACCGAATTGCATTTTGCATGGGCCGACTCGCTCGATGAGCCTCCGCATTACCGGATCGGATTTCTTCAAATGTAGAAGCGTTTTACGCATCATTGCTCCCGAAACTTCTTTGCTTTCGCATCATCTCACCTTCCCAGCCGTTTGCGCGAAAGCGTGCCAGTGGAATTCGATGGTCTCGCCCAAGTGCGAGAGAAAATAGTCGGCGCTGTGGCCGCCCGGATAGAGATGAAATTCGTGCCGAACTCCCTCTGTTAGCAGTTGCTTGTGCATTTTCGCAACGCCAGTTGCAAAGCCGTATTCGTCCTGCTGCCCGCAGTTCACGTAAATGGCTTCGGTCTTGATCTGTGCCTCGTTCTTCCGCGCCAAGTCGAAGGGATTGTTCTGTTGCCAGTGCGTAACATTGATGGGATTGCCAAAAACCTGGCCCAGCAAGTTGGAAAGAAGCCCCGCATCGCGAAGATCGGCATTCATTTCACGCGGCGATTCTGTGATGAGTGCCGGGCTCTGCACGCTCACCGAAGCAAAAAGCTCTGGATGCGCAAAGGCAAGTCGCAACGCGCCATAGCCGCCCATGGAAAGACCGGTTACACCTCTCGTTTTGCGGTCGCGAACCACGTGGAAGTGCGTTTCTATGTAAGGCAACAACTCAGAGAGAAAAAAATCGCTGTAGCGATCATGCCCATCAGCCGAGTTTATGAAGAAACTCCCTCGCCCCTCGGGTGCGACCATCAAGAAATCTCCGATCTTGTGCTGCCGTCGGAGATCTTCGATCAGTCCCCAACCGCCGCTCCGCAGAAGGGTTTGCTCATTCTCGCCCAGGCCGTGCAGAAAATACAAGACGGGATATTTCTTGCTGGCTTCTTTCTCATAGCCGGGCGGGAGCATCACGCAATAATGAACGCCGCGGTGCAGGATGTTGCTCTGGAAGGTGCTGCAATCAATCCGGCCCTGGGCCAAGGCATAGGAAGAGACAAGGGAGAAGAGGGGCAAAACAAGACGCGTAAATTTTCTCATGCGTTGGCTGTCATCCCTCTGTGGCAAAGACCTTTTCAACCACAGAGGACACGGAGGTTCCACAGAGGCGCACAGAGGAGTCGACTTACTCATACCGCAGAGCCTGCACCGGATCGAGCTTAGCGGCTCTGGATGCGGGATAGAGCCCGGAAACCAGGCTGACCAGGAACGCAAATCCCAGCGCACCTCCGACCAGCCACAAAGGGACAGACCAAATGTGCTCCGGCGAAAATCCTTGGCGTGCGAGATAGATATTGGTGCCAAAATTAATGACTCGCCCAATGATCCATCCCAGAGCCACACCAAACATTCCCCCCATAAGCCCCATAGCCCCGGCCTCGGCGAAGAACAGGCCACGCACGTCCGCATCGCTCGCGCCGACGGCCTTCATGATTCCAATTTCGCGGCGCCGCTCAAGAATCGCCATCACCAAAGTATTGATGATCCCGATGGATGCAACCGTCAGAGCCAGGCTTCCAAAGATTCCGAGGAAAAGATCGAGAATGGCGAAAAATCGGCGCAGGCTCTTGGTGGCGTCCAGAATCGAAAATGTGTTGAAGCCCAGCTTCTTGATGGCCTGTTCAACCGAATCCACTTTGCCCGCGCCACTGACTCGTGCAACAACGGTGCTGTAAGTTGACCCACTCGATGCCGCGCGTGTCGAACTGCGGGTGTCGTATGCCTGCATGGCATGCATGCCTTCGAGCAGTTTCTCGGGAATAAATAAGCGCGCCCGGGCCGCTCCTCGCATGGCGTCCGGATCTAGGTCGGTCACGCCAACTATGGTGAGTGGTAGCTCGCGCGAAATCACTGAATACGACGAGGAGTCCTGGCTGCCGCTAGCGGACTCACGTTCGGAGTAGCGCATGACCAACTGTTTGCCGAGCAAAGGCGCTGCAACTTCGGCAACCCTGATCTCGTCTGGGACGCGGACCGTTTTCCCGATCAGTTCCGCGGCGAAGCTTTTCTGCACCACCACTTCATGGGCTTCATCCGAAGAGAAGAATTTTCCCTGCATGCCTTCAAACCCGTCGCTGTCCTTGGCGGAGAAGGGAAGGCCAGACACCATGGTCAGGTGGGGTTTGTCCTCGAAGCGCAATTCGGTAATAAAGCGCAAATCGGGATAAGCCTCGACCACACCCGGCAAGTTCGCAATCTGGTGACGCGCAGCTTCATTCAAATCCGGGCTCTCCGCCGGAGCCGGGCCATTTTCTTCCTGCTCGCGATTGAAGCTGCGGAGATCGCGCCGTGAAGTGACCACGACCGTGTCAAACAGCCCAGACTTCTGCAGCCGACGCGATGCCAACTGCTGCAAGCCGATTCCGAGCGAGAGCATCGCCACCAGCGACGCAACTCCGACCGCAATGCCGAGCGTGGTCAGCGAATTTCGCAGTACCGATTCCCGCAGATTGCGGGCCGCAAGTTCAACGGAATCGTAGAGTTTCAAGAATCACCTCGCGCCATTACCCTGGTCGTGCTCGGCTGATCGGCTACTATTTTGCCGTCAGCAAGAAAGACCAGCCGGTCTGCGTATTTCTCAGCCAGGTCGCGCTCATGAGTGACCAGCACAACCGTCATATTTAACGATTCGTTCAAGCCGCGAATCAGTTCCATGACCTCGGTCCCAGTACGGCTATCCAAATTACCTGTGGGCTCGTCCGCCAGCAAGATGCTGGGCTGATTGATCAACGCACGGGCCAGCGCGACGCGCTGCTGTTCGCCGCCGGAAAGCTCAACTGGCCGATGCCGAATGCGATCGGAGAGTCCCACGCGTTCCAGCGCGTCTGTCACCAGCACTCGACGTTTCGACCGTTCCACTTCAGCAAAACGCAGCGGGAGTTCTACATTCTCAAATACGGTCATCGCTGGGACGAGGTTGAAAGACTGGAAGACCATTCCAACCGTGTGGCGGCGGTATTTCGCAAGCTCCTCGCGTGAAAGTCCAGCGAGTTTCTTGCCTGCAGTGGTAATGTTTCCGGAAGTCGGGGAATCCAGGCCAGCGATCAGGTTCAGCAGAGACGACTTTCCAGATCCGGAAGCGCCGAGCAGCGCGACGAATTCTCCATTTGATATTTCCAGGGAGATCCCGTCAACCGCGCGAATGGTCGCGCTCCCCATCTGGTAGTGACGGCAGAGAGCTTCGATCTGAATTGCGATGGAGCGGGTCAAACAAAAAGTTTAGCAGGAGTTCTGGGAAGTGGTTGGGGAGCTTCCGTTAGACAGGTGAGGACACCTGCCCTGCACGAGCGAAAGTCAAACGCGTCGGACAAAGCACTTTCTTCAGCGGCCTTCCTTCACAGGGTCAGCCGACTCGGATTCGGCTTCACTCACGGCGGGTGGCTGCGGACCCATTTTCGTCGCGATTGCTATTCCGGATACAATACCGTGTTTCTGAAAGGACCGGCGGGCCTGTGAAGATTGTTGACGCGAAAGTGATCGTCTGTTGTCCCGGGCGCAATTTTGTAACTTTGAAAATCATTACTGAAGACGGGATTTACGGCCTGGGGGACGCCACGCTGAATGGGCGGGAGTTGGCCGTTGCGAGCTATCTTGCCGACCACCTCGTGCCGCTGTTGATTGGGCGGGACGCGCGCCGGATCGAAGACACGTGGCAGTATCTCTACAAAGGTGCGTATTGGCGGCGCGGGCCGGTGACCATGAGCGCGATTGCTGCAGTGGACACGGCGTTGTGGGACATCAAGGCGAAAAGTTTGAATGCGCCGCTCTATCAGCTTTTGGGAGGCCGATCGCGCGATGCGGTGCTGGTCTATGGTCATGCCAGTGGTAGCGACATCGAGAAAACTGTGGAGTCGTTTGCTGGCTTCGCCAAACTTGGATTCAAGGCAGTGCGGGCGCAGTCGGGCATTCCTGGGTTGAGCAGCACGTACGGCATTGGGCGCGGTGGGATGGCTTATGAGCCGGCGGAGAAGGACGCTCCTCCGGAGAATCAGTGGTCCACGGAACACTATCTGCGATTTGTGCCGCAGTTGCTGGCCCGATTGCGCAAGGAATTTGGAGACGAGATCCATATCCTGCACGATGCGCATCATCGGCTGACTCCGATTGAGGCGGCGCGCTTGGGCAAGGAGCTGGAACCGTTCCGATTGTTTTGGCTGGAAGATCCCACGCCGGCGGAATTGCAGGAGAGTTTTCGGCTGATACGCCAGCATACGACTACGCCGCTTGCGGTCGGGGAAGTCTTTAACACGATTTATGACTGCCAGCAGTTGATCCAGAAGCAGCTCATTGATTTCATTCGGATGACGGTGGTCCACTCCGGTGGGATTACTCATTTGAGAAAAATTGCCAACCTTGCGGAGATTTATCAAGTGCGCACTGGGTCGCATGGAGCGACAGATCTGAGCCCGATCTGCATGGGAGCGGCGCTGCACTTTGATCTGAGCGTGCACAATTTTGGCATTCAGGAGTACATGCCGCATACGCCGGAAACCGATAAAGTGTTTCCGCACGCGTACTCATTTAAGGACGGAGTAATGCATCCCGGAGAGGCTCCAGGAATAGGCGTGAATATTGATGAGAAACTTGCGGCGCAGTATCCATATCAGAGGGCGTATTTGCCTATTAATCGGAAGCTGGATGGGACGATGCATAATTGGTGATGGGTCTCTGCGATGCAAGAGCGTGTGAGAAGACACTACCCGCGAATCGTTTTTTGGGATTGTTCTGCAACCGGGGCCAGTTCAAGACCCAAATACTGTTTCGCATTCTCGAAGCAGATGTTTCGCACCACGCTTCCGACAAGTTGCCCGTCGTTCGGGAGATCGCCATTTTCCATCTCGCTCCCCAGAAGATTGCAGAGCACGCGGCGGAAATATTCGTGCCGTGGAAATGACATGAACGAGCGGGAGTCGGTCACCATGCCAACGAATCGCGAGAGCAATCCGGTATTGGAGAGGGCATGGAGTTGCCATTCGATGCCGTCTTTCTGATCGAGAAACCACCAGGCGCTCCCAAACTGAATTTTCGCCGCCGTCGCACCATCTTGAAAACATCCTGCAACCGTGGCCAGGACATAATTGTCGGCGGGATTCACGTTGTACACGATCATTTTCGGCAGCGCGTTCTCCTGCTCAAGCAAGTCGAGGTACACGCTCAGCGCTTTGGCCTGCGGAAAATCGCCGACACAGTCAAAACCAGAATCGCGGCCTAGTTCGGCTAAACGTCGAGTGTTGACTTCGCGAAGCGCGCCTAGATGCAGTTGCTTGGTCCAGCCCTTTTCGGCGTCCAAGTGGCCGAAGAACAACATGAGAAAGGAAGCAAACTGTTCTTGCTCGTCGCCTGTAGCCGGTTTTCCTGAGCGTGTCTTGTTGAAGATTGCTGCTGCCTGATGTTCGGTGCACGGCGACGCATGACAGTAGGCGAGACCGTGATCGGAGAGTCTTCCTCCCTGCGCGTGGAAGAAATCATGGCGTTGCTTCAAGGCGTCCAGCAAGGCCGGGAAAGAATTGATATCCACATTGCTGGCTTTCTGGAGAAGCTCGACCCACGCGTTGAACTTGACAGGTTCGAGCACCTGCAGGGCCCGATCAGGACGAAAGGTGGGATAAACCCGGAAATCTTGTTGACCGCGATTAACGCTTTGATGACAGCTCAGGTCATCGCAAGGGTCGTCGGTGGTGCAGATCGCGCGGACGCGAAACTTTCTCAGAATCCCGTTGGTGCTGAGAGGACCGCTAGCGAGCAGGGAATTGGCGTGACTCCAGATCGATGGGGCAGTACTTTCATCCAGGAGATCATCGATTTCGAAATAACGCTTCAACTCCAGATGTGTCCATTGATAAAGAGGATTGCGAAGGGTGAAGGGAACAGTCCGGGCCCAGGCTAGAAAGGATTCGTAAGGCGGTGCATCGCCGGTGCAATAGCGCTCGGGAATTCCATTCGCGCGCATTACTCGCCATTTATAATGGTCGCCTTGCAGCCATATCTCCGACAGGTCGCGAAACCGCCGGTCTTGTGCGATATCTGCCGCAGACAGGTGTGAGTGGAAGTCGAGGATAGGTTCGGACTCGGCATAGTTGTGATAGAGACGCTGCGCGGCCTTGGAATGTAGCAGAAATTCTTGGTTGATGAAGGTCAAAAGGCACTCCAAATTTATCTGCTCTGCTCGAACATGTTGCCACAAAAAGTGCCAGTGCAAGCAACATCTTCATCTGCTGTTATTATTCATTGACCCCAAAGCTGTTGACTTGGCGGGCATTCATTCATGGGACATCCTGGACTGGATTTAACTTCGAAGAATGCAGTCGTCATCGGCGGGACCTCGGGCATTGGCCTGACGCTTGCCCTAGGACTGGCGGAGGCCGGTGCGAATGTCGCCGCCACCGGACGCCGCGCGGATCTGGTGAAAGCCGCGTCAGAGAAAATTCGGGCCTTGGGTCGCAAGTCGCTGGACATCGCAACAGACGTGACTGACCGGGCAAATCTCGAGAAATTGCTTGCCGCAGCCGAGGCCGAGTTCGGCCACGTGGACATTCTGGTCAACTCGGCTGGAATTACGCGACGCACTCCCACGCTCAAAGTCAGCGACAGCGAGTGGGACAGCATCCTCGAAACCAATCTGAGCGGCACGCTGCGCGCTTGCCAGATCTTCGGACGCCCAATGGTCGAGCGCAAGCAAGGCCGAATCATCAATATCGCTTCAGTGGCATCGGGCCGGGGGTTCTTTGAAGTGGCGGCTTATGCCGCCAGTAAAGCCGGGGTTGCATCACTTACAAAAACTCTGGCGGTTGAATGGGCAAAACACGGCGTGTGTGTAAACGCGATTGCCCCCGGCGTCTTCCGAACTGATCTCAATAAGGCCCTTCTTGATGGCACCGCTCGCGGCGAGGAATTCCTGGTTCGCACTCCCATGCGGCGATTCGGCAAAGTCGAAGAATTGGTGGGGGCTGCAGTTTTTCTCGCATCCGATGCAGCCAGCTTCGTTACCGGACACATTCTGGTGGTGGATGGCGGTTTTCTTGCCAGCGGCGTGAATCAGTAATTCGCGCTGCGAGATTCGGAACTTTGCACTGAGAGATTCAAATGGCCGGTACAGATTCGCCGCAGGTTAGTCCAACCGACCTCGACCCCGCGGCTGCACCCAGGCAAACGGGAAGCATGATGAATCAGATCGGCCGGTTTCGCTGGGTGATTTGTGCCCTCCTCCTCTTTGGCACTACCAAGAACTACATGGACCGGCAAGTTATAGGGTTGCTGAAGCCAACCTTGCAGCACGATCTTGGCTGGAGCGAAGTCGATTACGGCCATCTCGTGTCCGTATTCCAAGGGGCATACGCCATCGGCATGTTAGTCGTCGGCCGCCTGATTGATTCCCTTGGAACTCGGATCAGTTATGCTCTGGCAGTGGCCGCATGGAGCTTGGCCTCGATGGCCCACGGCGCGATCAGCTCGTTCGGCGCCTTCCTCGGAGCACGGTTCGCGCTCGGTTTTGGAGAGTCCGCAGTCTTCCCCGCCAGCCTCAAGGCGACTGCGGAGTGGTTTCCGAGGCAAGAGCGTGCGTTGGCAACAGGAATCTTCAATGCGGGGACCAACCTGGGCGCAGCCATTACACCGTTTATCGTGGCGGTAGTCGTCGCACGATGGGGATGGCGTTCAGCTTTCTTTGTGATCGGCGGGCTTGGGTACGTCTGGCTAGCCTTCTGGCTATTGATTTATCGCAAGCCCGAGCAGCACCGAAGGTGCTCAGAGGCAGAGTTACGATACATCAGAAGCGACCCCTCGGGACCTCCGTCCAAGGTTCGCTGGCTCAGTCTTATTCCGCACCGACAGACCTGGGCATTTGCATTGGGAAAACTCATCATTGACCCAATTTGGTGGTTCTATCTGTTCTGGATTCCGGATTTTCTATTCAAGCAGTATGGGATGGATCTGCACCATGTCACTTGGCCCATCTTAGTAATTTATGCACTGGCGGATGCAGGAAGCGTAGCGGGCGGATGGCTTTCTTCTGCTCTCATGCGTTCTGGCAAGAGTGCGAATATCGCTCGCAAGACCGCCATGCTGGTTTGTGCAGTTTCTGTGACACCCATAATTTTTACGCCGCTAGTGCATTCCGTGTGGGGAGCAATCCTGCTTCTCGGACTCGCCACCGCGGCACATCAGGGATTCTCTGCAAATCTGTTTACATTGCCTTTGGATATCTTTCCCGCGACAGCGGTGGCCTCCGTAGTAGGAATCGGTGGCATGATGGGTGCCCTAGGAGGGATGTTTAGCGCGGAAATTGTCGGGTATTCTCTGCAATGGACTGGCAGCTATCGGATTCCTTTTCTGATCGCCGGCTGTGCTTACTTGATTGCGCTAGGAGTTATTCACCTCCTTGCTCCCAGGCTTGATGCGGTGCAACTTACACCTGCGGAAACGTAGGATAGTTTCGATGAGTCTGAATCTCAAACCTAAAGAGCATTGCCGCTGGGACCTGGTCAGCCTGGGCGAGGTCATGCTGCGCTTCGACCCAGGAGACCACCGCATCTGGACGACGCGGAGCTTCGAAGTCTCCGAAGGCGGCGGCGAATACAACGTGGCACGCGGGTTGAAGCGGTGCTTCGGACTGAAAACCGGAATCGTGACCGCCATCGTGGACAATCCGGTTGGACGATTACTTCAAGACCTGATCTATCAAGGCGGTGTTGACCAGTCTCTTGTCAGATGGGTTGCCGATGACGGCGTGGGCCGAACCGTCCGCAATGGCTTGAACTTTGTTGAGTGCGGCTTTGGGATTCGTCCTGCACTCGGGTGTTCTGACCGCGGACATACGGCAGTCTCGCAATTGAAGGCGGGGGACATCGACTGGGACGAAATCTTCGGTAAACACGGCGTGAGATGGTTTCACACCGGCGGAATTTTCTGCGCGCTCTCGGACAACACGCCTGAGGTCGCCATCGAAGCAATGAAGGCCGCTCGTAAGCACGGCACGGTCGTTTCCTATGATTTGAATTACCGAGAGTCACTGTGGAAATCAATTGGTGGAAAAAAGCGAGCGCAAGAAGTGAACCGCGGAATTGCCCCGCTAGTGGACGAGAGTCACTGTGGAAATCAATTGGTGGAAAAAAGCGAGCGCAAGAAGTGAACCGCGGAATTGCCCCGCTAGTGGACGTCATGCTGGGCAATGAAGAGGATTTTTCCGCGGCTCTCGGTTATCCGGTTGAGGGGGTCGACGAACACGTCACGAATATTGAGACCCATGCGTTCAAGAAGATGATCGAAAGAGTGGTAAAGGAATTTCCGTTCAAGCTGGTTGCCACGACTCTGCGCAAGGCGGACACGGCCACCCTGAACGACTGGGGAGCAATCTGCTATCAGGATGGCCAGTTCTATGAAGCGAAACGCCGTGAAAAGCTGGAAATATTTGACCGGGTCGGCGGCGGGGATTCGTTCGCGTCAGGTTTGATCTACGGACTCTTGACGGAACAGGGGCCGCAGTGGGCGGTAGAATGCGGTGCGGCGCACGGCGCGCTGGCGATGACCACGCCCGGGGACACCTCCATGGTAACCCTCAAGGAAGTCATGCAGGCCATGCGGGGAGTAGGTGCACGCATTGCTCGGTAGGCGAAAAAGATGACTAAGGAGCAGGCGGCAAGTCGAATCGTGGAAATCGGAATTGTCCCGGTGGTGCGTGCGTCTTCGGCTGAGCACGCAATCCAGGCTGCTGAGGCGGTTTGCAGGGGAGGAATACCGATTGTCGAGATGACAATGACTGTCCCGGGAGCGATTGAGGCGATTTCGCACCTGGTGAAGAGCGCCGGTGCCGGGGTGCTGATCGGAGCGGGAACTGTGCTCGATGCTGAAACCGCGCAACGTTGTGTTGACGCGGGCGCCGAATTTATCGTGAGTCCAGGGTTCGATCTCGAGACCGTAACTCTTGTGAAGCGATTGGGAAAATTGATGATTGCCGGCGCGCTGACGCCTACCGAAGTGATTCTTGCGTGGAAAACCGGCAGCGATTTCGTGAAGATTTTTCCCTGTGGTGCCGTTGGGGGTGCGAAATATATTAGGGCACTCAAAGCTCCCCTTCCCCAAGTGCCCTTGATTCCGACCGGAGGAGTCAACCTGAACACGGCAGCTGATTTTATTCATGCGGGTGCAGCTGCTCTTGGGATCGGAAGCGAACTGGTGTCTACGGATGCCATCAAGTCGGGAAACCTCAACGAGATTGTGGAAGCTTCGCGAAAGTATGTCGCTATTGTCCGAGAAGCCAGGCGACTGTCTGCTGTTCACTGAAATTCAGGTACCGCACAGGACCACGCTGCGCTTTTTCTGAGATGATCCTTCAAGCGGCCCGGCGCACGGAGCAGGTCAAGTACATGCCATTCAGGTACGCAAAAAAGCGCGTCCAACTCACGATGAGTTGGACGCGCTTCGAGTCAATTCGAATAGATCACGGGGCGATCGCAGTCACGAAGTTCAATCCGTCTGGTGTGCCTACACCTGTCACGTTGTCCCAGCCGGGACCAGTGGTCAGCGAAGTATCAGTGCCAAACGTGATCACGAACCATCGGGTTGAAAACGGGCTGTTATACAGCGCGCTGTAGTAACTCGTCGTTCCATCCAGAGGTGCAGCGAGATCGTCCGCGGTCTCTACGGTTGTGCCGTTGATGACGCCGGTCACGTTGTTCGGCGAGCTGACTGCAACAACGTCGGACACGGCGCCCGCTGGCAAATTGTAAACCAACTGCGCCGCTTGGCCGAGGCCATGCCCGGCTTTCTGCGACGCAATGGCCATCACTCCCGAGAACATCGGAGTAGCCAGGCTGGTGCCTCCGAACACGGCCACGCTCAACTGGCCGTTGATGGTTTCGATGATCTCGACGCCGGTGAACGAATCGGCCAGCATCGAGATATCAGGAACTAGCCGCGCATTCCCAGGAAGCCCGCTCTGGAAGGAGGGCTTGGCAAATTCAGCACTAACCCCTCCGCCGGCTCCGCCCTGGAAACCAAGATTCAATGGTGGAACGACCGGGGGACTGCCCAGCGCAATCGTATCTGCGATTCTCGTCAGGTTGTTGCCCCAGCCGGTCTGGAAGGCGATGGTATCGTCCGGGTTGAGGGCCAGGCTGGTGCCGCCGATTCCTGTCGCGAAGGGGGAACTAGCGGGATAGAGGACCGCTGGAATGCCGATGACTGTGCTGAAGTCGCCAGAGTCGCCGCTGGCGAAATTCACGTCGATACCCTGCGCGGCTGCCATCTGGAGAATACGTTCGGTTCGAATCTTCGTAGCGGGGTTGCCAAACAGTTCGATCTGGCCCCAGCTGTTGGAAACGGTATTGCCCAAATGGTGGATGACTGCATAGTTGATGGCTTCATCGAGCGAGGAGCGATCGGTTGCTAGAACCAGCGCAATGTTTGCTCCTGGCGCCATCGCATGCACCCACTCCACATCCAGCGTGGTCTCGAACTCCCAATTGCGTTGCACGCCGTGAGGATTGCTGGAAATACCGTTAGCCTTAACGATCTGGAAGTTGGCAGGGGTCAGATCGGGAAGGCCATAGATTTGCGAGAATGCCTCGGCATCCTGCGCAATTGTTGAGGAGCCGTAAGCATCCGTGATTACAACCGTCTCTCCACTTCCATCCAGTCCCGCTTGATAGAGGGGCGTCATGTCATATGCGGTCTGCAGTTCAGAAGGCGAGTAGCCGCAAGGAGGAAAATGTCCGAAGCCGCTGGTGATGTCCGACCCGTAGCGATTCCCGATATAGGTTGCAGTGTTGCCACCTCCCGTGAACGTGTCAGTCTCGACGCCACGGAAGCACTGGCCTTCAAAGAACAATCCGCCGGGCGTGTT
>WNGK01002643.1_pt1 | contig 19381 bp, 21 predicted proteins | sample 5400601 | NCBI WGS metagenome assembly WNGK01 (sample SAMN13153376, study PRJNA577476) | soil metagenome | isolation source: 60 cm soil or saprolite under Garry oak tree replicate 1 | place: USA:California | collected 2016-06-15
GGCCACGCATCCATTTTGGATCGACGGCGCTCGAATCGAGACAAATCTGCTCCGCGGTGTTTTGAAATTGACCGACCCAGGCGATTATGTTCTCGATTGCAAAGGCGAAACTATTTTTCGGCAGCGCTGCTTCCGTCCGGTGACGGAATCGGTTACATTGGAGCGGCTCAGGCGCGGCCTCATGGCCGATAACGCGGCCGAACGATGTATTGCAACCCATACCGGCGTCGCGGTGATGATGGGCCGAATGCCCGCCCGCGCGAGAGCTTTTGTCTGGGAAAATTATATTCCTGTCGGTGATAACCTACTGGTGGCGGGCAGGTTTCTTGGATCTTCCTCGACGAACAGTACGCGGATGGACTTCGATGTTGTGATCCCAGCGCCTTATAAAATTATCGCCCGGGATAATGTTCCGGTGCGAGGAACGCTCGACGGCCTACCATATTACGGTGCGCGGTTTCTCGCGCCGGGGAAACATACTTTTGTACAAACGTCGCCTGGAGCGGCATTGGCTCTGCTCTGGGCCCAGGCCGTAGACCGGGATTTTATCCCTCTCAAATTCTCCCGCCCGGCGGCAAAAGGATAGAGGTTCTCTCATTGGCTTTGCCTTGGTTTCTCCTAGAAGCCTTACTCGTGTTTGCTCCCGCATTTAGTCCGCACTCCAGTTTGATGATGTTCGCGGCGAATGCGGACGTCGAATCGCCGGCGCTTTTTGTTTTAGGACCGATGAAGCCGGGCGTTGCGCCGTCCATAGAGCCGCGAGGACACAACATCGACAATCGAGTATCGCTGCCGTAATCTCGGCGCATGACCTTGCAGGAGCGGGTGGATTCAGATTTGAAAGAGGCGATGCGCGCCAAAGACACGAGGAGACTCGGCGTTCTGCGCATGCTCAAGGCGGCGTTAAAATATGCCGCGATTGCAAAATCCGGGGCGGAAGCTGAACTCAGCGACGCAGAGGCTGCGCAAGTTGTGCGGAAGCAGGTAAAACAGTGCCGGGATTCGATCGAGAGTTTTGAGAAAGGCGGTCGTGCCGAGCTTGCAGCGAAGGAAAAAGAGGAATTGTTGATCTTGAATACGTATTTACCGCAGGCAATGAGTTCCGACGAAGTGGCCGAGGTTGTGCGCGCGACAATTGCGGAGACTGGCGCCATGTCGAAGGCGCAGATGGGAGGTGTCATGAAAGCTTTACAAGCAAAAGTGGCTGGCCGCGCCGATGGCAAAACGCTGAGCCAGGAAGTGTCGCGGCAACTGTCGTGACGCGGCACAAGATTAAAGCGTTAAATAGCCAAAAGTTTCTGGTTCCGCGCTTCCGCCTTTTTTAACGTTTAGCGCATGCTTACGGCCATTATCGTCGCGGCGGGACGCAGCCGGCGCATGGGCTTTGACAAAGCGTTCGCGATAATCGCGGGCAGGCCGGTCATTGCGCACGCGATCAACGCGTTCGAGCAGGTCAATTCCGTCGCCGAGATCATTGTCGTTGCTGGCGAAGATCGACATAATGAAATCCGAAAGATCAGCCGCGATGAAAATTTCAAAAAAGTACGATCAATTATCACTGGCGGTGAGCGACGACAAGATTCCGTCCGCGCTGGTCTGGAAAATCTCAGCCCTGATACGCGCTATGTCGCAGTCCACGATGCCGCGCGTCCGCTCGTCAGGCCGGAGCAAATCGAGCGTGTCTTTGAGCAGTGCCGGGTGCATGGGGCCGCGGTCCTGGCTGAGCCTATTAGTGATACGCTCAAGCGCGCCGATGTCGATCTTATGGTCGGGGCTTCAGTTGATCGGCATCAACTTTACGCGATGCAAACGCCGCAGATTTTCGAGTGGGCGCTCATCGAAGAAGCTTATCGCGCCGTGTTTGCAAGCAGAGTTTCAGTGACGGATGAAGTCTCCGCAGTCGAGCGGCTCGGCCGCAAAGTTTTCCTGGTTCCGATCGAGGATTTTAATTTCAAAATCACTTACCCGCGAGATTTAGCGCTGGCTGAATTTGTTCTGAAACAACGAATGCATTAAGCAAGCATCGGATCGACAGGAACAAGTGGCCGGATGAGCTTGGCTATGGCGGGAACATCTTTGGGCTTAAAGATACGACCATGTCGTTTAATCTTTGCCGTTTCCAGTTCGCTGACGCGCAGAAGGTGACCGTTTTTCCAAACCCAAGCGTTGGGATTGTAGGGACCGACACGGCGCGGATCGGTCCAGGTATGAATCGACAATAAATTTACAGTCAGGACCGCGGCGATGTGCATCGGGCCGCTGTCCACACTCACGACAAAACTCGCGGCGCGAATGAGCCAGATTAATTGGAGGAGCGAAGTTTGGTTGGTCAACTCGATACAATTTTCAACGGACTCGATCTTGCGCTGGGATTGTCCGACAACGACCACACGCGTGGGCAAAAGCGTGCGACAGAATTCTTCGATCACAGCATTTGAGAGCGATTTGCCACCACCGCGGGCAAAAGGGTGAAGAAGGATGAATGGCGGATAGTCATCGAAACGCGGTAGCGGATCACCCGTCGGGATTGGACAACGAAGCGACTCGCCGACGGTGGCGCCCGCGCACTCGGCCAGCTTTATATAACGTTCGACCGCATGCGCGCGGCGATCGACCTTTGCGACGCGATCGTAAAACCAGCGCGAGCCCTCGCGCGCATCGCTCATTCCGTAAATTTCTCTCGCCCTGCTGATTTTTGCAATCAGCGCACTGCGCAACAGTCCTTGGAAATCGAGCGCGAGATCGGGTCGCATAAGTTTAGTTGTCCTCAACCAGGGAAACAAATTCCCTGCCGCACCGAGGCCGCGAAATTCGCGACGGGGAAACATGTGAACGTGATTGACATCGGAATTACCGCGGAGGAGTGGCGCGAATTCCGGGTTGACCACCCACGTGATCTCGGCAAGGGGATGTGCGTCGCGCAGCAATGCCACTGCCGGGAGGGTGTGGACGACGTCGCCGAGCGAGCTCGGCTTAATGATCAAGATTGAGTTCAGATTGCCAGAAGTGAATCAGCGGCCAATCGCAAGTCGCTCGGCAAGCAGCTGCGGCAGGCCGGCTTTAAGGATCTTCTTTTGCGCAGTCGCGAGATCGTATTTCGCTCGTAGTTGTTCGACAATGTGGTTTTCGATGTCGTAAATGCAGTAAGCCGCGCGCCAATCTCCATCGCGTGGCTGTCCGACGCTGCCTGTGTTAATGAAGTATTTCTTGTTCATCTCGATACGAACGTGTTCGATCCTATCCCGTCTTACGCCGTTATCGTCACGAATAAATACCATGGGCACATGCGTGTGGCCGAAAAAACAAACGGTTGTGTGCTGATAGGTGAAGCTCGCGGCCGCGTCGAGATTGTTAAAGACATAGCTCCACTGCGCCGGTGTATCGAGCGTCGCGTGGACGATGGTAAAACCGCGTACTTGTTGCTGTAATCCCAAGCCGCGCAGCCAGTTCTTGTCTTTGTCGGTCAAATTGTCCCGCGTCCACTCAATGGCTCGCTTGGCAAGTTCGTTGAAATCGGTCGAGTCTTCGAAAAGCGATGCCTGCTCGTCGTGGTTACCCTTGACGGTAGGGCAATCCATTTCGCGAATGCGTTCCACGCACTCGTGCGGATTCGCATTGTAACCGACCACGTCGCCCAGACAAACAAAGTGTGTGCACTTGTGCTTGTGCGCGTCTGCAAGCACTGCCTCGAGTGCTTCCAGATTGGCGTGGATATCGCTGAAAATTGCGAAACGCATCGATTCGAACGCGCGCTATAGTGCACGGTTGGGAATTCGCTGATCCTGCGGGATTCCAAGTTTGTTTTCGAGGAATTTCAGTCGCGTGATCAACGTCGGCAGCCGTTCCTTCTCGCCCTCGTTGTAGAGCTGGCGCAGGCGTTCGTACGCTTCGCGTTCCCGTCCCTCGCAATAGGAGAGTTCGTAGGCGGAAAAACGTCTGTCGAAACTTGGCGCTCCGGGCAAGGGTGCGGCCTTGGCAAAAAATTCGGAGGCGTGCTCATGGTCTTTGTATTTTTCCTTATAGAGGCGAGCCAGCGCTTCGTAGAGCTGCGGACGATCGGGATTATTTCTAATTCCGCGTTCAAGAAAATCTTTGCCGAGCGCAAAATATTCGCGCTGTGCTTTGACGCGCAGTGCAAGGCGCGGCTGGGTTTGATCGTTCATCGCGGCTACGCTTGCGTTCCAAGCCATGTGCCATGCCGCCATGTCCCAAAATAAGATTGCGCGGGGCTGTAGGGTCGTGATCTGACGAAACAACAAGAGCACGCGACCCCATTCTGTCTGCTCCCAAGCGACATGTGCTTGAATGAAAAGACCATCGGCCACGATCGCTCGAAAGCCGCTTAGCGCGGCAATGAAGCCGAGCTGCCCGAGTTTTTCTCGAAGATCGAGATTAAATTCGACACCGCGAAAATTTTCTTGTCTGTGACTGACGGCGAGATCGCGTTCGATTGGCAATTTGATTGCCCCGAGCAAGACCAGAATCACCGATACGAGAACGAGACGCGTCATAATTCTTTCCCGTAAAAGACGAATGCGGCCAGCAACGTGTAGATCGTGGTATAAAAAATTCCAAGCACGGCTGTTTTTACAAAGAGCCCGAGCGAAATCGCCGCTCCTGCGACGATATCATCGACCAGGTTAAAGGCCTGCAGGTCTGGACAAAGCAGGGCGACAAATGCAAGGAAAACGCGTGTAACCCAGCCGCTGCTGTGTTCATGGAGCCAATATTCCCGCGCGGTCGCCTGTAAATGGCCGATGAAGTAAATGAAAACCATGACAACAACCGTGAAGATGTTTGTTGTCGCGAATGTCGATACAAATAGCGTGAGCGTCGCGAGCAAACACGCTTTCAGGTAAATGATGATGATACCGGGGAAGATGTCGATGTTGAGCGCGGAAGAGCGGATCGCGCGGAGAGCGTCATCGACTTGTTCGCGTGGCGCTGCGGACATCTGCCGCAGAGTCATATGTATCACGCTTTGTTCGCGCATGTAGAGCACGGCGAGAAACACCGCGCTCATCACCAGAGTGCTGATCGCAAGCAGCAAGAGAACGCCGGCAATTTTTCCGAGCAAATATTCGAAACGAGGAACCGGTTTAGCCAGAATGGTGTAAACGGTGCGGTCCTCAATGTCCTGGGGGATGAGCCGCGCCGTGGCGACGATTGCCAGTAACGAAGTAAAGATCGACATCGCGCCGAGCGAGACATCTTTCAGGATCTGGAATTCCTGTTGAAACGTGAACTGTGCCATGAAGATGGAACTTCCGATCAACAGCAACGCGAAGAGCAGCAGGACATAGAAAACTTTCAGGCGCGTCAGCTCTGTAAGCGTATTGGCCGTGATAGCAGAAACTCGAGCGAAAGAAAAAACGCGGTGTCGCGCGCTCGTCGCTGTTTGGTTGCTCATGACTCGGGGGGCTCGGTGGTCGCGTCGAGAAACAATTTCTCGAGCGTAGTTGTCGATCTTCGGCGCTCAATTAGTTTCGCATTTGAGCGGTTGATGAGGGATTCAATCTCATCAACGAGACCGGAAGAAGCGTTGGCGACCACAAGCTCAGTTTGATTCTCGATCGCGATCAATTCTTCAAGCCGGCCTTCGCGGACGAGCGCACCATCCGCAAGAATGGCGACGCGATCGCAGATTTCCTGCGCTTGTGCGAGCAAATGTGACGAAAGTAACACGGTTATTCCACGTCGCTTTAGATCGACAATCAAATCGCGAATCTGGCGCGAGCCCGCTGGGTCGACACCTGCGGTCGGCTCATCAAGCACGAGAAGCTTGGGCTCGTGAATCAATGCTTGCGCGAGCCCGATGCGTTGCAACATCCCTTTTGAATAAGTGCCAAGCCGCCGCTTACGCGCCTTGGTCAAACCGACAAGCTCGAGCAATTCATCCGTGCGATTTTTCAATCTGACCCCACTGAGCCGGCAGAGCCGGCCAAAGAAACGCAGCGTTTCCTCGCCACTGAGATATTTGTAGAAGTACGGGTTCTCCGGCAGAAAACCGACCGCTTCCCGGCTCTCAACCAGGCGACTGTCACGGCCGAAAATTTCCGTCCGACCGCGGCTAGGGGAAACGAGGCCGAGAATGATTTTGAGGGTCGTGCTCTTTCCGGAGCCGTTGGGACCGAGTAACCCGTAAACTTCACCCGGTTCGACACGCAGACTGAGATCGCGCACTGCGACAATCGAATGCCGATGAAGTGGAACCGGGAAAATCTTGGTGAGTCCCCGAATAGCGACGGCCGCATCAGTCATGGCGAATTTCAAAACCGCGCGCGGTAACAGTTTTTTCTGATTTGTTCTCGGTTTGCTTGCGAATATGGGCGCGAAGTTCACTCTCCGCGACGGCCTTTAGGAACGCGCGCACTTCATCTTCTTCTCCGTTAACCTGAAGTTCCACGCGACCGTCAGGCAGGTTGCACACCCAGCCGGTGACTTCGAAACCCTTGGCTACGTGTCGCACCGACCAGCGAAAGCCGATACCCTGGACATTGCCCTCGTAAAATACCTGGAGCGAGATCATGCGGTGACGCTAACAAAGACACGAAGCCGCGAAAGTCTAGCCCGGCGGAAAGCTTGCCCGAAGCAAAACGTTGACCCGGGTCTTACTTATAAGAGTAGACAAGACAGAAGCTCCCCTCCTGCCCATCAATCAGATCGACCGAAACGAAGTACTGGCCGCTGTTCGCTGGAGCAAACCCGGCCGCGGCTTTTTCCCCTGCATTATAACCCTCAGTTGTGATTCGTTTACCGCTCTCATCATAAACACTCACCGCAATTTTTTTCGCTGCTTCGGTTGCGCTGGCGGAGAACCAATACTGATTTCCCGCGTAGAGATTGACTGCAATAAGGGTGTGATCGTGTGGCTTGATCGTCCCACACCAATGACCATCGCGAACCTTGAACCCCTCGTTTGTAAATGCGCCAGCCACGTCGAGTGCGGCCTTGCGTGCTTGGACCTCACTGTCTGTCTCGGCGTGCGCACAGACGCTGGCAGCGAGGGCGAAAATCCAAAACAAAATCTGCAAATGACTTTTCACTTCACCGGCGCCTTGTTCTCTATCTCGTCCATCGCTTTTCCAACCGCTTCGTTGACCTTCCGCACTTCATCAACGCTGGGTGCTTTACCGAGCGGGAAAGAAACGAGCTTTTCAATCCCAGCGAGTTGATCACTCATATCTTTGACCAGCGGCTCGCTGCGAAGTTCCGGCGAGATATTATCGATTTTTGACTGGATCAGCCGGACGAGGGCAGGCTGCCGCAGAACTTTTGCGCTTCGTTCGTCATAATTCTGCATGATCGCCGAGCTGACCACTTGGGTTCCGCGAATCCAGCCGCCCAAAGTTACGAGGATGACCAAATCTTGATCGCTGTGCGATTGCATGGACGACTTCACTTCGTTTTGTGTCGCTTCCAATTCTTCCTGGAGCGTGTCCCATTCGTTATTCTCGGCAAATTCGTTGATGCTATTGCCGCGACTCAGGAGGTTCTTACTTACTCCCAGCGCTTTCGAGAGCTTGATGATGTCTGACCCGATGTTTTTGACCTGCTGGCTGTCTTTGGCTTCGACGGCGATAAAACCATCGGCAATCAAGCCACCGAGATTGAGTGCGATTTGCGCGCGATCCCGATACGTCATCGGCATCGGGCCGCGATACTGGCCTGACCAATTTGTTTTACCTGGTTTCTCGAGCGCCGCGAAAAGTTCGCCCGGTGTCGGAATGCTGATCGAATCGCTCCTGATTGCCTTGGCCAGTTGATCGGCGGGCAGGCGCCCGGTCTCCGCTCCGGCGGCTGCAAAAATGGCGCCGATCAAGCCGATCGCACCGAATCTCGTCAAACGAATCATTAGTAGACTATTCGCACTTGGACGAAATTACCAGCCGGGAAGTCGGTCGCAAGAGAGAACCTCAACAAGCGTCAGCCGTTCATCGGCGACGAAGCTTAGTTGAACAGTGCGCTGCCCGCGCGCATAATTGCCGCGCAATTCCTTTGCCTCGGGATTTTAGATGTCAAAGACTTCGATTCGTAACATTATCGGTCGCGAAATTCTTGATTCGCGTGGCAATCCGACAATTGAAGTCGATGTGCGCGTTGAAGGAGGCGCGCTTGGCCGGGCGGCGATTCCAAGCGGGGCGAGCACCGGCGAGCATGAAGCATGGGAATTGCGCGACGGTGACAGGAACCGGTTCAGCGGCAAAGGGGTGAAGAAGGCTGTTGCCAATGTTAACGACAAGATCGCGCCGGCCCTCACAGGATGGGATGCATGCGAGCAAATAAAGATCGACAACAGGCTAATCGAACTCGACGGCACGGCGAACAAGAAAAACCTTGGCGCAAACGCACTGCTTGGTGTTTCGCTCGCGGTCGCCCACGCGGCGGCTGTCGCGGAAAATGTTTCGCTGTTTCGTTATCTCGGTGGGGTTGAGGCAAGAGTTTTGCCAGTTCCGATGATGAACATTTTGAATGGTGGCGCACACTCTGACGCGCCGATCGATTTTCAGGAATTCATGATTGTGCCACGTGGCGCACCTACATTTTCAGAAGCGCTGCGTTACGGTGCGGAGGTTTTTCATTCCCTCAAATCCGTGTTGAGAGATCGACATCTTTCCACGGCGATCGGTGATGAAGGAGGATTCGCGCCGCAACTCGATTCCGCCGAGGACGCATTGGCGTCGATTATGACTGCCATTGAAAAAGCCGGCTACAAACCGGGCGAACAAATTTTTATCGCACTCGATCCCGCCGCATCCGAGTTTTATGACGGTGAAAGCAACGTTTACGTCTTTGAGAAATCGGATGGTTCAAAGAAGACGGTCGAAGAGCTGATTGATTGCTATGTGGCTCTTTGCGCGCGATTTCCGATCGTTTCGATCGAGGATGGCTGCGCCGAAAATGACTGGGATGGCTGGAAAAAATTGACCGCCCGTCTTGGGGACAAGATTCAATTAGTTGGCGATGATGTTTTTGTTACGAATGTCGATTTTCTGCGCAAGGGAATTGACGAGCACGTGGCGAATTCGATTTTGATTAAAGTGAATCAGATCGGCACCCTCACAGAAACCCTGGCGACGATTGATCTGGCGAAGGAAAATAATTACGGCGTAGTGATCAGCCATCGCTCCGGGGAGACCGAGGATACGACAATCGCCGACATCGCGGTTGCGACTAACGCTGGCCAAATCAAAACTGGCTCTCTTTGCCGGACCGATCGCGTCGCGAAATACAATCAGCTTCTCCGAATCGAGCAAGAACTTGGTGACAAAGCCGTGTACGGCGTTAAGATGGGTTAAGTGGATCAGACCTACGGCGACTTCCGTGCGCGTCGCGAAGCCACAGTTTGGCAGCGGCTTAACCGAATCCTTCGTGTCCTGCTCGTTCTCACAGTCTGGCTGGTGATTGTTAGCTTGTTCGTTCCGCCTTACAAAAGACTGATGCAGAGCAGGGCCGAGATCGATGACCTGCAAGCGCATGTAAACGAGCAACAGAGTTTGCTCGCACGCCAGACACGCGAGGTCAATCTGCTCAAAACCGACGTGACCTATCTGGAAACGATTGCGCGCGATCGTCTGGATCTCATGAAGGAGAGCGAAACGATTTTCCGTCTTGAACCAGCGCGCGCTGTAAAATCAAGAGCCGGCGATTCCGCGCGACGCTAGGGTGGCTACGTGAACCTCCTTGCTTGCGGCATGGCAATATGAGTGAAGACGATTGAGGTCAATCGTCCCAAGCTTTGCGTCTTCGCGATGAGGGCACTATCATGTCCAATGGCCGTCGAAGTCCAACCAATAGATACACAAGGTTTGAAATCGCGTGTGCGCGAGTTGGGGAGGTTTCTTTGACGTCGAAAAACTCCAAAAAAACCTAGCCGCGATCGAGGGGCGTATGGCCGCGCCGAATTTCTGGTCGAACCGTGAGTGTGCTCAGAGTGACGTCGAGGAAGTCTCGCGATTGCGTTCGCTCATCAATCCGTTTCGCGAGTTAGAAGGAGAAATTGACGACTTTGATGCATTGCAGGAATTAGCGGCGGAGGAAAACGATACGACTGCGCGCACCCAGGCAGAGAAGGAGGTTGCGACCGAACACGCCCGATTGATTCATAGGCTTGAGGAATTCGAGCTGCGCCAGTTTCTTTCTGGCGAAAGCGATCGGGCCAATGCCTTTCTCACGATTCACTCCGGCGCGGGCGGCACCGAATCCTGCGATTGGGCCGATATGTTGCTGCGAATGTATCAGCGTTGGATCGAACGGAACGGATTCAAATCAGAAACCGTCGACATCCAGCAAGGCGAAGAAGTTGGTGTTAAATCGGTGACGCTCCTCGTAAGCGGCGAGTACGCTTACGGACATCTTCAGACCGAGCGGGGCGTGCACCGGCTAGTGCGGATTTCGCCCTTCGATGCAAACAAACGTCGTCACACTTCCTTCGCCAGCGTCGATGTTGTCCCGGAGATCGCCGATTCCGCGCCAATTGAAATCAATCCCGTTGATTTGGAGATCGACACTTTCCGCAGCGGCGGCAAAGGCGGGCAAAACGTGAACAAAGTGGAAACCGCCGTGCGGATTCTGCACAAGCCAAGCGGAATCGTGGTTGCCTGCCAGGCGGAACGCAGCCAGGGACGCAACCGCGAGCTCGCCCTCAAGATGTTGAAAGCGAAGCTTTACGAGATTGAGCAGGACAAGAAACGTGCCGAGATCGATCGGCAATATGGAGAAAAAGGCGACATCGCATGGGGCAGCCAAATTCGGTCGTATGTTTTCCAGCCCTACCAAATGGTGAAAGATCACCGAACCGGAGCAGAAACCAGCAACGTGCAGGATGTCATGGACGGCAACATCGACATATTTATCCAGGCAAAATTGCGCGGAGAGAAGAACACGAAAGGCGAATCGGAGTTGTAGATGCGCTTGTGCCAGGCGCCTAATCTTTAGCTTCGGCGTTTGACACAAACGCCGCTACGATGCTGCCGTCACAAGCTGCAATCGGAAACGGACGTCAAATTCGCCGCCATTATGCGCGCGGCAACATATGAGACATGCGACTGCGCGCCGGATCCGGCGCACGCGTGGAAACTCGCGCGCACAGCTCGGACATTTGTAGATAAACCGCCGGGCGCGTTCACTGATTGGGAACGCCAGATTGTGACAACGGGCTTCGTCGCCAATCCCGAGATCACAGCAGGCGTCACGCCATTCTGGACCATGCGGCGAGACGCGGCGGCGACCAGCACGAAATTGCGCGAGAAGATGGGCGAGTTCGTGGCGCAGCGTGCGATCAATTTCGGACTCGCCGCAATCGCATAATCGCGGATTTAGCGAAATCAATTTCTCGCGAAAATCGGCGCGGCCGGCGGCAGTTTGCAGCCGCGAATTCCATTCGACACGAACCCCGCGAGCGAGTCGTGCCGCGCCAAGGCTGTGCAAGATTTCACGCGTCTTTGATTCAAGATCGACATCTCGTCCCGCGCGTTGATCAATTGTCGATCTTTCGAAGGCGAATTCGAGCTGCTTAAGCAACAGCATACGAATCGCTCTTGGTCTTCGTCTTCGCGAGTCGCTCAAAAATGCGCGCGATAGCGTCCGCGGCGCGCTCGATTTCCTCCGCCGTTGTTTGTTTGCCTAACGAGAAACGCACCGCGGAGCTGGCCCGTTCCATTGACAATCCCATCGCCAGCAAAACATGAGACGCCACAACCGATCCAACCATGCAGGCCGAACCGCTCGATGCGCAAACGCCTTCCAAATCCAGCACCATCAGCAGCGTCTCTGAATCGAACCCGGGAAAACTCACATTCAGCGTGTTCGGAAGCCGGCGCACGGAGTCGCCGTTTTGCTGCGCCGCAGGGAAAATTTGAGTGATGCACGTCCATAATTTGTCGCGCAACACTTTTTCTCGCTGTTGCTCTTTCTCCTGCTCTTTGAGCGCGAAATCCGTGGCCGCCGCCATCCCCGCTATTGCAGCAACGTTTTCTGTCCCTGGCCGTCGCTCATTTTCGTGCGCGCCTCCGAACATGAGCGGCTGAATCGACAAACCGCTGCGCAAAAAAAGCATGCCTGCACCTTTTGGACCGTAAAATTTGTGCGCGGCGAAACTGGCGGCATCGACCAGCGACAGGTCGATCTCGATTTTGCCAAATGATTGCACCATGTCGCTGTGCAGCAGGACGCCTCGATCGCGACAAATCTGCGAGATGTCGTGTATCGGCTGAGTCACGCCTGTCTCGTTGTTGGCCGTCATGATCGAGACCAGCCTTGTCTCAGGCCGGATCGCGCTGGCGAGTTGATCAAGATCGGCAATTCCATCTCGCGACATATTGAGCCAGGTCACCTCAAAGTTTTCGCGCTTTTCCAAATACTCGAGCGCGTTCAATACCGCATGGTGCTCGGCTTTATTCGAAATGACGTGGCCGCCGCGCGAAACGGAACATCTGCCAAGGCCAAGCACAGCGAGATTGCATGACTCCGTTCCACCGCTCGTGAAAACTAACTCGTGCGGTTTGGCGTGGAGAAGCGCGGCAAGCTTGTCGCGCGCGTCATCGATCGCCGCGCGCGCCTCACGGCCGGCCGCATGCACGCTCGATGGATTTCCAAAATATCGATCAAGGTACGGCAGCATCGTTTCACGCGCTTCATCGCAGAGCGGCGTAGTCGCGTTGTAATCGAGATAAATCATCTTCTTCTCGTGCTCATGCTCGTAAATTTAGTCGAATCTGGGGAAATGCTTCGCACACCGAAACTCGTGCGCGGCAGTCGCGCGCTACCAGTCATCCCGTGAACCCATCGCGCTGCTCTGTGGTCTTACGCGGTTTCTTTGGCACGATGCGCAATTGTTTTTCCTCGTAGTAAACCAGCGAATCCGGGGGAACGCTTTGCACGAGAAAGACGTTGCCGCCGATAGTGCTGCGGGCACCGATTACGGTTTTACCGCCGAGTACGGTCGAATTTGGATAAATCGTCACGTCGTCCTCCACTTTCGGGTGTCGCTTGCCGCCTTTTTTGATTTTGCCGTGCTCGTCCTTTTGGAAGCTGCGCGCGCCAAGCGTGACGCCGTGATACAGTTTCACTCGCGACCCGATTTCGCAGGTTTCGCCAATGACAACTCCGGTGCCGTGATCGATGAAGAAATGCGAGCCAATCTTTGCGCCCGGGTGAATATCGATCCCGGTTCGGCTGTGCGCCCACTCCGTCATGATGCGTGGAATCAATGGCAGCTGTTTTAAATAAAGCTCATGCGCCATTCGCTGGATGGCGATCGCTTCCAACGCGGGATAAGCCAGGATAATTTCCTCGTAGCTCTGCGCCGCTGGATCGCCCTCATAGGCGGCGTCGATGTCCTTCCAAAGCATCTTGCGCACCTGCGGCAGCTCCGACATGAAACAGCGCAGAATTTCATCCGCCCGTTTTTCCGTCGTTTCGTCTGGCGGAATTTTTCCCAAGCTTCGGCAAAATTCGTTTTTGAGTCGGGCTTGCAAATTTCTTATTCGAGTCCGAGTGGTCTTGGCCAAATCTTCAGAACTGACCAGTGCCTCGCTGCGAAAGCCGGGGAACATCAAGCTCATCAGATCGGCGCAAGCCGCCTCAATCGCCAGACGGGAGGGCAAAGTGGCGGCAGCGTCGAGATAATTTATGCCGCCGGTTTCGCTGTAAGTCTGAAGCAGTTCATCAACCGCGTCGCGCGTCGTCAAATCCATCGCAGCAATTATGCGACGGGTTTTTATCGAACAAAAGAGAAACTATGCTGAGCGCGGTAGGGGCGGTTTACCTGAGCCGCCTTGAGTCTGTGTGTGGAAGCGCCGGAAGGCGATTGAGGTCAATCGCCCATACCTGCTAAACGTCGCGCTGGGCTATCCATTGCACGGCGAAACGGCCCACTTGATGCGCATTGGCCAGATTGAGCTTCTCCTTAATATGCGCTCTGTGGGTTTCCACTGTCTTTGGGCTCAGATGTAAATTTTTCGCGATCTGGCGCACTTCATTTCCTTTGCCGATCAATTCCAGAATCTCCAGTTCGCGATCGCTTAATTGGTCAATCTCGCTCGCGCTGCTTTCGCCCCCGCCATGGACGAACTTCGCGATCACCGTGGCCGACATTGCCGGGCTAAGATAAGGGCGGCCGCTAAGGACTTCCCTAATCGCAATTATCACGTTGTCGAGCGCTTCCTGTTTCATCACATAACCCTGCGCACCCGCGCGAAGCGCGCGCACCGCGTAGAGCGATTCATCGTGCATCGAGAGCACAAGAAGTGGCAGCTTCGGAAATTCCGCGCGGATATTTTTTATCAGCTCAATGCCGTTGGCCCCCGGCAGGCTAAGATCGACGATGACCAAGTCAGGCACAATTCGACGGATTACGTCCATTGCAGCCGCGGCGTTTTCGGCCTCACCGCACACCGCAAAGCCGTCATGTGAGTTAATCAACTGTTCGAGCCCTTTTCGAAAGAGTGGATGATCATCGACAATCACCATGCGTTTCACATCCGGCGGATCGCACTTTGGATTTTTGTTCGTCGATCTGGCGCGTTTCATTTCACTTGTAGCGGGTGCAGCTGGATCGACCGCGTCGCCGGGCGATGTTACTTGATGGGCCTTCGGCGCCAAATTAGCATCGAGCAACGGATCGCTCGATCCACCTTACGTCATTCAGCGTTTTTAAGCACCCCTTTAACGATTCGCCGCTCGGCGCGCTGCCCGATGCAGGAAATTTACATTGCCGGCGGCTAATGCCTTCGCGGATTTAATGGGGACACGCCCACGGCGAGCGCTCTCTTTCTTTTGTGATTGGCGCGCGCCGTCCGGCAAATAACAGGCCACGCGGGTGCCGCCTTGCTTTGGAGATTCGATTTCCAAGTGCCCGCCGATGGAACGCGCACGATAGTTCATGATGTGAAAACCCAACCCGTGTGCGTTGTTCTCCCCGTTCCGAAATCCGACGCCATTATCGGTCACGCTCAGGACGATTCCCTTTCGCCACCGTCCCAGCGCGACGACAATTTCCCGGGCCTGCGCATGTTTGTTGGCGTTGACCACCGCTTCGCGCGCGATGCGATAAAGGTTTAACGCGGCCATGTCATCATCGAGGTGAGCTGACGCTTTGATTTCCAGCCGGCAAGGGATTCTCCAGATTTCCCTGTCCACCAAGTCTTGGAGCACGTCTTCCAGTCTGGCTGCATCGATATCGACACGATGTAAGGCACGGGAAAGATTGCGTGTATCGGCTGCGGCCGCATTCACCAGCTCGGCAATTTTTTCAATATTACTTACTTCGATCACTCGATGATTCTTTAACCGCAGCGCGACCGAGCGCGCCATGAATGCAACCGCCGTAAGGTGTTGGCAAATGCCGTCGTGCAATTCCTGCCCGAGGCGCTGCTGTTCGCGATCTGCGATCTCGAGGATTTCGCCCTCGAGGCCCTTGCGCCGTTTGATCTCGTTTTCCAATTCCTTGTTCGCTAGCCGTAACTCGCGTGTTCGTTCGCGCACGCGCTTTTCCAGCAGTTCTTTCGATTTTTTCAGCGCGGCTTCGGCAAGTTTGCGCTGCGCGCCGTTACGCCGTGGTTTCTTCGTGACGCGCGCGGGCAACTTCAGTGTTTTCAGGGTCGGTGAGCGACCAGTCGTTGCCATCGCGAGCCGCGCAGCGCGGCGGTTCTTACCTTTCGTTTTCCTTTTCGGAGCCATGGTCTTTTGCCGAAAGATTAATTGCTCCTGTGCATCCAGGCCGTGGCCTGAATGTAGCGCGACCTCCGCAAATTCCTACTCCAACATTCCTATGATCTAAGATCCGTACAGTTTGGCTTGCGCTAACAGCAGCGGCCTCTCAGCACCCGTACGCGCGCGTTATCACCGAAGCAAAATGATAAGTAGCACGATCAAGAGAAGAAGGCCTCCGCCACTCGGATAATAGCCCCAGCCGGTGCTGTACGGCCATGCCGGTAAAGCGCCGATTATCAGAAGAAGCAGAATGATGAGCAGGATGAATCGCATGGTTCCTTTCTTAGTAATTTCTATTTGAATCGGACAGTGTTGGTATGCATGAAAATTTAAGATGGGTTATCCCTGATGCGGAGCGCTGCCGCCGACCAATTCGGGTTGTTCGATTGGCGGGCGCTTGATCTTCATCTCCAGGTCTGGACGTCGCCTTTTTGGAACGGGCTCGACGCGCACGGTGCGTCCGGTTTTCGCTGACTGGTAAATCGCGTTGATGATCCGGACATCGGCCAAGCCCTCGTTGCCGGAAGGTTCGGGCAAGCGATCATTTAGAATGCAATCGGAGAAATAGATCAGTTCGGCCGCAAATTGATCGCCAGCCTTAAAGGTTTTTTCCGTTTCTTTGTCGTCGATTGTAATCCGGCATTTCAATTCGCCGCGATATTCATAAGCGTTTTCCAGTTGAAGTCGTCCTTTCGTGCCGACCAGGTCGTATTGCGCCACGTCCGTGGACCCGAAGCTGCACGTGAACACTGCCAGTCGCTCGCGGGGGAACCGCAGGAGAGCGCCGGTCATTTCCTCGATTTCGCTGAAACGCTCTTCGCCATTGCTTGCCGTTAATCCCACAACTTCGATTGGCTCGTCGCGAAATAAATAGCGCGCGGCATTGATGCAATAGATGCCAATGTCGTAGAGCGTCCCGCCGCCAAGATCTTTACGCACCCGGATGTTCCCGGCGTTTACTTGCAGACCGAATAACGAACTAAAGTAACGGAGCTCTCCCAAATCTCCGGATTGCGCGAGCTCGACGGCGCGCAAATTTGCGTCGTTGAAGTGGAGACGGTACGCGATCATCAACTTTACTTTGTTTTCCTCGGCCGCGCGCATCATCGCTTCGCAATCTTCTTCGGTGGTGGCCATTGGTTTTTCGCAAAGCACGTGAGCGCCTGCGCGCGCAGCGCGTTCGGTGTATTCGCGGTGAAGCGAGTTAGGCGTGGCAATGTAAACGGCATCGACCTGCTGCTCAGCGACCGCGTTTTCCAAATCGGCATAGGCGTACGCTCTAACGCTGTACCGTTCGCTCAGTTCGCGGTCCTTGCCGGGATTGCCGGTTACGAGCGCCGCCAACTCAGAATTTTCGGCATGCTTGAATGCCGGTAGCACCGCCGTTTGCGCGATATGGCCAAGGCCGACAGTTGCGTAACGAATTTTCTGTTTCACGACGTTCTTTTTGTTTGCTTCCCGAAAAGATTCGCGCCGGGATCGTCACGCGCGCGTATCGTCTTGCGATTGTAAAAGACAACTGATCTGCGCCTGGCGCGCGAAATGTTTATTACTATGACAAATCTTCAGTTCAAAGGCAGTTGGAATGAAGTGAAAGGCAAACTGAAACAAAAGTACGGTCAATTGACCGATAACGACCTCGCATTTGCCGAGGGAAAGGACGACGAGTTGCTCGGGCGGCTCCAGCAAAAACTTGGCAAATCGAAGGAAGATCTTCGAAGAGAGATCGAGAGTCTGTAAGTTGAAAGTTCGTCTTACGCGCTGCTGCTGACCAAACGGCGGCGTTTTTCAATTTGTCGATCAATTGCTCCCAAGAGCCTTTGCTCCGCGGCTAGCTGAATCGCGAGTTTTTATCGCTGCCGCCGACGGCTTGAGAAAGCTTAAATATTGCGTATCGAAAGCGCGGAGTGCCGATTCCACGCTCGGTCCGATTCCAACAATTCCTTTTTCCACGCTGGGCCCAAGGAGCGCAATCCACAGGCCGTCGCGAATTGACAACTGAGGCCGTCGCACGGCCGAAGGACTGCTGGGATGCGCCAGGCAGTAGAATAGCAGTTTTTCAGTCGCCTCCGGTGTTCGATCGGTAGTTCGGTAACCTTTGAATGCAGCGTTCCTTTTCTTTCTCAGTCTCATTCAGCTTTCTAACGCCCACTGTGCCGGGTTTGGATGTGGTTTTTGTCGGTTTAAACGCAGCTTGCGAGTTTAGCGTACTCAAACGGCTGCGGCCGTGGTCGCGAATTTCACAAACAAGGCGATTCTTCGGCAGAAGAATCAACTAGGGTTTTGACTGATAAGTCAATCCACCGTTCGCCTGATTGTGCGAACGATCGCACCAAAGGCATGATCGACACATGGCTTTAATTTCTCCGGTTGAAATGCCTGACGAAGACAAACTGGAGACTTTGCGGCGGCTTGATCAATTCCGGTGGTGGCGCTCCGTTGATGAGAAGCGCTATTGCCTTATCTGCGCTAAAATTATTTCCGGCCGGCAAATACAGGCAATGGGAGGCACCCGTGGGAACGGACCGCTGCGCGTCATCTGTCCGACACCACGTTGCCATTCAATTCCGATGGATTGGGTGCGTCCAACCGATGAAGTCCTGGCAAAGATGGGCAATGCTGACATCTGAGCGTAGCGACGCGCCTGTGCTGGATTTGAATTATGCGGCTGCGCGGAATCTCCGACAACATTCTTACGGCGCAAATTTAAGCTCCATTTTAAACGATCGGTTTGGAGGACTGTTTTCTGCCACTGTGCGTGTTTCGCGCAGCGGCTCCGTGATTTTTTGACGGGTGAAATTTAGACGGAAAAACGAACCCGCTGGCCAAAGGAAGCCGTGCAGCTAAGGTTTTGACCGACCACAAGATCATCCGTCGCCCCGATTGTGGAGTCCCGGCGATTAGGTAACGCTCGTTTTCACGGTACGATGAGCGCTCACTTCGAACCCGAAGATAGATACTCGATCTTGTGTGCCAGCGATCAGTTCCGGACATGGAAGTCGCTTGACGATGAGCGCATTTGCATTCTTTGCGAGAGAAAATTCAATGGCCATAACGTGGAAATCACGCGCACTGGCGACGGCAGATACGAGCTTCACTGTCCCACGGAAGAATGCAATTCAGGGCCGCACCAATGGGTCTATCCTGGCACTCCACTGATCTCCGATATTATCGAGCCGGACTGGTGGCGTGCCATCGGCAAGAATCGTCGGCGGTCGCGAACCGAATCGGCGCCACAATCGAAAGGCGGCTACTTATGATTAGGTCTGTTTTCGATCAGCCGGGAGTATCTTTAGCGCCCGACGAAGCGCTGATGAAAGATATTTCGCGCCAGCGCCATGCGGCGCTAACCGAGCTGTACGGACGACACGGGCGAAGGCTTAAAGCGATGATCGACAGCGTCGTTCACGAAGAAGCGGAAGCGGACGACGTGCTCCAGGAGATTCTTCTCCAGATTTGGAAAGAGGCGGATCACTACTCACCGAAGGCAGGCAAGCCCCTCGGTTGGATGGTAACGATTGCACGCCGCCGCGCGATCGATCGATTGCGCAGGCGCCAGGCTTATTCGCGCGCGCGGGAGCGCTATGGAAAACAGTTGGAGCAGCAGCCAAAAAATTCCCGTCACGAAGCATATGATCCTTTTGTGCGCAAGGATCTGCGCCATTTT
>WNGK01002645.1_pt1 | contig 19378 bp, 12 predicted proteins | sample 5400601 | NCBI WGS metagenome assembly WNGK01 (sample SAMN13153376, study PRJNA577476) | soil metagenome | isolation source: 60 cm soil or saprolite under Garry oak tree replicate 1 | place: USA:California | collected 2016-06-15
GTATGACCAACTCGAATCTGGAAAGCCCGAAAACTCCCAGCAAAGACACTCCAAGTCAGGACGCTCGCACGCCCAATTTCCTCCGCGATCTTATCGCCGAAGATGTGCGCACCAAAAAGTTCGGCGACGCCGTCATCCAGACGCGCTTTCCCCCCGAGCCCAACGGCTACCTCCACATCGGTCACGCCAAGGCCATTTGCATCGACTTCGGCCTCGCTGACGAGTTCGGCGGCAAGACCAACCTGCGCTTCGACGACACCAATCCCGAGAAGGAAGAGCAGGAGTACGTCGATTCCATCATGGCGGACGTTCGCTGGCTCGGTTTCGATTGGGAGAGCCTCTGCTACGCCTCCGACTACTTCGGCCAGCTCTACGAATGGGCTTTGCAGCTCATCAAGGCTGGAAAAGCTTACGTCGATGACCTCTCCGCCGATGAGATCCGCGAGCACCGCGGCACCCTCACTGAACCGGGCAAGAACAGCCCCTATCGCAACCGCTCCGTCGAAGAGAATCTTGATCTCTTCATCCGCATGAAGCAGGGCGAGTTTCCCAACGGCAGCCGCGTTCTCCGCGCCAAGATCAATATGGCCTCGCCCAACATCAACATGCGCGATCCGGTCATGTACCGCATCCTGCATGCCGAGCACCACCGCACCGGCAACGAGTGGTGCATCTACCCCATGTACGACTACGCTCACGGCCAATCGGACTCCATCGAGCGCATCACCCACTCGATGTGCACCCTCGAGTTCGCCGACCACCAGCCCCTCTACCGCTGGTATATCGAGCAGCTCGGCATCTTTCCTTCGCAGCAGATCGAATTCGACCGTCTTAACATCACCTACACCCTGCTCAGCAAACGCAAGCTCCTCCAGTTCGTGCAGGAAAAGCGTGTAAGCGGCTGGGACGATCCCCGTATGCCCACCCTCGCCGGCATCCGCCGCCGTGGCTTTACCCCCGAAGGCCTCCGTGCCTTCTGCGCCGCCATCGGCACCTCGCGCACCAACGGGACAACAGACATTGAGATGCTCGAGCACTTCCAGCGCGACGACCTCAACCGCCGTGCTTCCCGTGCCATGGCCGTCCTGCGCCCTCTCAAGCTGGTCATCGACAACTACCCCGCCGGCGAATCGGAGATGGTCGAAGTCGCCAACAACCCCGAAGACCCCTCAGCCGGCACCCGCCAAGTGCCATTCTCCGGCGAGATCTATATCGAGCTGGATGACTTCCGCGAGATTCCTCCGCCGAAGTACTACCGCCTCTCCCCTGGCAAGGAGGTCCGCCTGCGCAACGCCTACTTCATCACCGCCCACGAGGTGGTGAAAGACTCCGCCGGCAACATCGTTGAGGTCCACTGCACCTACGACCCCGCCAGCCGCGGCGGCAACTCTCCTGACGGCCGCAAGGTCAAGTCCACCATGCATTGGGTGTCGGCCGCCCACGCCATTTCCGCCGAGATCCGCCTCTACGACAAGCTCTTCAGCAAGCCCGATCCCAGCGATGTCGAAGAAGGCGAGGACGTCATCAGCAACCTCAACCCCAACTCGCTCGAAATCCTGACCGGAGCCAAGCTGGAGCCTTCTCTCGCCAACGCCAGGCTTGAAGACCGCTTCCAGTTCGAGCGCGTCGGCTACTTCTGCCTCGATCCAGATTCGACCCCAGATTCGAATCCAGATTCGACCGCCGACTCCACTCCCGCCCGTCTCGTCTTCAACCGCACCCTCCCGCTCAAAGACTCATGGGCCAAAATCGAGAAGAAGTCAGGAGCGTAGCCACCTGCGGTGGGGCAGACGCTCGCTAATCGCTCGCATGGGCTGTTGTGCCCCAGGTCTCGCTTCGAGACCTGGGATTTGACGAACCCCCACCGTGCTCTGCCTGGATTCCCATCTCGATTTCTGTATTTGCAGAAAATTTCCCTCGCTAGGCGCAGAATGGAAAATGACGGGCAACCAGCAACAGGCAATTGCCTCGCCGTCGCTTCCACATTCGCCTTAAAAAGAGTGTCGTAAATGACCGTTCTGGAACCATTTAACTCGGGGTTTTTACCGTTTCAAAACACTCGAATACTGTCCTAAACACTTTGTTTTCAATCTATTATGAGAGAATCGCCACGAAAAAAAATGCGTACCCCTCCCCCCCACCTGCAACCAGGGGGTATATTCGCTCCGTTCGCAGTCTCGATGGGAAATAATCTTTGTCATCTTGAGCGGAGCCCAGCGGAGTCGTAAGATCTGCGTTTACCCAGCGCAGCTGCAGCCTATTTTCCTACCACATCGATCGGCACAGTGATGGTCTTGGGCGGCATGCAGGCGTTCTGATCGCACGCCTGGTAGCGAAGACTTGCCTCCACCAGATGGTTGCCGGGAGTGGCCACGATGCGCGCCTTGATGGTGAACTCGCCGGTATAAACATCGAGCTTCATCCCGGGATCGGCTTCGGGCCTGAATTCTGTTCCGGGCGGGTAGTCGGCCGCATCGAGCCTCACGCCCGATGACTCGGGAATCGTGAATTCCGTGCCGATCAGATACTGGTCCGCGGGTGTGTGCGAGTTGATGTGAAGCCCCGGCGAGATGCGGAAATGGAGCGCCACAGGGCTGCTTTTGCCCGACGTTACTCGCACCTGTTCCGGGAAAAGATACTGAACTGCCTCACGTTTTACGACCTGCCGGTTTGACCGGCCAAGAACTGGTGATTGACCGATTGCCATCCAGGCCGCAAGTCCCAGCGTCGCTGCCGCACCCATCCCCCTGATGATCTTCATCGATCGATTACTTCCCTTCACCAAGTGCCTTGCGGATATTGGATGCGATGTCGTCTTTTGAGGTGATGCCCATTTGCGCCGCGACTATCTTCCCGGTGCGGTCGACAAAAAATGAGGTGGGCATGGCATCGAGCCCGCCGTAGGGCTTGCTCAGCAAGTCGCCTTCGATTAGAACGGGATACGGCATGTGCATCTGCTCCACAAACCGGGAGATCTCTTTCTTCTCTTCTTCCAGCATCTTCTTGTCGCTGCGGTCGATATCGTCGGTCGAAACGCCAATAATCTCAAATCCTTGCGAGGCGTATTGGTTGCGCAGGTCGACCAGCCAGGGGGTCTCCAGCTTGCATGGACCGCACCAGGTGGCCCAGAAATTGATCAGCAGGGCCTTGCCCTTGTAGTTGGAGAGCGAGACCATCCGGCCGCTTAGGTCTTCAAGAGCAAACTGCGGCGCCACCTTTCCCACCAGCGGCGAAGCCATCTGGCCGGTGTCGCCGGAGGTGGCCGCCACCAGCTCTCCCTGGGCGGAATTGGCCAGCACGCGCTCGGCGGCCTGCTTGCGATACTCCCAGTTGGCCCAGCCAGCCCAGGCAAAGATGGCCAGCACAAAGAGCACGGCGGTGAGAACAACGGTGTTGCGCTTCACGGGGTGGACCTCTCTATCTGATTGTACGGGCAAGGCTGCCGGCTGCTCTACAGATGCTCTGCGGGTCACAAGCGCGCTTTTTTCTATCGCCGGGGTGCCCGTCCTTGCCGCGCCGTTGCCTTTGCGGTAAGGGTTGGATTCGACGATCCCCGATCATCGCATCATCAACACACCTGCAGACGCCAGTAACCCTGTCCAAACAGATACAATCAGAAACCGATGAATCACGAGCAGGATAAGGACTGCCCCGGGCAGGACGCACTCAGTCCCGCAGCGCTTGTGCGCCTTGAAGCTGCAGCACTTGAAGGACTTGCGTCAAGGCTGGAAGGCTCCATGGCAGCGGACTTCGATCGCGCCGTCGAGCTGATCCTCCGCTGCGGCGAATGTAACGGGCGCGTCGTCGTAACCGGCATGGGCAAGAGCGGCATCATCGCCCAGAAGATCGCCGCCACGCTCAGTTCCACCGGTTCGCCGGCCCTGTTTCTGCACCCCGCCGAGGCCGTCCATGGCGATCTCGGCGTGCTCATGCCAGGCGATGTGGTAATCGCTCTCTCGGCCAGCGGCGAGACCGAGGAGATTCTCCGCCTGCTGGCCACCCTCAAGCGCAAGGGCGATGCGCTGGTCAGCTTCTGCTGCGACCTTGGCTCGACCCTGGCGCAGGCCAGCGACGTGGTGCTCGATTGCGGAGTGGAGCGCGAAGCCTGCGGGCTCAATCTGGCTCCCACTGCCTCAACCACTGCAATGCTCGCCCTCGGCGATGCACTGGCCGTCGCAGTGAGCCTGCGCAAGGGCTTTAAGGCTGAGGATTTTGCGGAGCTTCACCCCGGCGGCAAGCTCGGCAAGCAACTGGCCAAGGTACGCGACCTTATGCACGCGGAAGAAAACGTCCCGGTTGTCGCCCCCGACACACCAATGACCGACGTAATCTACGAGATGTCCTCGAAGAAGCTCGGCATGACCACCGTGCAGGATAACGGCCGTCTCCTCGGTGTCATCAGCGACGGCGATTTGCGTCGTCTTCTGGAGCGCGAAGGCGGCGCGGCGCTTAGCCGCGCAGCAGGCGAAGCCATGAACCCCCATCCGCGGACCATCGCAGCTGCTGAACTCGCAGCCAAGGCGCTTTCCATCATGGAACAGCGCAAGATCACTTCGCTCGTAGTGGTAGACGGCCAACAGAAAGTTCAGGGCGTGTTGCATCTCCACGATCTGTGGGGCGTGGAACTGATCTGAGAAGCACCTGCCCGACCCGCCAGCTGTCAGCGAAGCTGGGGAGTGACTATAGCAGAACCAGAGTCGATGTATCCCGAAACCACAGCATTCAAGTCGACGCGACCATCAGGGAGCGGCGACCCTGAACAAAACTCAACAGGACACAGTTACTTTGGTTCCGCTCTAGTGCAACCATCTCAATGTCGCAGTCCAGAATGAGGTGAACCATGAGCAAAGTAGCCCTCATCACCGGCGCATCCAGCGGCTTTGGGCTGCTGACTTCCATCACGCTTGCGCGCCGTGGATGGCACGTGCTGGGCACCATGCGCGACCTGAACCGGCGCGAAAAACTCGAGTCGGCGGCACGGGTAGCTGGCGTTCTCGAACGCCTCGAATTCATTGAGCTCGATGTAACGAATTCGGAGCAGATCGCATCAGTGGCATCCTCAATTACTGCGCGCCGGACGCGTCTCGACGCACTGATCAACAATGCGGGCTTTGCCCTGCCCGGGTTTGCCGACGACGTCACCGACGCCGAACTGCGCCAGCAATTCGATACCAACTTCTTTGGTGCGGCTGCGGTCACGAGGGCGTTTCTGCCGCAATTGCGACGGCAAGGCTCGGGGCACATTGTGATGATCTCATCAATCTCCGGGCGGATGGGATTCCCCGGCGTTGGCAGCTACTCAGCGTCAAAGTTTGCACTCGAAGGCTGGACCGAGTCGCTCCGGTACGAGCTCAAAGCGCTGGGAATCCAGGTTGTGCTGGTGGAGCCCGGAGCTTTTGAAACCGACATCTGGACGCGCAATGCCAAGCTCGCTGCCGCCCTGCTGGACCCAAACTCACCGAACGCAGCGCGCATTCCGGCTTGGCGCCGCCGCGTTGAAGGGCAACGCGAGAAGGCCGATCCACAAATCGTTGTTGACACGATTGCTGGGATTGTCGAGAATCCGCGCCCTAAACTGCGCTACGTGGTGGGCAACGACGCGAAAATTGGATTGATGCTGCGACGACTGCTGCCCTGGGCCTTGTTTGAGCGGGTGATCATGAAGAGCACCGGCCTTGATCATTAACTCCGGCCGTCGGCGGAACCCCCACTGCCCGAACATTTAGAATGGACTCTGCCTCATTGTCCTTCGTTCGCCGCAGATCCGGGGTCCCCAACGATAGCTCTTTATCGCATGGGTGGTAGGCGAACGGGAAAGCACGTTGACTCATTACTATGCATCGCTGGTCCAAGCTCTTTGTTCCTACTCTTCGTGAGGCCCCGGCAGACGCCGAAGTGGCCAGTCACAAGTTTCTGCTCCGCGCCGGCTACGTCCGCCAGCTCGGCGCGGGCATCTACAACTATCTCTTTCTCGGGCAGCGCTCGCTCAACAAGATCATCGGCATCGTGCGCGAAGAGATGGATAAGATCGGCCAGGAGTTTTATCTGCCCGCCATCCTCCCCAAGGAACCCTGGGTCGAGAGCGGCCGCTGGGCCGGCATGGGCGACAACATGTTTCGCCTCAAAGACCGTAAGGGTGCCGACCTCTGCCTCGGGATGACGCACGAGGAGATCATGACCTCGATTGCGCGAAGCGAGTTGCGCAGCTACAAGCAGTTGCCGCAGATCTGGTACCAGATCCAGACCAAGTTTCGCGATGAGCCGCGGCCCAAGTCGGGCCTGCTGCGCGTCCGTCAGTTCACGATGAAAGACAGCTATTCTTTCGACATCGACAAGGCCGGACTCGACAAGAGCTTCGACCTCCACGATGCGGTCTACCGCACAATCTTTTCCCGCTGCGGACTCAGGTTCGTCGCCGTCGAGGCCGACTCGGGCGCCATGGGCGGTTCGCAATCGCAGGAGTTCATGGTCTACACCGACGCCGGCGAAGACCTGATCGCCAGCTGCCCGGTTTGTGGCTATGCGGCCAACCTTGAGAAAGCCACTTCCAGACTCGAGCCGGTCGTCGAAATGGAAGCGACCGGGGACGGCATGCCCGAACTTGTTCACACTCCCGGATGCGCGGCCATCGTGGATGTGGCGGAGTTCTTCAAGATCTCCCCGGCCTCCGACATCAAGTGCGTAGCCTACATGGCTCTCAAGCGCGGCGGAGCGGCGGGGAAACCCGACTCGTGGCACGGCGTGGCCGCATTCCTGCGCGGCGATCACCAGGTGAACGAGACCAAGCTGCTGGGCTCAGTTGGTGCAGCCGAGTTGCGTACGATGCAGGCGGCCGAATTGGAGCAATACTTCAACGGTCCGGCAGGATACCTCGGTCCCGTCGGTCTCACGCCCGATCAAATCCCACTCGGCGAAGCCCTTACCGTGGTCGTAGACAAATCGCTCGAAGGACGCAAAAACCTTGTCTGCGGAGCCAACAAGCTCGACTACCACATGGTCAACGTCTCCCCGGGCCGCGATTTCACATGGACGATAAGCGCGGATATTCGCAGCGTGAACGAAGGCGAATCCTGCCCAGTCGACAACGGTGGAGGCAAACTCGTTGTCGGCAAAGCGGTTGAAGTCGGCCACATCTTCAAACTGGGCTACAAGTATTCCGAATCCATGGGCTCCCGGGTGCTCGACGTAAACGGCAAAGAAGTCACACCGATCATGGGCAGCTACGGCATCGGCATTGAACGTATTTTGACCGCCGCCATCGAGCAGTCGAACGACAAAAATGGATTCTGGCTTCCGGCTTCGATTGCTCCCTTTACGGTTGTTGTGACGGTGACCAACGTGGGCGACGAAGCCCTTCGCCAGGCGGGCGAGACGCTGGCCGCCGAGTTGGAAGCCGCCGGACTGGACGTATTGCTGGATGACAGAGACGAGCGTGCGGGCGTCAAATTCAAAGATGCCGATCTTGTGGGAATTCCTTATCGCATCAACGTCGGCAAGAAAGCAGCCGGCGGTCAGGTTGAACTGGTGACGCGCGCCACCTCCCAAAGCGTTGACGTCGCCATCGGTGAAGTTGCTGCGCTGGTGAAAGAAAGAGCAGGAACTAGCCTCGAGCTCGTGGCTGTTCTCTAAAAACACGAGGGGCAAGCAGCGCGACAAACAGCTAGAGGCTAGCAGCTAGGAGCTGGTTTGAAATGGCTTTAAAAATCAAATTCAAAATGCCCACGGCGAAACATGCATGGGCGTCCCTGCTGCTGCGCATCGGTCTGATCGTAATCGCTGCCATGGCGCTCCTGGTGTTGAGCGTGGGCGGCTACTACTACTTCAAATACCAAAACGTTGTGAACGAGCGGCTCAAGCAGCCGCTGTTTCAAAACACCGCCAAAATCTTCGCCGAGCCGCGCGAAGTTCGCCCTGGGCAAAAGCTGACTGTTCGCCTGATTGCCGATGAGCTGCGCCAGGCAGGCTATGCGACTCAGGCCCACGCCAAAGACTCGCCCATGGGCACCTACAGCGAGGCTGAAGAGTCGATCAGCGTCTATCCCGGCCCCCAGTCTTACCACGCTGAAGACAGCGCCACCATTCACGTAACCCGCGGCGTCGTCGACGGAATCAGCGACGATCACGGGCAGGCACTCTCCAGTTACGAGCTCGAGCCCGTTCTTATCACCGGGCTCAGCGAAGACGTCAATCGCACCAAGCGCCGGCTCATCACATACGACGAGATTCCCCAGAATCTTGTCCATGCAGTCCTCGCCATCGAAGACCGCCGCTTCTTTGAGCACGGTGGCGTCAACTACTTCCGTCTGATGGAGGCCATCGTCCGCGACGTGGCCACAGGCCAGAAGCAGCAAGGCGGCTCCACGCTGACCATGCAGCTCGCGCGCGGATTCTTCCTCACGCCCGAAAAGCGCATCAAGCGCAAGATGATTGAGATCGTTATCACCTTCCAGCTCGAGCATCGCTTCACCAAGAAGCAGATCTTCGAGATGTATGCCAACCAGATCAATCTCGGTCAGCGCGGCAGCTTTTCGATCAACGGCTTCGGCGAAGCCTCGCAAGCCTACTTTGGCAAAAATGTGCGCCAGCTCGATCTCGCTGAATGCGCCCTCTTGGCGGGCATGATCCAGCGGCCCAACTACTTCACGCCCTACCGTCACGGTGATCGGGCCATCGAGCGGCGCAACCTGGTGCTCGATTCAATGGTCGAAACCGGCGCCATCACCAAGGATCAGGCCGAGCGCGCCAAGGCTGAATCGCTGCACCTCTCCACCGCCAGCGTCGATGCCAGCGAAGCACCCTACTTCGTCGATCTCGTCCACGAACAGTTGCTGCAAAAGTTAGGCGAGTCCAATTCGACACTCGAAGGATTGCGTATCTACACCACCCTCGATCCCGACCTGCAGCGCGTGGCCACATCGGCGGTTGAAAACACCATTCACTCGGTGGACGAACAGGTCGATAAGCTGCACGCACGCCGCAAAGGATCCAAGGCCCCCATCGCCCCTTACACCTATCCCCAGGTGGCGCTGGTCGCGCTCAATCCACACACCGGCCAGGTGCTTGCATTGGTTGGCGGCCGCAGCTACGGCAATTCGCAGTTGAATCACGCGGTTGCCCGCCGCCCTACCGGCTCCATCTTCAAGCCATTCGTGTACGCGGCAGCGTTCCAGACGGCTATCGAAGGCACTCCGCTCACAGGTCAGGAAAAGTTGTTCTCGCCAGTCACCATGCTGGCCGATGAGCAAAGCACCTACACCGTCAACGGCCAGGACTATAGCCCGCGCAACTATCATGGCGATTATCACGATCAGGTGACCGCGCGTTACGCGCTGCAGCGATCGTTGAACAATGCAACCATCGGCCTTGCCTCTCTTGTTGGATTCGATCGAGTCGCCGCGCTCGCCCGCGATGCAGGCGTCAAAAGTGCGCGCGGCACACCCTCTATGGCCATCGGATCCTATGACGCTACGCCGCTGGACATGGCCGGCGCCTACACCATCTTCGCCAATGGGGGTATGCATCTTGACCCCTGGATGCTGGCTAGCGTGCGCACCGCTACCGGCGATGTGATGACCGACTACACCCCCACCTCAAAGCAGGTACTTGACCCGCGCGTGGCCTATCTGACTACGAGCATGATGGAAGATGTGCTGCGTGGCGAAGGAACGGGCGCGGGCGTACGCAATATGGGATTCACCGCTCCTGCGGCCGGCAAGACGGGCACCAGCCACGACGCATGGTTCGCCGGTTTTACCACCAACCTGTTGTGCATTGTCTGGGTGGGCAACGACGACTACACCGATGTAAAGATCGAAGGCGCCCGTGCAGCAGCGCCCATCTGGGCCGAGTTCATGAAGAAGGCGGTGCAGTTGCCGCAGTACTCTGACTCGCATGAATTTGTGGCTCCGCAAGGCGTGGAACTCGTAAGCCTGGACAAGGTGACAAACCTGCTTCCCGATGGTGCGTGTCCTAATACCTATACCGCGGCATTTCTTGAGGGAACCGCACCCACCGATACCTGCGACCACCCTCCCGATCATCGCAACCTGCTGCAGAAAATATTCGGCCTCGGCAAGAGCGGAAATTAACCGTCAATATCGCTACCGTCGGGCATGGGCTGGCAGCGCGGACACCAGAACGTGAGCCGCGCATCCCTCCCTTGCTGACGGCAACGAATGCTTTCCACGCACTTACGGCAGGGCTGGCCTGCGCGGTTATACACCCAAAAGTTCGCACCCGGATCCGATGCCTTCGTCGTGCGTCGGCCACCGCGATACGTCACGATGGCGTCGCCGGGTTCCTCCAGAACGTTCGAGGCCAGTTGCTGCCGCGCAACCGCAACGGCCTCCGCCGCCTGAGCCCGATTCAGCGTCGCAACCCTGCGAAATGGATTCAGACCCGAAACAAAGCAGATCTCCGACTTGAAGACGTTACCAACCCCCGCCAGCACGTTCTGGTGCAGCAGCACGTTTCCCAACTCATCCTCTGCATGCGCCAGCAGGCGATCCACGGCCGCTTCCACATCAAAATCGGGTCCCAGAACATCGCTCCCCGGCCCCGGAATTCTCGAATCACGTTCCAGCGATCGCGCGGTGTGCATCTCCGCCACGGGAACATTGAAACCGATGGCATGGTAGTCGCTGTTTTCGATCACGATGCGCATCTTGCCTCCCGGCTGCTGCCAGCGCTCTCCAGGGCGATAGATATGCCAGCTCCCATTCATCAGCATGTGCGTCACCAAGATTGCGCCGCCGGAGAAATGAATCAGCAGCCACTTGCCGCGCGACTCAACCTTCTCCACAGTCTGTCCGGTCAAGGGCGTATTGTCGTGGAAGCGCGTAAGCAGCGGGTATGCGGATCGGAAGCCGGTGACCGTTTTCCCAGCCAGTGCGCGGTGCAGTGTACGCGCCGAACGATAGATGGTATCGCCTTCAGGCATGACCTACTGAAGCTCCCCAGGCATCGGCTCATCGTGGACCACCGGCATGTGAATCCGTCGCAGGTGCATACCCAGCGGTCCAAGGTGAAATCCTGCATCCATCAGATTCCGAGACATGGGATGAGCGGCGACCGGCTGGCCATTGATCGTCGTAATCAGCGCCCCTTGGTGTCCGCCTGCGTGCAGCCGCTCCTGTCCCCGCGTGCCAAGGAAGTGCGCCAGGCTGGAGGCGACCTGCGACCGCTCCGGCTCCTCTGCCGGCAAAAAAACCAGCAGGTTGGGATTGTTGCGGCGCAGCCACGCCACCAACTGTCCGTTGCGCAGGATCACTTCCGCGTAGGCAGCCCGGTTCAGCAGCCGGGGAGCACTCTCGGCATCTTCTTCGGCTACCGGTAGCTCGGGCCAGGGCAGCACAGAACCATACGGATTGGCTGGATCGGCAGCGGCCAACTGCACCAGCTCCGGCTTCTCCATATCGGGCGCGTTACGCAACTGCCGCAGCATATCGACGGCGGCAGGCAGCGCAAACTGCGTAGCTCCCAACCCAGCAACAAAATATCCGCGGCGAATACGCCCGCTCTCTTCCAGTGCCTTGAGCACGTCGTAGACGGCGCTGAATCCCCCCGGCACATTTTCGGCCGCAACCGACTCGCGCATCAGCACGCCATAACGATTGAGCAGTTGCAACGCCAGCGCATGGCTCGCTTCGGTTGTCGACGGCAATCCCTCACCGCCCTTCGGCGCTCGCACCGGCAGCAGCGACCAGCGGCCCTGCGCCGTCGGGGGCGTGGTCCGACGCGAACGATATACCGTGCCCGTCTGCGGACGTCGGCCAGACCGCGAAGTATCGGGCCGGGTCGTATAGGCGCGCAGCGGGTGGAGCGAATCGTTGGTGATGAGACCGCGCCACACCAGGCTCCAAAGTGCGTCGATCGACTCCCCCGGGTACCCGCCGCCCACCGCCTGGTGCAGCGGATCGAAAAAGCTCGCGCCGCTGCCCGCAAGCACCGCGAGCAGCTTCTCTTCCCGCTCCGTGAGCGGCTCCGTCTGCGGCCGTTGCTGCAGGAGCAGGCTCAGCTTGTCGGCCAGAAAAAGCGCGATACGCCCGTCGCGTTCGCCCAGTGGTTCGACCCCGGCCCAGGTCAACTCTCCGGCCGCGATCAGCGTGTCGAGGTTCGCTGGGTCGTACCCGCCAATACGTGCCGGCAGAATTGAAGTCTCAAGCAGCGATGCGGGCAGCGGAGCCCCCTGCAGGCTTTCAACGGCGTCGAGCAGCGCATCCAGCCGCGCCGGTCCGCTGCGCCGAGGCGCAAGCAGCCCCTGCCAGTGGGTGAGAAAACGCGCCAGCGTGTGCTGCTCCACCGGCTCAACTTCACGGCGAAGCCGCGCTAGCGATTTGCGACGAATCTGACGCAATATCTCCGCGTCGCACCATTCGCGATGCAATCCGCCGGGCCGGAATCCGCCTTCCAGGACGCGCCCCTCCACAGTCAACTGGTGCAACGCTTTTTCAACTTCTGCCACATCGAGTGCAAAACGCTCGGCCGGTTCCCGCAACGTGAATGGCCCGTAGGTCCGGGCGTACCGCCGAATCAGCTCGAGAACCGGATGCGCCACCGGCTCCAGCAGCGACGCGGCCAGCCCAGGAGGCAGCGGAATCCCCAGCCCATCCCGGTACCGTGCCGCATCTTCCGCAGCGATCAAGCGGCGCTCTCCAGCAATCCGCAGCTCCAGCAGCCGACGCGCGCGAACCAGCCTGTCCACCTGCTGCAGCAGATCGGGAGAAATCACACGCCGAGCCAACTCGTCCCGTGATAAATCGCCCAGCTTCAAACAAAGATCGTGGATGCCATCAGCCGACCGCGCCCGGTAATTTTCCGCCAGGCATTGCGCCGTCTCCTCCACGTCCGCGATCACATCGGTATCGAGGAGTTCGCGCAGGTCCGCTTCGCCCAGCAGCTCGCGCAACTGCTCCTGATCAATCGTCAGGGCCTGTGCCCGCCTCTCAGCCAGCGGCGCATCGCCGTCATAGAGGAAGTTGGCCACATAGCTGAACAGCAGCGACGACGCGAACGGCGAGGGCTTGCGCGTCTCCACCACGTGCACCCGAAGCTGGCGCTGTTCGATCGCGCGCAAGGTTTCAAGCAGCGCCGGCATATCAAAAACATCGCGCAGGCACTCGCGGTATGCCTCCAACAGCAACGGAAACGAAGGGTACCGCGAAGCGACGCTCAGCAGGTCATACGATCGCTTGCGCAACTGCCATAGCGGCGAACGAGCATCGGGACGCCGTCTCGGCAGCAACAGCGCCCGCCCCGCAGCCTCGCGAAAGCGCCCGGCAAACAACGCCGTCTGACCCAGCTGGCGCAGAACCAGCCCCATGACCTCAGCCGACTCGACCATAAACCAGTCGGAATCGGGCGGCTCATCGGTGTCGGGAAAGCGTAGAACAAACCCGTCATCTCCCCACAGCGTCTCCACCTCCGGTCCCCCGGCGGCACGGATACGCGCACTGACCGCCATAGCCCACGGAATGTGAATGCGGCTTCCAAAGGGAGTCAGTACGCACACTCGCCAGTCGCCCAGCTCGTCGCGGCAGCGTTCAATCACGATCGAGCGGTCGTCCGGCACAACCCCGGTAGCCGCCTCCTGATCAGACAGAAACTGCAGCAGGTTTTCCGCCGCTCCCGGATCGAGATCGTGCTCCGCCACAAGTCGGGTCAAGGCCGCGGCCTTGGGCATCCCGCGCAGTTCGCGAACCAGCGCCCCGATGCGGCGTCCGAACTCCAGCGGGCGTCCTGGACCGTCGCCCTTCCAAAAGGGCATCTTGCCCGGCTGCCCGGGAGCCGGTTCCACCAGCACGCGATCGTGCGTAATATCGACAATCCGCCAGGTCGAAGCACCGAGGATGAAAGTCTCCCCCGGATGCGACTCGAACACCATCTCCTCGTCAAGTTCCCCCACGCGCACCGACCGGCCTTCGACATGGGCGAGAAACACCCCGTAAAGGCCCCGGTCCGGGATGGTGCCCGCGTTGAGGATCGCGAGACGCGCCGCTCCCTCGCGGGCCGTAACCACATTGCGCACTCGATCCCAGGTAAGGCGCGGCCGAAGCTCGGCAAACTCGTCCGAAGGGTAACGGCCGCTGAGCAGATCGAGCACGCCCTCGAAAGCCCCCCGGGTCAGCTCACCAAAAGGAGCGGCGCTCCGGATCAAATCATACAGAGCGTCGACGCTGACTTCCGGCTTGGGAGCGTTCGGATCATTATCCAGATCGATCGACACCGACTCCGATTCATCGTCTTCCACGCTTCCGCCCGAAAGTCGTTCCAGAGAAGCGCTACCTCCACTCGATATCGGCCTGTTCTTCTTGAGCACTTTCTTGGCAGGCGCCGACCACGTGGGCGGTTGTGCCACGATGGCCACCAACTGCTGCGCCAGCACATCCAGCGGATTGCGCGGGAAACGAGTCGACTCGATGTGGCCCTCATGCATGGCCCGGGTGACCGCGGCGCAAGCCACTAGGTCTGCCCGATACTTCGGGAAAAGAATGCCCTCGCTGACAGCGTTCACGTGGTGGCCGGCGCGGCCAATGCGCTGCATACCGCTGGCGACCGACGGCGGAGCCTCGATCTGTATCACCAGATCGACGGCTCCCATATCAATGCCCAGTTCAAGCGTCGAGGTCGCACAGAGCGCCTTGATCTGCCCGGCCTTCAACTGCTCCTCAATGATGGAGCGCTGGGCAGCGGCAAGCGAACCGTGATGGGCGCGGGCAATCGGTGCCTCTGCCAGTTCGTTCAGCGCGCCCGCCAGCCGCTCGGCCACCTGGCGGCTGTTGACAAACAGAATGGTGGAATTCCGTTCCCGAATCAGCTCCAGCAGCCTTGGATGAATGGCATTCCAGATTGATGTGCGTCGGGGTGCCTGTGAAGCCGGTCCGCTGGGGATTTCCTCAATGGCATTCAGCCGTGCCATATCTTCAACCGGAACTTCAATTCTTAGCTTCAATTGCTTGAGGGCGCTGGCATTGACGATCGTTATTGGCCGGTAATGCACAGGTGCAAAATCTCCTGTCTCCGACGACCAGGAAGAGGGAGTTTCCACAGAGTGCAACGCCTGCAAATCCTCTTCGCTGCCTGGGAGAGGGCCCATAATCATGTCCAGAATTTGGTCCTTGTAGACCTCATCTTCTACTTCAGGTATAGGCGATGATCCGTCTGACTCTGCGAGGCTTGCCTGAAGAGCCAGACCGGGAGACTCCACCGCCTGACTTTCTTGAAGAAACTCAGGCCATTCGCTCTCCGAAGCCGCCTCTTGGGCGATTCGTTGGATCTGACGCCGAATGAAATCTTCACCACTCTTGAGTCGGCTGAGGTTGGTGGCTTTTATCGCCGCAACATCGGCCTTCACGTTGACGCCCCCCAGGAACCGAGCCACCTCCTCCAGCGGCCGTTGCGTAGCCGACAGACCTATGCGCTGAATCGGCTTCTTCTTCACCAGCGCTTCCAGTCGCTCCAGCGACAGCGCCAAGTGGGCGCCGCGCTTCGTAGGAACCAGCGCATGAATCTCGTCGATGATGACGGTGTCGACGGTGCGCAGAGCCTCGGCTGCCTGCGAGGTGAGCAGCAGGTACAGCGATTCAGGAGTCGTGATCAGAATGTCGGCCGGATGACGCCTGAACTTTGCCCGCTCCTTCTGCGGCGTATCCCCGGTCCTCACGCCGATGGACGGGTCGCGAAACGGCACACCTCGCCGTCGGGCCATGTTAGCGATTCCGGTCAACGGCGAGCGGAGGTTCCGTTCGACGTCCACGGCTAAAGCCTTCAGCGGGGAGATGTAAACGATCCGGCAGCCCTCTATGCTGTCCTCCGGCCGGGGATGCAGCATGAGACGGTCAAGGCACCAGAGAAACGCAGCCAGAGTTTTGCCCGTGCCGGTAGGAGCGAGAATGAGTGCGCTTTCGCCACTGGCGATGACGGGCCAGCCCATTTTCTGGGGCGCCGTCGGAGCGTCGAAAACCTCTTTGAACCACTCCGCGGTAACCGGGTGAAAGTCCGCGAACGGGTCTGCCTCAGCAGCCAGCTTGGCGGGCACATCCGGGTTGGACCGGCGGAGAGGCATCCTCTCAGAGCATACCGCGACATAGCGGCGAAGAGGAAGCGAAGAAATCGGCGGCCCTAGCGATCCTGAGGGCTCAAGACATCGAGCCCCCGACCGACACGGTGTCTACTCGTCGTAGTGCAGCAAACTGAAAACGTCATACTCGGTAAACCGGTCGCGACCCTTCAGGAAGTCCAACTCAACCGCAAATGCCAGCCCGGCAATCTCGCCCCCCAGTTGCTTCACCAGCTTGATCGTCGCTTCCATGGTGCCGCCGGTCGCCAGCAGGTCATCCACCAGCACCACGCGCTGCCCGGGAGCGATGGCGTCGAGGTGAATCTCAAGCGCATCAGACCCGTATTCAAGGTCATAGGTAACCCGGGCAACCGGCGCCGGCAGCTTGCGCGGTTTGCGCACCGGCACAAATCCCGCATTCAGGCGGTAAGCCAAGGCAGGGCCAAAGATGAATCCGCGCGCCTCGATCCCCAGCACCAGGTCAATCTTGCGCGAGATGTAGTGCGCCGCCAGTGCGTCAATGAGCTGCGCGAAGCCCGTCTTGTCCTTCAGCAGGGTCGTGATGTCATAGAAAAGAATCCCCGGCTTGGGAAAGTCGGGCACTGTCCGGACAAAAGCTTTGAGGGCTTCTACATTGACTGGCTTGGGTGTTTCAGGCATCGCTCCGTGCACTCCTGTTATGACAAATTGATTGGGAAGAGAACAGGCGGGGCGACGGTTCGACTTCCGTGTCAGTCACAATAGGAATGTTATCAGTTTGGCGATAGGGCCCTTACTGCGCTACGAGTTGGCCCGGGGCGGGCTGCGTTGCCGCGGCAGGTTGTGCCACAAGGTCGGGCACTCCGAGCGCCGCTTTCCACTTGACAAGCCACGCCTGCCGTTCAGGAAAGCCATTCAGGCCGCCATTAAGCGCCTTTGTCACGCCGCGCACATCATCCTTCAGGGCAAAGGGAAGGCAGCCGCATTGCACAAAACTGGCCACCCCGCACTCCAGCGCATGTTGAGGATCCGTCACGATGTCGGGATTATTGACGAGGTCGAGTCCCGTCGTCGCGGCCAGTCTTTGGTAACCGCTTCGTCCCGTGACCTGGCTCAGCCCCCTGCCCCTGAAATTCCACCCGTCATCGGAGGGCGGCGGGGCATTGCCCATGCGGCCGCCGTACGCGACGTCCGCGATCATCCGAGGATTGTGCGCGTAAGTCGCCGCCATAGTTCCGGTAAAGTGTGAAGGAAACGTCGCGAGAAGACCCTGCTCGCTGTAATTAAGGTTCTCGACCATCGTGAGGCCGGCACCGCATTCCAGAGAGAATTGAGCCATGGCATGAGCAATGGTGCGATCGTCGTTCAGGCCATATTGCGCGAACACCGCCGGAGCCTGGGATGCGATCGCCTCCACCAGTCCCGGAACGTGTTGATCGCCGTGAGGCCAAAGCGCCTGCAAAATTTCGAGGGTAAGCATAGTGTGCTGGAACCTCCGCACGTATTATGCACCGCGTTAGGCCAACCGCAAGCAAATAAGAATTGAACCCGAATTGGGCAGCATCACCAGGCGCCTTCAATGCGAAACGAATTGAGGCTGGCGGCTTCGCTCTCATCAAGATAGTGCTCGATGAGCTGATCCACGCGGCTTCCGCGCGGTCCGCGGCGCAGGCTCGTGCGCAGCTCGGCCAGATCGTCCACCGAGCCTGACGCCACCACTTCCACGTCGCCGTCTTCGGTGTTGCGCACCCAGCCGCGCAGGTCCAGTTCGCTGGCCTCGCGATGTACAAACCACCTGAAACCAACGCCCTGCACCCGTCCGCGAATAAGAAAATGAAGAACCAAGCCTACCTCACCAGAAAAAGAGCTTCGTGTAATGCCTCTAATGTATTTTTATCCGGCTCGCCGCCTTTGAACGAGGAGATGACATTGATTGCGTCCTTGATGGCCAATCGAACATCATCCTCGTTCGGATAGACACCTTTCCTTACATATTCCAGAATTGCTACTGCTGCCTGGTAAAAAACAAATGGCTCTCTTTCGCCCTTAACGCGCTCAATGATCCAGTTGAAATAGCGTTCCGCCGGCGAAACCTGAAGCATACAAATGGCTGCGAGTCTTTTCCCGACCGATTCCGACTGGGACAGTTGTGATCGCAACGGAAGTCCTGCAAGTGCGAGGGCGCGCATCCCGGCCGCAATCTCATTCATTCTTCTCGCCCGAATCGGCCCGCTCTGCATTTCCGCCCGAGTACTTTCATATTCTGCGGCCAGGTCGTCGATTTGCCGTCTGACCGTTTCGATAACCTTTGGCCGAGAAACCTGAGTACGCTGTATTTTTTCCTTCAGGTCCTCAGCCGCTCTAATCTGATTCTCAGGGACCGCTTTAGGCGGATCGTTGTCGCTCACTTCTTCGCGTGCGTCCCGAACACGTTCTTCCAGTTCCTCTTCCAATTCGATCTGCCCAAATTTAAACTTCTTCGCTTCCGAGAGTTTTTTCCCAAAGATCTTGAGAAGATTGGAAACTCCATCTCGATGAGTAAAAAGGAACCACGCAGCCACTCCCGGCCATGCGATTGAACTGATGATGGCAGCAACGCTCGACAGCAAGGCGGCAAGTGACGTAGGCTGATCGGCCAATCGGAACCTCCGAACGCACTATGGCGAATGTGTTGGAACAGAATACAGTTCCGGCGGAAGACCCACCACGCCCACCTCTTGAGTATTGCAAAGGCGAGGCTAGCGGCGAGAATCGGTAGATCGGCGGTTATCGACGACACAACTATACCGCGATTGAACCCGTCCCGGTACGACTTGGGAAGCGCCTTGGCGCGGTACACTAAACTTCACCATGATCTTCGTTCTCGACAACTACGATTCGTTCACCTACAACCTCGTGCAGTACCTGGGCGAGTTGGGGGCGAAAGTCGAGGTGTATCGCAACGACGAACTCACTGTTGAAGACGTGGAAGCCTTGAAGCCGGAACGGATTTTGCTGTCGCCCGGCCCCTGCACACCGGGCGAGGCAGGCATCCTAGTGCCGCTGATTCGCCACATGGCCGGCAAAACCCCCATCCTGGGTGTCTGTCTTGGACACCAGGCCATCGGCGAGGCGTTTGGCGGGCAGGTCGTCCGCGCCCAGCACCTGATGCACGGCAAAACCAGCCCGGTAGACCACGACGGCAAAGGTGTATTCGCAGGCCTGCCAACGCCGCTCACCTGCACCCGCTACCACTCCCTGATTGTGTCTGAGGAATCGCTTCCGGCCGAGCTAACCGTGACCGCCCGCACTGCGGAACAGAACGGCGGTTCGGTGATCATGGGACTACGCCACCGCAGCTTA
>WNGK01002646.1_pt1 | contig 19375 bp, 18 predicted proteins | sample 5400601 | NCBI WGS metagenome assembly WNGK01 (sample SAMN13153376, study PRJNA577476) | soil metagenome | isolation source: 60 cm soil or saprolite under Garry oak tree replicate 1 | place: USA:California | collected 2016-06-15
CCATGGAAAAACCAGGCTTCCTTATACTTTGTTTTTCGCTGAAATAGAAGCCAAGAAACAACAAAGGAAAGAAATAGTTGCCATGCGAATGCTATACTCGGTGCCGCCATGCACCGCCCCTCCCTTCTGATGAGTGCCGGGAAAGAACTGTTTGCGTCATTTTTCTCGCGGCAAGAGCAACAGCGCTTGAGCCGTCTATTCCGCTGGGAACGGCAAGGAACCAGCAACTTCACCGCGGATTTCAGGCGGCGGTTGAGCACGACAGAGGCGCTGGTCACGACCTGGGACAGCCCTCATTTCGGCGACGACTTGCCGCTTCTGGCCCCGCAACTGCGCATGATAGCCCACTGTGGAGGAGAAGTGAAATCGCGCTTCTCGCGATCCCTGTTTAAACGCCTGACCATCACCCACGCTCCCGCTCCCATGGCGCGCGCCACCGCTGAACTGGGCGCTACCCTGCTTTTGTATTGCGCGCGCAATGTAGACTTCTATCGTTCCGAACTGCGAAAGCGGTCGAACCGGATTTATGAAGAGGTACACCTCCACGGTAGTTCTGAATCACTGATGGGGCAGACGGTAGCGATGATCGGATTCGGCCGGATCGGTCGCGCGCTGGTGGACTTGCTGCGCGGATTCGACATCCAGTGGTTGGTTCATGACCCGTACGCTCCGCGCTCTCTATCGCGTCAGTATCCCGTGCGTTTCGCGAGGTTGCAGAAGTTGCTAACCCAGGCTCATTTTCTCGTCCTGACGGCGGCGTTGACCGAACAAACCCGGGGCCTCCTGGGTCGGCAAGGTCTGGCGCAGCTTCCGGACGGCGCGTGTGTCATCAACATTGCCCGTGGTGGCCTGATCGATCTGGATGCACTCAGGAAAGAGGTGCAGCGCGGGCGGCTGCGCTGTGCCCTCGACGTGACTGATCCGCAGGAACCGCTTCCCGCAGGACATCCCTTGCGGACCATGCAAGGTGCAATTGTTACGCCGCACATCGCGGGCAGTGGACGGCAAGTCCGCGAAGGGATCGCGCGCGTGGTGCTGGATGACCTGGAAAGATTCTTCAGCGGCAAGAACGTAGAGGATCGTGTGACGACTTCCATGCTGGACCGAATGACATGAACATGAAAGTTTCGTTCTCGACGCTGGCCTGCCCGGACTGGACGCTTCCACAAATCATCGCGATAGCCGTGGGCGAGAGCTATGACGGCATCGAGTTACGCTTTGTCCAGGGGGAGGACTCTCTGTGGAAGTTGCCGGTGTTTTCCGGAAAGGAACTGGCATCCACGAAACGGGCATTAGCCGATCACGCTTTAACCATCTCGTGCCTGGACACGAGTTGCCGCTTTGATTCGCCCCATGCCGCCGAGCGTCGACGTTGGATAGTCGAAGGGGAACGGATGGCGGATCTCGCTGCGGAATTGGGTGCGCCGGGACTGCGAGTTTTCGGTGACACGATCCAACCCGGAGCAGACCGCGCCTCCACGCAAAGCTGGATCGCAGAGTCCATTCGAGAATTGGCCGAGATCATCGCTACAAGAGGAGTGGAGGTCTGGATCGAGAACCACGGCGATTTTTCGGCTGCGCAGGAAGCAGCGGCAATTCTTGCGCAGGCGGCCTGTCCAAGAGTCGGCGTGGTTTGGGACCCGGCGAACAGTTTCGCAGCGTCTCAGGAGCAACCCGCGGAGGGCGCTGCGCTGTTGCAATCTGTCATTCGCCACGTTCACATGAAGGACTTGCAGCACAACCAGAATGTCTGGAGGTATGTCCTGGCTGGCGAGGGCGATTTTCCCTTGCTCGATTTGAAAAGCGCTCTGGACCGGCTCCGATACGAACGCTTCCTTTCCTTCGAGTGGGAAAAGAAATGGCACCCGGAGATCGCAGACCCTGAAATTGCGCTGCTGCACTTCGCGCGCTGGTTTCGGAAGAATTGCGCATGACGGAATCTGGCAGCGCGAAAATGCGCAGGTTGTGTGCCGAGGATATTCCGACCGCGACTCAGTTATCGGCACGGGCGGGTTGGAACCAGACCGAGGAAGACTGGCGGACGCTGCTGCAACTTAGTCCGGAAGGCTGTCTGGCAATCGAAGTGGATGGCCATGTGGCTGCAACCACGACTCTGCTTTGTTATGGGCGCAGGCTGGCGTGGATCGGGATGGTTCTGACGAAGGCAGAGTATCAGCGACGCGGCTTTGCCAGAAGGCTGCTGGCGCACGCGTTAGAGAATGCAGACAACATGGAAATCGCAACAATAAAACTCGATGCCACCGATCAGGGCCAGCCGCTCTACGAGAGTCTCGGATTTCGAAGCGAGCAGGAAATTGAGCGCTGGTCGCGGCCGGGCGAAAACGCCGCGCAACTGCCCGCCGGCCGAACATCTACGGAGGAAGTGTGGCGCGATTCAGATTCACTAGCGTTCGGAGCTGACCGTTCACAACTTCTCAAGAGACTCGCACAGCTCAACCCTCCGAGATCAATTTCACAGTCGTATTTGTGTTGCCGGCCAGGTCGCGTGACCGCGTATCTGGGACCGTGCGTCAGCGAGAATCCGAGAACGGCTCGGCGCTTGATCGAGGAGTGCGTACTGAACGCTCGATGTGCCTGGTCCTGGGACCTGTGCGCCCGGAATCAAGACGCGGTGGCGCTGGCTCGCGACCTGGGATTTTCTCCACAGCGGCATCTCGTGCGCATGGCCCGTGGCAAGGAACTGCGCGAAAAGGAAAACGCGATTTACGGGATCGCGGGATTTGAACTCGGCTAACCGTGAAAATCAAAACAGAATCAGAATTGGAAGAATTGCTCTCGCGCCCCGACCAAGAAACCGCGTCGGCGATGGCGGCGCTGGACGGCGATCTTCTCATCCTCGGCGCCGGCGGCAAGATGGGTCCAAGCCTGGCCCGTCTTGCGCGGCGCGCTATTGACCAAGCAGGCGTCAAGAAGCGGGTGATCGCGGTGGCCCGGTTCACGAATGGCGAGCTGCCCTCCGCACTCGCTGCGCGGGGGATCGAAACCATCGCCTGCGACTTGCTCGACCGCAGTTCGCTCGACAAACTTCCCGATATTCCCAACGTCATCTTCATGGCCGCGCGAAAATTCGGCACGGCTGGCGAGGAACATCTGACGTGGGCTATGAATACCTATTTGCCCGGACTAGTCGTCGAACACTACCGCAACTCCAGAATCGTGGCCTTTTCCACGGGAAATGTTTACCCGCTGCGTCCGCTGACGGACGGGGGAGCGGTGGAGACGACACCGGTGGGCCCCGTCGGTGAGTACGCGCAATCGGCTCTGGGCCGCGAGCGCATGTTCGAATATGGATCGATGCGATGGGGCACGCGGGTCGTCATCCTGCGCCTGAACTATGCAGTCGAGCTGCGCTACGGAGTGCTCGTGGATATTGGACAGGCCGTATTCGAACGCCGTCCCATCGATCTGTGCATGCCGCGTGTAAATGTGATCTGGCAGCGGGATGCTAACTCGTGGTGCCTGCGGTCACTCGCCCACTGCCAGTCTCCGCCCTTGGTCCTGAACATCACAGGCCCCGAGACACTTTCGGTGCGGGAACTCGCACTCGAATTTGGCCACCATTTTGACGTCGAACCCACTTTTGTTTCCTCCACGGAAGGCTCCAGCGCCCTGTTGAGTGACGTCAACCAAGCGCGCGGTCTTTTCGGGAGTCCCACGGTGCGACCGAAGGAAATGGTCGACTGGATTGCGAATTGGATTCGCGACGGCGGTGCAATGCTGAACAAGCCAACACATTTTCAGACGCGGGACGGGAAATTCTGATGCAGTTACGCAAGAAACTGCGTTCGGGCCTGGTGATTCCCGCCCATCCTCTGGCTCTGAACTCCCAGCGCAAGCTGCACGAGCGCCGCCAACGCGCTCTGACGCGGTACTATCTGGCCGCAGGCGCAGGCGGCATCGCGGTGGGAGTTCACACCACCCAGTTCGCCATTCGCGATCCCAAGTTTGGATTGCTGGAACCGGTGCTTGCATTGGCTGCCGAAGAGAGTCGGAGCAGTGACATCGTGAAGATTGCCGGCGTTTGCGGCAAACGCAAGCAGGCGTCAGCCGAAGGGGAACTCGCCGTCAGGTTGGGCTTCGATGCTGCGCTGTTGAGTCTTGCCGATCTGAAAGACGAAACCATCCCTCAGCTTCTGGAACACGCACGCGCCATTGCCACCCTCATCCCAATTGTCGGTTTCTACTTGCAGCCCGCCGTCGGAGGGCGTCTGTTGCCCTACGAATTCTGGCTCCAGTTCGTCGAGATTGAAAACGTCGTCGCGATTAAGATCGCACCGTTTAACCGCTATCAAACGCTCGATGTTGTTCGCGCCCTGGCGCAGTCAGGTCGCGCCCCGGAAGTCGCTCTCTACACAGGAAACGATGACAACCTTCTGAACGACCTGCTCACGCAGTTTGACTTTGGCACTCAGCCGCTCCGAATCGCCGGCGGCTTGCTGGGGCATTGGGCGGTGTGGACGAAGACTGCCGTTTCTCACCTCACCCTCGCCAAGCGTCATTCCGACCCGGTTCCGGGCGAACTGCTGACGCTGGCGCAGCAAATCACAGATGCGAATGCCGCCATCTTCGATCCCGCGCACAATTTTCAGGGATGTATTCCGGGCATTCATGAGATATTGCGGCGTCAGGGCTTGCTCGAAGGGCGCTGGTGTCTCGATCCTAAGGAGGAGCTCTCTCCTGGTCAGAGCGCAGAACTCGATCGCGTGTGCAGATCCTATCCGCATCTGCAGGATGACGCATTCGTACAGGAGCACCTTGATGAATGGCTTCGCTAATATTGTGCTGCTGATGCTGTTCGTATCTGGCATGGCAGCAGGTTCGGACCACGCGGTGATCGAGAGCGTCCACGCAACTCAAGGTGTCCCGCTCGATCCCGATCCCACGTCAGCATTCTGGCGCGCATCACGTCCGGTGTACATGGAGAGAGACGGTTTCGGAAAGATCGTTCCCCACTATCGCACCGAGGTCCGCACGCGCTGGACGAAGAACAATCTCTACTTTCTGTTCGTCTGCCCCTACGTGGAGCTCCACCTTAAGCCTGCGCCGAATACTCAGAAAGAAACCAACGAACTATGGAATTGGGACGTCGCCGAAGTCTTCCTCGGCTCCGATTTTACGAATATCAAGCGCTACAAGGAGTTTGAAGTCTCTCCACAGGGCGAGTGGGTTGACCTCGATATCGACCTCAGCAAGCCGCACCACGAAGACGGCTGGACCTGGAACTCGGGCTTCGAAGTGAAGGCGCGCATTGACCAAGCCACGCACACCTGGTACGGCGCGATGCGCATTCCGTTGGCTGCGATCGACGCACGTTCTCCGGCCGTCGGAAACACGATGCGCATCAACCTGTTTCGGAGTCAGGGGCCGCCTTCGCATCAGCAAGCGGTAACATGGCAAGCTCCTATGAGCGATTCGTTTCACGTTCCTGAACGTTTTGGTTTGATCCGGCTGGTGGAAAAGCTTACGGAGAAGGAGTGATGAGCTTGAATATCTGGACTATCCATAAAGTTGTCTTGATCAATGCGTTCGCAATTCTGACGCTCGTTCCGCGATTCGCGCTCGCCGCCGAGCCGTATGCCGTGACTGTTGAACACGGCGTCGCAGTGACAATGCGCGATGGCACTGTGCTTCGTGCCGATATTTACCGCCCCGCGGCACCAGGAAGATTCCCAGTTCTTCTCACGCGAACTCCTTACGATAAACAAAACGACGATGGCGTCGATTTTGGACATAAGGGAGCAGCGCGCGGTTACGTCGTGATCAACCAGGATGTTCGCGGACGCTACACGTCGGACGGCGACTGGTATCCTTTCCTGCACGAATCCAACGACGGCTACGACACTGCCGAATGGGCGGCGGCGCTGACTTATTCTGATGGCAGAGTAGGAATGTATGGAGGCTCGTATGTCGGGGCCACCCAGATGCTGGCTGCGATCGCACATCCGCCACATCTCGCCGGAATATGTCCGGTCGTGACCGCGAGCAACTATCACGATGGGTGGACGTACCAGGGCGGTGCGTTTGAACAGTGGTTCAACGAATCGTGGACCTCAGGTCTGGCCCAGGACACGCTTAACCGCTTTGTGCGAAGTCACACAAATGCGTTGAACGGTATTGCGAAACTTCCTCTTACTCAATACCCGCTTTTTGAATTGCCGCAGGCGTCCTCCGATGCAAGCTTCCTGCATTCTCTGGCTCCGTACTTTCTCGACTGGCTGGCCCACCCCGGTTATGACGATTATTGGAAGCGCTGGTCTATCGAGGAGCACTATGCCGACATCGGAGTACCCTCTCTGACAGTCGCAGCCTGGTATGACATTTTTCTGGGTGGATCACTGCGCAACTACGTCGGAGTGAAGCTGCATGGCAAGGACGAAGCCGCGCGCCGTGGACAACATCTCCTGGTCACGATCGGCGGGCACGCCGGTTCCCGCCGTAAGGTTGGCGAAGTAGACTTCGGCCCCGCCGCTCCGTTTGACGAAGATGAAACTACTTTGAGCTGGTATGACTATCTCTTCAAGAACATTGCTAACGACTTTTCCCATCCCAAGCCTGTGAAGCTTTTTGTTATGGGCGCCAACCAATGGCGTGAGGAAGATGACTGGCCTCTCGTTCGTGCCCGCAACACCAGATACTTCCTGCATTCGGCGGGGAAGGCGAACTCAGCGATGGGCGACGGTAGTCTGGTCGCATCGGCTCCTCGCTCGGACAAACCTGACCAGTACGTATACGATCCTGCAAACCCGGCGCCCACTTTCGGCGGTCCTTTATGTTGTGACTCGGAGCACCTCGGACCCGGGCCCCGCGACCAGCGAGCGATGGAAGCGCGCTCTGATGTTTTGGTCTACTCAACGCGTCCGCTGGAGCAGGACCTCGAAGTAACGGGACCTGTCCAACTCGAACTCTTTGCCAAGTCCTCCGCCGTCGACACCGACTTTACAGCCAAACTGGTAGACGTCGGGCCAGACGGATTCGCGCAAAACCTAACAGAAGGAATTGTTCGCGCTCGGTATCGCAATTCGCAGGAAAAGGCAGAACTCATGAACCCGGGCCAGATTTACAAGTTCACCTTGGACTTGTGGGCGACAGCAAATGTCTTCCGCAAGGGGCACGCATTGCGACTGGAGATCAGCAGCAGCAATTTCCCTCGTTTCGATAAAAACCAAAATACGGGTGATGACGCCGGAGTCGGCGGAAAATCAGTGCCGGCGACGAACACGATCTATCACGATGCCGAGCACCCCTCGGCGCTAGTTCTTCCGATCGTGCCGACCACCTGACGTGATAACGAACAAAGGGCCGCCCTTCGACGCCGGTCTGCAACCATATCTCCGGAGATTCCATGCCGCACAGCACGTCGAAATGCATCTTCCTTGCCCCGGCACCACGGATAGTGTCCGACATTTTTGAGGAGAACGACCTGCTTCGGTTGCGCGCCGTTGGAGATGTGGTGATTCACGAAGGTGGCCCCGTCACAGATGCAATCTTTGAAAACAGCGCCGCGAAAGCAGACATCATCATCGGCCAGATTGACCTGCCCGAATCACGCCTGAAGCGCGCCACGTCGCTCAGAGCAGTGTTCAATGTGGAGGGCAATTTTCTTCCTAACATTGACTACGCCTACTGCTTTCGACACAGCATACGTGTTCTCAATATAAGTCCGGTATTCGCTGAGCCCGTCGCCGAGGCGGCGTTGGGCATGGCCATTGACCTCGCCCGCGAGATCACCCGGTCAGATCGCCATTTCCGCCAGGGTACCGAGCAGTACGGGTTGGCCGCGAACACCGAGGCGTTCTCTCTCTTCCGCCAGGAGGTAGGTTTTATCGGGTTAGGCGATCTCGGCCGTGCGATCTTGCCATTGCTTCGCTCGTTCGGTTGCCGCGTTCGCGCATACGACCCGTGGCTGCCAGCGGAATATATTCAAACCTTGGGATGTGAAGCCTCTTCCCTGGATGAGGTCCTGCGCGGCTCGCGCCTTATTTTCGTAGTCGCGGGGGCCACTTCGCAGAATCAGGGCTTTCTGGGCGCAAAACAGTTCTCCTCAATGCAGCGGGGGGCCGCCTTAGTCCTGGTCAGTCGCGCAGCAGTCGTGGATTTTGACGCTATGCTGGATTTCGCCGCGAAAGGACACATCCGCTTCGCAACCGACGTCTTTCCAGAGGAACCGCTGCCTGGCTCACACCGGGCACGGCATACCGACAATGCAATTCTCTGCGCGCATCAGGCCGGCGCAATGGAAACGGCGATCAAATGGATTGGGAAGCTGGTTGTTGCGGACGCGGAACTGATGGCCCGCGGGCTTCCACCGATTTTGTGCAAAGTTGCCCAGCCTGAAACCATTGCCCTGTTTCGGAGTAAACCCATCAGCAAAACTTGACAGAGCAGGAAATCCGCCCGGCCAGCAACTGGATTCGGGGAACTGGCGGCTAGCTCGATGAGCGCTCTGGCTTGATTACAGCAGTCATGTACGCACAATAGGGCACGAGGCACCCGCCACGGGAGGGCTCTACGCTCTCGCGTCCTCTCACTTTGCGTCGTCTGTTCTTTCTTGGCAACTGCGCTGCGTCCCTTTTCTGATCTCCGCCTTGCTTTGTGCGGGGTTGCAATCTGCGTCGGCAGAGCGATCTCCCTGGAGTATTCCTGACGCTCTTCTGCCACCGACGAATCCCATCTATTCCGATGCCATGGAACTGGCTCGGAGGGGCGGAGATCGCATGAGGGTACCCGCACCGGTAGCACGGTAGGCTCAAAGCAGAGACAACCGACGGGCGCAGTCGGTCATGATTTCTGCCTCCCAAGCGGGACGCTGTCGGTTGTTGGGGTGCGTCCGATCGCTGGGAATCCGTCCGATCAGGTTTAGGAACACCGCGGCGGAATGTTTGTACGCGGGAACGGGTGCGCGAAAGGCGACGTTTCCCAAGTACTGCAGGGCGTCCGAAAGGGCGTAGTACTTGGGGTCTCCGATCTCCCAGAGTCGGTCCCGCGCGGCGAATTTCTCTGGCGCAAAGGCGGCAAGTCCCAGCAAGTAGTCCGACCCGTATTCGATCATGTTGATTCCCAGGTCGTTCCCTGTGTAGATGCGAAAGTCTGGCCGGTGTGCATCACGAAGGGCGAGTCGTTCAAGTTCCAGAAGACGGTCGAGAGAAGAGTGTTTCATTCCCTTGATTTCTGGAATGTCCATCAAGCGCCGGATTGTCTCCGAGTCGTAGATCTCCCCGCTCGCCGCAAACATCGGGCCCAATTCGAACGCCAGCACGTGTGGATAGTTTCGACATACGTCTCGATAAGCCTTAGCTGTTTTTGCCGGAGACTTACCTTGCAAACGAGCCGTCTGAAACAAGATTGGTATGCCCTCAAAACGAACGATGGTGTCGATCTGCCGGCGATAAAGCATGACAATGTCGTCGCCGGCGTGCTGTTCGATATACGCGCCCGCCACAAACGGAATGCCTTTCCCGAGAGCCTGCCGCGTCCAGTCCAGCACCTCTTCCTTTTCCGTATCGCTCAAGTAGTTCAGGTAGCCGGTGTCCATGTTGACGGCATTCATCAGGCCAGCTCGATGGGTGGAAATCAGCTGCTTCGCAAACGCGTCGACGGCGACTCGGCCATCTGGCTCATAGGGCAATAAGGCGGCGGCCATGCCCTGCACTTTGCGTCGTGGTGCTTGGCGCTCGAGCAACTCCTCAACCGTCATCCCTGATCTCCACAATGTGCTCGTACTGTGCCTGAGAAAATCGATGTCAGCGCTTCTTGGCATCCTTCAGTTTTTCCGCCAGGTCAGAGTCTTTGTAGTATTCGTCCAGCGGATAGCAACCAGACGGCAGTCCGTTGCGTGGGGCGGTCGTGCAATCGCTGAAGGTCCTGCAAACCTTCTTGCGTTGGATTTGGGTGCCGGCCGATGCCTCCCAGAGAAACTCGGGATAGCTCAATACCATCCGGCCGAGCCCCACAAAGTCGACCCATCCTTCGCGCACTACGGCCTGCGCTACGTGGGGCAAGAAGTCCTGCAGGTAGGTGTACCCCGATCCAACCATGAGCAGGTTTGGGAACCGCCGCTTGAGCTGACGGGTCGCTTCCATCTGCCGCGCAACTCCAACCAAAGGGTCTTCTGGTGGCAGATATCCGTCGGAAGGCGGGTAGAGCGCCGGGCGTTGGATGTGCGGATTGTAGTAGGGGCTACCCGCGGTGATGTTCACCAGCTGAATTCCAAGCTTCTCTAATAACGATAAAAAGCGCTCCGGCTCACTCAAGTCGGTGTCCGTCGGGTCGAGCGGATTCACGCCAAACCCCCAACGGTAGGGGATTAAGTCCGGGCAGGTCTCTGCAACTCCGGTGGAGGATTTTCCGTTGGCGCTCTGACTTGGGTCACGCTGGAATGGCACAGTGTCGATCGCCGAAAGCCGCACTCCAATGTGCAATCCCGGAGAGAGCGAGCGAATCCCTTGGACAACCTCGCGAAGAAAGCGCGTGCGGCCTTCGAAGGTGCCGCCGTAACGTCCCTCCCGCGTGTGAGCGCTCAGAAATTCATGGCCGAGGTAGCCGTGGCAATGCTTTATGTCCACGAAATCGAAACCTAATTGCCAAGCCATGTACGCCGCCCGATGGAAGTCTTCTATGATCGATTCGATTTTACCGTCGGTGAGCAGAGGATAATCGGGGGCCAGCTTCAGGCGCCGGTCCAACAATGGATGGTGATAGAGGATGCGTGGTTCGGGGCGGGTATGTTCGTTCGGGCGGCAGTACCGACCAGAGTGCGTCAATTGCAAACCCATTACCAACCCATCGTCGGTGCCGGTTGTCAGAATATGCTCGTCCCTCAAAACGGTTCGCAGACGCGCAAGGCCTTGTTGCATTCGCGGGGCAGCTAGAAGCTGATTGGGGTTCGCTCGTCCTTCGTGGGAAACCGCAACCGCTTCTCCGCCCCAGATCAGCTTGCCGCCGCTACGGCCGAAGCGCTGCCACCGCCGAACCGTATTCTCCGAGGGTGCCCCATCAGGAGTTGCGTCCCAACCCTCCATGGGCTGCACCGCGATCCGGTTGCCGATTTTGAATGGACCGCGTTCCAGCGGCCAGCGCAGCGGCGATTGGGCTCCGGTCACGATCTGGGGATCGCACGGGATCTGCAGGTCGAGGGCCCGCAAGTGATCCTGAAAGCGTCTAACGTCCTTCAGGCTGCCCAGGCGAAGGATTGCTCCAGCGCTCATGCGGACCCCCGCCGCTCCGGTAAACCCAAAACAGCCAGTCCGCCTAGCAACGCCATGACCACCAGGACAAAGCAGCTCACGGAGTAGCTTCCAGTCGTGTCGCGTAAGCGGCCTATCAACCAAGGCGCAGCAGCGTCCGCAATGGCATCCGCGGTCAGGAGCACACCCAGCAATCTCCCGAGGATCTCAATCCCAAAGATTTCCGCTGTCACTAACGGAATGATCATGTAGTCGCCACCAAGACCAATGCCAAAAATCGCGGCGGAAACGTAGAGGACCACCCGGGTAGTTCCGAGGAACAGCAGAGGGATACCTGCAGCGACGAGTAAGTACGTCAGCTGCATGACGTGCTTTTTGGAAAACCGATCAGCAAGCCAGCCTATGAGTAACCGGCCGGCGATACTGAAAGCCAGCACCAGCGATAAGACACCTGCGGCATCCCGCTGCGTGAAGTGCCGGTCGAGACTCAAGAAAAGCTTCAGATTCTGCTGAGTACCACTGACTGCGGCAATCGAACACATACTCCCCAGGGTGAGTAGATAAAACGACACTTGCTTGAATGCTGCCATCGGACTCGCGGACGCGACCGATCCAGAGTTTGTTCTTGTTCGTGGTGGTTCTTTCACGAGGAGCGCCAGGGGAAACGAGACAACCACGATCGAAAAGCCCAACATCCGTAGGGCGGCCTGCCATCCGAAATGCTGGACGAGCGCGTGCGATATCCACGGGACTGTTGCTCCCCCGATGCCGATCCCGAGGTAGGCAAAACCCATCGCTTTTCCGCGCGATCGATCGAACCACCGCGTCAACAGTACCTGGTTGGGCAGTGGGCCTCCACAAACATAGCCCAGCGCGTTGAAGAAGTAGAAAAAGTAAAACATGCCGAGGCTTGAGGTCCGGCTCAGTCCCACTAGGGCCACCCCTGCCATCAGAATGCCTATCATCATCATGCGGCGGGGCCCAAAGCGGTCCACAACCCATCCTGCGAGGAACCCGAAGATGGGTCCGACGACAAGTTTGCTCAGCGCATTGCCCGACGTCACTTGAGCGCGCGTCCAACCGAACTGTTGGACCATGAAGTCGTAATAGAAAGGCAGCCCCCAGAGAGCAACGCCAACAATGCAGAACAGCACCACAAAGGCTGTCACGGCTGCTTGATACGACTGGCGCCGGCTTGCCGGAGATTGATCGGCGCTTGGCCCGTCCTCTTTTGACAAATCGCAGCTCGATGCAGCCCGCGCCGCAGACGCCTCGCTTGTCGGTCCCGCCATGGCGTGTCAGTCTAACATTGGACGTGCTCGAGGGAGAGGCCAGTAGGAATTATTGGCGCAACGTCGCCATAGCCCTCACAACGGTTCAATGCAGTGAAATGGACCATTATTGTCAACGATCACGTATAGTTTGGCGGCGTTGGCCCGATTCCCGGCAGCCCAGGAGCAATCCGCAAACTGAATTTCCTATCCAAAATGTGGGCAGGAAACCAATCCCCTTGGACTATCGATTCACTCTTGCCGTGTGGTGGGCTATTTCCGTCTGGCTTTGGGCTGGATGGAGCCGCGGTCTAGGGCTCGCCTTCTGCCGAGAAAGCTGCAATGCATGCTTTGCGCGATCGCTCAGATCCTCAAGAAAATTCTCCGGCGGTACATCCAAAATAGGATGAGCCAAAAGATCAGCATCACTGCAAAACCGTGAAGCACAGGCTGAAAAGTCGTCCCTGCCATCACCGATATGGCCCTTCCAAAGTGGCGGTCCAAGGCGTCGCCGAAGAAGCCCGTCATCGTCCAACTCATCACGTAAACGGCAATCGAGTTCATTCCGACCACCACCAGCGGGAAAGCCCATCGCCGCCATCCTTTCCATTCGATCAGCGCGTAAAAACCGGCCAGGAGCAGCACCACCCAACCTCCGCTATACAGCGTATACGACGACGTCCAGACCCTCTTGACGATGGGGCAAATGCCGGCCCATTGACACACCAGTCCGAATAGCAGCAAGCCTGTTCCCGCGACTACGAGGCCTCGCAATTTTTGTTGCTTCGATCCGTTGCCCTTGAGCCATTCTCCCGCCAGGAGCCCGAGTATCATGGTCCCCAGCGTTGGAATAAAACTCAGCGTAGACCAACCGCCCTCATTGAAGACAAAGGGCTGCTCCCGCGGAAAAAGGTTCAAGAACCAAACATCGAACGCCCACGCAAGATTGGAATTCTTGTTCCAATGAGAGAGGAATCCGGTGTAATTTTGAGGCCAGTTCTGTGGAACTCCGACCCTGGTGTAGTCAAACTGGGGACTGGGCGCTGGATAAAGCGCGAACGCTGCCCAAAAGCAAATCAAGATCAGCACCAGTGTCACCACTTGGGTTCGCGGACGCGTGAATCCCAGCAGAAACAGGAATACGTAACCCAATCCAATCTGCGTCAGCGTGTCCTCAAAGGTAAAGTAGGTCTGAGGCGACCACAGTGACCGAAGAAAAATTCCGAGAACAATCAGGAGTAGCGCGCGCCGGACCGCATGCCCAAGCATAGGTCCGAAGGTTTGTCCCTTCATTTTCCGGCTCGCGATAGAAAACGGAAGCGCTGCACCGACTAAAAAGGAAAAGGCAGGCTGGATCAGGTCATGCAGTGAGCACCCCTGCCACTCCACGTGCTGAGTATTGAAGGCGATCAAACGCCATAGTCCACTGTGCGGAAACGCGCGCGCCACCTCAGGCAAACGCATGTGTTCTGCGAGCATCAGGACCATCACCATCCCGCGGAATGCATCCAGCGAGATCAGCCGAGTGGCGCCTTCAGCTTTGCGTTCAGGCCCTGCTCTAGGTGCTTCTGATACGGGACTCTCAACCTGCGTGCTTTCTATGATCAAAGGCTCCTATGGACAACTAAGCACTGCTGCGAAGGTATTCTTTCTCGCCCCGAAGTTTCGGGGATGGCACTCAAGTCTGAAGTGCGAAACCCAGAGAATCCGAATGGACGTTCCACTTGCCCCGTGTGAAATCGGGGAATTTCTGGGGAGCGCCATGCTGTGCCACAGATGTTTCACTCAACGGAGTAGGCGCACTCCATGCGGCGGCATCGTAGACGTTGATATCGGGCACGAGACCCCTTTTCAGGCAATCCATGAGCCTGTAATTCATGACGTAGTCCATTCCGCCGTGACCACCCATTTTGCGGGCCAGTTCTCCGGTTGTCTTCCACAGTGGGTGCTGGTACTTGTCGCTAAACGCATCGGTGTTCTGCCAATCCTCTTGCTTTTGGCCATCGACGAAGACGCGCGGCGGGTAATCGGCGAACGCGCCCTTTGTACCCGAGATCGAGTTGAGGCGGCTGTAAGGTCGTGGGTTGACCACGTCATGCTGGAGAAGAATCGTGCGGCCCCTTTGGGTTTTTATGATGCTGGTGTTCATGTCACCGCAGACGTACTTTTCGGCGCGCTTCGGCTCCCCTTCAGCAAAGTTCGCTTTTACGTACCCGCTCAGCGAGGCCTCGGACGAACTCACCGAAACCATGTAGTCGAACCGGTCGCCCCGATGGATGTCCATGTAATGGGCTACCGGGCCCAAACCGTGCGTCGGATACAGATTGCCATTGCGACTCATATGCGGGAACCTGCGCCACAGGCCTTCCCCTTCATTCGAGGTCAAAATGCTGCGCAAGTCGTGGAGATAAGCCGCTTCTCCATGTGTAATTTCGCCGAAGACTCCATCCCGCACCATGCCGAGGACCATCATCTCAGTAGAGCCATAACAGCAGTTCTCGAGAATGACGCAATGCTTGCGAGTGGTCTCGGAAGTATCGACGAGGTCCCAGCACTCTTGCAATGTTGAACAGGCAGGCACTTCGACTGCAGCATGCTTGCCATTCTTCATGGCGCTGAGCGCCATCGGAACGTGCCAGTTCCATGGGGTGGCTATGTAGACGATGTCGAGTTCGAGTTCGGTCAAATTCTTGAAATCCCATTCGCCCTTGCTGAACCCGGCGGGCTCTGCTTGGCCTGCGTTTGTGACCGCCTTCTGCGCTCGCGCCACTTTCTCCGGCACCAGATCGCAGATCGCCTTGACCTCTACCTTTTCAATTGCGAGTAAATCCTGCAGCAAGCTGGTACCGCGTCCACCGACGCCGATAATGCCCAGGCGCACCCGTTCTCGTGCCTCGAACGGGACGCCGATCATCGTCGAGTTCGCACTTTTCGGTGTGCCAGCAAGGAGATCAGCACCCAGAATGTCGGTCGCAACTACGAGTCCCACCCCGCCAATCGCGGTGCGCCTGATGAAACTTCGTCGCGAAATATCTTTAGATTCTTTATCCGTGGGCATGTGGTGACCTCCAACCATATTGCCGAGCGCCTGCAGATCGTTATCCTTTGCGTACCATGACCCAAAACCTAGCACTGTAGCAATAGCAATTGCAACCGCCTGCTTGGATCAAAACGTGAGAATTAAAACATGGAAGGGGCAAGAAACCGGGACCGCTTCCACGCGTAAGCTCAACGATCTACCGAGTTTTTCCCGAAATTCTCATTGCCTCAGTCGCAGTTGAAGGTTCAATTTGGCATTCTCCTCTGAGTGGCCGGCAAGTAACCGGCGACCCAGAAGTAATCTGTTTTGAGAAAGCCTGTTCTTCACCTGAATATTGAAACCCTCCAGTGGCCAAAAATCGGCTTCTGGGAACTCTGCCGCTGACAATCGCCGGGATCCCTGCCTCGCACCGGGCAACACAGAAGTTGCCTGCGTTTTCGAGATTGGTCCCGATAAACCCTTGTGGTCATTGACGGGCCGACTCCCTGATTGTCGGCTTACCCGGAAACTGTCCCGATGGTTGACGTGATGGTCTCTGCTGAGGTTTACAAATAAACGAAACTGTCCTCAATGTGTCCCTCATTGGGTCCCGTACACCCCCAAATACCCCCGACAATCGGGGGCCAGGGGTCTGGTTATGTCGTGGGAAACACATGCCGCTGACAACACAGCCCACTTTTGAAGAATGGGACGATCACCGGGACCGCATGCGCTTCCGCAGGCAGTCTAAACGCTACCACGAAAACTCGGCTACAAATCTTCCCGGATTGATGCGGATTGAGTATGAACTCACGGTTGATCACGTGATTCCGATCCGCAATCTTTTCTAGTCAGCGGCGCTCTTTAGCCTCCTGCGGCTGAAATACCAGTCCGTGACTTCCAAGTCGTCACCGCCTGCGGCGCGCTTCTCGGCATCGGCCTGAGTTACTGGTGCAGGAGCGATCACGGGATCCCCCGGCCGCCAGTTCGCTGGAGTCGCGCATTCGCTCTCATCCGCGATTTGCAGAGCCTCAGCCACCCGCAGCAACTCGTCGATATTGCGCCCGCACGACATCGGGTAGTAGAGGATGGCGCGAATGTTCTGCTTGGGATCAATAAAGAACACCGCCCGTACCGCCGCCGTATCGCTTACTGCCTCATGCACCATGCCATAAGTCACGGCGATTTTCTGGTCGAGGTCAGCGATCACGGGAAAAGGTACCTTCAACTTGAAATGTTCTTCGATGTTACGCACCCACAATGTGAGAATAGACGCTGTCCACTGAGTTGCCCAGCAGTTGTATGTTGCGCTTCTCAAACTCGGGATAGCGCGGGCGAATTCCACAAATTCCGTGGTGCAAACGGGAGTGAAGTCGGCAGGGTGGGAAAATAGCAAGATCCACTTGCCTTTCGACGTGTAATCGCTGAGCCGGATTATCCCAGGCGCAGACGTGGCCTCGAAATCGGGTGCGGGATCGTGGATGCGGGGAATTCTCGGCACAGCAACGGTTACGATTTCGGTCGCCATGAATAACACTCCTCATCGGGTGTGGGGCACGGGTAGTGAGGTGATACCGCATGAAGAGTTGTACTAGAACGCTCGGACGGTTAGACGCGGCTCGCAATCCGAAGGCTTGTGGTCGAGTGTCCCGCAACCTAATTCATGCGGTGCGGGCGTCTGGCCGCAATCACCGGATAGTTAGCCTTGGCGTGGCGCGGCCATCGTGGAATTGATGCGGGAGGAAGTTTTCCTCGGAAAGGATTCACGAACCCCCCAAAGAATTAGTTGCCCCATAGGTCCTGGAAGAAGATCAATGGCCCGAATTTCCCGATCAATGGCCCGAATTTCCCATTAGCATCGGCGGTACTTTACAGTCGTGACCTCTGACCGTTAGCATCCATCTCGCTCAGAAAAATCTTCATATCGAGAAAAGCGTTCGTTGAATTTGCGTTTCGCCGCATGCTGGGATTCAACGGATTGTGAGAGAAAGATGAAACCAAAGCGCACCATCCTGTGTGTGGACGACAACGAACAGTCTCTTTCCCACCGCAAAGTCATGCTGGAAACTCGCGGATACCGCGTTGTGAGCTTCACGCGAGGGGAAGATGCTCTCGAGAGGTTCAAGCAGGGCGGAATTGACCTGGTCTTGACGGACATGGCCATGCCCGGGTTGGACGGGCCGCGATTGATCGCCGCTATCAAGAACCTCTCGCCGCAGACTCCCGCTATCCTGGTCTCTAGCAAAGTGCGCATCCACGATCACGATTCAGAAGCCGATGTTTTCCTTTCGAAGGGTATGTACGCGCCCGCGGATCTGCTAGAACGGGTTCGCATGTTGCTGGTGCGCAAGCGCGGACCGAAGCGTCCGCGACCACGCACTCAACCACCGCCGCGCATCGGCGCAGCCTGACAATCGCCAGCAACCGTTCTGATGCAACCGTTCTAATTGCATAATCCTGCCTGCGACGAGTAGCCTTCCGAAACCACGAGCGCGGACGACACGCCTTTGACGACATGTCTTTGGAGAGATCGATGTCCTCCCCAGCCGTCTCAGGTGTCCCCAACTCGCCTTCGTGTAAGATCGTGCTTGGCATGGCTGCATCTACCGGGACCAAATTCATCGAAGCGAAAGATCTGCATAAGACCTACCGCGTGGGAAAGATTGAGGTCCTCGCGCTGGACGGAGTTTCCTTCGTCGTTGAAAAAGGAGAGTTCGTCAGCGTGGTCGGCCCGTCGGGCAGCGGTAAGTCGACATTGTTCTACTTGCTAGGCGGGTTGACTAGGGCCAATTCCGGAAGTGTCGTGCTCGATGGCGATGATTTCAGTTTGCTCACCGATGCCCAGCGCACTCGCATGCGCCGGCGGAAAATCGGGTTCGTATTCCAAAAGTTCAACCTGTTGCCGACCCTCGATGCACGGTCCAATATCGCCATCGCACAGGAAATATCTGGCAATGGTCAGGACGATACCCAGCATTTCACGCGCATCTGTGATCTGTTGGGACTTACCAAACGTCTTCACCATCGGCCTTCCGAGCTTTCGGGCGGCGAGCAGCAGCGCGTGGCCCTGGCCCGAGCTCTGATCAACAAGCCTGCCATTGTCCTGGCTGACGAGCCCACCGGCAACCTGGATTCGAAAAACTCCGATGTAGTGCTGGGAATGTTGCGACAGTCGAACCAAGAGTTAGGGCAAACCGTCCTGATGATCACCCACAATCCCAAGGCTGCAAAATATGGCGACCGCATCATTCATATGCGGGATGGTCGCATCGTGGCGGCGGAAGAAGATCCGCAGTGGGCTGTGCGCTAGTCGAGCATGCACGGCCAGGCAAGACTAATTGATTTCGAGACTGCTTCGGTTGAACCACCGCGATCGTTTCGCTTCCGCCATTTCGCTTCCGCCGTTGCCCCAGCGTGAAGGCGTCATTTATAATCTTGCAGGTTGAGCGGGAGTAGCTCAGTGGTAGAGCGCGACCTTGCCAAGGTCGATGTCGCGGGTTCGACCCCCGTCTCCCGCTCCATCTATGCCCCGCGTAGAGGTTTCATGACGAAACTTCCGCCCGCTTCGCATCTCTGTTTTCTGATAGCGATTTCTCTGTTCGCTTGTGGCGATAACCGTTCACTCCAATCGGTGAGCATAACTCCAGCGGTTACCAGGTCGATTACACATTTTACGGCCACGGGTATTTACAACCAAGCGCCAACCAGCGTTAATATCACCAACACGGCAGCTTGGTGTGTCGGATCGAGTAATGGAATCTGTGCCGGCAACATTGTGCCGGGCGCTACAGTGAACGCCGGCTTGGCCCTGTGTATTATGGGATTTGCAGGAAATGTGACCATCTTGGCGGGGCAGAGCGAGGCTGTAATGATGCCAGATA
>WNGK01004409.1_pt1 | contig 19375 bp, 18 predicted proteins | sample 5400601 | NCBI WGS metagenome assembly WNGK01 (sample SAMN13153376, study PRJNA577476) | soil metagenome | isolation source: 60 cm soil or saprolite under Garry oak tree replicate 1 | place: USA:California | collected 2016-06-15
GCCGCAGGCTTTGTCACGGCGGGCAACACGGGCGCTGCCATGGCCACGGCGAAAGTCGTGCTGGGCGCCGTTCCGGGCGTGGACCGTCCCGCGCTGGCCGCGGTTTTTCCAACCGCTCCCGGCAATCCTGCCATGCTGCTTGACGTGGGCGCGAACGTCGACTGCACGCCGCAGAATCTCGAACAGTTTGCGGTGATGGGCGACATTTATTTTCGCGCCATGTTCGGCAACACAATGTTTGGGAAGAGGCCCGGAACGCCGGGACCGCGCGTTGGCCTGCTCTCCATTGGGGAAGAGGAAAGCAAGGGGAACGAACTCACCCGTGAAGCTTTTCAACTGCTCAAGCAGCTTTCGCTCAATTTTGTGGGCAATGTGGAAGGCCGCGATCTGTACAACGGCAAAGTCGACGTGATTGTCGCCGACGGATTTGTAGGCAACGTTGCGCTGAAGATTTCCGAGGGTGTGGCGAACTTGGTGCGCACCACCTTGAAGGAATCGCTCAAGGCGACCATCACCCGGCAAGTGGGAGCGCTGCTTTCGCGCAGCGCCTTCACTGATTTCAAGAAGCGGCTCGACCATACCGAATATGGCGGCGCGCCGCTGCTGGGTGTGAAGGGCGCGTGCATCATCACGCATGGCTCTTCGAACGCCAATGCGATCAAGAATGCGGTACGGGTGGCGGCGGAATTTTCTGAGCGCGGGATTAACGGATCGATTGAGCGCGGCCTGGCGGCGTTGCGTCCGGCGCCGGTCGGCATCGTTTGACGTTCACAAGACGCTCTCATCCTGAGCGAAGCGAAGGACCTGTGCAATTCACTCCGCGGCAAATTGCAGAGATCCTTCACGCAAACGGCGCGCTCAGGATGACAAGACATCTTCATCAAGGTCATGGCTGAAAACATAATTGCATTGCTGTTCCCTGGCCAGGGCTCACAAGCTGTTGGCATGGGCAGGGATCTGTTCGACAAATATCCGCTTGCCCGCCAGACATTTGAAGAAGCCGACGACGCTCTCGCCTACAGACTCTCGACCGTATGTTTCGAGGGCCCAGAAGACCAACTTCGCCTGACCGAGATCACGCAGCCGGCGATTCTCACCGTGTCAATCGCGGCGCTGCGCGTGCTGGAGACGCGGATTCCCAAGCCCTGCTACGTCGCGGGGCACAGTCTTGGAGAATATTCCGCGCACGTCGCTTCAGGGACGTTGACCTTCGCCGACGCCGTCCGCACCGTGCGCAATCGCGGGAAGTACATGCAGGAGGCAGTGCCGGTGGGCGTGGGCGCGATGGCTGCAATCCTGGGCATGGACCTTCAGAAAGTCACCGCGGTATGCCACGACACGGCGCAGGAAGAAGTCTGCGAACCGGCCAACATCAATTCGCCGGAGCAGATTGTCATTTCCGGCAACACAGCCGCGGTCGAACGCGCTGCGAAACTGGCGGAAGAACGCGGCGCCAAGCGTGCCAAGCTGTTGCCGGTGAGCGCACCCTTCCACTGTTCGCTGATGAAGCCGGCGCAGGATCGTCTGCAAGCCGATCTCGACGCGCTCAAGCTGCAGAAGCCGGTCTATCCCGTCGCGTGCAACGTGGACGCCGAACTAGTGACCGACGATCTCCGCGCCCGCGACACGCTCCTTCGACAGGTCACGGGATCGGTCAAGTGGGAACAGTGCATGCGCCTGCTGATCGCGCAAGGCGTACAGACTTTCATTGAAGTTGGACCGGGGAAAGTCCTATGCGGACTGATGCGGCAGATTGACCGCTCCAAGACTTGCCTGACTGTCAGTGACGATGCGACGCTGACGAAAGCTGTAGAATCGCTAACGCAAGCGCCTGCCTAAACTGCTGCATTTATCGAAAGATCAGCTCACACGGCGGATAGCTGAGCGTCTTGTCCGCCTTCTCCACCCAAACCTGCGCATGTTCGGTGCGGTCGTTCACCACAACGTCGACGACCACTCCGCTGCCGCCGCCGGGACACGAACTGGCGCCGTATATTTTTTGGGTCTTGATCAGCCCCCACTCACCGCCGGGTCCCCAGTCGCGATAGAACTCGTTGAACGGATATTTCGGATGTTGTTCAGGATGCTGCTGCCACTGGGGATCATGCATCCAGATGCCATAGGCGGTTTTGTAATCCTGCCCCTGCAGCGTGTCGAAGAAGCGGCGGGCAACGCGTTCTTCCGGCCAATAGCGGTTCCACCAGACGAAGCAGACCACAATCAGCAGGATCGCGATTACCGAGATGATTCGATTCCTGCGTTTCCTCGCCTTTTCCGGGTCGTACTCTTGAGCGTCCAGAAGTGTCATACCTCTCTAGCATAACGGACACAGCGGACAAGTCAAAAGTTCCCGAGGAAGACATATTCACCGCCGAGCACGCCGAGAGCGCCGGGAACCAAACGTCAATTCCTTGATTCTCTCGGCGTACTCGGCGTGCTCGGCGGTGAATGCCCTACAGGGTTCTCTTGAACAACGGGATCGCGATGCCCAGCGTGACGGCGGCGAAGATGGAGAGGAAGAGCATGTCTCCCCACACGGCGGAGATGGTCGTCTCTTTGAGCAGGAGGCACTTGAAGCCGTCGACGGCATAAGTGAACGGGTCGCACTTCGCGATGACGCGCAGCCAGGGGGGAAACGCCTGGATGGGATAGACCGAACCGCTGGGAAAAAACAGCAGCGTGTTGAGAATGCCGAACATGGCCCGGGGCACCAGCGGATCTTCGATGCGCACCATGAGCAGAAACATCATGGTGTTGAAGGCCAGCGAGGTCAGCACGATCATGATCAGAAGTCCGATCATGGTTACGGGATTGAAAATCGTGCCCACTCCCGCCATCATGGAGCCGATCGCAACGATGATCACGCCCGTCATGACAGCCTTGATCGCGCCCGCGAGATTCAATCCCAGCACGAGTTCAAGCTTGGTGATCGGCGTGACCAGATAGCCTTCGTGCACGCCTCGGGCTTTGTCGTCGATGTAGAGCATGCCGCCGCCGATCATGACCGACACAAACATCGCGAGCGCCAGCGAGCCCGGCAGCAGGAATTTCATGTACTCGATGTAGGGATAGAGTTCGACGATATCGAGCGCCGTTTGCTGCAAAATGCGGGGCGAAACCAGGGGCTGGTTGAGCGCGTTGGTCAGCTCCGTCAGTTCCGATTCGACCGCGGAACTCATGAAGTTGTCGCTGTTGTCGACGACCAGCGCGATCCGGGGATGGTTCTCCTCGTACACGCGTCGCGAAAACTGAGGCGGGATGATGACCGCGCCTTCCAGCTTGCCGTTGCGCACATCTTCCATGGCCTGCCGGTCGCTGTCGTAGGTAATTGGCACGAAGGTGCGAATGTTCGCGCGCACGGAGTCGAATGCCTCGCGGACCTTCAGGGCCTGCGGACCGCCGTCCTGGTCGACGATGGCAACGCGGGCATCGTGAATTTTTCCGCCGAACGCGTTTCCCAGAATGATCAACTGCACCAGCGGGAAGATCATCGACGCCAGCATCAGCGCCGGCGACCGGAAAAACTTGCGCATCTCGCGCTCGACAATGGCCATCATTCGATTCATAACTTCCACTCCCACCGATTCATGGCTGCAACCCCGGCCGTTGCGGCATTACGAACGCATAGGCTTTTTGCAGTTCGTCGCGGAGCTGTCGTCCGGTGTAATGCACGAAAACGTCGTCGAGTCACTGGAACTTTGCTCTGCACAGCCATCTCCACCAGTTCAGTCGTGGTGCGCGACCCATTGCCGGTAAGGACGCGATACATTCCGGCGCCTTCATGCTGCACTGATGTGACTTCATTGAGCGCGTGCAGACGCTGCTCCCAGTCGGCGGGAGGATTCTCGAACTGCGCTTCGATCACGTTCGACCCCGGCACGCTCGCCTTGAGGGCCATGGGTGAGTCGAGCGCCACCAGCTTGCCGTGATCGACGATTGCGATGCGGTCGCACAGGCGGTCGGCCTCGTCCATGTAGTGGGTCGTGATCAGAATCGTCAGTTGCCGGTGCTGCTTGATGTTGCCCAGCATTTCCCAAACGGCAACGCGCGACACCGGGTCGAGTCCGGTGGTGGGTTCATCCAGAAAAAAAATGTGGGGATGATGCACCAGGCCGCGCGCGATCTCGAGCCTCCGCCGCATTCCGCCGGAGAGCGTTTTGGTTGCGGCATCGCGCCATTTCGTCAGGTCGACCAACTCCAGAAGTTCATCAATCGACTTCTTCCGTTCTTTCGCCGGAACGTCGTAGAGCTTGGCGTAAATATTCATGTTCTCCTCGACGGTCAGGTCGAGGTCGCTGGTCAGCGCCTGCGGAATCACGCCAATCATGCGGCGCGCCGCGTTCGGCTCCTCGGCAACATCGTGTCCGGCGATGCGCGCCTTTCCCGCGGTAATCGGAATCAGCGTGGTCATCATGCGGATCAGGGTCGACTTCCCTGCCCCGTTGGGTCCGAGCAGCCCGAAAATCTCGCCTTCCTTCACGCTGAAGGAAACATCGTCGACCGCGGTAAAGTCTCCGTACTTTTTGACGATGTGATCGACCTCGATAGCGGACGGCGACGTGGGATCGTAGACCGGCCTCTCCATCCCGCCATTCGTCTTCGGACTCGATTCTGCCATCATCGTTGCTCCGCGGCCGCCGTGCTCTGCGTTCTGCCGCCCTTCAGTTGTTCCGGCGAGACCAGCACTTCGGCGGTCATGCCGGGGACGAATGCGCCCTTGGGATTCTCCATGCGGACTTTCAGGACGATGGTTTTGATATCGCGCTTGCGCCGGCTCACATCGCGCTGCGTGGCGAAGTCCCCTTCCACTCCCTTGAAAAAGACTTTGCCGTTCATCACGCTTCCACCCGGCAGACGCACGCGCAGCACATCGCCGTATCCAATATGGTCGGCGTAGGTTTCGGGGATTGCGGCGCGGGCCCAGGTGTCACTCAGATCAACGATGGTAACGATCGGCGCGCCGATGTTGACGACTTCCCCCTGACGCGCAGCCCGCACAGAAACTGTTCCGCTCACCGGCGCATATACGTTGGTATACCCCAATCGGACGGCGGCCTGATTCTTCTGCGCAATCGCATTCTTCACGTCAGCCTGCGTGGAGGCGACGGTGCTCTTCGCCGCATTCGCCTGATGGGTGCGGGCGACGGCGGAATTCAAATCGGCTTCCGCGGCCCGCACCAATTCTTGTTGCGCCTGTACCGTCGCTTGCGCTGCCTGCAAATTTGTCTCGGCCTGCACCCGCTCCTGGTCGGATGCGACTCCTGCCTTGGCCAGTTCGATGGCGCGACGGCTGTCGCTGGCAGTGCGGTCCAGCGCGGCTTTTGCCTGAAGAAGTTGGGCCTTCGCCGACGAAAGCTTGGCTCGCGCATTCGCTACGTCGCTCGAAGTCGATCCCGAGGTCGATTGTTCGGTGTCCTGCATCTCCGCAACTTTGTGTTGCAGACTGGAGATCGTTGCGGTGGCTGCGGCCTCTTGTGCGGCTAATTCTGAGGGGTCGAGCACTGCAATCAAATCTCCGGCCTTTACCGGAGCGCCTTCATCCACCAGCAGCTTCTGGATGCGCCCTTCGACCTGCGCACTCACGATTACCTGGTTGGCGTCAACCGTGCCAATCAGCACCAGGTCGCGCGAATGGTCGGTCGAGAAAAAATAGTAGGTCGCGGCGATCGCGAAGATGATTCCGAGAAGAATGATGAATCGGTTACGCGCGCTCATGAGCGTGCTCCTTGCGTGGCGTGGCGTTTTGACGGCTGCGCCCTGTACAGAACAACGCGGCGGATATGAAATCCAGCACGGAGGCGCGGCGCTCGGCGATCCGTTCCGGCGTCAGAGGATTGAATCCGACGATCTTTTGCATCATGGGTGCACTGCTGAAGTAAAAAACGATCATGGCGACAATCGAGGGCACAAAATGCGCGGGATTGACCGGACGAAATTCGCCGTCCGCGATTCCCTTGTGTACCAACTCGCTGACCCGGACAAAAATTGGCCGGATATAGTTCTTGACGATCTTGTCGATGTGCTCCGACTGGCCTTCGCGCGCCCGCATCATCTCGCGCTGCATCAGCCGGGGATAGAGTTGGTTCTTGGCAATGAAATCGAAATAGGCACCCGCATACGCCATGATCTTCTCGCGCGGCGGCAGGTCGCTGTCGAGCACGTGGAACACGGTGGACTTCAAACCTGAGAACGCATCGTCGAGCACCGCGCCGTAGAGCGTTTCCTTGTCTTTGAAGTAGTAGTAGAGCAACGCCTTGTTGACGCGGGCCTCGCGGGCAATGGCGTCGGTGCGGGCTCCGGCAATGCCATGCTCGGCAAACTCCTGGGCGGCGGCCTGCAGGATGGCGGCGCGACTCTCCTCGGGCTGGCCGCGGGAACCCATGCGGCGGGGAACGTGGCGCTGATGGAAGAGGCGAGCCATACTCGATTAATACTTAATTAACCAGTTAGTTAGATTATACCGGAAGCCGCCGCGAAGCGAAACTCCCCCCGACCAGGCGATCCCACTCGCGCTTTCTCACTGGATGGAAATCCCTGGCGCCCGCACGGGAACTCTCATGATCTAATACCCCTGCGAAGAACTTGGCAGTCAAGTTTCCTTCGCGGAACCTTAGTGTCCTTCGTGGTTGTCGCTCCTGATCATGATCATGCCCAAGGAAATCTCCTCCATGAAACAGTTGCCAATCTTGCTCGCCGCTCTCTGTGCGATCTCGCTCCTCCCCGCACCAGTCACTGCGCAGGCGCCGCCGAAGCCAGACCGCCAGGTCGCCATCACCATTGACGATCTTCCCGCCGGCATGGCTGACCGGATGCCTGCGGTTGAAATCACGGCGCTGACCGCGAAGCTGTTGGGCACGCTGCGCGATCAGAAGATCCCCGTGGTCGGCTTCGTGAACGAGAAAAAACTCTACAAGCCCGGAGAGGTCGATGAGCGCATCAAGGCTCTGCAGATGTGGCTCGACTACGGTTTCGAACTGGGGAACCACACGTTCAGCCATGCGTCGCTGAATCAGGTTGGATTGAAGGCGTGGGAAGACGACGTGATTCAGGGCGAGAACGTGACGCGCATGCTGCTGGCGCAGCGCAAGATGAAGCTGCGGTATTTCCGCCATCCGTATCTCGACACCGGACGCGACCTGCTCACGCGGCGCCAGGCGGAGGCGTTCCTCGTCGAGCGCGGCTACCGCATCGCACCCATTACGCTGGATGGATGGGACTGGATGTTCGCCGGACTCTACGAAGACGCCAAGAGGCGCAGCGACACGGCGTTACAGCAGCAGATCGTGAAGGAATATCTAGCGCACCACAATGCGGAGTTCGCGTACGCGGAGCAGCTTTCGGTGAAAGTTGTCGGTTACGAACCGAAGCAGATTCTGCTGCTGCATGCCAGCAACTTGGAAGCCGACCACATAGGCGAGTTGCTCGACCTGCTGGGCAAGCGCGGATATCGGTTCATCACGCTGGAAGACGCGCTCGGCGATCAGGCCTACAGCCTGCCCGACACCTACGTCGGAGAGGAAGGCAGCGGCTGGATCGAGCACTGGGCGATTACGCAAGGCAAGATTCCGCAGGGCGCTCCGGAGATGCCGCAGTGGGTGATCGATCGGACGAAGGAGGTACATTTGTCGACGGGGACGGTGCCGGCGCCGACGAATCCCTAGTGAATGCAGCTAGATCACGCCGCCGGCGATTGAGGGCACGAGCAGAACTTCGTCACCTTCCTGGAAGGCGTATCCCGGCCCGCCCAGGAAACGGATGTCTTCTTCATTCACGTAAATATTGAGGAAGCGGCGGACCTGGCCTTTGTCGTCGCGCAGATGGGGCTTTAACTCGGGAAACTTTTCGTCCAACACGGAGAACAGCTCCCCGAGATTCGACGCGGCGCACGTGATTGAACCAACGCCCGCGGTGTGGCGACGCAATGCGGTCGGAATTTGCACGGTGATTGCCATAGCTCAACTCACGTAGCGGCGGACGCATTCGTCCGCCTCGCGATGCAACGAGCGCCGCCTCCGTACGAATCCGTCCCGGGCTACGCTCCCACGCCTTCCGCGATCACGCCCGGAATCTCCACTGGAAGTGTCTGCTGCAAATACGCCTCGAACTCCGCCAGCTTCGGGGCAATCGCGCGTTCGGTCTCGTAGACACCCGCGAGCGCGTCGGTGGTCTTCAATCCGTTGCCAGTGATGCAAAGCACGGTCGTCTCATGGGGCAGAATGCGATCCTGACGATACAGTTTTCCAGCCGTACCCACAGTCACGCCGCCAGCGGTCTCGGTGAAGACGCCTTCGGTTTCCGCCAGCAGCTTGATCGAGTCGATCACTTCGGGATCGCTGACGTCCTCGCTCCATCCGCCACTGCCTTTGATTACTTTGATCGCATAATGTCCGTCAGCCGGATTGCCGATGGCTAGCGAACGCGCGATGGTCGATGGCTTCTGCGGCTCGATCTCGGAGCTACCTGTCTTCACCGCGGTGGAAATCGGAGAGCATCCCGTGGCCTGTGCGCCGAAGAACTTCACTTCCTTATGCTCGACCAAGCCCAGCTTGACCAACTCGTCGAACGCCTTCTTGATCTTGACGATCAACGAGCCGCCCGCCATGGGACAGACCACGTTGTCCGGCAGGCGCCATCCCAGTTGCTCGGCGATTTCGAAGCCGACGGTCTTCGATCCTTCGGCGTAATACGGACGCAGGTTCACGTTGACGAAGCCCCAGTGATGCTCGTCGGCGATCTGCGAGCACAGGCGGTTGACCTGGTCGTAGTTGCCGGCGATGCGCACGACTTTCGCGCCGAACACGTTCGTGCCCAGAATCTTTGCGGGCTCGAGGTCGGAAGGAATAAAGATCCACGCCTTGAGTCCTTCGCGTGCGGCGTGCGCCGCCACGGCGTTCGCCAGGTTCCCGGTCGAGGAGCACGATACGGTGTCGAACCCGAAGGCCTTCGCTTGCGATATCGCAACTGCGACCACGCGGTCTTTGAAACTCAGCGTGGGCAGGCAGACGGCGTCGTTCTTGATGTAGAAGTTTCCCGCGACAGCGGTCGCTCCAGCTCCTGTTAACCCAGTCAACCGCTGAGCCAGGCGTGGAGCCTGCAACAGCGGAGTGAAGCCGACCGGCAGCCGCGGTTCATAGCCCTGGGGGAGGGGTAAAAGTTCGGAGTAGCGCCACATGTTCGGCGGCCGCTGGGCGATCTGCTCACGGCTAATGGACGCTTTCAGCGCGTCGTAGTCGTAAGCAACTTCCAGAGGGGAGAAACAGTCGTCGCAGATGGAGCGGGGCTGGTTCCCCCAGGTGCGTCCGCATTCCCGGCACCGCAGTTCGTAGTGAGACATGTGCTGCTCGCTTTCCGTTACCGCGCGAGTCGCTGATGACGAGCCTCAAAAAAAGCGGCCTAAAAATCAAAAGGCCTCTTTTTCCGGGAAAAGGAAAAGAGGCGAATCGGAAAGCGAATGCCAATACAGCGCGCGTTCCGAATCCATGTTCCCCGTTTCCAGGAGAGAGTTGGCACCGGACACCTGGGATGTATGATCCCAGATCGGTTGCCGTGGCGTCACAGGGCTCGTCCCTCAGCCACTCTGCATGAAATTCAGGTCCGCTCTTCACCGAAGTGAAGAACGAACTTGTTCCAACGATGCTACAAAAAGCGGGGCCCCGGCGTCAAGGGCAAAGTCACCTTGCGGCGTCATCGGGTTCTGGCGCGACTTTGGGCGCATTGCGCAGGAACCTCATCAGTCCGGCGCCAGTGGCCTTTCCGGCGCGCTTCTTAAAAAACTCCGCCGCGGTTTCCACCACCCCGACTTTTTCCGCCACAGCGACAGCGATCCACTGGTTCAGAGAGACACCATCTTCCTTTGCCAGCCGCTGAGCAGCCTTCTTGATCGAGATAGGCAACTTGAGTGGATAGGTAGCTTTACTCATCGCCCCACCTTTCTTAAGAGTTCCGCCGGTTGCATCACAGGAATCTTAAATCGCTTCGCCATGACTTCAAAATCCTTCACGTTATAAGTCACCAAGGCATCCGCCCGGCCATTGATGGCAGCTTCAAGAACCATTTCGTCGTTCGGGTCCCGACCCTGTGGCCGCCATAAGAAATGTACTTCGACCGGTTCAACGAGAGCGGCAAGCTCCGCCAGGAATTCGTCAACCTCGCTCGGACCAAGCCCGTGAGCAAGTTGGTCTTCCGGCCGTTTAAGTACATCCTCGTATTCCAGGAAAAGTGGCGCCGTAGCCAGCGGCACGACCCGCTGTTCCGCCACCAGCCGGAGCACGGCATTGCCGGCTCCAAGGCGGGTACGGAGTCCCGCAACAATCACCGACGTATCGACCACAATCCTTCGAATCACTAGACATCCTATAGGATGTCACATCCTATGAGATATCGCAAGCGGAGGTGGAGTTTCGACATTGGCTATCGCAATATTTTTTCCTTGTAGTCATCTAAAATACTCATTCTGAAGAAGTTGGCGGTCGGGATACCGCGTTGATCCGGGCAAAATATTGAGCCGCAAGGACTTACGGCTAAGATATTCCGGAATAAGGACTTAGCATCGGACTGCGAGGTCCTCCTGGGATCGGTGGGCGAAAACTTGTTGGGAGAGCTCTCGCGCATGTAGCGAGCTTGCTCTTTCTGAAATCCTCAGTAAAGGTTGTTCGTCACAGGAATTGAGATTCTTGCTGTGGAAGGCTGTGGGAAAAGAACGGTTGCAGGCGCCGGGTAGTGTCCTAACATTGCGGTGCTGAGTGGTGGCGCTAGACTAGCAACGCACTCTTTAGAGTCGCAATCCCCCTGTTTCTCTGTCCGATAGCGGGCCGACCGTTCCCTTGGTTCCCGGATATGATCGCCAAGACCGCCGCTGCTGCCATCGCGGCTCTTAGTGCCAATTCCTACGGGGTGGTGTTCCTTGACCACGACCTTAGCTGGATGCACGCTGCCGACAATTCCATCGTGAAAGGTACAGGCAAGGAAGTGGCCGCTCACCTGAAGAAGATCAACTTCGCCGGGATCGTGGTTATCCACTCTAAGAATGAAGATGGAGTGAAGGTGATGGCGCGGATTCTGCCGGGCGCTAACGTTGCCCGGTTCGGAGAGTTTGAAGTAGAGATAGGCCGCTGAACAGGAGGGATTATGTTCTCGACGGAAAATGTCAATGCCGTCTGAAGGATTCAGGACGAAGAACGGCAAGTCTCGCGTGGTTCCGCTTGAGCGCCGATTGGCAATTAAGCTGGCAGAGCGGCGCGTGAAGAACCTTGCTACCCGGTACGTGTTCACGACGGATGACAAGATTGAGGGCCATTTCCTCCGGCTCGCCAAAGACTACGCGGAGCAGGCTGGGTTTGAACCACACTTAGCCGCTTCCGCGACGGCGTAGGGTAGATTTAGGTGAAGAGTGGGCCGGTTGTCATGTCGCGACTTCCGGCCTTAAAGTTTGCAAAACACCAAATGAGGCTTGATACGATTAAGGGTAGAAACGGATTCGGCGCGGCTTTCGCTGGCGGCTGCGGGGGTTGTGCGGTTGTGACTTGACCCAGTGCAGAACTGACAATTCCCAACGTCACGGCCAACAGAAGCGCGACAATACGGCGATTGGTCAAAGGAACCTCCCGCTACTCGAAGGCATTATTTAAGCGGTGGCTAGCAGGCGCGGCTTCCGTTCGCTGCTTCAGCAGGCTCGTCTCTCGGAAGGAACTTCCACCATGTTAACCTCTTCGCTCCCCGGCAGTCCGCTCGGAGAATGTGATGAAAGAATAATCTCAGCAGAGCGAGCAAACTGCTCAAATCCACTATGTCAGAACAGCGATCCGGGGACCGACCTAAATGGCTAATCAGCGAAGCAGCTTCTTTTACACGCGAAGCAGAGAGGGTCCATTGCCACGGGAATTGAATGAGTTCAAATCCATAGCGGCGTGCAACGTGCACCAAGTATCCACATTCGTCGCACGGTGGGACAAGGCGGCCATCCAAAACCGAAGTGTACACAACGCCCTCAGTAACCGTGTATAGGTGACCCCTGCCGCAAATCCTCTTAACCATCATGGGCGGCCTCCCGAAGTTCGCACACATCCTAACATGATCTCCGCGACCGCCCAATTTCCCAGCCCGCCAGGTTTTATGAGCTCGCCCTCCCTGACGATCGGTGCGGTTCGAATTATTCAGAGTTTGTTCTCCTGGCTCTTGGGTGATCGACGCAAACATGCGACGTAAAATCCTTATCGCGCTGCAACTCAAAGTTGCGCATCATTTCATTGAAAGATGTGCCGATGGGATTACCAGAAGGTTTAAACCGCCAGCCACATTCGGAGCAACCAAAACCCCGAAAACGCTCTTGTTCGATCCATACGAGCTCGCGTTTCCCCACTTATAGGCGGAAGGCAAAGGCTCGGGTCGTGATGTTTCGTTCCATTTTCATTTTCTTCTCCTTAACCTGCAGCATGATTCAGTGCATTCCAGTGGCCCTCCACATGAATCCGCGCAACGTGTTGTTTTCGATACGCTGCAAAGAAGATCCAGCGCCAGAGGGTGCGGGCTCCGTCGTGTACCTTTGGGGGGCAGCACGCATAAACCGGAGAAAACTGGGGGAAACTGGGGGGAAACTGTGGACAGACGGGACATTTCCTAGTTTCAACTACTATCCCACAGAAGTGAGGCCGGACTGCCTGGAATCGGTTGAGGGGTTGTTGGGGCGGCCTCCCTTGGTGGGTGAGTCGATCTATGGGGAGGAACCGAGAGGTCGGAGGTCTGTGGTACCCACCCTTCGACTGCGCTCAGGGCAGGCTCCTTCGCAAAAACATGCGAAGGATGGGGCAGCCATTGTGGTGGTCGCGCCAGGCGAAAATCAAGAGCTGGGCCATCCGCCCGCGCTGGCCTGTCTGTCGTCCCTCCGGGACTTGGTTCCATTTCGTGGGGACTGACCCAGGACTTACGTCCCTTCGCTGCGCTCAGGGCAGGCTCTGGGCTATCTTATGTCGCCCCTCCGGGGCTGGGGCCACCACAACCCAAGTTCTGGCGGACAATGAGCTTACTTCGTGGCTTCGGCCCATTCCTGTTCGCCGCGATGCAGCAATGACTCGCGATCTTCCGGCAAGATCCAGCGTTGCTTCACCAGATCGTCCACGGCGTTCTTGTAGCGCGTTTTGTAATCCTCGCGAGCGGCGTAGCGCTCTGCGATGGACTTGCGCGGGTCTCCGGTCTTCTGACGTTCTGCGGCAGTCTTTGCGAACGGCAAGTAAGAGGCCTCAAAGGCGACACGCTGATCGGGCGCGCCAATCGACGCATCGCGCAGGTTCCAACCCGTATACGTCGCCAGGGGAACGGTGACTTCCGGCAAACGCACGCCGTCGCGTTCGTTGCCATCGGCGTCGACTTGAGGCACGAGCACGGGGAAAGGTTCGCCAACCTTTGGCGGCTGGACGCTGAGAATTCCATCGCGCCAGCTCGGGCCGAAATCGAGACGCCAGGCTTCATTGCCTTCATGCGGCCGATTAACTCCGGGGATCGCGGGCAACGCGTATTCGCGCAGCGGCACCAGCGTTCCGTCCGCAATCTTCGGATAGCTGCTGGCGGGCGGAAGCGTGTTACTGCGAACCCACGCGTCCATGTTGGCAATCATGGCGCGCCAGAAATACTTCACCGGAAGCGGCGATTGCGGCTGCTGTCCGAACAGATCGTCTTTGCCTTTTTCTGGAGGGAACGGGCCGGAAAAATGCTGCAGGCCGGTGAAGTGATAGATGCGGACGTTGTCCGAGATGGGCGCGTCCTGCTTCCCGTCGGCGCTGATATGAATCAGCGCGGCAGCGCGGCCCCAATATTCGTAGGAGGTGTTGGAGAAGAAGATCTTGGGCACGACTTTTTCAGCCGTAGTGCGGTCCAGTAGGCCGCCCGTCTCTCCCTTGATGGGATCTGTCTCGGGCTGATCGGTAAAGGGAAAGATGTCGGTTGGGAAGAACACCGACGACGTGGGCTGCGCGTCGCGCGAAGGCTGGGCGAAGCGATAGTTGAAGCTGCCGCGGCCCGCTCCCGCAACGTGGGCGAGAACGCCGTCGAGCGCGATCCTTCCATCTTCGTCGGCGTTGAATCCCTGATAGAGATAGTCGCGCAGGAAGCGCCCGTTCTGCGAAATGCCCTCGCCATAGACGCGCGCCGCGGGAGCGACGGCATCGGACGCGTGCTTGGCATACGACGCAAAGTCGCGAATCGCGGCGAAACCGCCGCCCGCCACAACTGGGTCGGCGACAACGTAAACGTATTCGTAAATCTTGCCCGGTTGAAAGACACCGTTCAAGTGAATGTGCCGGTCGCTCGGCACGAGTTTGCCGTCGACGGTTTGAGCGAAGTGCCACTCGGCGCGGGGAATGACCGTGCGTTTCCCATCGCGCGAGTCGCGGACGGTGAGAACATTGCGCCGGTCGTCGGGGGAAGCTACCGGGTATTCGGTCCCACCAATGTTGCCCATGATGAGATGTCCGAGCGGAATTTCTGGCATCACCTTCGAGGGCATCACATCGCCGCGCAGCAAGCCGGTGATGGTCTTTCCGTTTTCTTTGGCGACCGGCGCAAAGAATCGCAGGGCATCTGCGCCGTCGGCGTCCCATTGCCAACCGAGGCTGACGACCGTGAACCCGTTGCGCAATAACCAGGCGTCTCCGGCGTCGGCGGCGAGATCCTGGTCGCCGCCGTCGACGAGAGAGAGAATCCGGGCGCGTCCGCGGTTCGGAACTTCCAGCAGCATCGAGCCGTTGCCCTTGTGTGCGTCCTTGGGACGGACGGCGACGAAGTCGGAAGAGAACTCGACCTCGCCATTTTTCAGATTAACTGCGTTGCCCAGGTCGACGATGCGCTGGTTGTGCAGATTGGCCACTGGGAGCGAGAAGTAGACGCGTCCGGTAATGCGCTCGTAGGCGCCCGCGTCGCCGAACTGCTTGCCGTTGAGGACGTCGGTGCGAGAAGCAGTCTCCACGCGCACGACGCGCGCATTGAGAGGCAAACCGAGCGGCAAAACGGTTAGGGCGAGAATCAGGACGAGTGAAGATACGGCAACACGATGTCGCATGCGCGGAAGGATAGCACGGGGTAGCGGCTCAGTTTTAATGTTGAATATCGCTCATCGCGGGCGTCATCCCGAAAGCCGCGTATTTCAGCCGACTGAGGGATCTCCCTCCTCTGATTTCGTGGGTGGGAGATCCCTCCCTCCGCCTGAAAATCAGCTCCGCTCGGGATGACGCCAACTCTAGCAGTCTGGGGTTTCAGACTGAGCCACTACCTCGCTGTCCTGGGAAGTTCCGTAATCCATCGGTGTACAATTCCTCACACTCGCAAAGTCCAGATGTCGCGAATAAATCCTCGCGGGACTGAAACATGGGGACTGAAACATGAAGAGACTTTCCCGGACCTTCGCTGCGTTTTTGATGTTCGCTGCGTCATTATTCTGGGTTTCCTCGTTCGCCCAACAGGCCGACACACCCAAGGCCGCCACTTCGAAAAAGTCGGCGCCCGCTCCATCGCCCGAAAAGCCCGCGGAGAGCGCCATCAAGCCAGAGGCAGCTCCCGAGCAAAAGCCGGCGCCCTCGGGTGACAAAGACAAAGATAAAGAGAAAGACAAGGAGGAGCATTACGACGTGTCGGAGGCGCCGCCGGTGGCGACGCATCACCAGATCACCGTCGACGGGAAGTTGCTCAAATATACCGCAACGGCAGGACGTCTGCCCATCAAGCGCGGCGACGGACGGATCGAAGCGGAAATGTTTTACGTCGCCTACACGCTCGACGGCCAGGACGCCTCCAAACGGCCGCTGACCTTCGCCTTCAACGGCGGGCCGGGATCGGCCTCCATTTGGCTGCACATGGGAGCGCTCGGTCCACGCAAAGTTGTTCTGCAGCCCGACGGCTTCATGCCGCCCGCACCCTACCACATGGAGGACAATCCTTACACTCTGCTCGACAAGAGTGACCTGGTGCTCATCGACGCGATTGGCACGGGTTTCAGCCGCGCCGCGGACGCGGAACTCATGAAGAAATTCTGGGGAGTCAAGGGCGACATTGAAGCGTTCAGCGAATTCATACGACTCTACATCACGCGCAACGAGCGCTGGACGTCGCCGCTGTTCCTCTTCGGGGAAAGTTACGGCACGACGCGCTCCGCGGGCATCGCCGGATACCTTGCCGACCGCGGCATCTCATTCAACGGCATCACGCTGCTTTCGACCGTGCTGAATTTCGAAACGCTCGAAGACAACAATACGAACGACCAGCCTTATATTTTTCTGGTTCCGTCATTCACCATGATCGCGGGCTATCACCACAAGCTGGCGGCCGATCTGGCGCAGGACATGAACCGTGCGCGGCAGGAGTCAGAACAGTGGGCGTCGACCGAGTATACGCGAGCGCTGGACAAAGGTGACGCGCTCACGCCGCCGGAGCGCCAGAAAGTGATTGACGAACTGGCGCGCTTCACCGGCCTGACCAAAGAGGTGATCGACGAAGCCAACCTGCGCGTCAACGTCCGCAAGTTCACGCATTATCTGCTGATCGATCAGAAGCTGCGTGTCGGGCGCCTCGACGCGCGCTACACCGGGCCCGATCCCAACGGACTGCTCGATACTCCGATGTACGATCCTACCGGGGCGGCCACGATGCCTCCGTTTACGTCGGTCTTCAACAATTACATTCGCACCGAACTCGGATACAAAACCGACACGCCTTACTACGTGCGCGCCCAGGATGTTGGCTTCGACAAGTGGGATTGGGGATCGGCGATCCAAGGATTTCCCGACACCGCTTCGGCCATGCGGCAGGCCATCGTGAAAAATCCCTACCTGAAGATTCTGGTGATGGAAGGCTATTACGATCTGGCGACGCCATATTACGCGGCAAACTACACCGTCGATCATCTCAACCTTCCGCAGAAATATCGCGACAACGTTTCGTTTGCGACTTACGATTCGGGACACATGGTGTACTTGCCGATGGAAGGCCTGAAGAAGATGAAGGCGGATCAGGCCGCGTTCATGGGGAAGGCCGGGGCGCAGTAGCGGACCTCAGGGGCTAAAGCCCACGAATAATTCGGTTCCTATCGCAGCGCTTCAAGCGCTGCGCCACCCAAAAATCAAGAGTTGTTCGACAGCCTAAAGATCCATTATCCAGATCGGAGTGTTCATGAGAGCGCACCTAAGCTACAACCGGGTACTTGCATTCTTTCTGCTGGCGGCGAGCGTAATTGCTCTCGCCGACGACTCGTGCGAGAACCTGGCCGGGCTAAAGATCGCTGGCGCGACCATCACGCTTGCTCAAACGGTTGCTGCCGGGACCTTTGCCGGCCCACCCGCACCCTACGGTGGGATCGACGCGGCGGCCGTCTACAAGAGCTTGCCTGTATTCTGCCGCGTTGTGGCTGAGGCGAAACCGACGGCGGACTCCGACATCAAGATCGAAGTCTGGTTGCCGGTCTCGGGGTGGAATGGAAAACTGCAAGGCATTGGCAATGGCGGATTTGCCGGGCTGATCAACTACGTGCATCTAGGCGCGGTCATGAGCAGGGGATACGCGGCCACCGCTACCGACACTGGTCACACGGGATCGCCGGTGGATGCGTCCTGGGCGCTGGGACATCCGGAGAAGGTCGTCGACTTCGGCCATCGCGGAATCCACGAGATGACGCGCGTCGCCAAGGAGGCGGTGCGCGCTTACTACGGGAAGGTCGTACAGCGTTCGTACTTCGCGGGATGCTCCGATGGCGGGCGCGAGGCGCTGATGGAAGCAAAACGGTATCCCGAAGACTATGACGGCATTCTGGCTGGGGCTCCAGCCAACTACTGGACGGCGCTGCTCTCGACTGCGGCGTGGGACACTCAGGCCCTGACCCTCGATCCCGCCAGTTTTATTCCTCCGGCGAAGATCTCTACGATCGCCGCCGCCGTGAACAAGGCTTGCGACGAAGTCGACGGCGTTCGCGACGGAATTCTCAACGATCCCCGGCAGTGCCGGTTCGATCCGGCGACGATCGTGTGCAAGCCGGACCAAGATCCCGGAACGTGCTTGACGCCGCCGCAGGCCATCGCGCTGAAGAAGATCTACGACGGTCCGCACGATGCGCAGGGCCACGAACTTTTCCCCGGCTATTTGCCCGGTGCGGAAGACGGAGAGGACGGGTGGGGAACCTGGATTACGGGCCCGGCTCCGGCCAAGAGCCTGATGGCGTTCTTCGGAATCGGATACTTCTCGAACATGGTGTACGAGAAATCGGCCTGGGACTACAAGACGTTCACACTCGAGGCCGGAATGAAGCTGGCCGAGGAAACAACTGCGAGTGCGCTGAACGCCACTGATGCCGATCTGAAACCGTTCAAGGCGCGGGGCGGAAAGTTAATTCTGTATCACGGATGGAACGACCCGGCAATTCCAGCGATCAACACTGTCAACTATTATCAGAGCGTCGTTGCGAAAATCGGTCGCGATACGGATTCGTTCATGCGCCTCTACATGGTCCCCGGGATGCAGCACTGTGAGGGCGGCCCCGGCCCTGACTCTTTCGGCCAATCGGGAACGATGGCGTCCGACGATCCTCAGCACACCGTGGCTGCCGCTCTGGAGAGGTGGGTGGAGAAGGGCACGGCGCCGTCGACAATCATCGCTTCGAAGTATTCTGGCGATGACAAGCAGCACCCGAAGATGACGCGGCCGTTGTGCGCGTATCCCAAGGCCGCGAACTATGAATCAATCGGTCGATCAGGTCGGGATACTCCAGCCCTGACGCCGCCCACAGCTTGGGATACATACTGATCGCGGTAAATCCCGGCATGGTGTTGATCTCGTTCAGATAAATTTTCCGTGTCTTCGGATCCATCAGAAAATCCACGCGAGCCAGGCCGGAGCAATCCACAGCCTGAAATGCGGCTACAGCCAGATCCTGCACTTTTTTCGTTTCTGCTTTCGTGAGCTTCGCGGGGATAATCAGCTGCGAGCCTTCGTCGACATATTTCGCGGCGTAGTCGTAGAACTCCTTGCCGGGAACGATCTCTCCCGGCACCGACGCGGCCGGCTCGTCGTTGCCCAGCACCGAGCACTCGATCTCGCGGGCTTTCTCTTTCTTGCCGCCGACGCCCTGCTCGATGACAATCTTGCGGTCAAACTTTGCCGCCTCCTCGATCGCGGGGCCAAGCTCTTTCCGATTGTGAGCCTTGCTGATGCCCACCGACGACCCCAGATTCGCCGGCTTCACAAAGACTGGATAGATCAGCTTGCTCTCCACCAGCTTCTGAACGTTCTTTGGATCGTTCGCCCACGCAGCCCGCAGGATGGTGACGTGTTTCACGATGGGAATTCCGGCGGCAATGAACAACGACTTCATGATGTCCTTGTCCATACCCGCGGCCGAACCCAG
>WNGK01008066.1_pt1 | contig 19372 bp, 19 predicted proteins | sample 5400601 | NCBI WGS metagenome assembly WNGK01 (sample SAMN13153376, study PRJNA577476) | soil metagenome | isolation source: 60 cm soil or saprolite under Garry oak tree replicate 1 | place: USA:California | collected 2016-06-15
ACTGATAGCGCTTACTTCGTGCTATAGTTTGACGAACTCAGGCAGATCCTATTCAGCATGTCGTTTGCGAGCCGCCTTCAGTATTACCGGCGCGTCTTCAGCGCTTATTTGATGCCCGGAGAAAGCCAGTTGACCTTCTCGGATAGCGTTGGCAAGAGCCTCGCATTCCCCGCGATGGCCTTTGTCCTGACGCCAACGAGCACGCATGGTTTGCTTCTTCCCATGGCGAACAAGTTCGAGGCGGCGGAAATCTTCGAGCACGCCAACTGCGCCGCCGCCAAACACCTCGACGCGTTCCTTCGAAAATGATTTGTCACCGCTGGCCAGATAATCAATCGTGCCCAGTGAGCTGTTGGCGAACCGCAATGAGACGACCACGTTCTCACCGCTATATTGGCCCGAATGGGCCAAGCTGCTCGCTTGTACCTCGACCGGAGAACAGCCTGCCAAAAACATCAAGAAGTCGACGAAATGGCACACCTCGCCGAGAATGCGGCCACCGCCCTGCTCAGGATCGTGCACCCAGTGGTCCGGCGGAACGTACCCGGCATTCACCCGATAGTGCATCGCGAGAGGTTCGTGGATGTTTGAGAGGAATGCTTTCATCCGCAGTGCCATGGGAGCAAAGCGCCGGTTAAAGCCAACCATGAGGAAGGGTTGTTGAGTCGTCGTTGATCGAGTGTAGGAACGAACAACGTCGGCCAGTTCTTCCTCGCTCAAACAAAGCGGCTTCTCACAGAACACGCGTTTCCCGGCGTTCAAAGCTGCGATGGCCTGCCGCGCGTGCAGGTAATGACGTGTCGCAATCACAACTGTGCTGATACGCGTATCATTGAGAATTTCTTTTTCGTCAGTCGTACAGTACCGGAATCCAAATTTCTCGGCGGCATGGCGGCCCCGAACTCCGGTGGCGTTGCAGACACCAACGAACTCAACTCCACTAACCTGCCTCAAGGCAGGCAACAACGTGCTCACGGCAAAACTACCGGCGCCCAACAACCCAATCGCGAGTGGGCTTATCGTACGACTGCCGACGCCCCTTCCCGCTAGTTCAAGCGTTTGGCTCGGGTTCGGCTGCTCGGGATAAGTAATCAGAACTCCGAGGAACTGCTCTCCCGTCCTTCTGGTGATCAAGTCGTAAGCGCCGTGGGCACGATCAATTGGGAAACGGTGTGTGATCAGCGATTTCACGTCGAACTTGCCATCATTCAAGAGCTCGAGGAACTGCTCCATATTGCGCGTTTCGGTCCAGCGCACATATCCGATGGGATAATCGCGGCCTTTCTGCTCGTAGGCAGCGTCGTAGCGGCCCGGACCATACGAGCGGGATACACGGAGGTCGAGTTCTTTTTCGTAATAGAGCCTGCGCTCCATATCCATGCCAACCATGCCGACCGCGACCACGACGCCACGGTCGCGCGCAATTTCCGCGGCGAAATTGACTGGATCGCTGCTTTGAGTTTCGGCTGTGATCAGGACGGCATCGACCCCTGCACCGCGAGAACGCTCATAGCACAAATCCCGGAACTGCGATGATGAAGCCGCGGTCGCATCTGCGCCCAAACGCGCGGCTAGTTCGGCGCGGTTCGGTTGGATGTCCATCCCCAGGACGCGGCAGCCCCCGGCTTTCAAAATTTGCACGGTGAGTTGGCCCAACAAGCCCAGACCAATCACCGCAACAGTATCGCCAAGCTTCACATCCCCTGTACGGACTCCGTGCAGGGCAATGCTGCCAAGGGTGGCGAAGGCAGCTTCGTCGAAGGTAACGGGCGAGGGCTCTGGAAGCTTCGCGACCAGCAAGCGCGGAACGCAAGCGAGTTCGGAGTGGACTGCATAGCCGGCACCCGCACAAGCCACCCGATCTCCCACCCGTATGTCCGTTACACCTTCCCCAATGCCTACTACCCTGCCTGCGCTGCTGTAACCCAGTGCCAACGGTTGGTCCAAACGGCTGCGGATCGCTTGCACGGCAGAGAGCAACCCGTCGCGACGAACCTTGCCGAGCACATCACGAACCAAGTCGGGCCGCGCGTGGGCCTTCTGCAGCAAGTTCTTGTTGGCAAATTCCGATGAAGCACGTTCGGTCCCGACTGAAACCAGCGACGCAGCAATGCGCACCAGGACGCATCCTGGCACAAGCTGGGGCGCCGGAACCTCCGAAACTGAGATCTCTCCAGTCCGCGGCTGTTGCAGAATCTGTTTCATGCCGTTGCCGCCTGTTGCTTGTGCATCCAATCTGCGGCCGTGTGCTTGCCGCCGCCATCTAGAAAGGTCTGCATCCAAAGCTCAAGTGTCAAAAGCTGCCAGATCTGCATGGACCAGTCCTGTGCCCCGCTGCGGTGCTCATCAATGAATGAGCGCACCACCTCGGGTCGGAACAGGCCGCGCTTCTGAATCTGTGATTCGGAAAGCAGGTCGTCCACCATTTCTTTCAGATCACGCGCCAACCAGTAGTCTACCGGAGCGGCGAAGCCGGCTTTTGGCTGCTGCAATACTTCGCGCGGCAAAACGTCTTGCATAGCCCTCCGGAAGATGTACTTCGTGGTTGGGCGGAAGAAGCCTTTCAGCTTCATGCTCGGGGGAACATTCCAGGCCACAAACTCGGCAAGTTCGCGATCGAGGAAGGGTACGCGGACTTCCACTGAGCAGGCCATGCTCATCTTGTCGTTGTAGGTCAGGTTCAAGCTGGTCATGAAAATCTTGGTATCCAGATAGAGCATCTGATTGAGAAAATCAGCATCTTTGACTTCTTCAAACCTCGCCCGGTGTTGTTTCGCAACATCATCACTGGAGACTTCGTCCGACAAAGCAGATGTGTAAAGCGCGGCTTTTTGTTCCTGATCGAGGTACGTGCAGTTCATCAGGAATCGTTCGACTGGTGATAATGAGGAACTTCGAGCCATTTTCTTTACCAGTCGGAGTCTTCCCTTCATCGCAGTTCCTCGCAGGCTGGGCAGCCTCATCAGTGACGAATCAATTAAGCCCCGAACTCCCGCGGGGACGCGATGATAAGCCTGTGCCCAGTGATGGGCGTAATGCTTCCGATATCCCGCGAACAATTCATCTCCTCCAACGCCGGAGAGTAAAACCGTCGCGTGCTTGCGCGCGTCTAGGCATACAAGGTAGGAGGCGATGATCGCCGGGTCGGACGTGGGTTCGTCCATGTGCCAGATGAGCTTAGGCAGAAGATTGGCGACGTCCGGTTCCACCACGATGCGACGGTTCTCGCACCCGAGCCGGCGCGCCAATCGCGCCGCCACATCAGGATCATCCAGTGTGGTTTCACCGACGCGGTAGCTGTCCGGGAAAGTAATCGTATAAGTCTGCACGGGCTGGCGGTTGGCTTGCGCCATCATGGCCACGATGCTCGACGAATCCAGCCCGGCGCTGAGAAAAGCGCCGATCGGCACGTCACTGATCATCTGTGCTTCCACCGATCGCCGGAAACGTTCCCGAATTTCGTCTTTCAAATCAGCTTCCGAGCGAGAGAACTGAAAACCTCCATTGGGGAACTTGAGATCCCAGTACTGGGTTACTTCGAGTTGGCCATCGCGTAGCAGTGCGTAATGTCCGGCTGGCAGTTTCAAAATGTTGCGGAACATCGTCTTGGGATCGGGAACCCAAAGGAAGGTCAAGTACTGGTGGAGCGCGTTAGAATCGATCTCCGCTTCAAGTCCGGGAACCTGCAGCAGTCCTTTGATTTCGGACGCAAAGGCAAAACGCCGCCCCTGCTGCACGTAGTAGAAAGGTTTAATTCCGAAGTGATCCCGTGCCAAAAAAAGAGTTGGGCTGCCGGAGCGCAGGTCGCAAATACCGAACGCGAACATGCCATTCAAGCGCTTAACGCAGTCTGGCCCTTCTTGCTCGTAGAGGTGAATAATGACTTCCGTGTCAGTCTCTGACGCAAACCGATGACCCTTCATCACCAGATCGCGTCGCAATTCGGCAAAATTGTAGACCTCACCGTTGTAGGTGATCCAGACAGTCCGGTCTTCGTTGCACATGGGCATGTGCCCGCTGGTGGAAAGATCAATAATGGCAAGTCGCCGGCTTCCAAGGCCGATATAGGAACCGTCGGGAAATTTCTGCTCCCACAATCCGGCGTCGTCGGGCCCGCGATGAGCCTGCACGTCAGTCATGCGCGCGAGTGTTTCACGGTCTCCACAGTTAACCAATCCGCTGATACCACACATTTAGTGAAGTAATCCTCTGTCCGAAGTCAATTCGTTGGCAGTACTGGCTGTGCGATGATTCCAACAACTCAGACTTCCCTGGAGGGTAATCAATTCTGCGCCACGACTTGTGGCCGCCCCTGTTCCGGAAGATCCACTGTCGAACTCTCAGGCCCTGATTCTAGAAACCTGTCTACCCACTGCTTAAGGACATAAAGCGACCAAGGCCGCGACCAAGTGGTTTTGCCGGCCAAAAAATCCTCCCATACTGCCGCAACAAACTTTTGATCGACGCCCTCGACTAGGTTTGCACTGGTGTCGAGCAAGACATCTTCCATATCGTGCCGCATCTCTTTCTTCAACCAAAGGCCAAAGGGAAAAGTGAACCCTCGCTTTGGCCGCTGTACCACGTGTTGAGGTAGCACCCCCTGCAGCGCTTCGGTCAACAACCACTTGGGCAGCCCCCGTTTGAGCTTAAAAGCGCCCGGAATCCGGAAGATGAATTCGGCTAGCTTGTGATCGATAAATGGTACGCGCAACTCCAAGCCATGGGCCATGCTCATGAAGTCAGAATCGCGCAGCAGGGTGTTCGCCATGTAATGGCGGAGCTCAAGATAAGACGTACGATTGACGGGGTCAAATCTCGCGGCCCACTTCACAATGTCGGCTAGCGGCGCCATCGCGGAGTCAACATTTCTGTCGTCAGTGCCTAAACTCAGCTGCCGCAATTGGCGGGGCATAAACAGCGTGCGGGCCAGCGCGTAAGGATGCGGAATACTGTCATCGCCTTCGATCAGAGCCGCCAGCTTTTCCGCCCTCGGCCGGCGTTTTGAGTTTGGCAGCCGGGTAATGGAGGCCAGCATGCGCCGCAACGTCGGATTCACCATACTGGCACACCAGGCAAACCGTTCCATTCGCGGAACAGCTTTGAAGGTTTCGTAGCCGGCGAAAATCTCGTCAGCCCCGAGACCGGACAGCGCAACCTTGAATCCCATACGCCTTGTTTCGCGCGAAATGATGTATGTATTGACTCCGTCTACGGTCGGCTGATCCATGGCAGCGATGATCTGGGGTAACGACGTCACCACGGCACGGCTGGAAATTACAATTTCGTGGTGATCGGTGCCAAAGTGCGTTGAGATCGATCGAGAGTACTCGGCCTCGCTGTAATCCAACTCGTTGAAAACTGCAGAAAACGTACTGAGATTCGGATGTTTGCGGCCGAGCAGCGAGACCAGGGAGCTGGAATCGATGCCGCCCGAAAGAAAAACGCCGACGGGCACGTCGCTCACCGTGCGCAGAAGAATCGCATCCTCCAATCGAGTTCGGAGTTCGACGATAGTTTCCGGGTCGATGTGGCCCACCCGTCCGGGCGCTGCGAGGTCCCGCTCTGGGCTGTTCAGGTCCCAATATTTCCTAACCGTGGCTTCGCCTTCTTTAAGCAGAAGACAGTGGGCTGGCAGCAACGAGTGAATTCCCCCGATCAGAGTGTCTGGATCGGACACCGAGCCATAGCAGAGGTACTCCATGAGCCCAATCTCGTCAAGCTGGCGGGACACCAGACCTGTTTGCAACAAGGAGCGAACTTCGGAAGCGAACAGAAAGAGCCCGTCGCGATGAAAATAATAAAGAGGCTTTTCACCAAACCTATCGCGGGCCAAGAACAATGCTCTGGCGCGCGCGTCCCAGACAGCAAAGGCGAACATGCCGCGGAAATAGTCTAAGCATCCTGCGCCCCATTTACCGTAAGCCTTGAGGATCACCTCGGTGTCGGAGTGGCTGTGAAACGCGACCCCATGGGATTCCAATTCCGAGCGAATCTCTCGGAAATTGTAAATCTCGCCGTTGTAGACGATCCAGTTGCCGGTATCCCGGTCCTGCATCGGTTGGTGGCCTGCGGGCGAAAGATCAAGGATGGCGAGACGTCGGTTGCCGAGAAAGATGGAGGTTGGCGGTGGGCCGCTTTGACGTATCACCTGCCATCCGGAATCGTCTGGGCCCCGATGCGCCAGTCCGGCCAACCCTTGCAGCAGGCACTCTTCACGAACCTCGTCCGGGGAACCAACGGCTCCCATGATGCCACACATGATTCACCCACTTACTTTTTCGAATGCTCGGCGTCCACCGTCACAGTGCTCTGGAACACCTTTGCAGCATTGATGGCGCCTTCGCGCGCATCCTGTTTGTAGTGCTCGAGTTCCCAAAGCTTCGCAGTGGTGAACTGCTCGAATATGGCATGCATTTGGCAGAAGAGAAAGCCATGTTTGCCGTCCAAGAAACCAAGACGGAAGAAGTACCAATAGAAGAACGCCAAGAAGGAGCGGCCGGGCAGATGCGGCCAAATCCGCTCCTTGATAAAGCGCTTGCGCTCCAAGCTCCCTTTGAAAAACGCGATCTGGAGTCCCGCAGTGCTGGCTCCGCGCCGCACCCGGTCCAATTCGCCCGCCTCCTGGCTTGAATAGCGGTTGTGCTTGGCGATCCAGAAATTCATGTCGCGCAGGTCCTCATGGATCAAGTCATGCCGGCAGTAACCTGCTTTACCATCTAGAAGTAGATGTTCATGTACTTCCCTCTGCTCATACCGCCCGTGACCGTGTCGAAACAAACGCAGATTCCAGCTTGGATACCAACCGCAATGACGGATCCATTTGCCATAGAAAATCAGCTTGCGGTTCAAGTAAAACCCGTCATAACCATGTCCGTTCGACGCCACAATGCCGCTGACCTCGGCCGCCAGTTCCTGTGACACGCGCTCATCCGCGTCCAGGATTAGCACCCAGTCGCCGCGAAAGGGCACGTTTACAAGGGCCCAATTCTTTTGCTGAGCGTATCCCTCAAAAACGTGGTGGACTACGTTGGCGCCTGCCTCGCGCGCAATCTCCACCGTTCGGTCCGCGCTAAACGAATCGACCACCCACACGTCTTCTGCCCAACAACAGACACTTGCCAAGCAATCGGGGAGATTGGCTTCCTCGTTGAACGTGGGGATCAGCACGGACACTCGACAGCTCTGGATTGAAGAATGGTCCTGCATCACACTTTCACTTCAGCGAAGGCCTCCATGCATTTTTCCGACCTTCGCTGTCGAGTAATTTTTGCGTTAAATTCTTTGGCTTTTGTACACGACCTTAATGCTTCCGTCTGCTCCACGCTGAAATCACCTTTGAAACCGGGGGAAATATCGCGCTTCTTGTGAGTCTTTGGCCAATCTTGCGTACGGTTGGCGCTGCAGGTTGAGGTCCGACCGGGTTCCACACCGGTAGCCATGGTTCAGTACACTCGCCTTCGATATCATGAACAATAGCAGGTTTTTTTGCCGCTGATGGATCACGGTACGGTCTTTCCAGCCTCGGCGTGAGGACCTGTCGAATCCCTATTAGCCAACACCGCGATCAGTTCGGAACCGTGCTCTCGCCACTGGAAACGTCGGCTTCGTTCGACTCCGCGCCGGATGAGTTCGTTATACAGACGCGAGTCATCGATCACGCGCCGGATCTGCCGCGCGCAATCGGAGGCATCATATGGACTGAAGTAGATTGCGGAATCGGCACAAATCTCCCGATTTATTGGCGCGTCCGCAGCGACCACTGGCAGACCGGAAGCCATCGCCTCCAGCAACGGGTGTCCGAATGACTCGATTACGGAAGGATACACAAACAGGTCCGCCAAGTCATAAAGTCGCGCTATCGCTTCCCCGTCCAGAACGCCAGTGAATTCCAGGCGACGACTGAGTTCCGGGTCACGCGCCATTCGTGAATCGCGCCGCCATATGGCAGTCCGACCCGGCCCCTGCCAGTCTGGGTCAGCGGGCGTCATCAATCGGTACTCCACACCGCTCTTAGTCAACTCCTGCAAAGCTCTCAGGAGGGTGCCCACATTCTTGTGTTCTGCGTAGAGTGAGGTATACAGCAGCGTTACCGCACCTTCCCCTGCGTGGCGCCGCTCAGCGGTGCTCCCCTTGACCCCCTTCGACCTTACACCGTAATGGTTCACAACAGCCTTGCCCCGTGCCGCCGGACAGCGGTCGAGTAACGCATCCAACATCGTTCGCGAGGGAGTCAAGACAGTGTCGGCTGACGTCACCGACAGGCATACCATCCAACGCCGCATCCCATTCTCGAAACGCGCCTTAAGCCCTGCAGTAGTCAACAATTGCTCATATGCTGGGGAGAAATAGAGCATGTTGCGCACGAGTAGGACTTGGCGGCAAGGACACGCCAGCATCCCAAGGTTGGCTGTCGAATACAGCACATCTATTCCTTCGCTTTGAAGCATTCGCCGCAGCGTAACTTGGTCGAACCACAAGCGGCGAAGATAGGAACCGTTTGACGCCGAGGTTCCTATCACGCGAAGGTTTCTAGCCAGCCCACGAACCGTATTGGCCTGTTCCTCCGGCAATACGCAGATGAACTCGTCCTCAGGAGCAAGACTCTCTAACTCGCGAGCGATATTACGGATATAATTCGCCGCTCCGCCCATCTTGGCTGAAACGGCGTTGAGCAGTACCCTCAAGACGCACCTTTTAAGCAGGGTACAGCAGTTCCGAATTCTCTTCGGGGAAACAAAATCTATTTGAAAGGCTCTTGCTGTTTTCTCGTTAGACGAAGATTAATATAGGTCCGGGTTGTTGTCTAGGCCTAGGCTAGGGCCGCCTAGGGCCGCGATAGTCAGACTGGCAACGCTGGTGCCACGCCTCCTACTGGTGTGCTCGTGCCAAGGCAAGTCTATGCCGCAAGACCGACAACTGAGACGCCCATCGGTCAGAACCGTTTCGAGGGCTTTGCTGTGCAGAGCCGCACGGTTGTTTGATTCATCGGAGGAGCAGTTCGCCCCAAGAAACGTACGAAAATAGGCGAGCGCGCCGAGCAGCAGATGCAGGAAACGGCCGAAACAATCGGTGAAGTAGCCGCCGGCCTGCACGTACTGTCAAGGGATAGTTACCAATTCAGAACACGGTTGCGGCAGTTATTATCGCTGCAGATCCTCCGCATAATGGGCTGACATCTGAGGGGCACCGCATCGGCGAGACGAATTACTTTGCCTAGCGGTTCAAATAGTGAAATATGCAGTATTGGCAGGCCTGTTTTTCGGGCTCGAATTTGCGCCCTAGGGATCGCTGTTTGGTGTCCAGGAACCGAGAAAAGCTGGCACTCAGCGTGGCATTGGCCCGTTCAAAGTAAGCCGACACTTAGCGATCCTCGGAGCTTGCCAACCGCAGGCGTACAAGCATGTCCATGGTGTACACGCCGCCCTTACGATCGGCCAGTTCCACCAGCAACCAACCCGCAATGCCCAGGTGAATCAGGCGCCACAGCAGGAAGCGAATTCCGCTGACCATACCATGCGGAACTGGACCGCATTCGCGAAATTCGACTTCTGGGCAAAAACCCACTAAGGCTGCCAGTTGCTGGAAATTATTGGGTGAGAAAGCCCACTCATGTGTGATGTCCCAATACCGTGTGATCCCGCTGAAGGGCGAGATCGCGTTCGGCACCATCGCTACCAGCGTACCGCCTGGACGCAGGATCCGCCGTGATTCCATCAGGACATCTCGTGCCGCCTCCTTTGGCAGGTGTTCGAGAAAGTTGAATGCGGAAATGAAGTCGAAGGATTCAGATCGGCTCTGGCGTAAGTAGTCGACCACATCGGCATGAACCAACTCGCTTCTGACAAAGGGCCTTGCTTGCTCGATTTCCTCGCGGCAAAGATCCACGCCTACCGTGTTCTCGAACCCTTCCCGCTCCAAACAGTAGATCATCTCTCCGCAGCCGCAGGCCAAGTCCAGGCAACGGGAATTCTTTTGGCGAGGCATCCACGGCCCCAAGCGCCTACGCAGCAGATCAGCTACACTCTCGTAGTGCTTGTTGGTAGGGCGGTGTCCGCGGCCGCTGGTCGTACGGTAATATAGAGCAGTGATTTCATCGTGCAGGGAGGCCGTAGTTTGTGTAGCAGGACTGGGTGCCATAATATGCAATTATTGTAGAATCTAGCTGGTCGCCAGCTTACCGCCGCGACCCATTTCCATCGCGCAAAAATATCACCTGAATAACAGGCGCTGGGAGTCTGCCGCAAAGCGTTACCGCTTCGGGCACGTCAAGCATCCCAAGGATCGAGACGAGTACGTAGAGTAGCATGTGGAGGGGCTTTTGCGGATTGGCCCCTGCCATCCTCCAGAAAAGTCTGTGCAGCAGGCCAATACCGCAGATTCCAAGGGCTGCCCCGGGGCGCACAGAAATTCCCCAGTATCTCTACCGTTGCGCTGATGTCCGTCGACGTTGTCGATCTCTACTCCCGAGCGCTAGCTCTAACGTCAGTCTGCTCCACCGGCACTAAGAAAAGGAACTCGCCTCGATGGAATAGTCGTGTTCTGCCCAAACTTACGTAAATAGGCCAGCGCGCCGAAAAAAAGATACAACGCAACAGCGGCAACAATCGGTGTTGTGGCATCTGGTAAATTCAGGACATTTATGATAATCAACACGTAGAGCAGCATATTTGCCGGTTTGTGTATGGGGTAGCTTCCCGCCATACGCCAGAGGCCACTCAGCATGGCTCCTGTCAGGAACATTCCGGCGACCACGCCCGCAATGCCAAAATTCCAGTACCACTCCCCCACAATGGTCATTCCCGTGGAGGTGGTCGCTTCCGCTTCGCTGTTGGACATTCCCAGGTACGTACTAAACCAGGCGCCTCGGCTGACCGGCGGCTTTTCCGGCCAAATGATTCGAGGGATGAATGCGTATGACAAGTCCTTCATGGACGTGCCCAGTTGCAATCCGGACCTACTCACCTCTGGCGAGGATGATCTGAGCCCTAACATAATCCTGTCATAAGACTCTCCCTGTCGGATGTTGCGCGAAGTGTTCACCGCCGGAGCAACAATCCCGAGGTAAAGCACCACAAGTAAGACGACAACCGCGGGAATCCATTTGTAATACCGCTTGCGGCGGGTGAGGAAGACGATGGCTGGCAACAACGCCAGCATGGTATAGGATTTAGAATTACTATCGCCAAAAAAGGCCGCTGATACGTAGACCGCGACACCCGCGGCGAACAATAGCCGCATGCCCAAAGTGCTCTGCACGCTCGCGCTGGAAAATGCGAACGCCAGCAGCACTGCCATACAGCCCCATTGCACGATTCCGCCAAACATGCCGAGGAACAGGAACGTGGTGGGACGATAGATTGCCGCGATTCCAATTGCGTATTGCAATAAGATCCAATGGGGCTTCCAATTGAGGGGCCCTAGAGAGTGCCGCCGCGCAGGTGGCCGAAAGGAGCGCAGGCCGAAGTGCATCGCGAAAGTACCGATCAGCGTAATGAAGTAGCCAAGCGCAACGTCGTGAGCGGGAATCCGGAGAAGAGGGAACTGCAGCGAGCGATCAGCCAAAAGAGTAGTACCGGCGTAAATCGCCGCAGGACCTAACTGCATGCCCAAGAAAAGAAGGAACACAGACAAGGGGTTCAGCCAGAGAGGACAACGGCGCGCCTCCACAATTCCAAGAGCGAGCATCGGAGTGCCAATTAGTATGCCGCTCAGCAGAAGCGCCATCGCCGGCGGCTCAAGATATAACAGCAATGCACAAATGCAAACTAGACCGAAATGGATCGTCAAGCAAGTGCCGGGATCCCAGATACCCCGTCCCGTCACTTTGCGTCTCACAGGCAGCGGAAACCGGCCAGATCGAAGTTGTTGCAGCAGCTCGGGGCTGGCACTCATGAGGGCGTGGCCCCCGACTTCAATGGTCGTCGAGCGTCCGAACCTACTAGCCGCGACCCCATGTCATGAAGCCTGCTCACGGCTCTGGTGATACGCTGCGTCGCAACAATTTCATCCTGCGACTTCGAAATTTGAGTTGAGTTCGAGGACATAGCGGCATAGAGACCGCGATCGTTGTAAAGCAGCTCAATGGCTTCGCTTAGCCGTCGGATGTCACCGCAGGGGAAAACAATCGTATTGCGTTCCGGCTGCGCCGTGTCCTGCTCTCCGATGCAGCCGACGCAATCACTCGCCAAAATCGGCAATCCGAAGACAGTGGCTTCGGATGCGACCAGACCATAGGCCTCGAAACTCGAGGTCACCGCGATGACGTCTGACGCAGCATAGTACGAGGCTATAGCTGACTGGTTCACGAACCCAGTGAAAACGGCGTTTTTGACTTGCTCCCGTTCACAGAAAGCTTCCAAGGTGCGCCTTTCTTCCCCTTCGCCCACAAGCAGCGCCCAAACCGGCACCCCTTTTCGCGCCAAAGCGTGCGCAGCAACTATAACGTCCATGGGACGCTTTCGCGCGATGTATTTTCCGCAAAAGAGCAAAACGAAGGCATCCAGCGGGACGCCAAGCGCGCGGCGAAGCGCAGCGCGAGTGGCCGCGCGATCCGGAACCGTCTGAAGCAGTCTTCGGCGTTCGATCGGGTAGACGCCCTGAAAAAGGCGCTCAGAAGGGATTCCGTAGCGAGCATGGTAAAGGCGATTGTTTTCACTAATAAAAAGAGCGCCATCGACGTAGCGATAAAAACGACGCACGACAATATCTTTGATAGGGCGTTTCCACAACGCCGGTTGCAAACGGACATTAGAATCGGAGTACAGCAAAAGCGGACGCCGGTTTCTATAGCTCCAAAGCGCCGCTCTCCAGTTGGTCCGGTAAGCGTAGCCGAAAACGGTGACCACGTCGGGCTGAAACCGATCCAGCGCGGCAGTTATCGCCGGATTGTCCGTTTCCCAAAAATTCAGTCGCCGCGGACGATGAGCGATAGGCAAGAATTCATGGGCATACCCTTCCAACAGCGGAGTGTCCCATGCCACCTCCATATTAAATCCCGGGTCGACGTAGTTCGTGACCCCCCAGTCGCAGCAAAAAAAGACCTTGGAATCTAACCCCCGAACGCTGGCCATCTCGCGATGCCAGGGAGCGAAGTACTGGATCGGATGGCTGACGATGGTGGCTAGGCGGATCGGCATGATTAAGTACGGGCAGTAGCCGTAAACAAGTTAACATGACTGTGCTGTTCGACTAGCGTATCGACAACTTTTGACAAGAGCGCGGACCGTCGGCTATATTTTACCGCGAACCTCGAGACACTTGGATGATCTAGGTTTTGCTCGCCTTAAAAGATTCCCAGCGGAAGGCAATATTCACTCTTGCCTATTTCTCTATGAGATCAATTCAGCCGGAAACAAACTTTTACTCTGGCGCCTTTTTTTCTAACCAAAAGCACGGTGCTTTTGCATCCGCGGAGGCTATGGCCCCGCTGATCATGGATTTGGTTCGCCCCGGCAGCGTCATTGACGTGGGTTGTGGAGTGGGAGCCTGGTTGTCCGTATTCTCGAGACTTGGCGTCAGTGACCTTTGCGGCGTGGACGGGGCCTATGTTGATCAAGATCAGTTGCTCATCTCTCGGGACAAATTTGTTTCTGCGGATCTCACTCGGGCGTTCCGCTGCGACAGGAAATTCGATCTTGTGGCTTGTCTAGAAGTGGCGGAACACCTGCCGGGCGCGGCGGCGCCCATTCTGATAGATACACTCACACGATTGGGTCCCGTGGTGCTTTTCTCTGCGGCTATCCCTTTCCAAGGCGGAAATAACCACATCAATGAGCAGTGGCCTGAATACTGGGCGACGTTATTTCGGCGAAAAGAGTTTGAGCCGTTCGACTGTGTGCGACCGCTTGTGTGGAATGATGAGAGAGTTATGCCGTGTTATGCACAAAATTCTTTGTTGTTTGTGCAGCTTGACTACCTCAATGTTAACAACGGACTGAGGCGCCGACTGCCACCACATCCAGCCGAGGCGTTATCGCTCGTACATCCAAAAATATACTTGGACAGAGCAGATCCGAAGCAGTACTGCATGCGGCAAGCTTTCGAGTTTTTTAGCACAGCCGCAAAGAATCGCTTAAAGTCCAAGGTCGCATCTGAACGATCCAGGCGTCCGCGCGTGTAGCAGCGGAACCTCCTGCCCATGGCGCATTTTTTCGTGTCAGTCATCGTTCCCACGTACAATCGGAACAATCGGTTGCGGCAGACACTCGAACATGTTCTGCGTCAGGACTACCCGAGGTTCGAGGTCGTCGTGGTCGACCAATCGGAGGATCACGACCACGAGACCGCAGCATATCTGAGCTCGATATCAGAACAGATTCGTTACTGTCCGCTGCAGGTGCCTAATCTTCCGGCAGCGCGCAATGTTGGTATTTCGCAGAGCCGAGGAGACATTGTTGTTTTTTTTGATGACGATTTAGACATACCCCGAGACACACTTTCCCGCATTGCAGAGATGTTTTCGAATCCCGAATTGTGGGGAGCAACAGGACGCATCGAGTTCACTGAAAAATCTAGAGAGCGAACGTGTGCGGCAGCAAGTTTCGAATCCCAGAAACCGGTAAAAGTAACTAACTTTCTCGGCGGATTCATGTCATTTCGGCGTGCCTTATTCAGTAGGATTGGCTTGTTTGACGAATGGATTGGGCGTCAACCCCTGGCAAGCGGCGAGGATTTTGAATTTACTCTCCGGGCAGCACAAGGAGGTTACAGCTTATATAAAGACCCGAGCATCGCCGTTATACATCCGGGAAGGGAGCCGGGAGGTTGTGAGCACACCTCGTGGCGCCCCAACGAGCTACGTAGACTGCAAATGCGGCTAAGTAGCTATGCTTATGTAAAAAATCGGGGAGGGCCTAGTGTCGCTAGCTGGGTTCGCGCACTCTGGCGTTGTCACAGAGCTTGGGTCTTGAACTGGGATGGGCTGTGCCACCCGATTCGAACCTGCAGCGGATACCCGACGTTTCTGCGGATGCTAAAGCAAGGGATAATCGCTGCTCAAACCAGTCATGTCTCGTCACTAGAATTACCTCAATGAAGAACAAGCCGACAATGCTCTCGCGGGTAATTAAGGGGCTGAACGCAACGCTCGTGGGGCAGCTGATTTCGCGTCTTGGCTCTTTCCTGCTAGTGCCTGCTTTTTTACGTTACTGGTCCGCACCAGCGTACGGCGAGTGGCTCGCCATGTTTGCTGTGGTGGCATATTTGTCGGTGCTCGACATCGGAATGCAGATGGCCGCGGTAAATCGACTAACGGGCGATTTTGCGCGTCGAGACTGGCAGGACTACAGAGCTTGCCAACATTCGGCCTTCGCACTATACACTGGAATCGCTCTCGTCGGGTCGGTACTCATTTTGCTCTGCGCGTTTATTTTGCCGGTTAGCCAATGGATGGGCTTCAGGTACACGTCACCGACAACCGCTAGTTGGGTCCTCTCAATTCTCGGGCTGTACGCACTCTGGTCCATGCCAGCTGACGTTATTGTTTGCACATATCAAACAGCAGGCAATTTAGCACGATCCATGTGGCTGAATACAGCACAGCAGGTTGTCGGCATTGGCGTGTTCGCCACTTTATTGCTTCTGCACAGGGGGATGGTGAGCCTAGCCGCCGGTCAGCTCTTTGTCTTCATAGCGGGCACACTCTTAATTTCTGCTGATGTGAAGCTGCACTACCCAGGGCTGGTGCCCGGTTTGCGGTCAGCGCGCCTGGCGGTAATTCGTGAACTGCTGCACCCGAGCGCGATGTTTGCAATTGTCGCTCTTTCTGTTTTGCTTTTCTACCAGGCTCCACTTCTGATCGTCTCTGCTGTTCTCGGTGGAGCTGCGGTCGCGACTCTTTCAATTACGAGAAGTGTGGCGATGCTGCTACGCCAGTTGGTGGATGCGCTGAGTATCTCGCTTTATCCGGATTTCGCTGCAATGGAGGCCCGCAAAGAGCTGAGCAAGGCCCGTCTGGCCCATCGAATTCTGCTAGCGATTTGCGGGGCGCTGGCCATTGGCTTAGGTTGTGCGCTTTGGCAAGAAGGTTCACAGCTGATCGGCATCTGGACACGTCGCCGGTTGTATCCGGAACCCCTGTTGCTTCATTTATTCATCCTTTACGTAGTTTTCCAAGTTCCCTGGTTGGCAAGCTCCGCCTATCAGTCAGCAACAAATCAGAATAAAACATTGGCGAAGTCTATCTTCTTGTCTTCGATCGTCGGGCTGGCTCTGAGTGGAATACTCATTCGAAAACTCGGCGTAGTTTCGGTGCCATTTGGTTTCATAATTGGTGAGTTGGTCGCATGCTATCACTTCATCATTCGCCGTACGTGTGCCCTCCTGCAGGAGTCGTATACTCAGCTGGCGACGCGAGTCTGGCTCAATATGATCGCGAATTTTTGCTTGTCACTGGCACTCGGAAGTGTCGTCCACTACACTGCATTCGCATTGCCATTTTTTCTGCGTTTCTGTTGTGTAGCTACAGCAACATCATCGTCATCGCTGCTCCTTACTTGGTTATTTTGGTTAGGTCCTCACGAACGCCAGGTACTCGCTTCCCGGTTCTATCCATTACTTCACCTCAGCACTGCTGCGACAAGTTCCAGCAAATAAGCTGATTTATTGCTCCGAAGGCATAGCGGTGTGGCAGTAATAATGGAGAATTTCCTTCATCCGCTGGTCATACGAGTATGCGGGAACACAGCGAACGTGTCCGGCGCGGGCAATCACATCGCGTTCCTCCGAGTGCGCGAGATAGTACTCGATTTTGGAGGCAAGTTCTTCGACTGAACCGAACGCCGCCACTTCGTTCCCCTCTTCATAAAGATCCAGCAACTCCGGCGTGCGCTCATGGAGCATGAAACCTCCGCATGCTGGGATCTCGAAGGTTCGCGTCGTGGTTTCGTCTCCCTGTGAAACTCCGGCGACTTTGCCGGACATGATCGCCAGCGAGATGCGAGCGGAGCGAAGTGCCTTCGCATACTGGGAACCAACCAAAGGAAAACCGCGAATGTGGCCGCTGAGTTCGGGCGAACGCGACGATTCGACCCAGCGGCTGCCGTAAATGTGGAGATCAACGTTCGGGCAGCGGCTGACCAATTCGGAAAGCAGTCGTTCCTTGTAGAGGGTGTGGCTGCCAATTACGGTGACATCATGGCCATAGTCAGTTATATCTCGGGGATCCAGCGAAAGCATCTTGTGGACATCTGGATCGTAACCGTGGGCAAGAAATACTGAGGGTCGGCCCGCGAAAGCCTCTGGCGGGGTCACACTCCAAAACTTCTTTGTGTAGAAGACACAATCGTACCCGTGAATCGATTCTATGAGCATGCGGTCATGGGCGGACGGAGAAGTATCAGGATAGTAGTTGTACAGCGCAATCTTCGACTGGCGCAAAATCTCAAGAGTGCGCGATTCAACGAATGAGCCCTTGAAGGCCAGCAGGATGTCAGGCCTGATCCAGGATGCACGTTCGAGAATGAGCTGGTTGTACTCGCGCACGAAGCGGGGCTGCAGCAGCCGGCCGATGGCGCGATTGCTGGGTCGCCGCCACTGGGGAATAATGGTTTGCAAGTCAATGTCAGTGACATCGCATCCCAACCGCCGCAGCGCGTAGCAACACGCGCGGGCGCAGCTGCCATACCAGTTCTCGCCCAGAAAAAGAATACGATGGCTCATGTCAGATGGCCGTGTTGGTCAACGCTAACAAGAAGCGGCCTGGATGCGGGCACCAAGAATCGTTGTTGAACCTCTTCACTGTCCCAGTAATCAGCACGCTGCGAATTACAGACCCGGCATCCACGCGGATTTGCCATTCTCCAAGGATTTGGCGACAAAAGGGCGGACGGTCGAGATAAATTCCAGAGCCGTACGTACTGCGCACGTGGGGCCCGTGTGACTGGTCGCGGTTGAATGATCGTGGCTTGACAGGAACGTGCCCGGAAACAAGGGCAAACGGATATTGCGAGACATTGGACAGAACAGCGATAATTTCTGCATTAGACAAATGTTGAAACACTTGCCGGATCATGCAGAAGTCCGCTCTTGGCAGGTGATCCTTGACGATGTCCAGGCATTGAAAGCTGATGCCTTTGCGGGCAAATGAACGCGCGTGGTGCTCAATGACCTGAGGGACAATGTCCACGCCCAAATATTCAATGCCCGTTTCCTCTGCGATCCGACTTCCCACGTAGAAATCACCGCACCCGAGGCCGGCAACACTACGAAATCATTTTTCGCGGATAAAGGCAATCAACCAGGAGCAATATTGCTCGGCTACGGCTCCGCGGGAACCGCTTCCGGAATTAAATCCCTGCTGCTCATCGGCGCCCCACGCATGAGTGGCGTAAATGCGCGAAAAAGTCTCTGCGGTAGTGAGCTTCTCGTAAGCATGCGAGATTCTGGGGAGAACCAAAGTCCGGTGGTACAGAAAACGAATATGATCCCGAAGAGAACCCATTGGTCGACAAACTTTCTCCTGTGAAGCGTGGCACGGTCGCCTAACTCTTCATGGCCACGGCGAGCAAATTCTGAGTAAGGACCAGGCCGGCGCCAGAATCGCCGGTTTCCGCCATGTAAGCCAGGCGGAAGATGCTGCGCAAACCCGCCCACACAATCCGACGAATAAGGCTCTTGATGCCATGCACTACGGGAAGGTCTTCGCTGAACTCAACCGAAGTGAAGCCGCTGGCGCAACTGAGCTGGCGCAGACCCTCACGAGTAAACGCCATCTCGTGCGTAAAGTCACTCCAGAATATCCTGGAACCGAAAATACCCTCAGCATTGGGCACATGCACAATCAGCCTGCCGCCGGGCCGAAGCACGCGGTAGACCTGATCCATGATCTCGAGAACCTCATTCTTGCAGAAATGCTCGATCACATCGAAGACGACCACGACGTCGAAAACTTCAGCAGCGCTGTTGCGCAGGAAGGGAACGAGGTCTCCGGACACAATCGAGCTGATTCCTAGCTGGCGGGCAAACTCAACCTGGCTTGGAGAAGTTTCTACACCCAGCACATTTCGGTATCCGGTTTGTTGCAGGAACAGAACTAACGCGCCGCAGCCGCAGCCAAGATCGACAATGTTGGACTCACGATCGGCGGGAAAGCATTGCTTTACCAGCCGCCTCAAGTATGGCGCTCTGAGTTCAAGGTCGCGCTGAATCTCCTCCATCTGCGTGCGCTGCTGAAAACCGGCGTAATTCTTGTAAAACCTCGCACGGTATGCGGTCTGCTCATTCGACACTGTTTTGTTTGTGGCACGAGTGGAATGGCTTAACATAGCACCATTTCCACTCTCGCTCGGAACTTTTCATAGGAGAACTCTCGTTCCAACCTCTCCTTGCCACGCCGACCCATCGTGTCCCTTTCCTGGCCGTTACCCAGCAGTCT
>WNGK01002653.1_pt1 | contig 19367 bp, 20 predicted proteins | sample 5400601 | NCBI WGS metagenome assembly WNGK01 (sample SAMN13153376, study PRJNA577476) | soil metagenome | isolation source: 60 cm soil or saprolite under Garry oak tree replicate 1 | place: USA:California | collected 2016-06-15
TTCATGGCCAGGTCGCTATCGGTTAACGAACCTCTTGTCGGTAGCGGTGTGAGATTTATGGCATGAGAGCCAGTTGCTGAAGCACTCGCAACGGGGGAGAGATACGGGCCATTTGAGTTTTCGGGCAGCAATGAACAGCTGCTGAGTATCAACAGGAAGCTAGATACTAACGTAACGAACTTTGACAGCGCTATTCCAGGCTTCCTTGTGATCTCTTGCCTCATAGCATTCTGCCTCTTGTTCCTTCACAGACTAGATGTTGCGCTTAATACGTAGAGTACGCTTTGAGCGGATTACTGTCAAGTGACGGTGCTTGTCTCTCAAAAATGGCTATGCTATACTGGCTTCGTCTAAAATTGTATTCTTCGCAGGAGAACCCATCATGAATTGTAGTAATTGTGGAGCTCAGTTGCCGCCAGGAGCGGCGGCTTGTCCAATGTGTGGCACGCCTACATCGTATAGTTTTGGCTCCGGGGCAACACCATATGATCCTACAGTTGCGTCATCCTATAATACACCCAATACACCATCAGCTGTTACGCCTCCACCGCCGACCTACGACCCTACACTTCCAGCAAATCCTTACAGCGCACCTCCATCGACGGCATATGGTTCACAGCAATATGGTGCGCCGCCGCCGCCACCCCAATATGAAGTGCCTCCGCCTCCTCGGTATACCTTTCCGCAGCCGCCGCCACCTTCTCCAGGCCCATCTCAAGGCAAAAGAATTGCTATTATCGCCGGTGTAGGACTGCTTATATTGATCCTGATTGGCGCTGGCCTTTTCGCTCTCTCGCGCCCCAATAATCCTCCGGTGAACTCTACGCCTACACCTGTGGTGCATACGACCCCCCAGGCCACAGCAACTGCTAACAATGCACAGAACCCCTATCCACCCAATACTGGAACCCTTGTGCTCAACGATCCGCTCACCGATAATAGCAGAGGTTATAAATGGGACGAATCTAGCTTTTCTGGTACTGATTCTTGTGGGTTTACAAATGGAGCTTATCACATTGTGGAGAAAACAGGACTTATCTGTATCCCTGAGGTAAAGGATCTCGTGTTGAGCAATTTTGCTTTTGAGGCGAACATCAAGATTGTCAAGGGAGATGACGGTGGCATTGGCTTCCGTATTAACCAGGTTAACAAAACGTTCTATGATTTCGACATCACAACTGGTGGATCGTATACGCTCAGGGTCTATACAGGTAAATACACCACCCTGAGCGAGGGTTCTAATTCAGTCATCAATAAAGGTCTGAATCAGTCGAACCTTGTTGCGGTCGTAGCAAACGGCGACCTCATTACCATCTATGTGAATAACCAGATCATTGATTCGGTACATGATAAGAACTTTAGCCAGGGACAAATTGGCGTTCTCTCCCTGGGTGGCAATGGTCCAACCGATGTAATTGCCAGCAACGCAAGGGCGTGGAAACTCTAATCGAGATTTCCTCCTACTCCTTGCATGACTGCTCTACAACTGAACTGTATCAATGGAAGGAAGCAGCAGCTTCTTAGCCCCCTTCCATTTTTTGCATATTTTCAAACGGCTTTGAAGGCTGCTCCCAGCACGTAAGTAATCACAGCCTCTACCGCTCCAACAACCGTCATCTCCGTACCGCTGCTCAACCAGGAACGGCCGGTAACCAGCGTCTTGGCTGCTCCGACAACAAAATGCGCTATCAGGCTGATAATAGCGGCAGCAATAACAGCGGTAAAACCATTCAAGAAGAAGAAAGGAATAATCGGAATGAATGCCCCAATGGCAGTGGAAATCGTTGCTGAGACGGCTGCCACCCACGGTTTAGGAAAGCTTTCTTCCGATAACCCCAACTCTTCGTGTGCCAGCGTACGCAGAAACTGCTCCGGTTTCTCTGCCAGTCGCGTTGCCAGGACATTGGACTCCTCCTCAGTGAACCCCTTCAACTGGTAAAAGAGGGCCAATTCCTCCTGCTCTTCCTCTGGGTCCTCCTCGATCTCGCGTTTCTCACGTCCAATCTCGGCCTCGAAGACCTCCCGTTCACTTTTGGTCGCCAGAAAAGCCCCTGAACCCATCGAAAGCGCGCTGGCCATCATGCCTGCCAGACCGCTCACCAGTACGAAATGACTATCAGCGGCACCTGTATAACCTGCCACGCCACTTACAATGCCGAAGACCGCGCCCAGGCCATCGTTCGCTCCATAGATGGCGTCACCCAGCCAGCCGCCGCCGCGTTTATGCCAGCGTTCGCGGCGCAGCATCACATCCAGCATACCCTGCGGCCCAATCGGACTGATCATCTCACGAATCACGCGCCCATGGCTCTCTTCCTCTCGCCTTACCTCGCGCAACATGGTCTGAGCCTCGGTGTCGTTGATGTTGCGAGCCTGGGCCTCGTAGCGGGCAATATCTTTATCTTCCTCGCCCTCAAGCTGGCGCAGTGCTGCTTCGGTACCAAGCTGCCGGCGCAGCCAACCCTGCAAGCGCATCTTCAAAGTTCTCTCTTCTTTTGGCGGTTCTGCGCCCAGCTCTGCCAGCTTCTGCTCCCATTTCTGAGCGTGACGGGCTTCGGCTTCGGCCATTTTTACCAGCACGGCTCGCCGCGCGGCATCTCGCTCATTGCGTGCCAGGTCACTATAGGTACGTACTCCTTCCATCTCGCGCTGCCAGTTTTGTTTGAGTGCAGCAATGAGTTCGCGTTTTGGTGTATCTGTCAGCGGCACATTAGTATCACTACCCGGTGTGGCCTTATCCTGTGCAGCCTGCTGTTCCTTTTTTCTATCTGTGCTCACGGTATTACTTGTTCCTTTGCTTGACACGTCGTACATTGCCCATAAATCCTCACCTCGTAGCTCCCCAGGTTCATACCCGCCCCCTGTGCGGCCGCCTGCAGCACCTCATCTGGCAAGCGAATCTCCACTGGTATATCGAGCAATGCCCCACATACTGTACAGATGGCGTGATCATGACGGTTGGTACGTCCATCATAGCGGCAGGATTCGTCATTTCGCCCCAATTCTTTAATAAGTCCCTGCCCTGTTAGCTGATGTAAGATACGGTAGACGGTAGCCAGGCCAATACGCGGCCGGACACGTCGCACCTCTTCATACACCTCCAAAGCCGTGGGATGCTTCTCAGAAGCGAGCAGCACGTCCAGGATGGCGCGCGCGTTTGTGTTCAGTGTTTCTTCCATATGTTAGGGTATCCTAATAATGATAATCATTCTCATCTTCTGAGAATAGTGTATAACATGAGAAGGGAAGGTGTCAAGACTTCTGAGGCTCGTCTATACTGAGGAACGGTTATTTTTGTGCTGATAGATGGATGAGAGAATCTCTTTGAAGTTATCCACAAATTAGAACATTTGTCCACATACTTATCCACATTGGCGACTTTAGAGCCATTCTTTTTACCATCCCCTGACTTAGCTCTGTCTGAACGAGTACGTCTGGCTAACGTGCCTCCCGCAGGCGCAGAGCTTGCGCCTCGGCATCACGTTGATCTTTGCGACGGCGCAAACCCTTGAGAGCCTCGGCTTTGCGTTGCCAGTTGTCGGGGTCGTTAGGAGACAGGCGAATAGCTTGTTCGGCAGAGTTGAGGGCCTCCTGGTAGCGGCGCAATTGTTTGAGCACCAGGGAGGTGTTGTGCCAGACGGAAGCCATTTGGGGGTTGAGCTTCGACGCACGATCATATGCAGTCAGGGCCTGTGAATAGTTGCCCAGGTGGTAGTACACATTGCCCTTGCCATTCCAGGCCTGGGCAAAGCTCGGATTGAGGTTTAGCACATAATCGTATGCGCTTAGAGCTTCGCTATAGCGCTCAAGTTGAGAAAGCACGCTTGCTTTACCGTTCCAGGCAGATAGATAGCGCTTGTCTATAAGGATGGCCTGTTCGTAGGAGTTGAGGGCCTCTACGCGATTACCCAGATCGTTGAGCACGTTCCCCCGCCTGTTCCAGGCTTTTGCATAGTTGCGGTCACTACGGATTGCTTTATCAAACATATCCAGCGATGACTTCAGTTTTTGCTGAGCGTAATAGACATTGCCCATACCATAACTGGCAGGTGCATAATTTTTATCCAGCCTCAGAGCCTCTTGAAAAGCCTGTAGTGCTTGCTTATAGCGTCCCATTTCATACAGGACTGATCCCTTGCCGTTCCATGCCGAGACGAGTTTGGGATTAGAGGTACAGGCCTGTTCATAGGCGTCAAGCGCCTCCTGTAAGCGGCCTATCTCATGAAGCACACTGCCCTTACCGCTCCAGGAGGTAGCGATAGTACGATCATAGGTAAGTGCCTGATCAAAGGCCGCCAGAGCCTCTTGATAGCGTTTTTGCTGCCTGAGCACCAGGCCTTGATTGTTCCAGGCTTGCGCCATGTGTGGATCGAAGCGGAGAGCCATATCAAAGGCATGAAGAGCCTCGTTGGGGCGACCAAGGGCACTGAGAACCGCTCCTTTGCCGTTCCAAGATGAGGCGTTGTTCGAATCCAGTTGCAAGGCTTGCTCAAAGGCCGCGAGGGCATCCTGATGACGCTGAAGTGTGCTGAGAGCTGTCCCTTTGCCGTTCCATGATATGACCAGCGATTGGTCCAGTTGCAAGGCTCGGTCAAATGAGTTCAAGGCTTCCGTATGCCGGGCAAGCAAGCCCTGGGTTAAACCACGTCCCTGCCAGCCAAGTGGGTTGGTGTTATTGATCTGCAAAGCCTGGGTATAGACCTGCTCTGCCTCTTTCAGGCGTTTTTGAGTATATAACGTGTGCGCCTCTTCTAGTAGAAAATCGGCGTGAGACGATATATTGTAGAAGCCTGATGTATTGGGCCCGACTGTGCGAGCATCCTTTGGCTGCTGCTTCGTATCAATAGAGTGGAGAATCTGCAAAATATCCTGGGCAGAACGCGGTCGTTTTTCAGCGTCCATCTCCAGCATCTGTTGCAGCAAGGCCTCAAGCCTGGAAGGAACGCTGGGATTAATCTGCGAGGCTGGCCTGAAGAAAAAAGGGCGTTCGCTGGGATCAAGGCCCGTCAGTAAGCTGTGGAGCAGAGCCCCCAGGCTGTAGAGGTCGGAGCGCGGTGTACTTTGTGCTTTGCCATATTGTTCGGGCGCGGCATAGCCAGGCGAGCCAAGCGCCACTGTATCATGCGACTGTCCTGGTTTGAAAATACGGGCAATGCCGAAATCAATCAGAAAAAGCTGCCCATTCTTCTTCAACATGACGTTGGCGGGTTTGAGGTCACGAAAGACGATTGGCGGCTGCTGGCTGTGTAGATAACTCAGTACGTCGCATAGTTGCTCGGCCCAATCGCAAACCTGCTCTACCGGTAGCGAGTCACCTCCGGTATGTTCCAGGAATTCTTCCAGTGTCTCACCTTCGATAAATTGCATGACCAGGTAGGTGCGCTCATTTTCCGTAAAGTGGTCATAGATGCCAGGCAAATTGGGATGGCTGAGTTTGGCCAGCAAGGTAGCTTCGCGTTCAAAAGAAGCCTCGGCTTCCGCCATGAGCGGAGCAGGTAATCCCGCCTTGCTCATCTCCTTGATGGCAACAACGCGGTCAGCCAGTCGTGTATCGGTGGCTTTGTAGACGGCTCCCATGCCTCCCTGGCCAATCCGGCTCAGTAGTTGATAGCGATCACCAAGTAACGTTTGTTCTGGCAGAGAACCGGTTATATGTGTGACAGGCAGCGGTGCAGCGCAATACTGGCAGAATCGCGCCGTTGGCGGATTTGCTAACCCGCATTTTTCACAAAATTGCTCCTCTGTTGTCATACAGAATATCTGCTTCCGATGTTGATATTGATTCTTGCACCCTACATATCATAACACATCATTGTAGTGGTACCCACATCCCATTACACTTTGCTCTTTAAAAGAAATGTAGCATCCTCTCTGGGGGACAGGTAACCAGATCACTTTTCTATTTCTCTCCAAAGTTGTATCCACTCTTCAATGCTTAGCGTTTCGGCCCGGCGACTTGGGTCAATATTGGCAGCAGCGAGCCACGCTCGCACATCTTCTTTTTTGTGATGCAGCCCGGAAGTAAGCGCATTGTGCAGTTGCTTGCGGCGTGCAGAGAAGCCTGCCTGCACGACGCGAAAGACCCTATTCCGCTCCTCTATTGAAAGTGGGACCTGGTCATGGACCTCGATACGCAGGATAGCGGAGTCTACCTTCGGGGCAGGATAAAATGCTCCCGCGGGAACGTGCGCAACAATCTGCGGACGTCCATAAAACTGGATACTCACCGCCAACAAACTGAAATCACCCGGGGCTGCAACGATGCGTTGGGCCACCTCTTGCTGGACCATCACCACGATGAGACGCGGCGCATTGGCACTTTCCAGGAAATGGCGAAACGTGGGAGCCGTGATATAGTACGGCAAATTGGCCACGAGCTTATAGGGCTCTTCCCCGAAAACTTCTGTTGGGTCGAGAAATAACAGGTTACGCACAATCAATTCCACATTTGGGTAATTGCGCGTTGTCTTCGCCAGCAAGGTTAGCATATCTCGCTCAAGTTCGACTGCCACCACTCGCCTGGCATGCCTCGCTAACTCGCGTGTCAACACGCCGGTGCCCGCGCCAAGCTCTAATAGCTGGTCGCTGGCTTCGATCTCTGCTGCATCAACAATTTTCTGCAGCACCGAGCGGTCTATCAATAAATTTTGTCCAAATGACTTGTTGGGACGCATGCCATGTGCGGAGAGCAGATGACGCAGCTCTCGCACATTGGTCAAATCTATCTCTTCTTGCACCTCAGGAGTACTTTGCCTACCATCTGCCATGCTTTCTCCTCTACTCTCAACCATCATCCAAAACTGCTTGCTTCCGCTGTCTATTGTAGCAAAAAAAGCGGAGAAAAGGGCTCTAAACTACCAGCGCCAGCGACGCCCTGGGAGAGGTCTTCCCCTTATAGCGCGAAAGAGCATGTAGGGAAGGGCAAACATGGCAACAAACAGAAACGACGCGAGCAGCGTCAGGATGATAACGCCTGTAACTGCCAGGAACGCGCCAATAATGTGCAAGAGCGGACCCATGAATATCAGCCCGAGTACTACAAGCCAGAACCAGCTGCCAGCCCTTCTCCGGTGTTGTGGTCGCGCCCAGGGTGGTGCGCTCCACTGCTGGTTGTTTGCCCTATACGGGCGATACTGGTATTCAAATGAATCGCCGTCAGGGCTAAATTGCTTCCTTTGTGTTTGTGACTGCCACTGTGGCGTTCCCCTTTTACTCTCCTCCTGAGGGACAATAAATGTAGGTGTGATATATCTCTCCCCTACAGGGTTGCTTACATTATCCTGGGCTGCATAGCCATGTTGGTAATCGCCTGGGTGATCAGCCTCCACCATCGATTCATCGGAGAGCGACGTAGGTTCATCTTTGGGCGCACCTTTACCTGGCTGCGTCGACCAATAATAGGGTTGCGGCGAATATTCTATGTCATCATCCTCCAGGGATGGCCGTCCTTGTTCTTGTTCCTGGAACTGCGGCCCCTGGAAAAATTCTTGTTGACTCATAACAGGAACTCCTTCCCCCACCCGGGGGTTATATGTGGAACCTTCATTACTAATACGCTAGGGAGATACGCGAGTTGCATTCACCTTTTGGCTGAACGCTCGCGACCCTTGGATCCTTTTTATTGCGCCCAATTGGGCGCTAAAAAGATCAAGCCCGAGAGATACCTGTTTGGGGAAGGCATTCAGCCGAAAGGTACTAAATGAAACCAGGTTGATTAACTATGCGTTATAATAAAACGGTGTATATCTTTATCAGCGTCTCAGGCGGTTTGCTAAGCAAAAACCTACCATTGTAAACCCTTAGGAAGCGTATAATATTCCTATGAAAGAACAGCACAACAACCATCAGCAAAAAGACGTACTTACTATATATAACGAAGCCGCCAAAGCGGTAACAAACGAAGATTATAAATCCGTTTCCGGCACACCTGCGCAAACTGGCAAGAAGCTTCCTTTAGCAGTGGAGCAATTTGTGCCATCTCGGCGAACTCGCATCAATCGTCTCATCATTCGTAGGCGTTTACACGAACGCTACCATCGAGATATTGTTCCTCGCCTGGTGATTGCGACGATTATTTTCTTCACCCTTCTCATCTCACTCTCATCAAGCGGGGTCGGCGCTGCCTATGCCTATTACCAGGCACAATTGCCGCTGCTAAATGGCGTTGCAGATCACGCACTCTTTCAATCAACCCATATCTATGACCGCAACGGCCACCTCCTCTATGAACTCTACGACCATCAAGATGGCCATGGTCGCCGCACCTATGTCAATTACAACGATATTTCACCCTTACTCATCCAGGCCACCGTGGCTGCCGAAGATCATAGCTTCTGGCAAAATAATGGTGTTGACCTGCAGGGCACTATTCGTGCCGCTGTTGCCAACCTGCAACATCAAACGGTCATTGAAGGAGGCAGCACCATTACCCAGCAGCTCGTCAAAAATCAACTCTTTTTAACGGAGCCGCGTACAATTCAAATCAAAAGCGAGGAAGCCATCTTATCCTATGGTCTGACCCAACAATACCCCAAGTGGAAGATCATGGAGATGTACCTCAACACCGTTTACTATGGCGACTTGAACTATGGAGTCGAGGCGGCAGCGCACGACTACTTCAATCTACAAGGGAAGTGCACCAGTCGTAGATGTGAGCCTGCGGTATCCCATCTCGACCTGGCCCAGGCCACATTGCTCGCTGGTCTGCCGCAAAGTCCATCCTACTATAATCCCGTTATCAACAAGTCAGTTGCACTGGACCGGCAAAGGGTTGTCTTGCAGTCCATGATTGACCTTGGCATGATTACGTCAGGCGAGGCGAGTTCTGCAGAAGCAGAGATGGGGAAGTACACTTTTACCTCCCATGCCAATGACCAGGGCATCCAGGCCCCGCATTTTGTGCGCTACGTCATTGATCAGGTCCTCGTTCCCCTCATTGGGGCGCAAAACCTGTATAATGGTGGCTATAACATCTACACCACCCTCGACCTCAACCTGGAAAAGAAGGTCGAGCAGATTGCCTACGACCATCTCTATAAACAGGTCTACGATCCCTATCTGAATAGTTATGGGCCGTTGAATATTCAGCATAATGTCAATAACGCTGCCGTCGTTGTCATGGACCCTGCCAACGGCGAAATCCTCGCTATGGATGGCAGCGCCAATTACAACGACCGGAGTCCTCAGGTGCGCGGGCAGTTTAATGCCGCCACTGCGCCCCGCCAGCCAGGCTCTTCCATCAAGCCTATTGTCTATGCGACGGCCTTTGAGATGGGCTGGTACCCGGCGATGATTATTCCCGATCACAAGACGATCTTTCCCAGCCAGCCGAGCGGGAACCCGCCCAGTTATTACTCGCCGCCAAACTATGACGGCACCTACCACACAGGCTTTCCCATGACGGTGCGCAATGCCATTGCCAATTCCTTCAACATTCCGGCCGTTGATGCCATCGAATATGCCGGTATCCCTAATGTGCTCAACCTGGCGGGTCGCATGGGCTTAAGCGAGATTTCCAGCCGGCCGGCCAGTTCCCTCGGGCCCGCCACGGCGCTTGGCACAAGCGAGGTCTCTCTCTTGCATCTCACCTCCGCCTATGCGACCTTCGCCAATCGCGGGGTGCGCGTGCCGCCTACCTCCATTCTGGAGATTACCGATAATCAGAGCCACCCGCTCTACACCTATAATGCGGCCCATCCGCAGGGCGTGCGTGCCCTACGCGAGGATGTGGCCTTCCTGATGAGTAGCATCCTCTCCGACAAACGGTCGCGCTATCACGAGTTTTCCCCAGGCAATCCCCTGGAACTCGATCGCCCGGCGGCTGCCAAAACCGGTACTACCAATAGCTTCCGTGACAACTGGACCATGGGTTACACCCCCTACATAGCCGTTGGCGTTTGGGCCGGCAATAGCGACAACAGCACCATGAATAACATCATCGGTATCACCGGGGCCGGTCCCATCTGGCATGACGTGATGGAGTACGTTTCCAACCTCTATTCCTTCCCGCCCAACGACTTCATCCGGCCAGCCGATGTGCATGCCGCGAGTGTCTCTGCCTATACCGGTCTGCTGCCCCATTCCGGCGAGCCAACAGTGACCGACTGGTTTATCGATGGCACACTGCCCACCATCTCGGGCAGTTACTACTACAGTCCTCCTTGTAAAGGCAGGGAGTGCAACCCACGCTGCCATGGAAAAAATTGTAAAGTTCCCCCAACACAATAATGAAAACACATAGCATCAAAGGGAGATCACCGTATGACCATTGGACCGGATAGATCAGGAGGATCAGTGGGCACAGATCAAAATACCGGTAACCCAGTCTGGGGAACAGGTGACCAGGAGCCGCAAAAGAATACGGCAGAAACGGGTATAGGCACAGACAGGCAGTCCCCGCAGCCATCTGAAGAGGCGGGCGAGGAAGTCGGAGGAGATGGAGGAAGCCAGGAGATCGCTTTTCGCCCATTGACTCGATCTGAGCGGCGCAACCTGTGGTTAAAGGAGTATGGCGAACAGGACTTTGCCCTGCAAATCTGGGCGCGCCTGGTCGAGCAGCAGGACCTGGAGATCGAGATGATGTTCCAGATGTCGGGGCTACTCGTCTTCGGGGTCATGGTAAGCACGGCTCGTTACGCGCATTTCTATATAGACCTCAACGAGGAGCTGCATCGCGAGCGTGACCCCGATACGGCCGATGCTCTGCGCGAATTCTACACAGCCCTGGTTCCACCCGCCAATCAGCCGGAGATAGGGCCCGAGGGACTGCCCGTTGCCTACCGCTACGCCCATATGCGCGACGTCACCATCATGAGCGCCGGCCACAAGATCAAGGTCCCCTACTGGCGCGGCAAAATTAACCAGGTCGATGCCTTCGTCGTGGGCGCCGCGCCCGGAGAATAAAGAGTTACTATTCAATTTTTAAAACAGCGACATCTGCTGTGGAGGCTCCTCTTTTTTTACACTGGCGGGTACTGCTGGCTTAGCTGAAACTTCTGCAACTAGACGCTCAGCCTCTGCAAGAGCAATAGGTATCTTCTTGAAGTCCTCGCGCAAGGCTATTTTGTAGCTTTCTGTGCGCAAAGCCGCAGCCGGGTGGAACATGGGGATACAAATATAGCCATCTTTTTTACGGGCCCGGCCATGTATAGCGCTGATCTTTTCTCCGCTAAAGAACTTTGCCATAGAGTGGCGGCCCAGGGTAACGATGACCAGCGGTTGAATGGCGGCTATCTGCCTATCAAGATAGTCGTTGCATGCGTCAATTTCTGAGGGCAATGGATCGCGATTATCGGGTGGTCGGCACTTTACCACGTTGGTGATAAAAACATCTTCGCGTTTCAAATTGATACTTTTCAATAGCTCTTGCAGCAATTGTCCAGAGGGACCAACAAATGGCCGCCCCTGCTTATCTTCATGGAAGCCAGGACCTTCGCCAATAAAGAGTATTTTGGCCTGGGGGTTGCCTTCACCAGGAACTGCCCTGGTACGACTTTTACAAAGATCGCACATGGCGCAGGTAGAGACTTCTGCGGCTACTTCTTTCAGTATCTCTGCTGACGACATACATTTCCTCTCTTCAACATGCAGGGACGCAATTTATGTATTGCGCCCCTGCACCTGTTAACCTTTTGTGTGGAGGCAGAAAGCAAAACCTACCCCTGCCACGGTTTTACCAACCGCGCCGCTCTGGCGGGCGCTGGCCGAAGCCACCTTCGCGCCGGGGGCCGCGATTAGGGCCACTAGGACCACTGGGGCCACCAGGACCCATTGGGCGACGCTGGCCAAAGTTACCGCTATCGCTCCGGCGATCGCCGCCGTAGCCCCCACCGCCGGGGCGGCCGGAGCGGTCATTATAGCCGCCTTGTCCGGATCGCTCTCGTCCACCGTAGCCTCCCCGGTCGCTGTAGCCGCCCGGGCCCCGGTTGGGCATGGCACCCTCGCGTTCGCGCCCTGGGCCAAAGCCGCCAGGACGACCTGGGCCACCCCTGCCTCGTCCTGGGCCACGCTCGCTGTCCAGTTCAGCCTGGCTGGGCAGTTCACCACTCAAAGCAGCGCGGCGGGAGAGATTGACACGGCCCTGAGGATCGACCTCGATGACCATGACGGTGATTTCGTCACCGACGGAGACGACGTCCTCGGGCCGCATAACCTGGTAGTCGGCCAGTTGGGAGGTGCGCACCAGGCCTTCTTTGCCTGGCAGGATTTCCACGAAAGCTCCGAAGTCGACCAGGCGCCGGACGGTGCCCGTGTAGATGCGGCCAACCTCCACCTCCTCTGTCAGCGCACGAACTGCATCCATGGCCAGCTGCATGGCCTCGCCGGAGCTGGCGGAGATATTGACGGAGCCATCATCCTCGATATCGATCTTGGCGCCGCTCTCCTCTTGAATCTTGCGAATCATCTTGCCACCCGGGCCAATGACTGCACCAATCTTGTCAGGGTTAATCTTGATAGTCTGGATGCGCGGAGCGTAACCTGAGAGTTCTTCGCGGGGCGCGTCGATGGTATCGAGCATTTTTTCCATGATGAACATACGACCCTCATGCGCCTGCTCGAGGGCACGGGCCATAATCTCATAAGTAATGCCTTTGACCTTGATATCCATCTGCAGCGCGGTCACGCCATCGGCCGTACCGGCCACCTTAAAGTCCATATCACCTAGAGCGTCCTCGATGCCCTGGATATCGCTGAGGACGGCCCACTTGCCATTGCGCTCGCCCTCGCCGGTAATCAGTCCCATGGCTACACCGGCCACCGGAGCAGAGATTGGCACACCGGCATCCATCAACGCCAGCGTGGTACCGCAGACCGAGCCCATGGAGGTCGAGCCGTTGGAAGAGAGGACGTCGGATACGGCGCGAATAGTGTAGGGGAAGTCTTCCGACGGGGGAATGACGGCAGCCACGGCACGCTCGGCCAGTGCGCCATGCCCGATCTCGCGGCGACCCGGGCCACGCAAGGGCTTGCTTTCTCCCGTCGAAAACGGCGGGAAGTTATAGTGATGCATGAAGCGTTTGCTCTCACTCGCACCCAGGCCATCGAGCACCTGTTCGTCGCCAGGGGAACCAAGAGTTACAACGCTGAGCACCTGCGTTTGCCCACGGGTAAAGAGAGCCGAGCCATGCGTGCGGGGTAAGAGACCGACCTCACAGGTGATGGGGCGGATGGTCTTCAAATCGCGGCCATCGGGGCGTATACCTTTATCAAGGATGTTGCCGCGCACGTAGGCCTTTAGTTCCTTCTCATAGAAGGCTATAATTTCTTTCAGGCGATCTGGATACGCTGCGCCCAGGCTCTCCACCAGCTCTTGCTGGACCAGGCTCAGCGCAGCCGAACGCGCTGTCTTGTTGGGATTGTTTACCGTCGCCTCAAAGCGAGGCAGGACAAATTCGACGACTTTGCTTCTCAGCTCTTCATCAACGGGAGCGGGAGTAAAAGGCCGCTTGGCGATATTGACCGCCTGCGTGAGTTTCTCCTGCATCTTGACGATATCTTGTAGCGTTTCCTGGCCGAGACGTACCGCTTCCAACATAACGTCCTCGGGCAGTTCCTTGGCTCCGGCCTCGACCATCATGACGGCATCAGCCGTGCCAGCAATAGTCAGGTCGAGCCTGCTATTGCTCATATCTGACTCAAGCGGATTTACCACTAGCTGGTCATCGATATAGCCAACGCGCACCGCGCCCACCGGACCAGAAAAAGGAATATCCGATACGCTTAGGGCAGCCGAGGCGCCAACAATGCCCAGGATATCAGAATCATTCTCCTGGTCGACCGAGAGGACGGTGATGACGATCTGCACATCATTGCGGTACCCCTTGGGAAAAAGTGGGCGGAGAGGACGATCGGCGAGACGACAAGCGAGAATGGCGTGTTCTGAGGCTCGCCCCTCACGTTTAATAAAGCCACCGGGGATCTTGCCCGCGGCATACATACGCTCTTCTACATCAACGGTTAAAGGGAAAAAGTCAATGCCTTCACGAGGCTCATCGCTGCCAACCACGGTTGCCAGGATAACTGTATCGCCATAGCGCACCAATACAGCGCCACTGGCCTGTTCTGCCACGCGGCCGGTCTCAATGCTCATGACGCGGCCACCGATGACAGCTTCTTGACGGTGAATCATATTTCCTCCGACTAATAGCACCCTATACTTAACGTGCTTGTTTCAAATCTCGTAGGGCCAAATTTCTCGCGCCCTTGAGTGTAATGTAACGCTCTGCTCGTCTTCCTGTGTTTTTCCTTATTGTAGGGGGGTGTCTTTTACCTGTTTTCGTTGCTTCGCTTGTTCGTCTCTTCGTCTGCTCGTTTCAATTGCTCTTTAACACAATGCACTGGTCGTATGGCAACCTTGTCCGGAAACATTCCGCTGACTGTGCCCTCTACGAAACCATACCCCATCCACTCCATCCACGAAAATGGACGGTCTTTAGAACTAGTGCCGCAAGCCAAGTTTTGCGATCAAAGCACGATAGCGGTCTGGACTCTTCTTGCTTATATATGCAAGCAGCCGCCTGCGCCTGCCAACCATCATCAATAATCCACGGCGCGAATGGAGGTCATGCTTATGGATTTTGAGGTGTTCGGTCATTTGATTGATGCGCCGGGTCAGGATTGATACCTGTACTTCCGGCGACCCTGTATCAGTCTCGTGCATACGAGACTCTACGATAATCTCCGTTTTCTCTTCGACTGTCAATGCCACGCTTGTTTTTTACCTCCTGCTATGCAGCAATGGAACAGAAAATCACACTGTCTGATTATAACATTATACCTGTAGGGGCGCAATGCATTGCCCCAATCAGGGGGTGCAGGGGGCTTTGCCCCCTGCCGGGGTCTGGGGTGTCCCCAGGATTACTTAATAGTAACCTTTGCGCCGACTTCGGCCATTTTGTCAGCGATTTTCTGAGCCTCTTCCTTCGAGACACCTTCTTTGATAGGCCTGGGCGCCTCGTCAACGACGGCTTTGGCTTCTTTGAGGCCGAGGCCGGTCAGTTCACGGACAACTTTAATGACATTGATCTTGTTGGGGCCAACCTCGCTGAGGATGGCATCAAACTCCGTCTGCTCTTCGGCAGGGGCCGCAGCAGCAGGAGCCTCCTGAGCAACGGCAGGACCGGCAGCCTGAGTAGCAACGGGTGCTGCACTTACGCCCCATCTCTCTTGAAGTTCTTTGGTCAACTGCACCAGATCAAGGACGTTCAACTGTTCAATCTCGGCAATAATGGATTCTACGGACATTGTATGTTTCCTCCTAATTAGATTACTCGGGAGTCGCTCCGCCGTTCAACTGGTCGGCGTGCGCTTGCAGTACATAACATAGGTCGCGCATCGGCGCGGTAAGCAAACTATAGGTTGTGGACATTGGTCCTTGTACGGTACCGACGACTTGTGCCCTGGCATAGTTCTTTCCACCAGGTATCCTGGCCAGGTTTTCAACCTGGTCAGCGGTCAAGGTTCGACCACCAAGGATGCCCGATTTGAGTACGGCGATCTTCGATGTGCGTACATAGTCACTGACTGCTTTGGCGGTGGCTACTTCATCGTCATAACCCAACGCCACAGCAGTCTGACCGTTGAAGATACCCTTGTCCACTCCGGTCATATTGTTACGTTCGGTGGCAATACGCAGAAGCGTATTTTTGGCGACTTGGAACTCGATCTTAGCAGCGCGCATTCTATTGCGCAAGTCGGTCATATCTTTGACCGTCAAGCCTTGCGTCTGTACCAGGATGGTGACTGCTGCACGCCCTAATTTTTCTGTCAGTTCCTCAATTTTCTCTGCCTTTGCCTGTGTTGGCATATATGTGCTTTCTCCTCCTTTCCTGGGAAGTTTTCGTGGGGCCCGATAACTCAAGCCCCCTGCAAAGTATGAAAAAAGGCCTCCGGTAGTCAACCGAAGGCCACGAGAATGTATAGGTTATTCTATTGCACCTTACTCATTTCAATCCGTACTCATCCCATAAAACGGTCGAACTAATACGGCTGGGTAAGAACCTATTTCCCTCGGCAAGCCGGCACGTAGGTGTCATTTATATGCCTGGAGGCATACTTGCTGTCTTCGGTTGCTGTTATTCTATTGTTAAGCAGGGAGTGCAGGGGGACGCAGTCCTCCTGCCGGGGTCTGGGGTGTCCCCAGCTCCCTTCCCCCTCCTTGCATTAGCCACAAGCGAGGCATAGATGAGACGTGGCGTAATGCATTTCAAGTCCCTTCTCATTCGTCGCCGTAGTCGGCTTGAGTTGGCAACCCGAATAGTTGCTAAAATTACGGTTTGAGTGCCAGGGCGGCTGGTACATCCAGCCGTACGGAAGGTGACATAGTGGATGCAAGCACCACACTCTTCACATAGGTACCCTTCGCGCCAGACGGCCGGGCACGGACGACAGCATCAATGACCGATGAAATATTGGCCATCAATGCATCTTCATTAAATGACAATTTCCCGGCAGGAACATGCAGCAGCGATGTCTTATCGACCCTGAATTCAACACGTCCAGCCTTCACTTCACGGATGGTTTTCGCCAGGTCGAAGGTAATCGTTCCAGCCTTGGGACTTGGCATAAGACCGCGTGGCCCAAGCTTTTTACCGAGCCGGCCAACCTTGCCCATCACATCAGGAGTAGCAATGGCCACGTCAAAGCCAAACCAGTCTTCTTCAATTCGCTTGATCAAATCGTCGAGACCCACGAAATCCGCACCGGCTGCCTCCGCTTCAAGCGCTCTCTCGCCCTGGGCGAAGACCAGAACCTTTACCTCTTTACCGGCACCGGCGGGCAACATGGCTACACCGCGTACCATCTGGTCAGCGTGACGGGGATCAACCCCAAGCCGCATATGGACTTCAAGCGTGGGATCAAATTTGACGTAATTCATTTTCTTGAGGAGTGAAACAGCTTCCTGAGGCTGATACAGCTTTTCAGCTTCAAGCAGTTTGAGTGCTTCGAGATATTTTTTGCCATGCTTTTTTGGCATAGTATTTTTGCCCTCCTTGTGGCAGGATTTTAACCGCAGTGACTTACAGGCAATCCTTGACTAACTAACTTATGGTGATACCCATACTTTGTGCTGTGCCTTCAACCATGCGCTCAGCACCCTCAATATCGATGACATTGAGGTCTTTCATTTTCAGTTCAGCGATTTCGCGCAATTTAGTACGGTCAATCGTGCCAACCTTGATCTTGTTAGGATTAGCAGACCCTTTTTCAACGCCAGCCGCCTTCTTCAAGAGGTCGGTTACTGGCGGTGTCTTGGTGATAAAGGTGAAAGAGCGATCTTCATAGATCGTAATCTCAGCAGGAATAATCGAGCCCACCTGATCCTGGGTACGCGCATTATACTCCTTACAGAACGCCATAATGTTGACGCCCTGGGGGCCAAGCGCAGTACCGATAGGGGGCGCGGGATTGGCCTTCCCAGCCGGTATCTGTAGCCTCACTACAGCTTTGATACGTTTCGCCATATTGTTTCAAACTCCTCAGAACATGATGTTTGCTTAGATTTTCTCAACCTGCAGGAAATCTAGTACCACTGGTGTCTCACGACCAAAAAAGGAAACCAGCACCGTAACCTTGTTACGGTCCACGTTGATATCACTTACCGTGCCGATAAATTCAGTGAACGGGCCATCAATGACTCGTACACTCTGGCCTTTGGCAAAACTTATTTTGGCCTTTGGCTTATCCGTCTCCTTGGTTACCTGCTTCAGAATGGATTTAATCTCATGCTCCTGAAGAGGAACTGGACGGTTGCCAGAACCAACAAAGCTCGTGACACCAGGGGTATTCCGCACAACGTACCAGGCTTCATCGCTCATAATCATCTCCACCAGCACGTAGCCGGGGAAGACCTTACGTTGCACTGTACGCCGCTGACCCTGCTTAATCTCCACCTCTTCTTCCATGGGAACAATGACGCGAAAGATTTTGTTGCGCATGTCCATGGAAGCAATACGCGCTTCGAGGTGGCTTTTTACTTTGTTTTCATAGCCTGAATAAGTGTGGATAGCATACCAGGCACGTTCACCCGTCCCAGAATCCGGCTTCTGCCCAGTATCGCTGGGTGGCACACTTGGACCACTTGTTTGAGTATTATTGGTATGCTCAGTAACCACGATGTTTCCCTTCATGCTTTCTGGGTCGCAATACTATACTAATGAACAAGCAGGACATAGAGGTGTTGCAATCCAAAATCTGCCAGGCCTAATAGTGCACCAACCGCGGCGGAAAGCAAGAGTACGGCTATCGTCATATTGCGAGCTTCATTAAAGGACGGCCACGTCACTTTATGGCGCAGTTCATAGTAAGCGTCAAGCACAAAGCGGATGGAACGATTACTGCGCAGGCGAACTTGCCAGTTAGGAGGACCTTTGCTCTGACTCTTGTTCTCACGCCGCACAGGTTTACTTTCCTGTACTTTTCGCTCATCTCTATCCCGCGCTACTGCTTTGACATTCTTGCTCTGCTCTTTTTCGTCACCGTCAGCTTTAGGCGTAGCCATTTCGTCGCTGCGCACTTTCGATGCTGCCATTCGGTTGCGGTTCCGGCTTTGCATGCGCGTTGCACTCTGGCTAGGATTTTTCTTCTTGTCAGCCATTTTATTCGCCACGTTACACCTTTCTCAATCGTAGTGACCGTACCCTACTATCTACTTGGTTTCACGATGGGCAGTATGCACGCGACAGGTATGACAGAACTTCCTCAATTCGAGCCTCTCCGCATTGTTTTTCTTATTCTTCGAGGAAGTGTAGTTCCTCTGCTTGCAGACTGTGCAAGCCATCGTAATAACGATGCGGTTTTCTTTGCCTTTTGCGGCCATAACTTTTCTCCGTTCAAGTTTCGTACGTTAGGTTTCGAGTTTCGATTATACCATATTACCATGGATGCGAAACTCGAAACCACTCATGCGAAACCTAGCTTTGGACCTGGACGCAGACCCCTGCTCCCACAGTCCGTCCTCCCTCGCGGATGGCAAAATGCACGCCCTCTTCCATCGCCACCGGCTGGATCAACTCCACCGTCATCTCGATGTTGTCTCCTGGCATCACCATCTCCACCCCCTCCGGCAAGCGGATCGCTCCCGTCACATCCGTGGTGCGCACATAGAACTGCGGCCGGTACCCGTTGAAGAAGGGCGTATGCCGCCCTCCCTCTTCCTTCGATAACACGTACACCTGCGCCTGGAACACCTTGTGCGGCTTGATCGAACCCGGCTTGGCTAACACCTGCCCACGCTCGATCTCGCTGCGCTCCACTCCCCGTAACAGGCAGCCCACGTTGTCTCCGGCCAGGCCTTGATCCAGCGTCTTCTGGAACATCTCCACTCCGGTGACCACCACCGTGCGCGTGGCTTCCTTCATGCCCACGAT
>WNGK01004753.1_pt1 | contig 19367 bp, 17 predicted proteins | sample 5400601 | NCBI WGS metagenome assembly WNGK01 (sample SAMN13153376, study PRJNA577476) | soil metagenome | isolation source: 60 cm soil or saprolite under Garry oak tree replicate 1 | place: USA:California | collected 2016-06-15
GCCCCACATAGAATGTCAACTGAGGTGTTGACTGACCGGATTCGTTTGATTGCATTTGTGATTAGCTCTGGTTGAGCTTTCGAAACGGCAACCCCGGTCCCTATGAGGTCTGGAGGTTCTATTGCGATCATGTCGGGGCTCAGGGAAGCAACGGCTGCGCTGACTCCAGGGGTGTCGGTGCACACCAAAGTTGCGAGGTCAGAGACCCTCGCGAGCGAGAGAACCTCTTCGATTTCTGAAATCTTGATTCGTCTCTCGGAGTGATTCAGAAGAGTTGCCGAGGCGCCTGCGGCTTTGACCGCCTCCGCCAATATATGGCCTGTATAGGCTCCAGGCTTGATTGGGTCAATGTGTTGGCTGAAAACGGGTATTTCGACAGCCTCGGTCACAGTCTTCAGGTCAGTGAACTGTGGTGCAACAGCAATGGTCACTCCACTGTCTCTCGAAACCTGATCAGCAATTTTCGCTAGCTCAACGCCCCTCTTGCCCGTGGCTTCGATGTAGGTCTTGAAATTCACGAGTATCAGTGGGGTTCGAATTGGTTTGACTTGACTCAAATCCGATGTTTCCTAGGAAAGGCCACTAGTTGTCCCGGAGAGGTCTTCAAACTCGGAAACCAGTTCCTTGTTTCCCAAGTACGTGGGCACCCGTTGTGAGATACTCAGGGGTTCAACGTCTAGAATGTTCCCTTTCCCTGTGCTCGCCTTTCCCCCAGCCCTCTCAGTGATGTACCCTATTGGATTTGATTCGAACTGTAATCTGTATTTTCCATCCGGCGCGTCGAGTAAGTCCGGATAAGCGAAGAACCCGCCGCTGCATAACACTTGATTGTAGTCACCGACAAACGATCCCCCGTATCGGAACTTCAATTTCATCTTCTCAAGCCTCTCAGCAAATCCACGAACCTTCGGGGTCCATTTGTCCCGTGAGCCTCCGATCCCATAAACCGAACCTTTCTGCGGCAGACGATGAGGCTCTCCGCTTGAGACGAACTTGGATGCTCCGGTGCCCCTTCCCGCCGGTGCGGCGAGATAGACACCGTTCTTTATTCCTACTACTGCTTCAACGTAGGGTCCGTAGAGAAAATAGAGCGCTGACAAGAGGTCGCGGCCGGTCGCGGGTAACGCCTTGTCGTGGTAGATTCCGATTATTGTGCCCATGAGATTGTTCGTCTTGATGTTCGAGGACCCGTCCAGAGGATCTAGGGCAACAGTGTACTCGCCATGCTCGGAGCTCATCACCGTCTCCATCTCCTCTGAAGCCACCTGTCTAACCAGACCGCTTCTAAGTAGCCTCTTGGTAAGAAGTCCATTTGACCAGACGTCAAGCTCTGTCTGTTGATCCCCGTAAATGTTCACACCTTCAGTCATGCCCAGCGTTCTAGGAATCTCTCGAACGATCCTTAGGCTCAGTTCGGCGAGAAGGTCCACGAGCTTGCGGAGACTTCGGTCTTCAGTCTCAAGAAGTTCGCGGAGTTTCCGTGCGGCCATGGGTGGATCTTACTTTCTCATTGCGCTACGACAAGCTGTAATGCCTTATCGACTTCGCGGCCGTTGAAGATGATCTCCCGCAGGGCCGACGCCATCTTGAGTGGTTCTTGGTGCTGCCAAACGTTTCGGCCAACCGCCAGGCCCGCAGCCCCTCCGTCCATCGCCCCCTTAACCTGGCTGAGGAATGTCTCGTCGGTGGGAGCTTTAGGCCCGCCCGACATGAAGACTTTGATCAGTCCAGCGGCCTTGACGGCCCAACTAAACGTCTCAGGCGACCCAGAGTACTTTATCTTGACCGCGTCCGCCCCGACTTCCAGCCCTGCTCTAGCAGCGTATGAGACTATTTCCTGGCTGGTATCGTTCTTCACAGCCTCACCTCTCGGATAGATCCAGGCGATAGCCGGAATCCCGTCATCATGAGCTTCTTCCTGAATCTCGCCGAATTCTTGCAGCATCAGGCTCTCATGAGCGCTTCCTAGATAGATGGTGTAGCCCACGCCTTTCGCTCCCAAGCTGACAGCTTCTTCTACACTACAAACTTGAGTTGAGACCGGTTCACCCTTGGGCAGGCTGGTCTTTCCGTTGAGTTTTACGATGAGCGGGATTTTTCCGGTATCGTATTTTTCAGCGATCCCCTTGTGGAGAACAAGTCCAGTGAAGTCCCCTTTTACCGCGATGTCAAGGATGTAGTTTGGATCGATGTTCTTATCGTTAAAGTCAGCCGAGGGCCCATGTTCGAAACCCTGGTCATATGCGAGCAGCATCCCTTTCCCGTCTCGCAGAAAATTGTTCATGTTAGCCTTCAAGGATTCTCTAGGCTCAAAATCCCGCATCCCCACTTTAAACTAATCCCTGCTACCAATCGACGTTCACCACGCCAGGGAAACCGTTATCGGAGGAGGGAAAATGATGAGACTCCATGCCTAGGCGCATTATAATCATCGGATGCGGAGTCTCTGGCACAACTGCGGCGTTTCAAGCGCGAAAAACAGACAGAACCGCAAAGATCGTTCTACTAGGCGACGAGGAGCTTCCCGAATACTCTCGGTGCGGCCTTCCATATGCGTTCAGCCATGTCGTGCCGAGCCTTGAGGCATTGATAGGATATGACGAGGCGTTCTATGAACAAATGAACCGGATAGACCTCCGTCTTGGCTTGAAAGCTACGAGGATCAATACAGAGAAGCGAAGCGTGGAGGCCACCAGGTCTAAGGACAACTCGACTGAGACTCTAGGTTACGATACACTGGTTCTCACGACGGGAGCGCGACCGAGCACTGTACCTGTCCCAGGCTCTGACCTCAGGGGAGTTTTCACCATCCGTACAATAAATGACGTTGAAAGACTGACCAACCATCTTGCCGAGAGCAACGCCAAACGGGTCGCAATCGTGGGAGCGGGACTTACAGGTTCGGAAATGGCCGAAGCGCTACTTCAGCGTGGCATGGCGGTTCTCGAGGCAGAAATTGTCCCAGAGATTCTACCCGTGATACTCGACCCAGACATGGCCTCGATCATCAGGGCGCGGGCTGAGGAACATGGCGTTGAGTATCATCTCAATTCGATTCTCGAAGAGATCGTGGGACGGAATGGCAGGGTTTCTGGAATCCGCATTTCCGGAGACGAATACCCTGTTGATGCAGTCATCGTCGCCGTGAGGGTGAAGCCAAACACCGAGCTGGCAAAGGAAGCAGGGATTGTTCTTGGCGAATCAGGCGGAATCAAGACGGACGAGCGGATGGCGACTTCTGCAGCGAACGTGTATGCGGCGGGAGACTGCATAGAAACGTATGACCGGATAACTCGTCGGCACGTATTCTTTCAGCTTGCTACGACAGCTGTCAGACAAGCCTTAGTCGCAGGGATCAATGCGGCAGGAGGTAAGACAAAGTATCCTGGGTCGACGGGCGTAACGACTGTCAAACTGTTCGGACTGGAGGTAGCGTCTTTTGGACCTACCACAATGGTTTCGGAAAAACTAGGTATGCACCCAGTATCGGTCAGGGTGACTGGGTCTACACGACTCCCGTATTACCCTGGTGGTAAGGACCTGACCGTCAAGCTTCTCGCAGACCCTAAGGATGGTCGATTATTAGGGGCTCAGCTCGTAGGTGAGGAAGGCGCCACTTTGAGAGCCAATCTCGCCTCAATGGCCGGGCACTTAGGGTTGAGCGTCGAGGAATTCGAGCAAATAGAAACTTGCTACTCACCGCCACTGGCTCCCGTGTGGGACCCGGTGACCATAGCGGCCCAAGCGTTGTTGCGGAAACTCCAAACTTCCCAAGCAGCAAAGTCACGCCCGGTTACAACGGTGGAGAACTAGGTACATGCGAGTTCTCGTTTGTGACTCTATTCACCCTGATGGATTGGCGATTCTCCGGGCAGCAGGCTTCCAAGTCGACGATCAGGCGGGCCTTGACAAGGCCAAGCTCGTAGAATCGATTCCGAATTACGAGGTCGCGATTGTTCGCGGCAGAACAAAGTTCGACGCCAGTGTGATCAAGGCGGCAAGAAAACTAAGGATCATCGGGAGAGCTGGAGTCGGCCTCGACAACATAGATGTCGAAGCAGCAAGGGCCGCAGGGATACAGGTCTGGAACACTCCCGCTGCACCCTCGACCAGCGTTGCCGAGCTAACAGTCGGTCTGATCTTGTCGTTGTTGAGGAAGATTCCTCTAGCAGATCAAGAGATGAAGGCGGGTCACTGGATCAAGAGCCAGTTGATGGGTGAGGAGTTGCAAGGAAAAAAGGTCGGGGTCATTGGACGCGCAGGGCGGATAGGGAATGAAGTGTCAAGGATTCTCACGGTGGGTTTCCAGGCAGAGGTTCTTGGCTACGATGTCGTCAAGCCCCGCGGTGTTCCCGGACTCAGCTATGAGTTCACCGAATCTATCGAGGAACTTCTTCAAAAGTCCGAGATTGTCACGATCCATGTTCCATATACTCCTCAGACCCACCATCTTCTGGACGGTAAACGGCTTGCGATGATGAGGCGAGGATCCTATCTGATCAACACTTCGAGAGGGGACATTGTCGACGGTCCGAGCCTTCTGGAATTGCTTCGGAAAGGCCAGCTCGCCGGCGCTGGGCTGGACGTCTTCCACCTCGAGCCACCAGTCGACGAGTGGGAGAAAGCGGTGATATCACTCCCTAACGGTGTTACAGTAGCAACTTGCCATATTGGCGCTCAGACGAGCCAGGCTCAACGACGAGAGAGCGTGGAGCTTGCCCGGAAGATAGCAACCGAAGCATCGAAAACCGTAGCCCAGACCCCAAGGCCCTAACTCATCCGATAGACTCGCCCGAAAAAATCGCCCATTTTCAGCCCTGATCTTGAATTTGAGACATGCCTAAAATTTTCGTTAGGAAACAGCCCGACGATTAAGCGTGTTGGTCCAAAACGAGATCAAGCTCATATTCTACCCTGATCAACCTGTCTCGCTCATTATCAGCGCCAGACAGGAAATTTTCTCTGTCAGAGGGGGGGTCTTAGCGACTGCATCTCGCAACACAAGAGAGGCTCTTTCGAACCCCAGTGAAAGTAAGTCTCGAGGTCTATGGAACCAAAACCGCTTTCCCTTAGGCACAAGCTGACTCTAAGGGTAGATTCGGTTGATCAATCGTGGGGTTACGCTACCAAACTTTCTCAGATCCAAGTACCACTCGTAGCTCTTCGGATCTAATCCCTCCTCACGAATCCTCGCCAGCAGAGCATCATAATTCTCTATCCTCTGCCCACCACCTGTGATCTCCCCATAACCTTCAGGAGCCAGACAATCTACCGACAAGGTAACCTCAGGGTTCGAGGGATCAGGCATGTGATAGAACGCCTTCGCCTTCTTTGGATAGTGAGTGACAAAGAAGGGCCGATCAAACTTCGCGGTCAAAAGCTTCTCTTGCTCGTATCCGAGATCGTCGCCCCACTTTATCCCAGACTTCTCTTCTCCGATCATCTTGAACGCTTGATCGTAGGTGACTCTTTCGAACGGTGGCTTAACCCTCGCTAGATCCTCCAGCTTCCGCTCGAACAGAGCTAACTCCGTCTTGCACTTTTCCGCCAGCGTCGCCACGATGTGGCGCAACAACTGCTCCTCCACTCCGATAATACAATTCAGGTCACACCACGGGGCCTCAGCCTCCACGTGCCAGTACTCCGTCAAGTGCCTCCTAGTGCGCGACTTCTCCGCCCGGAAAGACGGAGCAATAGTGTAGATGCTGCCCACGCTCGCGATCAACGCCTCAGCATACAACTGCCAGCTCTGCGTCAAGTACGCTTTCTGATCGAAATACTTCACCTCGAACAGAGTCGCACCACCCTCCACGGCAGCCGAGGTAAGGCTGGGAACATGAACCTCAGTAAAGCCGTGCTCGTCGAACCATTCGCGAACCGCAGAGAGAACGACTGCCCGCACTCGGAGAATCGAGCGCATCTTGTCGCTCCGAACGAACAGGTGCCTCTTGTCCAATAGGAACTCGGGACCATGGAACTGCTTTGCAATAGGAAACTCCTCAAGCGCTGGATACACGACTCGCCCCTCATCCACCTGGACCTCTCTCCCGCCAGGCGCTCGGGGATCAGGTTTCACCTCGCCCCGCAACTCAACACTTGACTCTATCCGAGCTGACTGGAACTCGTCGAAGGTCTTCTCGTCAACCTTCCCCTTTCGCAACGTACACTGGACAACCCCTGAGCCATCACGCAATAGAAGGAAAATTATTCCACCACCTGTGCGCTTGTTCTGCAACCATCCGCGGACAAGAACCTGCTTTGCATCAAAGGTCCCGAGCAGAATCTCCCTTACCATCGCGACTTGCTGCATCCCTAGACCCCACAAAACTCAACGCTGGGCCGCCCCTCGGATTATTTAAGAATCCCAACGCGAGCAACAATAGAACGACATGTCAGAGCTGAGAGAGCGATCGACGAAGAAACTTGCAGAACTCAAAGCGTACCTCGAAAAGAAGGTTGTGGAAGACGAGGAAGAAATCAGAACCATGAGATCCTTCCTCGAAGTAATTGATCTCCTACTCACCGAGCGAAGCTACCGAAGAGTCGAAGTCCCGAAAACACTCGCGGAAACCACAAAGAAACAGGAAACCCCTCCGCAGAGCATCAGAACCATCAGTGGAGTAGTACTAGCAGATATGCACGTTGATGGTCCAAACCTCCGCGTCGTTCCCGGCGAAGGAATGAAATTCGACACCAACACTCCACCCTTCCGGCCCTTCCTCTTGGGAAAAGTGCTTGAACCAATGCAGAAGAAAGACGAAGAAGCAGTCCGGAAAGGTGGATTATCTCCAGACCGAGTTCTATCTTTCGACCTCGACCAACAAGGCAATCAACTGAAACAGTTACACGTCAAGAATTACGGTGATGAGACCCGTCTGAGCGAGATAAAGAACGCGGTCCGCTGGACTTTTAGGAAGATGTACGAGAAAACCGTTGGCACGTAGGGTGCCGCTCGCAACCGAGGCTTTAGTGCCTTACGGCACGGCTTTGAAGATCACTTCTGACAGCGCCCGCGTAGTCGATACCGTACGTTGCTTGAAGATAGTCCCTCAAAGCCATTGCCGATCGAGCCTCTGAGATGAATCCTTCTTTGGGGAATTGAAAAGCCTGCGCTTCGCCACACGATTTGCACTTCGCGATAACACTGTCATAAATGGTTCCGCCTGACTTCCCGAATTCGTGGTCCACCGGCTCCAATTGGCCCCCGCAATGGCACTGGGTCTTCAGAATGGTCGCATAGGTGGCCTGTATCTCCCGGAAATGCCCCTCGGCATCTCGAAGCAATTGCTCCTTCAGCTCTAGATACCTAGAGTCATTCGCAAGCTCAGGCCTCTCAGTTTCGACTCTCCGAAGGCCATATTCTAGCAAGTACGCCATCGGGTTCTCCGATGAAGCCATAACCTACCATCAAGCTGGCCTCTTGAAAGAAGAGAGTGGTACTCGTCTTGAACTATTCAAGTTCTAGAAGACGCGCAAGTCTCTCGAAGAGTTCCCTTTCGCACATACCTTGCAGCACCGAGTTCCTATACGCTAAAGTCCAAGTCTCAATGCTGGCCTCTACAATCCCCAGTTTGGTTCGTGTAGCAGGTAAACCTTAAGAAATCCCGTTCTCCCCTTGCTTTCGAATTCCAATTCAACAAAGGTATGAAAGAATGTCTGCACAAGGAACCCAAAGTGTACCTGTACTTATCCTGAAGGAAGGAACAGGACGATCAACTGGTAAGGAAGCTCAGAGAAATAACATAACTGCCGCGAAAGTTGTGGCAGAAACAGTCCGCTCGACCCTCGGACCCCGAGGAATGGACAAAATGCTCGTCAGCTCCATCGGCGACGTGACAATTACCAACGATGGCGCCACAATTATGAAAGAGCTAGACGTCCAGCATCCGGCCGCGAAGATGCTGGTTGAAGTATCCAAGACCCAGGATAACGAGGTTGGCGACGGAACTACGACTGCCGTCCTCTTATCCGGTGAACTTCTCGATAAGGCCGAGAAGCTCTTGGACAAGGATGTCCATCCGACTGTGATTGTTGACGGTTACAAGAAGGCGGCTGAGAAGGCAATTGAGATCCTTGACAAGCTGTCAATTCCGATCGCTGAGAAAGATGATGTTATTCTGCGACAAGTCGCGACAACATCCATGTACAGCAAGGGCATCGCTGTCGCGAAAGAACACTTCGCAGACATCTCTGTGAAGGCCGTCAAGCAGATTACCGAGAAAGTTGACGGCAAGATCAAAGCCGATATAGACCTGATCAAAATCCTGAAAAAACACGGCAAGAGTCTGGAAGAAACAGAACTCGTCAAAGGCATCGTCATCGACAAAGAACTCGCACATGCACAAATGCCCAAGACGATAACAGGTGCACGAATCGCTCTCCTCAACGCCAAGATCGAAGTAGAAAAGACCGAGTTCGATGCCAAGATCAACATCAACAACCCTGACCAAATGCACCTGTTCATCGAGGAAGAAGAGAAAATGCTGGTGGACATGGTCTCCCAGATCGAAAAGACCGGAGCCAACATCGTCTTCAGTGAGAAGGGCATAGATGACGTTGCACTTCACTATCTAGCCAAGAAAGGAATAGGCGCGGTCAAGAACGTCAGCAGCGGCGACATCGAGAAACTGTCTAAGGCTACAGGCGCAAGAGTCGTTGCTAGTATCAAGGATCTCGCGAAGGACTCGTTGGGAGAAGCGAAGTCGGTAGAGGAGGTCAAGATCGGCGACGACAAGCTCCTGTACGTTCGCGATGCTAAGAACCCGAAGGCGGTCACGATAGTCATACGCGGCGGAACAGAACATGTTGTCGACGAAGCTGACAGGTCGCTGCACGACGCATTGTGCGTTGTGAGAAACGCGTTGGAAGACGGCAAGATAGTTGCTGGCGGCGGCGCGCCTGAGGCGGAACTGGCCAAGAGACTTCGAGAGTACGCTGTAAAAGTGGGAGGGAGAGAACAGTTGGCTATAGAAGCGTTCGCAGAATCTCTTGAAGCCGTACCGACTACGCTGGCAGAGAACGCTGGATTCGACCCCATCGACGTTCTTGTGGAGTTGCGGTCAAAGCACGAACGAGCTGGAAGCCCGTGGTTCGGGATCGACGTATTCTCCGGCGATGTGAAGGACATGCGAAAACTGAACGTTCTCGAACCCTTGAGGGTTAAGCAGCAGGTAATCAAGTCAGCCTCCGAAGCAGCATCGATGATACTGAGAATCGACGATGTTATCGCGTCTAAAGGCGTTGACAAGGGCGCCGGCGGCGGCAAGGACTTTAAGCCACCTGGCGGCGACGAAGACTTCTAGCAGGATACCTGCTTTTTCCACTTAAAATTTCGACTCGAGCAATCCGGAAGAACCACTCATGCGACGCGAGGGTCGGTCGCTAAGACCTCCCATTTTCTAGCATCATCCGCTGTCTGACCCCGATAATAGGCGAGTCCAGCTGATCAAAGCTTGATTCGGGTTTGGATCGGTTTGGGATTATCCGAGTTTCCAGCGTGGATCTTACCCCGATCATAATCTGCTAGTTCAGATCTTGAATCAGGGCTAATAATGGGCGATTTCCGTGACATTTCGATGTATATACCTTCAAACTTGGGAAGGCATCGTTGGAAAAACCTTCTTTCTCAACGTGCTAGGGTGTTCCTGGATCACCGCCTATGGATTAGCGACTATGTCTCGGTGAGTCTTTTTCTGATGTGATGCAGGATATTCGGAGGAGTCCAGACGGAGAACACTCTTACGTATCTAGGTGAAGCTGCGGCTCTGATCGTGCTAGCGTTCCCTTGCTCCCTGTACCCCTTGATGAAGGAATCAACGTATCCCGCGAGCGTCCTATTGAACGAAAGCCAGTAGTGGCCTGAATAGAATAGGAATTCTGCCAAATCCCAGGAATAGTCCCCTCTGTAACGGGCTTGCTCTAGATCGACGAGCGTCACTTCGCCCTTCTTCTCCACCAGAAAGTTCTCCGGCTTCGTATCCCCCAGAGCTGCCTCCAGTCGATGAGCACCGGACATCAGCCTCCCCGCCTCGTATGCAGCTTCCCGCTCTCTCTGCCCAGTTTGTGTGCCTGAGGCCAATCTTGGGAGAAGACTCGACAGTTGGTCGCCGGGAACGAACGAGAAGAGTATCGTTCTGGATTTCTGGTCCGCCCCCAGGATTGTGGGCACGGGTATCCCGCGACGCGAAAGTAGATCATTGAAAGCATATTCAGCCTCCATCCTTCTCTTCCCAGATATCGAGAAGTGAACAGATCCTAGTCCGAAGAGGCTTAGAGTGACCCATTTGAGAGATACCCAGTTCGTATACCGTTTAGCGATGAGCTTCTCGTTGTCCACCTTCACTAGGAAGACGTCGTTGACGAAGCTCCCGATGCGCCGAATCGATACGCGTCCCGTCGGACGGTACCTTCTGACGATCTTCAGGATCACGTCCATTTCTTCAGGCAAGAGAGGTTCTCCGTTAACTGGTTGCTCCGGATCTTGGGACCAGCCTTCCTAAATATCGTCCATCAACCGACAGTCCGAATCGGACAAGATTGTCTATCGACACTGGAAGTTCCCACAACCGACGAAACCTGCTCATCTGCCTCGTTAGTACTTTCACTCTCTTCCTCATTGGCTCATCAACAGTGCTCCTTATCCTAGCGTCGGCAAGTAGAGTCCTGCCCAGGAACACGCAAGTGGGACTTCTCACATTAGCTCTGAGCGCAACTCTGACACTCGTAATCTCTCTAATCGGGATCCCGATAGGGTTCACGTATATGTACTTCTTCGGCGGTGTCGTATCAACCAAGGCGATTAAGCTCTATCTCTTCATCACCAAAGGAACTCACGTAATCGGGTCCAAGAGCTCGGAACTCTCGATGGTTCAAGCCTCCCGAGGTCTGAGACTGAAACTTCGGAGACAGATCATGTACTTTGGGTTCATCCTGGCGGTTGTAGTGCCCTTTGCAACCTACGAAGCCAATCACAAAGACATCCCGTTGATCTCGCCTCTAGCTCGGACAACTGACATTGTGAGCTTGATTACGCAGGATTTTGTGACACTCACAATGACGGCATCGCTAATGCTCCCGCTGGTTGCCCTCGCCCTCCCGTACTTCGGAGGGTTGAGGCTTCGGAGCATCGATGTTGGCCCCTTTCACACAACGGTTCTGTCAATGATAATTGGCGCATCAGGCGGCTTCTCGCTCCTCTACACTGCCCTTACCCGGCCAATCTTCAGCATCCTCGCTTACCTCTTCCTTCTCCTGATTGGCGTATGCTGGTGTTTCGCGATCGGCTGCAACTTAGCAGCTGACCCGGCGGACAGACACATAGCACGTATAGTGCTTGCCCAGAAGGTGAGCTCTAGAGTCGTTTCTTCGAAGATATGGCTGGAAAATCCACCCGGGAAATTCCGAGAAGTCTAGAATTGATCTCGAAATACTATTTTTATACAGTGATAATCGCTTTGACGGATGATTACGTTGGAGAGAGTTCCCACAGGGATCAAGGGCCTCGACGAGCTTCTCGGGGGAGGCTTCCCTGAGGGAAAATGCATTCTAGTAGTCGGGAGCCCGGGTTCCGGAAAGACAACCTTCGCCATCCAGTATCTCTACAGCGGCGCCCTTCAAGGCGAAACAGGACTTTACGTTACCCTCGACGAATACCCTGACACGATCAAACAGAACTTCCAATCCTACAATTGGGATCTAGACAGTGTGGAAAAGAAAGGCAGGCTCCTGTTCTTGGACGCCAGTGGCCTCCGACGGACCAGGATCAAGAACAACGGACCTCACGCGCTATTTTCCTCAGACTCCTCGGAAGGGGCCAGCTTCACCGAAGTCTTGAAAACGCTTACAAAGCTAGTTGAAGGCGAGAATGTCGAACGGATCGCCCTCGACCCTATCACATCAGTTATGCTGAGATATGGGGAAGAATTGAAGAAAAGGAGAGCAACGGTAGAGTTCTTCGATGCACTAGCGGACACGGGTTGCACGTCTCTGGTGACAAGCGAGTTGAAGACATCACTCTTAGACCGAAGATTTCAGCTTGAAGAGTTCCTATCACACGGAGTGGTTGTCCTTCACACCCTCATGTATCAAGGGAACTTTGTCCGAGCAGTACAGGTGGAAAAAATGCGTGGAATCTCCCATGACACGCAGATTCGTCCGTATCAGTTTGGGGCCTCGGGAATAGAGGTCTTCCCTCGCGACAAGGTATTCTAAGTCTTAGGCTTCTTAGAATAGAAGATTATTCCCTTCCCATCTTCTATTGCAAAGACACTCCAACCCTCCTGATGTCTTCTAGCCCTCAGCTTTGTAATCTTCAGACGTCTACGACGAATTCCACGCTCCTCAAACGCTTCCATCTGAACGACGCAGTCGGCCAAATCTTCGAGCTGTCGTTGAACCGCCCCGTCCACGCTAGGCCCCAGTGTGAAAACTGCCTTGCCGCCCATTCCGCGCATCCTAGCCCCGACTGACTGCACGAAAGATATGATACTCTCAGCCTTCGCCTTCGATGCAAGGGGAACCAGAGAATCCAAGTAGAGGCTTGCCCCTTTTGCCTTGTCGAATGGTAGCGACGACGTTATCTTCATCCCGAGCGTAGTCAAGTCTCCCAAGGAAGGGGTGGAGAACTTTTCCCTTGACTCCAGCCCAGCTTCCGACGAGTACGCATCCACAAAGCTCAACAGCCCACCCTGCTCGTAACCCGTGACATCAAGTCCCATGGACTTCATATTTTGCCGGATGTTGGCGGGAAAGTCCCCAGTTGCTACAAAGACGCAAGGTCTTCCTCTCCTAAGGTCTTCGAACATCAGCTGTTCCGACAGCAGGGTTTTACCTGATCCTGTATTACCTTCAACCGTCATCGTCCCGCCGCTAAGCTCTCCACCTGTTAGACTGTTGAAATATTCGAACGGTGCGAGATAGCGCTTCGTCCTTCTTTTGGTTCCATAATACAAAGCCCCACCGGCGAGGGCCGCTCCGCCGATCGCACCATATGGCAGGAAGTTGAACGGTGGAGCCCCACCTTTGAATAGACCGAAAGATGAAGACCCTCCGAACTTAGAGGCTAGATGGCCTTGAGAGTCGATTACATCAATGCTAATCTGATAGACCCCTTCTGTAGCGTTCGAGGGATATGCCCACTGAAAGTTATAACTGAAAGGAGGGAATTGGGTGAGGGGAAACGCCTCGTTTCCACTTCTTGATTGATTGTAGATCGGCAAATGGTTCGGCCCGGGCCCGACTATTGTCAGGTTTATTCTTTGTATGTCTGCTGAACCGAAAGCCGCGACTACCGAAGCTTGAATCAATACTACGTCATTTCCTGTTGACGCGAGAAGATCAAAGTTCGAAGCGGGTCGCAGCAGCTTGTCAAGGATCGCAACATTGTTCACGAAGGAGTATCCTGAGAGGGGAATGAGAACTGACGAGGGTCTGGTTTGCGAACCCCAATGAAGGGTCACGCTGGTGCCCTTTGGTGGATTTGCCCAGACTGAAAATTTGACTTGAGACCCAAAAAGCAAAGTGTTGACAGACGGCGCTAAGGTGATACTGACATTAGCAGGCATCGTCGCGAGTTCCTCTGGAATCTCTCCGGTAGTGACATTGAACCCGCCGGCCAATGTTAGACCTAGAGTTACCCTCGCTGTCTTGTTCGAGGAGAGCCACAGGGAGAAGACGATAGGGCCTGTGACAGTTACCGAATCAAAGAGCTGGTTTTGCATTGTGAAAGTTGAAGAGGAATTGGTGAGGTTCCTTGTTATCGTGTTGTTCCCAGACGGAAACTGGAATGAAAGGCCGGCGTTACTCGTTGAGTTGCTTCCTACGAGATAAGACAGTCGAGGCACGGCCGCGGAGGTTGCGTCCGCTCTCGAATGCGGCATCCAGTAGGTGACCGCAACCAACAAAATAAGGAAAATAAACGTCGCGCTTTTTGCGTTCAATCCCTGGCTAAACAAAGAGCTTGGGGGTTAATAGGTTCTCAGGATTAGCCCGCAAATTGAGCTAACACTAATGGCTATACCGAGAAGACGCGCTCTAACCCTTGCCAATACGGAAGACCGAGGTTCCGCAGTTGGGGCATACGCCCTTGACCGCAGCCTTTCCGTTCTTGAGCGTGACGTTCTGGGGGTCCTTGATCTCGATATTCGCTTTGCATTTGACGCAATATGCTTGTGGCATTTCTATTCAGCTGAGCGCTCACTGGAGCGTGGTAGTATTTGAAACTCACGTAGAACGTTGAGATACCCACGAGGAATGAGAGTGAAAAGAAGGGAGAATACGAGCTCTTTCCTCTAAAAGAGCCTGAAAGAGTGCTTGTTAGGCTGCTCCACACCACTTCTGAGACCAGAGTATCTATTACGGTCCGAAACTTCCTCAATAATTTCTCTCAATACTTGAGTGAAATGTACGATTTGAACGTGCCCTAGTATCTCTTCGTGAGCGTTTCATAGGAGTCTTTCAGAAGTTTCTTTGTTGAATAGTTGAGGAGCTTCTGAGCCCAAGTACGCTCGAGGAGATCTCTCATGCTCAGATTCTTCAATCGGTCGAGGTCAACCTGCTTGCTTGCCTCCATGAGACCGGTCGCCATGGTCGAGAAGGTTTCGAAGCTGGGAGGATTTCCCTCATCGCCACGGGCAAGCGCTTGCTTTCTGAGCTCATTGTAGAACCTGAGCGTGGCTCTCACAGACTTGCCTATGGCCAGGTCGACCTTCTCTTCAAACTGAAAGTGCGTTTTCAGATCCGCCTCGACTGAAGCGTGAAGGTATCACCCTACTCAGGCCATCTTCTAATGACTACACGACCAATCCTCATAGGCCGCACCTATAGGCTCTTCAAAGGTGTGAATAGCAACGCATTTCAAGTCTTCCCGAACTCTCAACGAATTGTTGTCACTATTCGGACACTATCATCGTCTTGACGGCTGTTCTCGAAGTTCGAGCGTGCTCAAGTGCTTTCGGAGCGTCTCGTAAAGCAAATCGGTCAGTGACCATCGACCGAAGGTCAATATCTCCTCTCGTTAGAAAGCCGAGAGCATGTTGAATATCTGATTCTACACAAGAATAGCTTGTCACAATCGAGATCTGCCGGCTGAACAGCGCGCCGACGTCAAGGTCGATCGATGAGCCTTGAGCCGGAGCCCCAAACATGAGGACTTTTCCTCCTTTTCTGACGGAAGCAAGCGCTGGTTGTATGGCCTTCGGGTTTCCGGTGGATACGATCGCCAGATCGACTCCTACACGTGTCAGTTTCGCAACGTGTTCGGGAACGTCCTTTGAGGACGAATCAATTGCCTCGCTGGCGCCTAACATATGTGCCATCTCAAGCCTATGAGGAAGAAGGTCTGCGCCAATGATAGTTGAGGCGCCCATTTTCCTCAGCAATTGTACCTGTGTCAAGCCGGTCGGGCCTAGGCCAACGACAAGAACGCTGTCTCCTTGCTTCACCTCTGCCTTTTTCAGGGCCCTCACGCAACATGCTGTTGGTTCTATCATTGATCCCTCTTCGAAGCTTGCTTCCGGGGGCAAGCGTACCACAGCGCCGCGAGTGACGTTGGTCTCGGGAACTCTGAAGTATTCCGCGAAGCCGCAGGGATCGAGGTTCGTTTTCCGGAAAAGGTCGCACATGGTGTGATCCCCTCGTTGGCAGTAGTGGCAGTTGTAGCAGGGGACGTGGTGGTGTGCGATGACTCGGTCCGATTTTCTCAGGTCGGTCACTTCGTCGCCTACGCTCGCGATTGTTCCGCTGACTTCGTGTCCTAGGATTCCTCCTAGTCCGTAGGCGCCGTGGACCTTTTCGATGTCGGTTCCGCATATTCCTGCTGCCGCCAGTTTGATCAAGATTTCACCAGGGTGGAGTCTCGGGACGGGAACGTTTGTGATCTCTGCTTGTCTTTGTCCGTTGATTAGACATGCGAGCATAAGCTCTTCTTATCTGGCTGCGCGATTTAACAAATTTCCAATCTAGAAAGGCGGGTTGGTGGTTTCTGGATTAGAGTTTATTCTATAAGAAGAGTAGATGAGCCATGAATAGTAGTCGCTTACCGTTGTTCGTATGCCAGTATCGAGAACTCGGGGAACAAAGGACTCGGTCAAGTTCATGCAGGTCCTCGACCGCACCGTCTACCTTAGGCTCAAACAGCTCGCGCTTCAGAGAGGAGTCACGGTTCAAGAGCTAATCCGAGTCCTCCTTATCCCAGACTGGCTGCACAGCGCAGAAGAAAGACGCTTGAAGGCGGAGTTGGAAAGACATCACCGTAGGTCCACTCAGAAGCGGTTTGTTCGAATTCCGCTGCAGAAGCCTCTTGCATCGATGAGAAGAAACTGATTTCTTACACTAAAAGACTTGAACCAACTAGGGTAACGCATAACCGTTCCCAATCATAATATACCATTCTTGCCCGGTATTACCCAGGCTTCTTCTTGATCAAAGATCTCGACGTGGAGATGGAAAAAGGAAATGTCGATTCGATCATAGTCTTCGGAGATTCAACTGTTGGAAACCCCGACCTTCGATACGTTGCTGGAACGTCTCTTCCGAGAGGCGGTATATTCCTGAAGCGAAGGTCACATGACCCGACGCTTATTGTCAGCAATATTGACGTGGGCAGTGCTCGCCAGGGTAAGATCCGAAATATCAGGACGTACTCGGACTATGGATACGAACGCATAGCAAGCAAGTACGATCGTGATGAGGCTAGGATCCGGTTCTACCAAAAGATCATCAGGGAGGAAGGACTTCGCGGCCCCACGATTCTGGCGGGAAGAAATGATGTGTCAAATACATTGCATCTGATTGACGCTCTCCGTAGAAAGAGCGTAAGGATCAATGGGGAGAGGTCGCCTACGATCATCGAAGTTGCGCGCGAAACGAAGGATCGGTGGGAGATCGAACGATTGAAAGTTCTCGGAAAGAAGACCATAAGAGTCGTGGAAGAGACCGTCCGGTTTCTTAGAGGAGCGAGAGTCAATGGAAAGAGGGTATCATACAAGTCAAAGCCGTTGCGCGTCGGAGTGGTCAAGAGGGTCATAGGTAGGTCGCTTTCCGAGCAGAACCTCGTCGCGCCGGAGGATACGATATTTGCGCCGGGGAGAAGGTCGAGTGATCCTCACTATAGGGGTGAGGACGAGGATGTTGTCAGGGCCGGGGAACCTATCGTCTTTGACATATTTCCCTCCGAGCCAGACGGGTACTGGCACGATTGCACTAGGACCTACTTGTTCGGTTCCGCCCCGAAGAAGGTAAAGGAGATGTATGATGCTGTTCTCGAAGTCCAAACTTCAGCGCTAGACATGGTGAAGGAGCAGGTTCCCTGCAGAGAGATGATGGCGAACGCTTGCAAGATCTTTGAAAGGAAAGGGTACCCGACTGCCCGACAGCTGGTCAATGGGAACAGGGAGGCACGGACTCGTGGGTTTATGCACGGGCTCGGTCACGGCGTTGGGTTGACTATTGGAGAGAGACCCTATCTCTCGCTCTACGGCAAGGATCATTTGAGAAAAGGGTCCGTGGTGACGATTGAGCCAGGGCTCTACGAGCCCAGATGGGGGGGCGTCAGGATAGAAGACATTGTTGTGGTCGGTTCTCCTTCGGAAAATATCACGCCTTTGTCGAAAGATATCGAATTATAGTCGCAGAGCGTAGGTTGTACTCATGTACGGGGGCGGGATGCAGCCCAGACAGAGGATCCGGGTCACATCGGCTGGCGGAGTCGTCTATCGCTGGGACAAGAATAACCCGCTCTTCCTGCTGCTCGCCAGCAACAAGAGAGGAGTTTGGTGCTTGCCGAAGGGGTTAATCGAGGAGGGGGAGGACGAGGTTACAACCGCCATGCGGGAGGTACGTGAGGAGACGGGTGTCAGCAGGGTGAAGCTGCATGGCAAGCTTGGCGCGATCAAATACCAGTTCGGCTTCCGTGCGAAAACCTACGATAAGACTGTTCACTTCTTCCTGTTCGAGACCGATCAGGCGGATGCGAAAGTGGGAACTGAGCACGATGCGATGGAGTGGATGCCTTACGAGAAGGCCCTCCATACTCTATCGTATCCGAACGAGAAGGAGATGCTTTCGAAGGCTTGGAACACGATACAGTCCGAGAAGGGCCGTTTCTCGGAAACCAAGCCGGACCAGAGTAAGCTTCCGAGCGAGTAGTATCTGTTAAGGAGGACTGCTTCATGAGGACTGAGATGAGGGGGAGGCGTCTGCATTGATAGATCCAACTTCCTCAGAACTCAGAGTCTACAACACTCTGACGCGGAGGCAGGACAAGTTTGCGCCCATTCGACCTAGCCGGGTGAACATGTTTGTATGTGGTCCTACGGTTTGGGATCTCTCCCACATTGGTCATGGAAAGACCTACGTCGCCTATGACATCATTGCACGGTATCTACGGAGGAAGGGTTTCAGTGTCTTCTTCCTTCTCAATATCACTGATGTTGATGACAGGATCATCAACAAGGCTCGGGATCTTGGAGAGCAACCGTTAGCACTAGCAAAACGTTTGGCGAAATTCTTCTTCAAAGACATGAAGGATCTGCACGTGGACAGCGTAAACCTGTACGCGAATGCTTCGGATCATATTCCTGAGATCATCGACCAGGTCAGAGGCCTTCTCAAGAAGGGATTGGCGTACAGGGTTGACGGTGATGTCTACTTTGATATCTCCAAGTTTCCCGGTTACGGGAAACTTTCTCATCAGAAGCTAGAGGACTTGACGGTTCACAGGGTCGACCCTGATCCGCGCAAGAAGCATCCAGGGGACTTTGCGTTGTGGAAGAGCCAGAAGCCTGGCGAGATATTCTGGGATAGTCCTTGGGGAAAGGGACGGCCTGGATGGCATATCGAGGACACTGCGATTACGCTGACGTATTTTGGGCCAACGTACGATGTGCATGGTGGTGGTTCGGATCTCATCTTTCCGCATCATGAGGCCGAGATCGCGCAAGCGGAGGGGTTGACTGGGAAGGAGCCGTTGGCGCGTTATTGGCTTCACACGGGCTTGTTGAGTATCAAGGGGGAGGAGATGCACAAGTCGCTCGGGAATTTCATCACGATTCAGGATGTGATCCGGAAGGTTGGCACTCCAGGCTTGCGAGTGTTCTATGCAGGGACGCATTACAGAAGTCCGTTAGAGTTTACTGAGGAGGCGTTGCAGCAGGCGGTCAGCCTCGCGAGAAGGTTCAGACGGGCGCATGACCAACTTGTGCTCGCTCGTACCAAGAGAGGTAGTGGGAAGGCGGAGACGACCGAGGTTCTGAAACGGCTGGGTGAGGCACGGGACGAGTTCTTCAAGGCGATGGACGACGATTTCAACACCCCAGGAGCGCTCGCTGCCTACATCCGAATAGTCGGGTTGGCGGAGGAAGAGGCGAAGA
>WNGK01003921.1_pt2 | contig 19363 bp, 17 predicted proteins | sample 5400601 | NCBI WGS metagenome assembly WNGK01 (sample SAMN13153376, study PRJNA577476) | soil metagenome | isolation source: 60 cm soil or saprolite under Garry oak tree replicate 1 | place: USA:California | collected 2016-06-15
ATGCGCGGCGGCCGGAGCGACCACCCAGCACAACAGCACAGCCGCACCGGCCACGGAAAAAGCCGCGCTCAAGATGCGGGGATGGGCGGCGTGGATTTGCCTTTGGAAGCGAAGCAGCGTCCCGGCCAACGAAAAAAGTCGGACGCGCGCAGATTGAGTGGGCATGTCTTCCCCGTTTTATTAGTTGTCCGGACACCTGCGGCTGCAGGAGAACGGCCGACCATGCTAATGGCATGTAGGCTATCTGCCAAGAGCATATCGGACCTTCCGCGACAATTAAAGCGACGGGAGCGATCTAACGACGAAAGGCAGCCTTCTGCAGCCTTAGCGGGAGGGACATATTGTCGGCGACAACACAGACTGCCGGGCGGCGATTCATGAGGATCTTTTGGGGCGCGCAAATATGCATCACCAATTACAATGGATTTCAGACTCTTTATATGACAAAGAGCTTCTGCGCCTCTCAGCCGGCGGACGCGATCGAAGCGCCCCGGGGCTTTTACTTGGTAGCCCTGAAGCGCACGCGCATGACCTTCTTGTCGTATTCGGCCTCGACGGCTTCGGTGATCTCGATGCCGTCCGCCGCGAAAACCCGGCCACCACCGTTCCGGCAGAGCTCCCGCTCGTATTGACAGGGGCCCATCTCGGGATGCTTGCGGCACAGATCGAGGACCTTCTTGGAGGAGAATTCAATCACGGTCTGCTGCCGCTTGCCTGCAGATTCGGTGACGCAGACGTAAACCGCGCCCGGTGGAAGGACGACCGCAGGCGCTGGCACGATGACCTCCGGCGGGCTTGGCGGCGTCACGATGGCAGGCTCCGGAAGCGGGGTGCGGGTGACCGCTGCCGGTGCCTGCTCCTCGGCGGGCGGGCTTACGGGAACGGGTGCCTTGGCAATCTCGGGCTGGCCGCACGAAACGAGCGATAGCAGCAGCGATGCGAGTATCCATGCCGACGTGCGGGTGAGGCAGGGTTGGGTGGCGCAAGGGCTTATCATGCGGTCCTCCTTCGGCGGCTTTGTAGCTTGGTCCAGCCGCGTTGATGCGGGTTCCTGCGTTCGACGCCGAAAAGCGTATCACGGGCGCCATACGCGCTGGGGTCATCGCGTGTCCGCGACCCGCCCGGCGATGAACAATTTAGAGGCTCCTTGCGGGCGACCCCTTCAAGCGGCCGCGTTTTCTTGGTACAATATGTTCAGTTGTAAAGATAAGAAATGGGCTCGACAGCCCATTTTTTTTTGGCTTTTTCGATCTTTGGGCGCCTGTGAAACTGGGAGAGATTCTAGAGCGAACGCTGCCCCCGCTGGGCTACGAGCTCGTCGACTGGGACATGTCGGCGCGAAGCGGGTTGTTGCGTGTATTCATCGACAAGCCCGCCGGCGTCGACGTCGAGGACTGCGCGCGCGTGTCGAATCATCTCACGCACCTGTTTGCCGTCGAGGGCGTCGACTTCGATCGGCTCGAAGTTTCCTCTCCCGGTCTCGACCGATCGTTGAAGAAAGCCTCCGACTTCGCACGCTACACCGGCGAGGAAGTGAAGTTGACCTTGCGCGAGAGCATCGGCAACGCAAGACGGATGAAGGGCGTGCTGAGAGGTGTCGAAGACGGCTCGGTGGTCGTGGATACCGACGCGGGGTCGCTGGCGATCCCGCTAGCCAACATCGACAAGGCGCGGCTGGTGCCGAAGATTGAGTGGAGAAACAAGAGATGAACCGCGAATTGCTGTTGCTCGTCGACGCGCTGGCGCGCGAAAAGAACGTGCCGAAGGAAATCGTCTTCTCGGCGCTCGAGTCCGCGCTCGCGTCAGCGACCAAGAAGAGATTCTCGCAGGACATCGACGCACGCGTGTCGATCGACCGCGAAACAGGCGACTACGAATCGTTCCGCCGCTGGACCATCGTGCCCGACGAGGAGCACGAGGAGCCCGCGCATCAGATCGCGATTACCGATGCCGCCGAGCGCGATCCGGAGCTCGAGATCGGCGATGTCGTCGAGGAGCCGCTCGAGCCGGTGGAGTTCGGACGGATCGGCGCGCAGGCGGCGAAGCAGGTGATCCTGCAGAAGATCCGGGATGCAGAGCGCGAGCAGATACTCAACGATTTTCTCGAGCGCAAGGACAACCTGCTCACGGGCACCGTCAAGCGCATCGAGCGCGGCAATGCGATCGTCGAATCGGGCCGGATCGAAGGCATGATTCCGCGCGACCAGCTGATCCCGAAGGAGAACCTTCGCGTAGGCGATCGCGTGCGCGCATACGTCGTCAAGATCGAGGCGCAGGCGCGAGGTCCTCAGCTCATGCTCTCGCGCATCACGCCCGAGCTGCTGGTGCGTTTGTTCGAGCTCGAAGTGCCCGAGATCGAGGAGGGGCTGATCGAGATCAAGGCCGCCGCGCGCGATCCCGGCGTACGCGCCAAGATCGCGGTCAAGTCGAACGATCCGCGGCTCGATCCGCAAGGGACTTGCATCGGCATGCGCGGCTCGCGGGTCACCGCGGTGACCAACGAGCTTGCCGGCGAGCGCGTCGACATCGTTCTCTTCTCGGAAGATCCGGCGAAGTTTGTGATCAATGCGCTCTCGCCGGCAGAGATCTCGAGCATCGTCGTCGACGAAGAGCGACACAGCATGGATGTCGTGGTGGATGAGGAGAACCTCGCCATGGCGATCGGCCGCAGCGGGCAGAACGTGCGCCTGGCCTCCGAGCTTACCGGCTGGGAAATCAACCTGATGGGCGTCGAGGAGTCGCAACAGAAGCAGCAACACGAAAGCGAAACGATCCGCGCGCTCTTCATCGACAAGCTCGACGTCGACCAGGAAGTCGCGGACATCCTGATCCAGGAGGGGTTCTCGACGCTGGAGGAAATCGCCTACGTGCCGCTCAACGAAATGCTCGAGATCGACGCGTTCGACGAGGAAACCGTCAACGAGCTCAGGAGCCGCGCGCGCAACACGCTGCTGACCGAGGCGATCGTGCGCGAGGAGTCCGTCGAGAACGTCTCCGAGGACCTTCTCAACCTCGAAGGCATGGATACCGAAACAGCGGGCCTGCTTGCGGAAAAAGGCGTGACGAACCGGGATGCGCTGGCGGACCTGGCAGTCGACGAGCTCGTGGAGCTCACCGGGTTGGCCGCTGAACGGGCGCAGGACCTGATCATGAAGGCGCGCGCACATTGGTTCGAAGAAGCAGAGCACGCGGAAGTGAAGCCGGGCTGACACGCGCGGCGGGAGAGACACCATGGCCCAAACAACCATCGAGCAATTTGCGACCGAGATGAGAATGCCACCGGGCGTGCTGCTGGAGCAGCTCGCCGCGGCCGGGGTTGGCAGCAAGAAGCAGGGAGACAAGCTCTCCGAGCAGGACAAGACGCGTTTGCTCGATTACCTGCGCAAGCAGCACGGCGGTCAGGATCAGAAAAAGAAGATAACGCTGACGCGTAAGCAGACCACCGAGATCAAGGCGGCCCGCGCCTGCGCAGCCCGTGATCACGGCAGCCGAGGTCGCCGCTCGCGAAGAGGAAGCGCGCAAGGCCGCGGCGCTGATCGCCAAGCAACAGGAAGAAGTACAGCAAAAGCAGGAGCAGGCGAAAAAGCGCAAGACCAAGAAAGAAAAGGAAGCCGAGGATGCCGCGGCGAAGGCCGCCGAGGCGGTTGCCGTTGCTGCCAAGGCAGTCGAGGCTGCGGCGCAACCGGCCGCCGAAGCGAAGCCGTCGGTGAAGGCCAAGACTGAAGGCACGCTGCACAAGCCGGCGGGAAAACCCGGAAGCAAGAAAGAAAAGTCCTCGCGCAAACCGTCGGCGACGGCATTCCAGGAAGAGGCGGCGCGACGCCGCGCGCTCAAGCTTCGCGGGGATGTCACCGGTGGCGCGGGCGGGGCCGGCTGGAAGCAGCCGAAGACCGGCAAGCACCGTCACGAAGAGGGCGAAGAGCTGGACGAAACCGCGGCGGCGCAGGCGCCGGAACCCGTCGTGCGCGAAATCGCCGTGCCGGAAACCATTACGGTAGCCGACCTCGCGCGAAAGATGTCGGTCAAGGCCGCGGAAATCATCAAGACCATGATGAAGCTCGGCACCATGGTCACCATCAATCAGGTGCTCGACCAGGAAACCGCGATGATCACGGTCGAGGAGATGGGCCACAAGGCGATCGCCGCCAAGCTCGACGACCCCGACGCGTTGCTTGCCGAAAGCGCGCAGGCGAGCTCGGCGGAATCGCTGCCGCGCCCACCGGTGGTGACCGTCATGGGACACGTCGACCACGGCAAGACCTCGCTGCTGGACTTCATCCGCCGCACCCGCGTGGCGAGCGGGGAAGCGGGCGGCATCACCCAGCACATCGGCGCATATCACGTCGAAACGCCCAAGGGCGTCATCACCTTTCTCGACACGCCTGGCCACGAAGCGTTCACGGCGATGCGCGCGCGCGGCGCGAAGGTGACCGACATCGTCGTGCTCGTCGTCGCTGCCGACGACGGCGTCATGCCGCAGACCAAGGAAGCGATCGCGCATGCCAAGGCGGGCAATGTGCCCATCGTGGTGGCGATCAACAAGATCGACAAGCCGGAAGCGAACTCGGAGCGCGTCAAGCAGGAGCTCGTCGCCGAGAGCGTGCTGCCCGAGGAATACGGTGGTGAGTCGCAGTTCGTCGAGGTCTCGGCCAAGACGGGCAAGGGGATCGACAAGCTGCTTGACGCAATTCTGTTGCAGGCGGAGGTGCTCGAGCTCAAGGCGCCGAAGGATGCGCCGGCCAAAGGTATCGTCATCGAATCGCGGCTCGACAAGGGCAAGGGTCCGGTCGCAACGGTGCTCGTACATTCCGGGACGCTCAAGCGCGGTGATGTCGTGCTGGCTGGCGCGGTGTTCGGGCGCGTGCGCGCGATGACCGACGAGACCGGTAAGACAGTTACCGCGGCAGGGCCGGCCATTCCCGTCGAGATCCAGGGCTTGTCCGACGTGCCGCTTGCAGGCGAAGACGTCATGGCGCTGGGCGACGAGCGCAAAGCACGCGAAATCGCGCTGTTCCGTCAAGGGAAGTTCCGCGACGTCAAGCTTGCCAAGCAGCAGGCGGCGAAGCTCGAGAACATGTTCGAGCAGCTCGCCGAAAGCGAAATCAAGTCGCTTGCGCTCATCGTCAAGGCCGACGTCCAGGGCAGCTACGAAGCGCTGGCCAACGCGCTCTCCAAGTTGTCGACCGGCGAGGTCAAGGTGAACATCGTGCACGCGGCCGTGGGCGGGATCACCGAATCGGACGTCAATCTGGCGCTCGCGTCGAAGGCGGTGATCATCGGCTTCAACACGCGCGCCGATGTCGCCGCGCGCAAGCTCGCCGAGCACTCCGGCGTGGACATCCGCTACTACAACATCATCTATGAAGCGGTCGACGAGGTGAAGGCGGCGCTGTCCGGAATGCTGACGCCTGAAAGGAAGGAGAGCCAGCTCGGCCTGGTCGAGGTGCGCGAGGTGTACAAGATCTCCAAGGTCGGCACGGTCGCGGGATGTTATGTGCTCGAAGGCGTCGTACGGCGCGGCTCGAAAGTCAGGCTGCTGCGCGACAGCGTGGTGATTTTCGACGGTGAGCTCGATTCGCTCAAGCGCTTCAAGGACGATGTACGCGAGGTCAAGGCCGGCTTCGAGTGCGGCTTGTCGCTGAAGAACTACAACGACATCGAGAAAGGCGACCAGCTCGAGGTCTACGAAATCGTCGAGGTCACGCGTACGCTGTAGGCTCCTCCCCCTTCAAGAGCCTGTCCTGAGCTTGGCGAAGGAGGGAGGTTGGGAGGGCGATGGGTGGACGAGGGTCCATCTTAAGGACCATCCCCACCCGGGTCCTCCCCTTGAAGGGGAGGGGACTCTGCAGCACGTTGACTCTGACGCGCGTTGTTGCCATCGGTAGGACGGACGGTTTGCGGCAGAGTTGATTCGGCAGCGACGACAGACATGAAAAAAATCTCCCAGCGCGCCCAGCGCGTCGGCGATCAGATCCAGCGGGAGCTCGCCGATCTGTTGCGCGTGCACGTCAAGGATCCGCGGATCGGAATGGTCACGGTGACGGCGGTCGAAGTCTCTCCCGACCTGTCGCATGCCAAGGTGTTTTTTACGCACCTCGCGGGCAAGGAGCATGCGCCGTCTGCTGTCGAGGCTCTGCAGCACACCGCGGGCTATTTGCGCACCGAGCTCTCGCACCGGCTCAAGCTGTATTCGGTGCCGCAGCTTCATTTCGTGTACGACGACTCGATCGAATCGGGCTTGCGGCTGTCGAACCTGATCGACGCGGCCATCGAAGAAGACCGTAAGCATTCGTCGTGACCCGCGAACAAGCCGTGCACAACGAACGCGAGTCGCAAAACGCCGCGAGCAGGCCCCGCAGCGAGGCGCGAGACAGTACAGAGAAAGTAGGACGAACGCCCAGCGCTCACTTGCCAATGGACACAACAAAGCAGCCGGGACGCGCAGTAGTTTTGCGCCGCGTCGACGGCGTGCTGCTGCTCGACAAGCCCGTAGGCCTGTCGTCTAACGCCGCGCTGCAACTGGCCAAACGGATGTATCGAGCGGAAAAGGCGGGACACACGGGAACGCTCGATCCGCTCGCCGGCGGGCTGCTTCCGCTGTGCTTTGGCGAAGCCACCAAATTCGCGCACATGCTGCTCGATGCCGATAAGACGTATGTCGCGACGTTTCGCCTGGGCTCGACCACGTCGACGGGCGACGCCGAGGGCGAAGTCATCGAGCAGTCTCGCGTCGACATTTCCGAGCGCGGGCTTCATGGCGCGCTGCAGCGCTTCGTCGGTTGCATCGATCAGCAGCCGCCTCGCCACGCCGCTCTCAAGTACCGCGGCCGCAATTACTACGAATACGCAAGGGAAGGCGTCGAAATTCCGCGCGCGGCGCGCGCGATCGTCATCCACGCGCTGACGCTCGAGGCCTGGAATCCGCCCGACGCCGTGGTCAGCGTCCGATGCGGTAAGGGAACGTACGTGCGCGTGCTGGCCGAGGATCTCGGCCGCGCGCTGGGTTGCGGTGCGCATCTGGCCGCGCTGCGCCGGCTGGCCAGCGGCGGGTTCGACGTCGGGGCGGCGATCGGCTTGGACGCGCTCGCCGCGCTGACCGATGCGGAGCGCGATGCGAGATTGCTCCCGGTCGATGCGCTGCTCGTCGCGCTGCCGCGACTCGATCTCGACGACTCAGAAGCCGCGCGCTTTTTCCAGGGTCAGATCGTCGATCGCCGCGGACTTGCCGATGGAACGTATCGTGTCTATGCGGATGGACGCTTTGCCGGCGTCGCGCGGGTCAACGCCTGCATCGCGCGGCCGCAGCGGCTCGTCGCCCACCGCACGACGACTGAATCGCTTGAATCCTAAGTACTTTTAAAGGTAAAATCGCGCTCTTTCGCTTTGGGGTGGAGTGAGGCAATGGCAGTTACCGTTCAGGAAAAGGCGAAGGTGATCGCCGAGCATCAGCGAGGCACGGGCGACACCGGCTCGCCGGAGGTCCAGATCGCCCTGCTGACGGCGCGGATCAACGGGCTCAACGATCACTTCAAGACCAACGTGAAAGACCATCATTCGCGACGCGGTCTGTTGCGCATGGTGTCGCGCCGGCGCAAGCTGCTCGATTATCTCAAGACGCTCAATACCGACAGCTATCGCGTTTTGATCGAAAAGCTCGGTTTGCGCAAGTAAAGGGCGTTCGGCCGTTGCGCTCAAGGCAGATCCGTCGGGCATCCACGACCCACCGTATGGTGCGCTACACTGCATTTGAATAACCCGCCAATGGCCGCGCAGGAAGCGGCCATTGTTGCTTTCGGACTTCGAGGAAAAACGTGCTCAAGCCAATCAAGAAATCGATACCCTACGGGCGTCATACGCTGACGCTCGAAACCGGCGAGATCGCTCGCCAATCGGACGCCGCCGTGCTGGCGAGCCTCGGCGACAGCGTCGTCCTGGTGGCAGTGGTCGCAGCCAAGAAAGCGAAGTCGGGCCAGGACTTCTTTCCGCTGACGGTCGACTATCAGGAAAAGACGTACGCCGCGGGCCGCATCCCCGGCGGATTCTTCAAGCGGGAAGGGCGACCCTCGGAAAAGGAAACGCTGACGTCGCGCCTGATCGATCGCCCGATTCGTCCGCTGTTCCCGGACGGCTTCTACAACGAGGTGCAGATCGTCGCGACGGTCATGTCGGTCGACCCCGAAATCGATCCGGATATTCCGGCATTGGTCGGCGCGTCGGCGGCACTGGCGCTGTCGGGGATCCCCTTCGACGGACCGATCGGCGCCGCTCGCGTGGGGTACGTCGATGGGCAATACGTGCTCAATCCCAGCAAGACTGAATTGAGCACGACGTCCAAGCTCGATCTCGTCGTCGCCGGCACTGAAGCAGCGGTGCTGATGGTCGAATCGGAGGCCAAGGAGCTTGCCGAGGAAGTCATGCTCGGCGCGGTCGTGTTCGGCCACCAGCAGCTGCAGCAGGTGATCAATGCGATCCACGAGCTGGTCGAGGAAGCCGGCAAGCCGCTATGGGACTGGAAGCCAGAGCCGAAGGATCAGGCGCTCATCGACAAGGTCGCGCAGGTTGCTGAAGCCGAGCTTCGCGCCGCGTACGCGCTGAAGCAAAAGCAGGCCCGGCAGCAGCGGCTCAAGGAGATAGCGGCGAAGGTCGAAGCCGAGTGCATCCCTGCCGACGCCGACCCCGGCTACGCGAACCATGTCCGCAATTTCCTGTTCGATCTCGAGGCCAAGCACGTCCGCAGCGAGATTCTTTCTGGCGAGCCGCGCATCGACGGACGCGACACGCGCACCGTGCGTCCGATCAACATTCGCACCGGCGTGCTTCCCCGCACACACGGCTCGGCGCTTTTCACGCGCGGCGAAACGCAGGCTTTGGTCGTCTCGACGCTCGGCACCGCGCGCGACGAGCAGATCATCGACGCGCTGATGGGCGAGTACCGGGAGCGCTTCATGTTCCACTACAACATGCCGCCGTACGCCACCGGCGAGACCGGTCGCGTCGGCAGCCCGAAGCGGCGCGAGATCGGTCACGGCCGCCTCGCCAAGCGCGCGCTGGTCGCGGTGCTGCCGCCGAGCGAGGAATTCGCGTATTCGATCCGCGTCGTGTCCGAAATAACCGAGTCCAATGGCAGCTCGTCGATGGCCTCCGTCTGCGGCGCGAGCCTCGCGCTGATGGACGCGGGCGTGCCCATGAAGGCGCACGTCGCGGGCATCGCCATGGGACTGATCAAGGACGGCAACCGCTTTGCGGTGCTGTCCGACATTCTCGGCGACGAGGATCACCTCGGCGACATGGACTTCAAGGTTGCAGGGACTGACCGCGGCGTCACCGCGCTGCAGATGGACATCAAGATCCAGGGCATCACCAAGGAGATCATGGCGGTCGCGCTGTCGCAGGCGCGCGAGGGCCGCCTTCACATCCTGCAGCTGATGCAGCAGGCAATGCCGCACGCGCGCACCGAGATTTCGCAGCACGCGCCACGGATGATGACCTTCAAGATCAATCCGGAAAAGATCCGCGACGTGATCGGCAAGGGCGGTGCGGTGATCCGCGCGCTGACCGAGGAGACCGGAACGACCATCGACATCCAGGACGACGGGATGATCACCATCGCATCGGTCAACGCCGATGCGTGCAACGCGGCGCGCAAGCGCATCGAGGACATCACTGCCGAAGTGCAAGTCGGCAAGATCTACGAGGGCACCGTGCTGCGCCTGCTCGACTTCGGCGCGATCGTCCAGGTGCTGCCCGGCAAGGACGGCCTGCTGCACATCTCGCAGATCGCCAAGGAGCGCGTCAACAATGTGTCCGACTACGTCAAGGAGGGCCAGGTCGTGCGCGTCAAGGTGCTCGAAGCCGACGACAAAGGACGCCTGCGCTTGTCGATGAAGGCGGCGGCCGAAGATGCGGCTTCACCCCCTGCCGCACCCGCGCCGCCGGCAGCGCCCGCCGAAGCGCCGGCGACTCCTGCCGCCTGACGTCATCGCAATGGTGTAAATCGAAAAGGGCGCCCACCGGCGCCCTTTCAACATCTGCCGGTTGGACAGCGTTAGGCCCTCTCGTTGGGCGTACCATTTGCCGGCGTGACATGAGGAGAGGGACCGGCGCCTATGAGCGAGAGTGGTCTTCGGCAGCGACTTGCGGCGATATTGGCCGCCGACGCCGTCGGCTACTCGCGTCTCATGGAATCGGATGAGCGCGCGACTATGGCTGCGCTGGATGCCGCGCGTGACGTCTTCAAGGCGGAGATCGAGTCCAACCACGGTCGCGTCATCAACATGGCCGGTGACTCGGTCCTCGCCGTGTTCGAGACCGCGGCGGGTGCGGTCACCGCCGCGCTGGCCGTGCAACGCAGGCTTGATGCATCATCGCGCGACGTTCCGGACGGTCGCCAGATGCGCTTCCGGATCGGTGTGCATCTCGGCGACGTCATCGAAAAAGCGGACGGCGACGTCTACGGCGACGGCGTCAACATCGCCGCACGACTGCAGGCGTTGGCCGAGCCGGGCGGAATCGTCGTTTCGGAAGCAGTGCGCGGAGCGGTCAAGAGCCGTGTCGCGGCAACGTTCGACGATCGCGGAATGCAAGCTGTCAAGAATATTGCCGACCCTGTCCGGGCTTTCTCGGTGCGGCTCGAGGGATCGCAACAATCGCCGGCGCTGGCTGCGTCGACGTCCACACGCCGCCTGCCTCGCCGCGTTGCCTGGCTCGCGGCAGCCGCTGCGCTGCTGTTGATCGCCGTCGGCGTCATTGTGTGGCTGCAGCCAAAGAGCGCGCCGGTCACGATCACGAGCCCGGCGCCGGCCGTACCGTCGCCTCCCGGCAAGCCCTCGATCGCCGTCCTGCCCTTCGACAACATGAGCGCTGATGCGGACAAGGCGTATTTTGCAGACGGGATTACCGAGGACCTGATCACCGATCTTTCGAAAGTCGCGGGGCTCTTAGTCATCGCACGCAACTCGACGTTCCAATACAAGGGCAAAGCGCGCGACGTGCGCGAGATCGGCAAGGCGCTGGGTGCCCGGTATGTCCTGGAAGGCAGCGTGCGCCGGAGCGGCGACAGCGTGCGCGTCAATGCGCAGTTGATCGATGCCGCATCCGGCGGCCATGTATGGGCCGACCGCTACGACGGCGAGCTGAAGAACATCTTCGCCGTGCAAGACACGATCACGCGCAACGTCGTGAAGGCGCTGGCCGTCGAATTGACGAAGGACGACAGCGCGCGCGTCGCGAAACGCGGCACCGGCAATGTCCAGGCATACGACGTGCTACTCAAGGGCTGGGAGCACTACTTGCGACAGACGCCCGACGAATTTCGTCTGGCGATCGCCGATTTCAAAAAAGCGGCGGAAATCGATCCGACCTACTCCCGCGCCTGGGCCGCACTCGCGGCCATCCACTGGGAAATCTACACACGTTATTGGGGACCGGCGCTCGGCCTCTCGCGCGACACGAATTACGAGGCGGAGCAATACCTCACGAAAGCCATGCGCGATCCGACGCCGCTCGCGCATCAGGTCGCGAGCGCAATGCTGGCGCATTCGCAGCAGCATGCGGAAGCTATCGCCGAAGCCCAGCGCGCGATTGCGAGCGATCCCAACGACGCCGACGGGTACGTCGCCCTCGCGGGCGCGCTAAGCTTCGCCGGCCGGCCCTCGGAAGCCCTCGACGCCGTCGAGCGAGCGATGCGGCTCAATCCCCACTATCCGTCGAGCTACGCGTACCAGCGCGGCCTCGCGCTATTCGGACTCAACCGGCTCGACGAGGCAACCGCGTCGCTCGAGCGGGCGGTCGAGCTCAACCGTGACGACTACTGGTCGCAGCGGCTGCTGCTCGCGATCTATGGGCTGCAGGGCCGCCGCGCCGATGCGGAACGGCTCGTCGAAGCCATGAAAGGCAAGGACCGTCGCGGCCGGTTCGCGAGCTACGACCCGCTGTCGATCCGCGCCATTACCTTTTGGTACCCATTCGCCAAGCCGAACGACGGCAAGCGCTTCGCCTCCGGCCTCGCGAAGGCTGGCGTGCCGGATTAGCCCTAGAACCGCATCGGCTCGCCCGGCTTCATCTCGATCATCCTGATCTTCGAATCGCCGAGTGCCGCCTTGAGCTCGGCGGGCGTGTGATTGATGACGGGATACGTCCCATAGTGCTGCGGGATCACGATCTTCGGGCGGATGTACTCGCGCAACGCGAACGCGGCCCGCTCCGGACCCATGGTGAAGTGCCCGCCGATACAGACGAGCGCGAGGTCGGGCTTGAAGAAACGGCCGATGAGCGCCATGTCGCTGAATACATCGGTGTCCCCCGTGTCGTAGATCTTGAATCCGTTTTCGAACTCAATGACGTAGCCAACGGCGACGCCGGCGTCGATGTAGCGCGGGCCCGCCAAATCCGGCTTGACGATCCTGGTGTCCAACGACGAGCTGTGCTCTGCGGGAACCATGTGCACTTTGATCGCAGGGCCGAGTGGCGTCACGGTCCCTCCCTTGTTCATGCCGATCGTCTTGCTGCCATCGAGGACGCCCAGCGCGATGAGGCTGTTGGCAAGCTCCCAGTTGGCGACCACAGTGGCACCCGTCGTCCGCGCAAGCTCCTCCAGGTCTCCGATATGATCGCCATGGCCGTGGCTGACGAGGATCAAGTCCGCTTTGCCAATCGCGTTAAGGTCCTTGTATTTCGCCGGTGTGCGCGGATTCTTCGTGAAATAGGGATCGATCACGATCACCTTGCCGGTTGTGCTCGTGATGCGAAAAGCGGAATGGCCGAGCCACAGGACCTCGATCTGCTGCGCGAAGGCCGATCCCGCGCACATCCAGAGCATGACCGCGGCTGCCGCCATTGCCCGGGTACTAGCTGCGCTGAACATGATTTTCTCCAAGAGTCCTCGCATGATGTTACAACATGCCATTGCTGCCTGCCGTCCGGCCGTAGCGACCGGTCTCCGATCCGGCAGTAGAATTAGGCTTCATGCGTTCATTCGGGCGCATTAGTCCCGGCAGATACGCAATGACCCAATCCACCGTTCGCACCGAGCGCGACAGCTTCGGGCCGATAAGTGTGCCGGCCGATCGTCTGTGGGGCGCTCAAACGCAGCGCTCGCTCGAGCATTTCCGCATTTCCAGCGAGAAGATGCCGCCGGAGCTGATTCGCGCCCTACTGCTCGTCAAGCGCAGCGCGGCTCGGGTCAACGCGGCGCTGGGCATCCTCGATGCCAAGATCGCCAACGCGATCGTCGCCGCTGCCGACGAAGCGCTGCAGGGTCGCCATGAGGGCGAGTTTCCGCTGGCCGTATGGCAAACCGGATCGGGCACGCAGACCAACATGAACGTCAACGAGGTGCTCGCCAACCGCGCCTCCGAGATCCTAGGCGGAGCGCGCGGTACCGCAAGGCTCGTGCATCCCAACGACGACGTCAATCGCGGCCAATCGTCCAACGATGTGTTTCCCACGGCGATGAACATCGCGGCGGCGGAATCAGCGGTTCGCGGCCTGCTGCCTTCGCTCGGCGCCTTGCATGCCACCTTCGCGTCCAAAGCACACGCCTTTGCCGACATCGTCAAGATCGGCCGCACGCATTTGCAGGATGCGACGCCGCTTACTCTCGGCCAGGAGTTTTCAGGCTACGCGTCTCAGCTTTCGCATGCGCGCGTGCACGTAGACGCGGCGCTTCCGCACTGCTACGAGCTGGCGCTGGGCGGGACGGCCGTCGGCACGGGGCTCAATACCCATCCCGAGTTCGGTGCGCGCGTCGCGGCCGATCTCGCGCAGGCCACGGGACTGCCGTTTGTGTCGGCGCCGAACAAGTTCGAGGCGATGGCGGCGGCGGACGCGGTGGTCAATCTGCACGGAACCTTGAAAGCGCTCGCGGCAGCGCTATTCAAGATCGCGAATGACGTTCGCTGGCTCGCGAGCGGTCCGCGCTCGGGGCTGGGCGAGATCACGATTCCCGAGAACGAGCCGGGCAGTTCGATCATGCCGGGCAAGGTCAATCCCACGCAATGCGAGGCGCTCACCATGCTTTCAGCGCAGGTGATGGGCAACGACGTCGCGGTCGCGATCGGCGGCGCCTCGGGCAACTTCGAGCTCAATGTCTACCGGCCGCTCATCATCCACAACGTCCTGCAAAGCATTCGCCTGTTGGCGGATGGCATGAAGAGCTTCGACGAGCATTGCGCGAGAGGCATCGAGCCCAACCGCGCGCGGATCGGCGAACTTCTCGAGCGGTCATTGATGCTGGTGACCGCGCTTAACCCGCACATCGGCTACGACAAGTCCGCCGAGATCGCAAAAAAAGCGCATCGCGAAGGGACGACGCTCAAGGAAGCAGCGCTCTCGTCGGGATATGTCACCGCGGCGCAATTCGATGAATGGGTGCGTCCTGAAGACATGACCGGCCCATAGTCGCTTGTGCGGTCGGTCCAACAGGCTGTCATCCCGAGCGCATGCGAGGGACCTGCTTTGAGTCAGCGCAACTCGACAAGCAGATTCCTCGGCGCGAGATCGGCGCCTCGGAATGACACTCACTACGGTTGGCGCGCAATGGGGCGTGCCATCTCGAGCAGCGCATCACCCGTGACGGTGACCGTCACCTCGGTAGTTCCCGCATCGAGCGCGATAGGGGCGGCTCCGGCGTAGCTCGCGACCTGCGCGCGAGCAACGCGATATGGCCGGGCTCCGTCTCCGACCTGAATCGCGACGCGGCCGGTGCGCCAGCTGCGAATCAGGAGGAATTGGTTTTCATGCGTTGGCGCGGGCCTGATTGGAAACTCGCTGGGGAAGCTGCTCGATTGCCGCGCGGTTCGACCACGAAAAGCACTTGTCCGCGGCGGTTTGCCACGGCAGCCATTCGCACGCGATGTGCTCCCGCGGATGCAGACGCACCGGGATCGGCGCCGGCACACTGAGCCCGAACACGTGCTCGGTATTGTGCGTCGTGCCCGCCGGGTAACGATGCCGCCACTGCGGAAAGATCTCGTAGTCGTTGGACATGCCCCAGTCGATTACTCCGCCGTACACGGCGGCATCGATGCCCGTTTCTTCGAGCAGCTCGCGCGTCGCGGTCTGAGCAAGCGTCTCGCCCGGCTCCTGGCTGCCCGTCACCGATTGCCAGTAGCCGGCAAAATCGGCGCGCTCAAGCAACAGCACGCGCAAGTCGGGCGTATAGACCAGAACAAGCGCCGAAACAGGCGTCTTGTCGCCCAAGGGCTGCTCTAGCCCACAAAAACCCAAAACGGCTTGTGACGCTCCTGCCAGTATTCGGCCGCTTCGCCAAGGATGTCAGCGAGCGTCTCCCAATCGGCGGGATGCGCCTTCCGGTACATCGTGGGATGACGCAGCACGATCGCCACACCGTGCTTCCCGAGCCAGTCGTCATCCTCCAAGGTATCGGCAAGCGCGTCCCAATTGTTGCCGAAATGCTCGGGCAGCTTGAGGCCCTTCGCCAATGCCGCGAGCAGCGCGCTCTTGCTGTCGACACCGTGCATGTCGACGGTGTAAAACTTGAGATGCGCTGCCGAGGACGCCGCCTTGATGGCGTCGGGAGCGCCCGACCACTCGCGCACACCGGCATCGGCGGCAACCGCCAGGTCGGGAAGCTTCATCGACGGATTCTCCTGAACGATTGGTAATGATCGTCGGTGTAATAGCACTCGTCGATTGACTCAAGCTCGCCGCCGCAGATGATGCGCCTCGCGCCGCGAGTCGATGCGCCGGGTGTCTTCACCGTGTATTCGTGATAGTAGCCGCGTGGTCGGGGCGGCAGCAAGCGCTCGCGGTTGCCGAACGCGACGCCGTCGCGCGAATAGGGGAACGGGCCCCCGTGGCGAATGAGAACGAGCGTGCTTTGCGCCTCCGCCGGGAGCTCCGACACGGCAACGCCGGGCACCGACGGCGCCGCACTTCCATGCGCTTGCGCTCCGAGCAACGCGCTGTACGCGGCAGCTGCGATGACCGCGACCGTGCGCATGTTCATGGCGGAAGTCTACGCCAACTTCGCTGCGTCCGACGCACGGCCGAGCGGCGGTCAGCGGATCCTTATGTGCAATTCGCGCAACTGCTGCTCGGTGACCGGCGACGGTGCATCGACGAGCAGGTCCTGGCCGCGCTGCGTCTTCGGGAACGCGATGACGTCGCGGATCTGATCGATGCCTGCCATGAGCGCGACGATACGATCCACACCGAACGCGATGCCGCCGTGCGGGGGCGCGCCGTACTGCAGAGCATCGAGGAGAAAGCCGAACTTGCGACGCTGGTCTTCGGCGCTGATGTTGAGCGCGCGGAACACTTTCGTCTGAATCTCGGGCTGATGAATGCGCACCGAGCCGCCGCCGATCTCCCAGCCGTTGAGCACGACGTCGTAAGCCTTCGCAAGGGCGTGCGCGGGATCACTTTCGAAAAGGTCCTCGTGCCCTTCCTTGGGCGCGGTGAAAGGATGATGCCGCGCGCCCCAGGTCTTTTTCTCGTCGTCGTACTCGAACATCGGAAAGTCGACTACCCACAATGGCCGCCAGCCGGGGTTCGCCATGCCACGGCCGTGTCCGACCTTGGCTCGTAGAGCACCCAGCGAGTCGTCGACGACCTTTTCGCGGCCGGCGCAAAAGAAGACGAGGTCGCCGGTATTGGCGCCCGTGCGCTCGATGAGCTTGGCGAGAACCTCACCCGGCAGAAACTTCACGATCGGCGATTGCAGTCCCTGCTCGTTGGGCTTGGCGGCATCGTTGACCTTGATATACGCGAGGCCCTTTGCGCCGTAAATCGCGACGAACTCGGTGTAGTCGTCGATTTCCTTGCGCGTGAGCGACCCGCCGCCGGGCACGTTGAGCGCCGCGACGCGTCCGTCGGGAAGGTCCGCCGCCGCGCGGAAGACCTTGAAGTCGACCGTCTTCATCAGATCGGTGAGCTCGGTGAGCTTCAGCGGCACGCGCAGGTCCGGCTTGTCCGAGCCGTAGTCGCGCATCGCCTCGGCGTGCGTCATGACGGCGAAGGGAGCGGGAAGCTCGACGCCAAGCGCCTCGCGGAACATGGTTCGTATCAATCCCTCCATCAGCTCGCGGATCTCCAGCTCGTCGAGAAACGACGTCTCGACATCGATCTGCGTGAACTCGGGCTGCCGATCGGCGCGCAGGTCTTCGTCGCGGAAGCATTTCACGATCTGATAATAGCGATCGAAGCCCGCCATCATGAGCAGCTGCTTGAACAACTGCGGCGACTGCGGCAGCGCATAGAACTGGCCGTGATGGATGCGCGACGGAACCAGGAACTCACGCGCGCCTTCCGGCGTCGATTTGTAGAGCACGGGCGTTTCGATGTCGACGAAGCCCAGGGCATCGAGGTAGCGGCGCGCGCTCGACGTCGCCTTGTGCCGCAGCAGCAGGTTCTTTTGCATCGCCGGCCGGCGCAGGTCGAGCACGCGATGCTCGAGGCGGACGGTCTCCGAGATATTTTCATCGTCGAGCTGAAAAGGAGGCGTCAGCGAGGCGTTGAGGATTTCGATCTCATGGGCGAGGATTTCGATCTCACCGCTGACCAGGTTGGGATTGACCGTGCCCTCGGGGCGCGGACGCACCAGCCCGGTGGCGCGTACGACGTACTCATGGCGAAGCTTTTCTGCGGTGGCGAACGTCGCCGCGCGGTCGGGGTCGCAGACGATCTGTACAAGGCCTTCCCGGTCGCGCAAGTCGATGAAGATCACGCCGCCGTGATCGCGGCGGCGATGTACCCAGCCGCAGACCGTGAGCGTCTGGCCGAGTCGGGATCGGTCGATGCGTCCGCAGTATTCGGTTCGTTTCAAGTGATTCTCCCTGGGTCCGCGAAGGATCATCGTCGCTGTCGCTTCGCCGCAGGCAAGCACGCCCGTCCGCGGTCCGCCGACCATGCGGCGGGCGTTCGGGCAGCTCGCCCGGTCAATTTCGGTGATCGAGAACGGATTCGGCGGCCGGCGCGATGCGCGGCGCCGCTGTGATGCGCGGCTTCGGCGCAACGACGCCCATCGAGATGATGTACTTCAGCGCTTCGTCGACCGTCATGTCGAGCTCGTGGACGCGCGATCTCGGCAGCATGAGAAAAAAACCCGAGGTCGGATTCGGAGTCGTCGGCACGTAGACGCTGACGTGCTCGCCCGGCAGGTCTTCGGCGACCGCCACGGCGGGAAATCCGGTCTGAAACGCGATGGTCCAGCTTCCCGGATAAGGATACTCGACGAGGAGCGCCTTGCGAAAGGCGTTTCCGGTATCCGACAACAAAGTGTCGCTGACCTGCTTGACGCTCGAATAGATCGACTTGACGACGGGTATGCGGCCGAGCACCGCTTCCCACAGGCGTATCAGTCGCGCGCCGAAGAAGTTCGCAGCGAGCATCCCGGTCAACATCAGGATCGCGAAGCTCAACAGCACGCCGAGCCCCGGGATGTAAAAGCCGACGATCGTTTCAGGACGCGCGCTTTCCGGGAGAAGCAGCAACGTCTGATCGAGCGCCGACACCAACGCATGGAGCACCCAGATCGTGATGCCCAGGGGAACCCAGACGAGGAGCCCCGCGATCAGATATCGTTTCACGGCGTTTGGCCGGCAGACAGGCTAGCTGTCGGCCGGAGTCGTCCCCGACGAGGGCGCGGGCGTTTCGCTTTTCGCCTTCGCTTCGGCGGGCTTCGCCTCCGCGGGCTTCGTCTCCGCGGATGGCGCGTCGCTCTTGGCTTCGCCGCCGGCGGCTTTGGCGTCGGGCTTGGCCGCGTCCTTGGCGGCAGGCTTGCTGCCCGAGTTCCTGAAATCCGTCGCGTACCAGCCGCTGCCCTTGAGCTGAAAACCCGCCACCGAGACGCGCTTGACCAGTTCGTGCTTGCCACATTTCGGGCAGGTTGAGAGCGGCGCGTCGGCGAACTTCCGCAGCATTTCGAGCTCGTGTCCGCACGCGCCGCAACGGTATTCGTAGATCGGCATGCTGTTCTTTTCCCGCGTTTGATCGCGAAAGGGTTGATATGAAAGGGCTAATTATATCTCAATGTGGGGTCTTGCCGGCCTCAAACAAGCCGCGCGTGGGCCTCGCTTTTGCGCGGCCCGACACCGACAATTCCTTGTTATGCTTCGCCGGCGCGGAGGGCCTATGGTGATAAGCGTTTATCTGATGTGGTGGATCGCCGCCGCTGCGCTGGTGGCGGCGGAGCTGGTGACCGGCACGTTCTATCTGCTGGTGATCGGTGCTGCGCTGGCGTGTGCCGGCGTCGCCGCGCTCGGTGGCGCGAGCGTCGCGATGCAATGGCTGACCGCGGGCGTGCTGGGGATCGTCGGCACGCTGCTGCTGCAGCGCTGGAAGCGCAGCCTGGCGGGCAGCGTCCCGGCGCAGGCCAACCTGGACATCGGGCAGATGGTGCGCG
>WNGK01002656.1_pt1 | contig 19356 bp, 25 predicted proteins | sample 5400601 | NCBI WGS metagenome assembly WNGK01 (sample SAMN13153376, study PRJNA577476) | soil metagenome | isolation source: 60 cm soil or saprolite under Garry oak tree replicate 1 | place: USA:California | collected 2016-06-15
TGTACCGATCAAGAACTTTGCGAAAGAGCTGCTCCTTGTTTCCAAATGCAGCATAAAGACTTGGCCGATTGATTCGCATGGCCCGGGTCAGATCGGAGAGCGCGGCGCCTTCGTAACCTTTGGCCCAAAAAACGTGCATGGCGCGATCCAGGGCGACGTCCGGGTCGAAGGCGCGCGGTCGCCCAACACTCGCGGAAGAATTCTTCGATTTCATATCGATAGGTAAATAAGCCACTTGACAGCCGCTTTGTCGAGGCCGAGTTTTATACTGATCGATACATAATGAGAGAGAAAATCAAAAAAAAGAGGAGGCAAAACCATGAATAGGAAACTGGAAGGGAAAATTGCACTCATCACCGGCGGCTCTCGCGGCATTGGTGCCGCAATCGCCAAACGTCTGGCTGCCGACGGAGCGAAGGTAGCCATCACCTACGCGAAAGGGGCTGATGCGGCCGCGTCGGTGGTTGAGGAGATTGAACGCGACGGCGGAAAGGCGATCGCGATTCAGGCGGACGCCACTGATGCCGAGGCGGGCAAAGCCGCGGTCGAAAAGACCGTGGCGACATTCGGCCGACTCGACGTCCTGGTAAACAATGCCGGCACCGCGATTCCGAAAACGTTTGAGGAGACGACACTGGAAGAGATGGATCGCGTGCTCGACATAAACGTGCGTGGCGTGTTCATCGCGACGCAGGCGGCGCTAAAGCACATGAAGAGCGGCGGTCGCATCATCATGATCGGTTCCTCCCTGGGTGAGCGTGTCCTGGTGCCCGGTCTTGTCCCCTACTCGGCAACGAAGGGAGCCGCGAAGATATTTACTCAGGCGCTGTCCAGAGAGCTCGGGAGCCGGGGCATCACGGTCAACAACGTGCAGCCGGGTCCGATCGACACTGACTTGAATCCCGCCACGAGCGAGTGGGCCGTGCCGCAGAAGGCCGTCACCGCACTCGACCGCTTCGGGCACGTTGATGAGATCGCTGCAATGGTCGCGTTTGTCGCCGGTCCGGAGTCTTCATACATCACGGGAGCAAATCTTACCGTAGATGGCGGAATGAACGCCTGAATCCAAGGAGAAATGATATGCGTGCAATGAGAGCTGAAACATTTAGTGGTTATCAAGGGCTGAAGCTCGTCGAACTTCCAAAACCGGCGGTTACAAAGGGGAAAGTACTGGTGCGAATCACCGCGGCCGGCGTCACGCCGCTCGACCATACGATTCTCTCCGGCAAATTTCACGGCTCGAAGGCGCCGTTAGTCCTTGGCAACGAAGGAGCGGGCGTGGTGAAGGAGGGAGGCGGAACGGACTTTCCGGTCGGCTCGCGCGTGATGTTCTTCGGCGCCTATGGCGCTTTTGAGGACGGAACCGACAGTGAGTGGGTTGCCGTACAGAAGGAAGACCTTTGCCTGATTCCTGACAATGTTAACGACGTGAGTGCCGCGGGTATTCCGGTCGCGTATCTCACCGCGCAAGTAGCTCTTACTCTGGCTGGTTTTCGGGCAGGCAAAACTGTTCTGGCACCGGCGATCGGAGGATCGATCGGCAATGCAGTGACGCAATTGGCGCGCGCCTTGGGCGCAAAACACGCCATGTCGAGCACGACCAATCATACGAAAGCCGAGCAGGCGAAGGCGCTCGGATTCAATGAAGTCATCGACACGTCCTTGGAGAAGTTGGGGGACGGCGTGCGTCGTATCACGAGCGGTTACGGCGCAGACATCGTCATCGACGGAGTCGGTGGTGAAGTCTTGAGCGAGGCGCTGGGAGCGCTTGCGTTGGAAGGACGCCTCACAACACTGGGATATTCCGCAAGCCGCAAGACAACTATTGATGTGACAAATCTCATTGTCCCACAGGCCAGCATCCGAGGTCTCAACATGTTTGCTCAGCCGAAGGCGGCCGTTACTAACGCTTGGAAAGTTATTGTCTCTCTACTTAAATCCGGTGCGATCAAACCGATCGTGGCTAAGACCTTCCCTCTGGCCGAAGCTGCTGGCGCTCTGCGTTACTTAGTTGAGGGCCGCCCTTTCGGCAGGGTCGTCCTGACAATCTGAGGAGTTCCAAAAGGAAAACAAAACATGAAGGAAAAACAGATTAGGATTCCAGGTCCGGATCATCCAATTTCTATCGAGCGCAATCCCGCTCGCGTTGTCGTGTCCGTTGCAGGCCGGGTGATGGCGGATACCCGCAACGCATTCACGCTTCGCGAAGCCGACTATCCGCCCGTTCAATACATTCCCCGTGAAGATGTCGATCTTTCTCAGTTGGAACGGACAGATCACGCTACCTACTGCCCGTATAAAGGCGATTGCAATTACTACAGCGTTCCCGCTGGTGGAAAGAAGTCCGTCAATGCGGTGTGGACGTACGAGGATCCATATCCTGCCGTTGCGCAAATCAAAGGACATGTCGCGTTCTATCCCGACCGGGTCGACGAAATAACAGAGCGATGAGGAATTATTATGAGCCAAACGATACAAGAGAAAAACAAAGCGCTGGTGCTCGACGCCTTCGAGACATTGTTTAACAAGCGGGACTACGCGGCCGCTGAGAAGTATTGGTCGCCTAACTACATCCAGCACAGCGCGCACATTGAACCGGGTCGCGATGGATTATTCAACCTGATCCGCAGCGCACCCGATACGTTGCGTTACGAACATCAGCTCGTCATCGCGGAAGGCGACTATGTCATTGTCCACGGACGTTTTTCAGGACATGGCCCGCCAGTTGCCTGGATCGCCGTGGACATTGTCAGGATCGAGAATGGCCGCCTCGCTGAACACTGGGATGTCATCGAGGACGAAGCCAGACGTGAATCCTCTAAGAGCGGATTGCCGATGTTCGGCGATCACTTCACTGCCTAACCAACTCATCCATCAATCTCAAATCAACGAAACCTCTATGAAACTCACCGAAAACACCATCTTTATCACCGGCGGGGGCACAGGTATTGGTCGTGGTCTCGCCGAAGCACTGCACAAGCTCGGCAACAAGGTCATCATCTCGGGTCGCCGCAAAGAACATCTCGATGCCACCACTAAGGCGAACCCAGGAATGGATTCTGTCGAGCTCGACATTGCGAATCCTATGAATATCGCCGCTGTTGCGAAGAAGCTGATCGCGGACTATCCGGCGCTGAATGTGTTGATCAACAATGCCGGGATTATGCTGATCGACGACGCTGCGGGAAAGATCGATGATCAACTCCTGACGTCGACAGTCACCACGAACTTGTTGGGACCGATCCGGTTAACTTCGGCCTTGATTGAACATCTGAAGAAACAGCCAAAGGCTGCGATCGTTTATAACACTTCTGCGCTGGCATTTGTTCCCCTCGCCTTGACGGCGGTCTATTCGGCAACCAAGGCGGCACTTCATTCGTACATTCTTTCGCAGCGCTACAAACTCAAGGGCACTTCAGTTAGCGTCCGGGAAATCTCTCCGCCGTGGGTTCAGACCGACCTTCTTAATAGTAAAGAGGAACCTCGCGCTATGCCCCTAAAGGATTTCATCGAAGAGACCGTCGAATTACTCGGCACCGACGCAAAAGAGATCGTGGTCGAACAGGCGCAAGCCTTTCGAAACAACCCCGGACCAAATGAGAGCGCCCTAGTGACGCAATTCAACGACTCGATGATCGGCGCCTCGCCACAGTAAACTTCAGGCATTGGTCACAAAGGTGACCAGTAACTAGCGTAAACTCGCCTCCAAAAATTCAGGAGATCCACCTGTTTTGCCCACCCGATGATTTTCCGTCAGTCCACTCCTGTCTAGAAAAGTCAGTGCTGAACAATATGAGAATCGGCCTGCTCCTCCATATCACGATGCTTATCGGCGGATTTCGACGGCGTGCTTCCCCAGTTTCTTTAAAAGGCGCAACAATGTCAGCCGTTCGTTTTTCGAAAGGACGCCTGCCACATCTTCCATCGCGGCGACGTGCTCGCCAAACCCGCGGGTAATCAACGCCCGTCCTTTGGGTGTCAGTTCAACCCGGCGCACGCGGCGGTCGTCCGGGTGATCGTTGCGCGAGACGAGGCCTTTCCTAACCAAGCGATCGACGGCCACACTAATAGATCCGGGAGTGAGCCAAACTTTTGGGCCGATGGTGTTGACCGGAAGCGGGCCCTTGTGCAGGAGAACTTCCAGGACGCGGAAATCGGAGTCGCCCAGTTCTGTGCGCTTGATGCTCCCGGCCGCGTGGGGGAGCAGCGCCTGAAAAGCTTTCATAAAAACGAGCCAGAGATGCACGCCGGCGGAGTCCTGTTTTTTAGCGGGGCGTTTCCGTTTCATTGCGATTTCGACTTGACGGGAATTATATTGATGTCAATATACTTTAAGTCAATTAAACAATCTTAACATGAAAACAACTATTGTCATCGCCCGTCTCCTTCTCGGTCTGATCTTTCTCACGTTCGGACTGAACGGCTTCCTTCACTTCATTCCCGCCTCTCCGCCGTCCGGAACCGCCGGCCAGTTCGTCGGCGCGCTTTTCGTCTCTCACTATCTGGTCCCGATATTTCTGCTCCAGATCATTTCGGCGGTCCTGCTCCTGGTCAATCGCTACGTCCCACTCGCGCTGACGCTGCTCGCTCCGATCATCGTCAACATTCTGCTCATTCACATCTTGATGCTTCCGAGCGGTCTGCCTCTGGCTCTCGTCGTGACGGTGCTGTGGATCGTCGTGTTCCTGAGCGTCCGCTCCGCTTTCGCCGGTCTTTTACAACAGCGCGTTGCAGCTTGAACAAGAATCACCAAGAAATGGAGATCGGCGTAGACAGTTTCGTTGCGGCAACCGTTGACGCGGCCGGTCAGGCCGTCGATCCGGGGCGACATCTCAGCGAGTTGCTCGAAGCGATCACGCTCGCTGACGAGGTAGGCCTCGATGTTTTCGGCATTGGCGAACACCACCGGCGCGAGTTCCTCGATTCCGCACCAACAGTGATTCTCTCCGCTGCTGCAGCCCGGACTCGCCGCATCCGCCTAACGAGTGCTGTCACGGTCCTGAGCGCAGCTGATCCGGTGCGCGTGTTCCAGGAGTTCGCAACGCTGGATCTACTTTCGAACGGAAGGGCGGAGATTGTCGCCGGGCGCGGCTCATTCATCGAAGCGTTTCCGCTCTTCGGGCTAGAACTCGAGGACTACGATTCGCTCTTCGCCGAGAAGCTCGATCTGCTTCTGAACATCCGCGAGCACACGCACGTTCATTGGTCGGGCAAACACCGCGCGGCACTCACCGGCCAGGGAATTTACCCGCGCCCACTCCAAAACCCCCTGCCGGTTTGGCTCGGTGTTGGAGGCACGCCAAGCTCCTTCGTTCGCGCCGCCATGCTCGGGCTCCCGCTAATGGTTGCGATCATTGGCGGCGAACCGCACCGCTTTCGGCCACTGATCGACCGCTACCGCGAGGTTGGTCTGGGCGCCGGACACTCTCCAGAGCAGCTCAAAGTGGGCATTCACTCGTTAGGCTATGTCGCCGAGAATGCGGCGAGGGCGGCAAACGATTTCTTTCCCGGCTACGCGCAAAGCTTTACTGAGATTGGAAGGGAGCGCGGATGGCCACCTATGACTCGCGCGCACTTCGACGCCCAGCTCGGACCGACCGAAGCGCTCATTGTCGGCGAGCCGGAAACCGTCGTGGAAAAAATCCTGCGGGAAAACGAGTCGTTAGGCGGCATTTCCCGTCTCACGTTTCAGATGAGCGTGGCGGCATTGCCCCACGCCAAACTGATGCGCGCGATCGAGCTGCTCGGGACGCGCGTTGCTCCTTTGGTGCGAGCCGCGCTCGCCTCTGAGACAACGGCGGCGCCTCTCCTATCAGATATGCACTCATTTTGAATACCTCCTGTTTGAGATTGTTGTTTAGCGCAGCGATTTGAATGCAGCGCGGTGCTCCCGGTGGTGTTACTCCTTCACTCCTGTTAACGAAGTGCTGAAAAGCTGGTCGGATACATGAAGTAGTGATCGATATGATCTACCAGTGGACCGTTTGCCTCCGATTCCGCCTTCACCTTCTGCCATTCCGGATCGGCTTGGAAAGCAGCCCAATTCTTCTCCGCTTCTTGGCGGCTGGGATGCTCGAGAATGTAGATGAACAGGTTCTGAGAATCCGGCGCATTTTCGGGCGACCAGTAACCGATGCTCTTCATGTTGTGCCGTCTGAAGATTGCGTCGGTGTGGTCACCGAAACGCGCTTTCAGAGCATCCATTTTACCCTCCTTGGCGTGATAGAGGCGCAACTCGTAAACGTGGTGCGGCGACTCCGCATTGGACGCGCCGAGCTTAGTGAAAGCGAGCATGACAGTAACCCCTAATAGAAAAGACAAGACATAGAATGGCTTCAGCGTAGGAGCGCTCATTGCGCGATATTTCAGCGAGGTTTGCATGGTTGTTCCTTTCAAGAAGGTTCACTCGTCGTGTTTCCTCGGGCCTCCACCATCGACGAGTATTTTGGTTTTCGGCTTGGTCTCTAACATATTGTTAACCTCGAACAGGAGCTACGATTCGTTAGGCGGATCCCCAGCCAAAGCCATTTCCGCATCAATAGCCGGCAATTCTTCAGTTCGGGTGTCGTTTCCTCAGCAGTCATAATGCACGCTGCACCCGCTCATCGTGTGGGGGGCCCAGGTACGGGAACTCGTCTAGCAGATCGCGATGCGGCCCAACCTTGTCTGTCACCTTTCGGTTCGTGTAGATAGAGAAGAAATGATCGACAACGTCGTCCGTTAGTGTCCGTCCATTGTCCGGATAGCGCACCGGCTCGCGAGGATTGTAGGAAAGAATGTCTGGCAACAACTTTCTCGCGACGCTTGCTGCGTCCTCCGCTGAATATCCGCCCGAGTGTTCCAGTTCGTGTGCGAAGACGCTGATGAAGTGATCATCATTCGCTGGCTCCCCGCTGAGGTATGCCTCTCTCCATTCTCCAACGAGGAAGACCGCCTGCAATGGTCTTCCACCGCGGTCTGCTTGGACCCAGCCGTCCGCAGTCTTGTCTACCGTGCGAGCCCAAATTCCTACCGCACTGGTTCCCAAAGCCCAGCAATTGAAATGATGCGAGCATCGCAGAAACCACCAAAGCCATGCGGGAGACCAGCGAGAAATGCAGCGAATGGGGTCTGATCTTCACTTTCCACATTTCCGAACGACGTTTGGACTTTGCCTCCTTGGCGCGTTGAAGCGTTGAATCGTTACATCGGCAGAATGCGGAGTCAAAGCGCTGACGAGTGACCCGCCTTCGCTCATTCGTGCTCACTCCATTCTAATTTCTAAATTCTACTTTCTAATTCCTAATTCTCTTCCCCCCGATCTCTCAACTTCTCAACTTCTCAACCTCTCAACTTTCGTCCCCCACCTCAAAGATCACTTCCAGTTCAACCGGGGTTCGGAGCGGAAGGCTGGCGACGCCATACACCAGGCGGCACGGATTCTTCTCCTTTCCGAAAACGTCTTGCAGCAACTCCGAAGCGGCGTCAGCGACTTTCGGCTGATCGCGGACGTCTCCCGAAGTGGCGACCGACACGCCAAGCCGGACGATCCGTGTCACTTTGTCGAGCGATCCCAAATGTTTTCTCGCGACGGCGAGGACGTTGAGCGCCGCGAGGTGAGCCGCGTTGCGCCCCGCTTCCACATCGAGCTCCGCACCGACGCGTCCAATAAATTTCGCCCCGCGGCCTTCTGTGGGAAGCATCCCGGTAAGAAAAAGCAGATTGCCCGTCTGCACCGCTTCCACATAGGTGCCGAACGGTTCAGGCGGCGCCGGGAGCTTGATGCCAAGTTCTTTCAACCGCTGCTCGGCGCTGGCCGGCCGAGCGCTTTCGCCCGTTACCATTTGCCAACGTGCGCACCGCCGTCCACGTGCAGCACCTCCCCTGTGATTTGGCGAGCTTCCGTCAGATAAACGACAGCGCTGGCGATGTCCTCAACGGTCGAGATTGAGCCCATCGGCGAAAGCGTTTTCAGAGAATTCTTCGGATCCTCGGCGTGAAGGGGTGTGTCGACGACCCCGGGAGCTACGGCGTTGAATCGAATGTGCTCTTTCGCGTATTCCATCGCCAGGCTCCGTGTGACGGCGTTCAGACCACCTTTCGTGATCATCGAAAGGGAAGCGGTTTCGCCAGCAATTGGATTATCGACCAGCGATGCAGTGATGCTCACGATGCTGCCGCCGGTCTTCTGTGCCTGCATCTGTTTAACCGCAAGCTGCGTGATGTAAATGAAGCCTGCGAGGTTGGTCGAGACGAGAGCGCGAAAGTCGTCTACCGTGTACTCCGTGAACGGCTTCACTGAGAAGATGCCGGCGTTCGCGACGACGGCATCGATTGAGCCGAACCTCTTGATCGCGAGCTCTGCAACTTTCTGCGCCGTCTCAAATTGACCTATGTCGCCGTCGATCAAGGCGAGGTGGTCGGAAGCTGAAAGCTCCTTCGATTTCGTCGCGCTTCGCGCGGTTCCTACAACATCGTAGCCGCGGGCTAGAAATGCTTGGACGACGCCCGCGCCGATGCCTTGCGAGGCTCCCGTAACGACCACTGTCTTCCGATTTCTTGCCATAAGCGGAAACCCCGGTCACCCTGTCAGGGCGAACCGCGAAGCTTTGGCTTCGCATCAACGGTTCGCACGCGACGAGCTAGCCGAGCCTATTTTTTCTTATGAGACTATCTCCTGCGGTGCTCGTCGATCTTTCGATTCGCTGACATCTGACTTCTGACATCTGACTTCTGAGGATCTGACATCTGACTTATTGATCCCCCTCCTCTCTTGCGCTTAGCTTTCGCACTTTGAAGCGCGGTCTGCCGTTCATCATTTTTCTCCTGGTCCTGTTCGTCGGGGTGCTCGGAGTTTACATCGACTGGACTTGGAAACGAAAACTTTCGCCGCGCGGTGGACGTTACTTTTTCCATCGGATCGAGCTGGCTGTGCCGTCATTCCGCCAGGGAGACGAAAGGTGGAGTGATGATCCGTTGGGCGGAATCCCGGATAACGGCACTCTCGGCGGCGAAGGCTGCGCGGTGGCCGCGGCAGCGATGGTGCTCAAGTTTTACGGAATCGAGACCGATCCGCAGCAATTGAACTGGTTTCTGACATCCGTTGACGGATACACCGAACGTGGCTGGGTTTATTGGGAACGCGCGGCGTGGTTGTCGCCTAACCGTGTCCGGCACGTGTACGAAGATTTGCCGTCGTATCGGCTGATCGATTCGAATCTTGCCCGCGGCAATCCGGTCATTGTGCGGGTGCGGCTACGAGGTGGCGTCACGCATTTTGTGGTCGTCGCGGGCAAGGACGGGTTCGATTACCTCGTGCGCGATCCCGGAGCAGGCGCTGCCAAAGGTTTTTACCCGCTGCGCGAGCTCCGCAGTGACATCGAAGCGCTCCGATTTTACGAGCCACTGGCGAACGCGGACGCGCAGTTCTCGGCACAAAAATAACACTCCGCTTCATCTCATCACTTGTTCGCCGACGGACGAACCGGCCGTGGCGGGTCACTCGTCACTCGTCACCGTTCAAATCGTTGCTTCGCGGCGACGCCCTGTGGCAATTCGAATCGATCGACTCGCCCATTTCACTCGTCAGAAACCCGGCCGGCTCAAACATTAGACCAACACCGGCCGGCTTACGCTCGGGTCCTCCCGTGTTACATTCCCGCGCGCATGAAAACGAACCGGATCGAAGCGTTCAGCGATGGCGTTATCGCCATTCTCATTACCATCATGGTTTTGGAGTTGAAGGCTCCGCACGATCCCACGCCAGCTTCCTTGGCGAAGATGTGGCCGACCTTTTTTGCCTATGTCCTGAGCTTCATCATCATCGCTATCTATTGGGTCAATCATCATCATCTCATTCACCTCGTGACCCGGGTCGATTCGGTCATTCTTTGGGGAAACATCAATCTGCTCTTTTGGATCTCGCTCATCCCCTGGGTCACGGTTTATCTCGGCGACAATCACGCCCTGCCATTTCCGGTCGCGCTTTATGCCGCCGTCTCGACTGCGGGCGCCATTTCTTTTTTCCTACTGCGCGGATCGATCGCCCGTCATCATCACGAACCCGAGTTCAAGCGGTTGAACAAGAAAATGGCGCGCAAAAATCTAATCGCCATTCTCATCTATATCGCGGCCATCGCCGCGGCCTTCATCTACACGCCGCTCGCCCTGGTCATGATCGCGTTGCCGGCAACGATGTACTTTTTGCCGGAACGTGGGCTCGAGAAATTCGAGCACTCGACCTGATCTCGCAAAACACTTTCTACTTTAGCCTTCGTACTTTCTACTTTCTTCGAATGCGTTGGGTCGTATTTCTTCGCGCGGTGAACGTCGGTGGAACGAACCGATGCCAACCGGCGCTCATCGCGAAGCAGTTAGCCAGGTTCGATATCGTCAACATTGGCGCCGTCGGCACGTTTGTGGTGCGTGAAAACGTGACCGAGTCGGCTCTGCGCGCGGCGATCGCTAAGAAATTGCGATTCAAGTGCGAGATCATGATTTGTCCCGCACGCGACATCATTAAACTTGCATCAAGAGATCCGTTCTCACGACACCCGTCTGTCCCTGACATAACGCGCTTCGTGAATGTGTTGCACAAACGACTTCGCGCGCTGCCTCCTCTTCCTCTCAGTTTGCCCTCGGACGATGAGTGGCTCCTGAAGATCATTGCGATCCAGGACCGATTCGTCCTGGGTCTGTATCGCCGACAGATGAAAGCGATCACCTACCTCGGCAAGATCGAGAAGCTCCTGGGTGTGCCGGTCACCACGCGCAATTGGAACACGATCGAAAAAGTCGCGAACATTCTGCGCGATGCCAAGCCTGGCTAGACGAGTCACCATTTTGGACGATGCTTGGGCGAACGTCTGACCTGAAACTTTGCTACCCATGAGCGACTTCTTCGAGGAAGTGCGGCGGCGGAAAGTATATCGAGTTGCGGCAGCTTACATCATTGCGGCCGGATTCATCATTCAGATCGGTTCGGCGGTTTTTCCGGCATGGGAATTGCCGAATTGGACGCTGCGTTTTGTCGTCGTCCTCTTGCTGATCGGATTTCCGATCGCACTAATTCTCGGCTGGGCCTACGACGTCACGCCACAAGGGATTCGTGCAACTCCAACGACATCGGCTCCCGAAACGCATCGTCGCCGTAACTTAATCATGCTGATTGCAACCGGCGTGGTTGTTTCAGCGGCGGCAGGTTTCTTCCTTTTGCCGCGCGCTTCCGCGCACAAGATCGACAAGTCGATCGCGGTCCTGCCGTTCCAAAATCTGAGTGACGAAAAAGAGAACGCCTACTTCGCCGATGGAATGCAGGACGATATACTGACAAACCTTTCCAAAATTGGCGACTTGAAGGTCATCTCGCGCATGTCAGTGATGTCATATCGGGGCGATGGGGTACGCAACGCCCGCGAAATCGGCAAAGCGCTCGGAGTAGCCACACTTCTGGAAGGTAGCGTCCGTCGGGCTGGCAATCGCGTCCGAGTAAGTGTTCAGTTAATCAACGCGGACACCGACGAGCACATCTGGGCGGAAGATTATGACCGTGATTTGACCGATGTCTTCGCGATTCAAACTGATCTCGCGCAAAAAATCGTCTCCGCTTTGCGGGCAAAACTCTCGCCTAGCGAGAAAGCACGACTCGATCGCCGGCCGACAGAAAATTCGGATGCCTACTTGTTGTTTATTCAGGCAGAGCAGTATGCCAATGGGCCGGATATGTTTAGCGACGATTCCCGGAAGGCGAAGCAGCTTTTGGAAGAAGCAATCAAACTTGATCCAAACTTTGCCGCTGCCTTCGCCTGCCTCTCAATGGTAGAAAGTTGGGCATATCATACTTTTGATCCGACGCTGGCGCGACGAGAGAGAGCGCGACTGACTGCGGATCAGGCTTTGCACTTGCAGCCCGATCTTCCGGAAGGACACCTCGCCCTCGGGTTCTCTTACTATTATGGGGATCGCGATTATGATCGCGCGCTGGCCGAGTTCGAGATCGCAAAACGCGGTCTGCCCAACGAAGCCCAGGCTTACATGGCGATCGGCGCCATTCAGAGGCGCCAGGGCAAATGGACGGATTCGACAGCGAACTTTGAAAAGGCGTGCGCCCTCGACCCGAAGAATGTGAATTTCCTTTACAACCTCGGATTCAGTTACGTGGCACAGAAGAAGTTCGAAACTGCCGACAAAATCTTCGATCGAGCTCTTGCGTTGTCGCCGGAATCGTTCGGCGCGCGGGCATTGAAAGGAGTGGTCGCGATCTTTTCGAGGGGTGACGTCGATGCGGCCGAAAATCAACTCGCCTTGGCGCCGGCAAGTGACTCAGGTGGTCTGGTTGTATCCATGCGCGTGTGGGTCATGATCCTGCAGCGGAAGTTTCCGGAGGCGCTGCAAGCGATCCAACAATTTCCCAAAGAAGTGTTGGAAACGCATAGTGGCCAAAGCCCGAAAGCTTTCTTTGAAGGTCTCATTTATCAATACCAGGGTGACAAGGCGAAAGCCCAGGCTGCGTTCGAGCGGGCCCGCGTTGTGGCCGAGCAATTGGTGCGCGAAAGTCCGAACGACGCCCCTCTTCGTGCCCTGCTTGGTGAGATTCTCGCGGCGCTTGGGCAGAAAGGCGCGGCCATCTCCGAAGGCAAACGCGCGACGGAGTTGCTACCAGAATCTCAAGACGCCTACGACGGTCCTCAAATCACCGCCGCACTTGCGACAATCTACGCTTGCACCGGCGAAAACGATAAGGCGCTACAGCTGCTCGATCATTTACTTCAGACATCCAATGGCATCACCGTTCCCTTTCTCAAGCTCGATCCCGTTTGGGACCCGCTGCGCAAAGACTCGCGCTTCCAAGCGTTGATCGACAAGTACGCGGCCAGAAAGTGATTCGCGTTCTGCGGAAACGAATATGAAAAGCGCGTTCGGACTCAGCATACCGCAAACGCTCGAGGAAGTGTGCAACCCGCAGCGGATCGCGTTGCTCGTTTACGACATGCAGGTCGGAATTCTCAGTCAGATCAAGAATGCTGACCAGGTTACACGACAGGTTCTCACGGTCCTCACCGCTGCTCGGGATGCCGGAGTGCGAGTATTCTTCTCGCGCCACCTTTCGCTCCCAAAAGAACTCATGGGCATGTCTCAGTTCCGCATGGCCATGGCTTGGCAACGCATTGATTCACCCGAACAAGTTACGCCTTGGTTCCTACGCGACGCTCCTGCATTCCAAATTATTCCGGAGTTATCGCCCCGTTCGACGGAAGGAGTCTTCGACAAATTGACCATGTCGGCCTTCGAAGGCACATGGCTCGACTTCACTTTGCGCGATTGCGGGATCGACGCCTTCGTCATCATCGGCGTGGCGACCGAAATCGGGATCGAGCCAACCATCCGTCATGGTGCTGACCTCGGTTACATTCCGGTGTTGGTTAGCGATGCATGCGGAGCTGGCAATGAGGAAGCTGCCAAACGCGCGATCGAAAACTTAAAATTTATTGGCGATGCGCTGCTCACCGACACGAAAACGATTTGTGAGGTCCTGGCGCAGCAATCCGCTCGTAAGTCGTGAATCTCAACCAACGCTAGGAAAAAATTCTTCGCAACAAATAGTCGGAATTTTGTGTTGTGGGCGCCGGTCCATGTCAGGTCGCGCCGTTCCAGTGCTTCCAGAGAAGAACAAAGATCACGTAGTGGGTCACCAACAATAGCGGGACCCAAAACGCTGGGATCCAGTAAGCTGGTCCCATGGCCACGGGAGCATTATAAATTGTGGCCAGAGTGATTGCCGTCACCAGGTCCAGTGTGCCGACGATGTTGAAGAGCCACACTGCCGGCTTGGCCAGCGAAGAGCTGCGCAATAAGAATGGAATTGCTGCGAACGCGAGTACGGCCGTTAGCAAATCGCCGAACGCCGCCGGATAAGCGAATTCCGAGGGCATTCCCGGATAAGTGGCGCCGCGGGTCAGGAACATCATTCCGAGATGTCGCGTTGAGTGCAAAAGAAGAATGGGAACAAGAACCTGTTTCGGCCGAAGCCGTGACAGTTGCGGCAGCAAATACAGCCGCGCCGCGACATAGAAAATCGCCGTGTTGGCGACGAGATTTAACGTCAGGACGCGGTCAAAGATGGCCGACATGTTCGTATTATTATTCGCGATCACCACCCGGCGCGAGCCTTTAAACTCCGTATTTCATGGGACAGCATCGAGGTTTCGTTTAGCAATTCTCGTCAGTCCTCACTTTCTTTGAATCGGAACACGGTCGAAAAAGTCGCGAGTATTCTTAAACAGGATTTGCAGCCATCTCGCTAATCGAAAAACGCGCGCGCTTTCCTCAATACCTCGTCGAGTTTCGCGGTCTGCACCTTTCCAATTGAGGAAAGAATGATGTGGTGTTCAACCGTGAAGAGGCGTTGCGGACGAATGAAGCACGGCTGACCGAGTTGGCCGCGTTCCAAATCGGTCCGATCGAGCGGAATGGAGTAAGCATCTGAGTGCGCGCGGCTCGTGATCTGGCAAAGAATCAAATCCGCGCCTGGAAGATCGGCCAGCACCAAAGCGGGCCGGCGCTTTCCGGCGGCAGGATCAGCCCGCGGAAACGGAATGACAACGACTTCGCCGGCTACAGGTTTGACCACGCGGCATCCTCTTCTGGTGAGTTCCAATCGCGCGCGAGCACAGATTCGCTCAGCTCCGCGCCGTTAAATCCTTCGTTCTCCATGCTCTTCGCTCCTCGCTCCTAGCTGTTGTTCACTCTGATTTAAGAGAAGCCATGTCGATCGAAAACCGGTACTTCACATCGGACTTGAGCAGTCTTTCGTAAGCTTCGTTGACTTTCTGGATTGGAATAACTTCGACATCGGCGGTGATATTATGCTTGCCGCAAAAATCGAGCATCTCCTGTGTTTCGGGGATGCCGCCGATGGCAGAGCCAGAGAAACTGCGGCGCCCCATGATGAGGCTGAATGCGGAAACCGCGACAGGCTTAGCGGGAGCGCCGACAAGCGTAAGATTGCCGTCGACGCCGAGTAAATTGATATATGCGTTGATGTCGTGATCGGCGGAGACAGCGTCGAGGATGAAATCAAAACTGCCGGCGTGCTTTTTCATCTCGTCGGCATTCCGGGAGACGACAACTTCGTCGGCGCCGAGGCGGACCGCGTCTTCTTTCTTTCCGGGTGACGTAGTGAAGACAACGACGTGTGCTCCGAGCGCATGCGCAAACTTCACGGCCATGTGGCCCAGTCCGCCGAGGCCGACCACGCCAACTTTCTTGCCCTTGGTGACGCCCCAGTGATGCATCGGCGAGTAAGTCGTGATCCCGGCGCAGAGCAGCGGCGCAGCTGCGGAAAGGTTGAGGTTGGATGGGAGGCGCAAAACGAAGTGTTCATCGACGACGATGCTTTCAGAGTAGCCGCCGTAGGTCACGCCTCCGAGGTGCTTGTCCGGAGAGTTGAAAGTGAGGATCATGTTCGGGCAGAATTGCTCGAGGCCGGCCTTGCACTGTGGGCAGGTGCCGTCCGAATCGACCATGCACCCGACCGCAGCGAAATCGCCCGGCTTGTACTTGGTAACTGCCGAGCCGACCTTGGTCACACGGCCGACGATCTCGTGGCCGGGGACAATCGGGTAATTCGTAGCCATGAACTCGCTCCACTCGTTGCGGACCGAATGGAGATCGGAGTGGCAGATGCCGCAGAATAAGATTTCAATCTGCACGTCGCGGTCAGTTGGATCGCGACGCTTGATCTTGGTGGAGGCGAGCCCTGATGTTGCGCTGCCAGCGGAATAAGCCTTCGCGTTGAATGTAGTTGGATGCATATCTGACGCTTGTCCTCTTTATTAAAGATCGCAACAGAATCTCACGCCGCAGATCCGCTTGTGATTAAAGATTAACGAATGGAGCGACTGGGGTAAGCGACATGGCCGGTTGTGCCGCGAGGGTATGGGGTCGAGTGCTGCGGGAGCTGCCGAGATACAATAACCAGCGACCAGCTCTTGGCTCTTCAGCGTTTTCTTCAGTTCTGTTGTGCCAAAACAGCCTGCGGCAACGGACACGAAGGCGACTGATTCGGCGAACAGGCGAAGTTGTTTGGATCGCTCGATGTCGTCAGCGTGTCATCGGTGTAAATGATCGCGGCTTTGCTGTTCTGCGGATCGATCGCGACCTTGAACAAGTCGAGCAAGTTGCGCGTGCCTGGACCACAGCCCGTGCCGCCGGTGCAAATGACGCCAACGTGATTCGCGGCGGAGTTCACCTGAGTTTGCGTGAAGCTCGTGCCGTTGAATTGAGCAAAGTAGACATGCCAGCTCGCGCTCGAATCCAGGTTGGACGATGCCGTCGTGCCATAATAGACAACATCGACAATCCCATTGTATGCCGCGACCCAAGGTAAAAGCGCCGTGGTCGCCGGAGATTTGCTGACAGCGATGGCGGAAGACCATGTATTCCCTTGGTCCGTCGAACTCGCAAACGAGACCGTGTGTCCGTCAGACCAGACTGCATAGAGATTGCCATTCACCGGATCAACGGCCATCGCCGGAAAGATGTCGCTCAGGCTGGTGCCGGCCGGCGCGGTGAACGCGACATTTGCCGTCCAATTCTTGCCCATGTCGCTGCTGCGCGAGACGATGATGTGGTTCGGTGTGAATGTGCGGCCCTTCAGCACGCCGGTCTCACCCGCAGCATAGATATCATAGACGTTATGTGTGCGCGGATCGGCCACGAGATTTCCCTGAATATTGTTGAAGGTCGACTGGCCCGTTGTTGAGCCCTGGCCGACGACCGGGTCTCCGATTTTCGTCCACGTGAATCCATCGTCGTCGGAGCGCTGCGCATGGATTAATGAAGAGTTAGCCGAATCGTGGTACGAAATATAAACATGTGGGCCTTCCGATGTGATCCACGGCCGGTCGGTCTGGGACGTATCGATGATTTGTTCCGTACATTGGCTGATTGAGAAACCGGCCACTGGACTCGGGCACGTGATTGCGGAGACGCCGAGCTGCGCATTATTAAAAGTTGGATTGAAAAGAAAAATGAGGGTCGTCGCGTGCAACCTGCCACTCGAGCCGATGTCTACATCGGCGTCACCGGCGCCAAAAACTGATTTGCCAGGGTGCTGCAGCGCTGCGTCGATTACACCCTGAAAAGTCGGCGTCGAACCGAACGGCCCAGTCCAGAGATCGGTCCCGAAGTTTGATGGATCGAACAACCATTGCAGAGAAACCATGCCCATCGTGCCATCGAGTCCGATTGAAATTTCGGGCTCGCTCGTGCCGTTCGGGAGCACGAGCGGTGTGATGCTGAAAGCAGATTTCGGAGCCGCGCTGGTTCGCACGGGAACCATGACCGCGAGCAACAATGTAACGATCGCAGTTATGATCATGGTCGCTGCAATCCACGGTCGAGCAGACGAGAGTGATCGTGAATGGTAAGCCGCTGAAAGAAGTCGTTTTGTGCTCATAGGTTCATATTGATTTTGATGGTTTCACTAACCTAAAAATTCTTTGCAGCCGCATGACGCATAGAAGTCTCCCTTTGGTTCAACACTAATCAAGTTCATCAGTTGCGCGCGGACAAACCCGAATGATCGGACGCCGCCTGACGCGCTCGCGGAAGTGCTTAGTGATCGCTTGCCAAGTCCGATCACCGAGACTTCTAAGTTGCTCTTCCCACGTTTGCGCTTCTGCATGTTTGAGATTGTCTCTTATTAAAAAATCGGCGCAGAATCGAATCGCGCGCTTAGTTATCGGCTTGTCCGACTGCGACTGACACTTAACTGCAGAGATCTCTAAGGAAATCCGGAACCCAGGAAATCCACGAATTCGCTTCCTGCGTTCATGGCTGATCCACAGATTGCGCAGATTTTCGCAGATTGTTCTGAATCTGTGTCAATCGGGACCAAGGCATCTGTGGATACGAACCACTGTGGGACGCTCCTCTTCCCGACTCCGTGTTCTCTGCGATCTCTGTGGTGAAGATTTTTCTGCTGGGTTTCGTGAAAATTGGGGAAATCCTGTCTAGCTACGTCGGTACTCGGCGTCGGTTACGTGTTCCATCCACTCAACGACTTTTCCGTCCAGAGCCTCTTGAATGGCTATATGTGTCATCGCAGTCGTCGGCGTAGCGCCATGCCAATGCTTTTCACCGGGCGCAAACCAAACCACATCACCTGGCCGGATTTCCTCGACCGGTCTGCCCTGGCGCTGCGCCCAGCCAAGCCCGGAGGTAACAATCAACGTTTGGCCTAACGGATGTGTATGCCACGCGGTGCGAGCACCCGGCTCGAACGTCACGCTTGCGCCACGAACACGTGCGGGTTCCGGCGCTTCAAACAGCGGATCAATTCGAACAGTACCCGTAAACCAATCAGAAGATCCGATACTGGAACTCTGTGAATCTGCTCTTTTGATTTCCATCAGCTTTTTAGTTTTTCAGCCTTTCAGCTTTTCACCGATCGGTTGTGAACCACTTCTTTTGATCTCCATCTCTCAACCCCTCAAGTTTGATCGCTTACAACCGAGAAAGGCCTTACCGCAATCTTCCAGATCAAGGCATTTACAGCGGTCCGCCTTTTTGAGCAGACGTTTCATTTTCTTCGCTCTCGCGATCAGATTGTCCATTTCGGTTATCTTGCGTTGCGCGAGTAATCGCCATCGGCGGAACGCCGGGGTCCCTTTGCCAAATCCGTGGAAGAGGTGCCTGATCTCGTCCATTCGGAACCCAGCGCGCTTGGCCACGTCGATGACCTCCAAATAGTTCAAGACGCCGGTTTCGTAACGGCGCTGCCCGCCGATTCGCTGAGTTTTGGGCAGCAGGCCAATCTTCTCGTAGTACCGGATGGCAGAAGCTTGCAGACCTGCCCTGCGAGCTACTTCGCCAATGGTGATGGTCGCCATATAAAAAAGTCGCTTGACTTAAAGCGCACTTCAAGCCGGAGCGTCGCAGCAAAGTATGAAAACATCGACAACGCTTCGTTTACCGCTGATCGCCAAGATCGCCATTGCCATGACGTTCATTAACACGTGGGTCATCTTCGAAGAGACGGTCGTAGATCGACACGGCCTCTGGCGCTACATGCCCTTCTACAGAGTTGGATCATTCTGCGTCTGGGATGCCGCGGTGCTCGCGGTCACTCTGCTACTCCTTCTCGTAAGCGTTGCGCCGTTACGTCGTCGTAGCGGCCCAACGTTATCGACGACGCTTCCATTACCATTGATCGCCAAGATCGCGATCGCGATGACCTTTCTTAATACATTGGTCATTCTTTTTGGCTGGCCTGGGGTGCTGCTGCGAGTCTGCCTCTGATCTTGTCCCGCGTTTTCGACTGTTACTGCTGGAAACTACTCGCTGACACAGTTGAACAGCGACGAGTTTGTGTCG
>WNGK01004127.1_pt1 | contig 19353 bp, 18 predicted proteins | sample 5400601 | NCBI WGS metagenome assembly WNGK01 (sample SAMN13153376, study PRJNA577476) | soil metagenome | isolation source: 60 cm soil or saprolite under Garry oak tree replicate 1 | place: USA:California | collected 2016-06-15
CGCGGTGCCTGGAAGGTGGTCAGGCCGACGCAGCCGCTTTTGGGTCCAGCCGCTCCAAGGTCACAAAGGCGTGGGCGGCCGACACCAGCGTCACGTGGTGGTGCCAGCCCTTGAAGGAGCGGCCCTCGAAGTGGTCCAACCCCAGCGCGTCCTTCAGCTCGCGGTAATCGTGCTCGACTCGCCAGCGCAGCTTGGCCAGACCCACCAGTTGTTCCAGGGGGGTGTCGGCGGGCAGGCTGGCCAGCCGGTAGGCGACCGGCGCGGGCTCGCCTGGGGGCCACTCGGCCAGCAGCCAGCGCACCGCAAGCTCCCCGCCACCGGTGGCGCGGCGCAGCCTGACCCCGGCCGGGCGCACCCGCTGCGCCACAAACCCCGAGCCCAGCGGCTGCCCGTCGGCCCCCTGCCGCCAGGTGACCGTGCGGGCCGCCCGCTCACCGGCGGCGAGCACCAGAGCGCGCAGCGACGAGCGCTGCTGGCGGTAGCGCGCCACCGGTGGGCGGCCACGGCCGGCATACGGCACGGTCTGGGGGACCACGTCCTGGGGGTAGGCGCTGATGGTGCCGGGGACCTGCACCAGGTAGGCCAGCTCGCGCTGCTCCAGGCCGAGCCGGAACTGGTTGACCTCGCCGTAGGCGGCGTCGGCCAGCACCACCGGCGGCACTAGGTCCCAGCCGGCCAGCTCGTCGAGCATGTCCAGGGCCAGCTGCCACTTGGGCCGGTGCCGCTCGCGGTCGGGCACGTGCGCCTTGCGGCGCCGCTGGGCGTCGTGGTCCCACTCCTCGGGCAGGAACAGCCGCCAGTCCAGCGGGCAGCTTGCCTGGTCGGTGGCGGCGTGGACCGACACGCCGACCTGGCAGTTGGCCACCTTGCCCAGCGTCCCGCAGGACTGGGGGGCGACCCCCACCGAGTGGCGGCCGAACTTGGGGAAGGCGGTGTCATCGATCACCCACGCGGCCGGGGCGATCGCGGTGGTCATGCGCTGGGCCAGCCGGCGGCGCACCGCCGCCGGGTCCCAGGGGGACTGGTTGACGAACTGCTGCAGCGCCTGCTCCAGCGCGTAGGCGTCGGCCTGCGGGTCGCCCTTGGTGAGCCGGGCGGCCATCGGCTGGATCGACTTGCGCTTGCCGTCCAGCAGCAAGCCGCGCAGGTAGGGCGCACTCCTTTCGGCTCGCGGATATCACCCCACAGGTGCACCCGACAGCGGCACTCTCGCAAGACCTAACAGAGTACAGGTACCAGGCTGTTCACAAACCCTCGCGAACCGGGTTTGAGGCTGTCGAGCCGGCGGCCGGCCGGTTCAGGGGCTCCACCATCCTGTCGGGCGAGGGTCGAAGCCACAGCGTGGCGTTGGTGGGCTCCATGGTCTGGTCGACCACGCCCAGCAGCTCAGCCGAGAGCGAGTCCAGGTCGATCTCCTCCCGCAGCCGGGCACTGAACGCCGCGATCGTCCTGGCGGCGTCGTAGCGGCGCCGGTTGAAGCGCCGGTCCACCGCGGCCTGGATGCGGCGGCGGGCGGGCTGGAAGGCCGCGGCGATCGTCAGCGTCGCGGCCGCCACCGCCAGACTCGAGGAGCGGCCGAACAGCTGCCCGAGTATCAGCACCAGGCCGGCGTAGCCGCCGCCCAGCAGCGCGGTGAGCAGCCCATAGACGACCGTGCGGTTGATGAGCCGGTCGATGTCGTACAGCCGGTAGCGCAGCATGGCAACGCCGATCGCCGCCGGAACCGCGACCAGCCAGACCAGGAGGACAGGGATCCCAAGGGCCGGGAGCCGATCCGCAACACCGGTAACGATGAGCAGCAACCACACCAGCACGCTGAGCACGGCGGCATAGGTGAACCACTTCAGCTGCTGGCGCTCCTCGCCCCGCGCTCGCCGGAAACGCACGACCATGGATGCCGCCGCCAGGATCGTCGCCACAAGCAGCACCGCCGCGGCCGCTTGCAGCACCTTGAAAATGGTTTCGGCGCCTTGGATGCCCAGCGGGTTGGTCAGCCGCTCAAGGCCGGCCCCCTCCAGCGGCTCGGGCGCGAACGCCGCCCACAGCCCCAGCAGGACGGTCCCGGCCGCGGCCGCCCAGCCCACCGGCCGCCAGGCAGCGACCCAGGGTTGTGGATCAGCGCGTACCAGGCGTAGTCCTGGCCGAAGAAGGCCGGGCCGAGCAGCAGCCCCACCGCGCAGCACAGCCAGCCGACCGGGTTACGTGGCCGGCGAGCCACGATCACCGCCCCCACGGTCGGATAGGCCCCCCAACCCAGCCGCGTGAGCACGGCGCCGCCGACGTCCGTGGTGGGATCGTTGATCGCCCGCAGCAGGAAGCTCGCCACCACCAAGCCCCAGTAGGTCGCCAGGGTGACCCAGGCGACCCACACCGCAGCGTGGCCCCTCGGATCCGCGTCGTGCCACCGCCAAGGAGCCCAGGTGGCCGGTCTGGCCGAACGTGCCACGTGCTGTCCTTCAGTGTCGTCGACGACCACCAGCACCCTCGGTTCCGCGGTGAGCGTGCTCCACCCGCCAGCATGCACCGCCAGCGTTCCGACAACGTTACGAGCTACGTCAGCGTCTCCGCGACCGCACAGCGACCGCCCGGGGGTTGTGAAACAGCCCGGTAATGTCAGGGTCTTGCGAAAACGGTCTGTCGCATCCGGGCGGTCCAGGTTGGTGTGCTAGGTTCCTTGCGGGTTGGCGCCGTCCCCGCCAGTGGCAACGGCAATCGCGGAGGGTGAGGCTGGCGAATATCGAGGTTCCTCGCGGGCGGCAGGCGGTCCAGGCCTGGCGGCGGCTGGACCGTCGCACCCGCCGAGCGGTCGCTCGGTATGCGCGACGGGGCATCGGGCATCCTGATCCGCAGGTCGCTGCCATCGCGGTGGGTCGCGCACAAGCGACGCTGCGTTGCCGCTGCGGCGCTGGATGCTGGTCGTGGTGGCGTCGTTGCTCGTCAACTGGCCGCTGGCTTGGGCGCTGGGCCGGCTGATGGGCGGCCTGGATGATCGGTGGGGCTGGTTCTGGATGCCGATCAGCTTGACGCTGGGATCGCTGGCGGCGTTGCGCGTCCTGGCACGGCAGCTTGAGCGGGTCAACCTGGCCACACTTGATCGCCAGTGACACGCAACAGCCTGCTGCGGAATGGGTTGGTCGTGGTGGCGGCAGGCCATGGTGCCGACTTCGATCCGGGACGTAGTCGGCAGTAGATTGCGGGTATGGACGCACAGGACCGCCGCGACGGCGGCATGGGCGGTGGGGACCCGAGCCAGTGGTATGGCGGCCTGCCGATCGGGTCGCGGCTGCGGGTGGGGGCGCTGCTGTTCGTGGTGTTGTTCGTGGTGCTCCTGGCGGCGTTCTTCGCGCTTGCCTACTTCGTGTTTACGGGCGACCAACGCGGCGACGTGGTCGGGTCGCTGGCGGACGCGGCCGCCCGGTCGGCATTGTTCTCGGCAGGCTACGTTGTGCTGCTTCCGTTGCAGTGGCGGCTGCGGCGCTGGGTGCACGGGGGCGAGCAGCAACGGCGCTGATCGGTGCGGCGCGTGGGCGCTGGCGGGCACCGCCGTCGAGGATGGTTGCCTTCCTGATTGACACCTAAGAGTCAATACATTTGGTGCTAATGGCGCGAACAGGTAAGATAGGCCATGGCTTACAACTTCCTGCGCGGTGACCGCGACCAGCCCTTCCTGTGCCCCCCGACCTGCGCGACTGGCTCCCGAGGGTCATCTTGCCTGGTTCGTCCTCGACGTCGTCGATCAGCTCGACCTCGTCCCGTTCTACCTGGCCCACCGCGATGACGGGCACGGCCACCCCCGCCTACGACCCCAAGCTCCTGCTCGGCGTGCTCCTCTACGCATATGCGATCGGGGTGCGCTCCTCCCGGCAGCTCGAACGCCGCTGCCATGAGGACATCGCCTTCCGAGTCCTTGCCGCCAACCAGACCCCCGACCACGTCACCATCGCCCGCTTCCGCGCCCGCCACCAGCAGGCCCTTGCCGGCTTCCGGTCGAGTCCTTGCGGCTCAAGGCCCGGCTGGAGGCGGAGGCAGCCGAACGCCAGCAGCGCTTCGCCGAGCGGGTCGCCGCGGCTACCGCCACCGCCCGCGCCAAGAGCCGCCCACCGCGGCAGCTCAAGCCCCGGCCACGCTACGAGGCCCCCAACCCCAAAGCGACCGCCAACACCACCGACCCCGACAGCCGCTTCCTGCGCACCCGCACCGGCACCGTCCAGGGCTACAACGCCCAAGCGGTGGTTACCGAGCACCAGATCGTGGTCGCCGCCGAGCTCACCCAGGACGCCAACGACGTGCAACAGCTCCATCCGATGCTGGCCGCCGTCGACCAGACCCTGGCCGCCGCCGCGATCCTCGACCGGCCGGGGACAGTGCTGGCCGACTCCGGCTACTGGTCGATCGCCAACCTCACCGCGATCCCGGATGCGACCGAGCTGCTGGTCTGGCCGGCCAAGACCGGCCGCACCGGCAAGCCCCGCAAGGACGGCCAACCCTCTGAGTCGAAGAGCGACGGGTTGCGCGCGGCGATGTTCGCCAAGCTCAACAGCGAGCAGGGCAAGGCCTGCTACGCCAAGCGCAAGCAAACCGTCGAGCCGGTGTTCGGGCAGATCAAGGACGTCCGTGGTGCCCGGCGGCTGCCGCGCCGCGGGCTGGCCGCCTGCGACGCGGAGTGGAAGCTGCTGTGCGGCACCCACAACCTGCTCAAGCTGTGGCGCCACACCCGCCGCCAGTCCGGAGCTGTGCGGCTTGTCGCCTGAGCCGAGAGGTACGGCGACCTCACCGCACGCACCTACTGGCTCCTGCGCCTGCCCGCTCCGGACGAGGCCTCCGACCGTGAGCCGATCAGTAGTCCAAGTGGCTGGCTGTGGCATCGAGACGAGTCCTTTCAGCAACGGGCTGTTACCGTACAAGAGTCTCCACAGTTTCAGGGAAACAGTTTCAGGGAAACCTCGCGAGATTCACCGTCGAGCTGCAGCGGGCCAAGCGAGCGGCGCCAGCGACGGCATAATTGACAGCTCATGTGGCTCAGTCTTATGGTCGCTATAAGCAGAGCAGAAAGGAGAGCAAATAGTCTGTACAAGCAGAGCAGACGAGGCGAGCAAATAAGAGCAGGAAAAGACAAGGGGGGGGAATGCGGCATATCAGACTTGGTCGAAGGCTAACGGCGGTCGGTGTGACGCTGGCCGTCGCGCTTGGAGCGACGGCGACAAGTGTTGGCGCCTTCGGCAGAACTCAGGCAAATGCCGGAACCGACCACACGCTCGTCACGTTCCAAGGCGGAATCGGGGTGCAACCAGTCTCCACTGGCAACGGGCAAGCGCTTGTCGCGGAGACCGTCAACCGCAACATCGTCAGAGGGGTGCAACCCCCCGGCCAGCCATGGGCGATCGCTGATTTCAACGCCAAGGTGAAGGCCGACGGGCGCATCACGGCCCACGGGAGGGGCCTTGTGTTCGCCGGGGGCGACACCGTCGGGACTGCGCTTGTGATTACCAACGGTGTTGCCACAGCCAGCCTTAGAGTTTTCGCGACACTCATTTGTGAAAACGTCGCTCCGTTCGTCCAACGCAATACAGCCGCTGAGGGTGTTCCCCTGGCCGCGAATGGGGACTTCACCATCGACGACGTGCTGTCGCCTCCACCGCCCGCCTCCTGCGCAACGCCCGTACTGCTCATCCGGAATGCGCCCGGTGGGGGCTGGTTCTCGGCCGGCATCCAGAAGTTTTCCGGCGACTGACCATGCTGTGATCCCACGATTCCACGCAGGAAGAGGCGTACCGCTTCGTGCCTGAGTGGGAGCCACATAGCAGTCCGAGTACGGCCGCCGCCAGCACCCCAGCCGCGCCAGCGTCGCCGCTTCAAGCTCGCGGGCGAACTCGGCGACCGCGGTGTAGCTGCGCGCACCCGAACACACCGCCGCCGCGATCGCCAACGACCCCACCAGCGCGTGTCGCCTGCCACGCCGGGCTCTGGGATCGGTCAGCACCCAACATAGGCCTCCCGATCCAGCACCGAACCAGCCGAGCCAACCTGAGTTATCGGCGTGGGCTCAGTGCGTGGTTGAGGAGTGTCGCTCGACCGTGGTGAGTGATCGTCGTGAGCGGCATGACCGTGGCGGTTCAGTGTGGTTGCAGGGGGAGTCGCCCGCCGGGCTTGACCGTCTTCAGGGTGAGCTGGGAGGTGGTGCGGGCCACGCCGGGCAGGCCGACCAGCTTGCCCATGTACAGCCGCTCGTAGGCCTGTAGGTCCTGGACCGCGATCCACAGCAGGTAGTCGGGGTCGCCGAACATGCGCCGGCACTCGATGACCTCGTCGATGGTGGCGACGCCGGCCTCGAAGGCCTCCATGGTGGCCTTGCGGTCGCCGACCGCCATGGTGACGTGGACCAGGACCTGGAAGGCGCGGTCGACCTTGGCGGGGTCCAGGACGGCCCGGTAGCCGGTGATCACGCCGGCGGCCTCGAGGGCGCGGACGCGGCGCAGGCAGGGCGAGGGGCTCAGGCCCACCCGCTCGGCCAGCTCGACGTTGGAGAGGCGGCCGTCCTCCTGGAGTTGGGCGAGGATTGCTCGATCGATCTCGTCCATGGCATTGGATGCTAACAGATCGCCATCTGACAGCAATCTTTGGCACCATCTGCGCCGTGTCATGCGCTACTGTTGCGCCACGGCGGGCACAGTGGTCCCGTCGGTGGGCACCCGAGCGGCGTCGAAGGAGGCCGTCATGATCCAAGGGGTGAGCAAGGTCGTCGTGCCGGTGGCGGACCAGGAGCGTGCCAAGCAATTCTGGACCCAGCGGATGGGCTTTGCGGTCGGGGTCGACGAGCCCTACGGTGACCAGGGGCGCTGGATCGAGGTCGTCCCGCCGGACAGGGGCGTGGTCCTGGTACTTTCGCGGAGCGACCCCGGCGAGGTGCGGCCGGAGGTCCCCGAGATGCTGCCGCACTCGCCGGTCTTGTTCACCTGCCACGACATCGAGCAGACCTACCAGGAGCTGACCGGGCGCGGCGTCAGGTTCCCGACGCCGCCGACCAAGATGCCCTTCGGCTGGTGGTCGCTGTTCGAGGACGACGACGGCACCCGCTACGCCCTCGAGCAGCGGCCCTGACCCAGACGGGCGTCACCCGGCCCGGCCGCCGCCACGCGTGGTGCCGCGGCCGGTCCGGACCCGGTGAGTAGGTGACCGTCTGCACCCTAATGTTGTGCGGCTGTGGCCAGGGCTGGGCTGGGCGTGCGGGGCGCTGCCGGCAAGCCAGCCGTCGGGTCATGATGGCGATCATCGCCCACTGAACCATGGCCTGATGATGCTCAGGCAGTTGCCTGGAAGCTCGCCCCGTGCTGGTTACGACCCTCGCTCCCCGTCTACGGCTGGCCTTTGGGTGGGGAGCCGGGGCGCACCTCGAAGCTGAGCGGCGGCCCTTCGGTCGCAAGCCGCCACTCACACGACAATCCGTTGTAGCCCCAGCACTCCCCGGCCGCTGCCACGCTGTGGGGCAGCACCTGCGAGTGCTCCTCCACGTACAAACCCACCACCAGCCGCCGGAACCCCGCCGCAGCCAGCGCCTGCTGGACCGCCTGGGTGTCCAGCCGTCGCGGCACCAGCGGCTCCGCAAGGTGCACGTCGACCATCTGGCGGCTACCGTCCAGATACTTGAAGACAGCGGCTGATGACCGGTCGGCGGCTGGCGCGACCAGCGCGGCCACACGCTCACCCAACGAGCCCGGATCGGCGACCCGGCCGCGCGGCACCATGACAGTCACCAAACCGTTGGCGCCCGCGCCGCCGCCGCGGAGATCGGGACGACATCCGGCAACAGCGACACCCAGAAGGTAGTCTCGCTGTCGGGAGAGAGCCGGTTCTTGGGCCGGAGCGCTCCAAGCAGTGCGACCGCCAGGAGAACAACGACCAGCAATGCGACGACGCCAGGTGTCAGCCACCAGCGACGACGGCGCACCACCGGATCCTGCAGGCGCCTCATCGCCTGATGCTGCGTGGCACAACCGGCCAGGTCAAGCCCTCTGAGCGGTGCTGGCGATACGCGGCTACCCAGACCTTCCATGCAGAACTTCTGCGGGGCCGCTCAGGCGCTGCCTGCGGCCAGGCGGCTGGCGCGGGCCTGCTGGCGTCGGGCGGACCAGGTTGAGGAAGGGCACGAACCAACCGCCAACCGACCACCCGGGCCCGAACCGCAGCGGCTCCATCCCGAGCCGAGGCAGGTTGGCGTAGGCCGGGCCACGCCCATGGGCCGGCCGATGCAGACCGTGCCTTGCTGTCGGTCAACATCTGACCATATGGCGGTCCAGCGGCGACCCAAAGCTTCGTACCATCCGCCTCGGGAAAGACTATGCTGCAGACATCGGATGTCTCGATGATGGGGAGGGTCTGTGGCCGCACCGATCACCGAGCGGGGGATCGCCAAGATCCGCGACCTGATCCTCGCCGGGGAGTTGCGTCCCGGGTCGAGGCTGCCACCAGAGCACGAGCTGGCCGCGCAGCTGGATCTGTCGCGCAACACCGCGCGCGAGGCGGTACGGGCGCTGGTCACGGCGCGCGTGCTGGACGTGCGCCGCGGCGACGGCACCTATGTCACCAGCCTCAAACCAGACATGCTGCTGGAGGGGATCGGCTTCGCCGTCGACCTGATGCAGGACGACACCTGGCTCGAGGTGCTCGAGGTGCGCCGCTACCTCGAGCCGGCCGCTGTCGCTCTGGCCGCCACCCGCATCGACCAGACCGCCCTGCGGGCGCTGGAGGAGTGCCTCGAACGGATGCGTGGAGCCGACGGGCTCGAGCAGCTGGTGGTCCACGACGCGGAATTCCACAACCGCGTGGCCGCGGCCGGGGGCAACCAGACCCTTGCCGCGATGCTGGACGGCCTCTCCAGCAAGACCCTGCGTGCGCGGGTCTGGCGGGGCATCATCGACGGCGAGGCAGCCGAGCAGACGGTCGCCCAGCACACCGACATCTACACCGCTCTGCTCGCCGGCGACCCGAACCTGGCCCAGGCCGCCGCGGTCGTCCACGTCCTCACCACCGAGACCTGGTTCCGCCGCGTCCTCACCTCCCGGGACGAGGGCACCGGCCCCTCGCGGCGGTCCGGGCGCCGATCGCCTCGTTGACGTGCCGGCGGCAACGAGCTCTCTGGTGTCATCCGACGATCCGGCCTGTTGGGGTTAGGATTTAGGCCTTTTGCGGCAGATATCCAGGTAGACATTGGATGTATGTTGCCCTACGGTAAGGCCCTCTCGAGGATGGCGCCCGCGGCCGAGGGTGAATGGCGTCGGGGAGGAGCGACGATGCGGCCTGGGCGAGGTTGCGCCAGGTGGCGTCATATCCGCCGCCCGCGCTCTAACGACGAGGTGGCGCAGGAGACGCCCGTGCAAGGCCCGCAGCGGACTATCCGTGCGAGGCCTGCAGCGAACTACCCGTGAATTCCGGCTCCATCCGCGAACTGTGCGCGGGAGGCGGAGCGAGCGTGACGTGAGAGGAGGACAGCATGACCAACCGTCGATTCCGCGGGTGGGCCGCGTCCATCGCCGTGCTGGCGCTGATGGTCGCCGCTTGCAGCAGTGGCAGTTCGCAATCCACGAAGAAGGCAGGCGCGAAGGCGCACGAAGGCGTCTCGGTCAACGTCCTTACCTTCACCGGGCCGCAAATCGCCGAGCCACTCCAGCGGCGCGCGCCCGATTTCCAGCGTCTCACCGGCGCGAAGATCAAGGTGGTGACCGTCCCCTTCAGCGACCTGTACGACAAGATCCTCACCGACATGGCGACGAGGACCAACAGCTACGACGCATTCGTCTTCGATCCCCAGTGGATGGGTGACTTCGTCCCACCCGGTTATCTGGAGGACATCGGCAATCGCGTGCAGGGCGACCAGGCCCTGAAATGGAATGACATCGCGCCGTTCTTCCGCGACTTCAGCGCCTCGTACCAGGGCCACACCTATACCGTCCCGCTGGACGGCGACTTCGAGATGGTCTATTACCGCAGCGACCTGCTGAAGAAGGACGGGATCCAGCCGCCGGCCACCTGGGATGACTACCTGTCGATCGCCCAGCGGTACAACAAGAAGGACCTGAACGGCGATGGCAAGGCCGACTACGGCTCCTGCATCGCCAAGAAGCGCTCCGCCCAGTCCTACTGGATGTTCCTGGCGATCGCCGGCTCCTTCCTGCAGACCCAGGGCACCAGCCAGGGCTCGTTCTTCGACAACGAGACCATGAAGCCGCTGGTGAACAACCCGGCGTTCGCGGCCGCGCTCGACGTCTACAAGCAGACCACGCAGTATGGGCCGCCGGGCGAGCTGAACCTCGACGTCGGCGACACGCGCGGGCTGTTCACCTCGGGGCGCTGCGCCCTCTCGATGGACTGGGGCGACATCGGAACGCTCTCCATCGACCCCAAGACGTCGACCGTTCAGGACAAAGTCGGGACCGCGATCCTTCCCGGGTCCCGCCGCGTGCTCGACCGGGGGACGGGGCAACTGGTCGACTGCAACGCGACGACGTGCCCGCGGGCGGTCGACGGCGTCAACCACGCGCCGTTCGCCGCGTTCGGCGGCTGGTCCGGCGCCATCAACGCCTCGGCCAAAAAGGACGTCAAGGACGCCGCCTTCGACTTCCTGGCGTACATGAGCGCGCCGGGGGAGTCGAACGTCGACGTGACCCTCGGCAAGACCGGCTTCAACCCGTACCGGGTCTCGCAGTTCGACAACATCGACACCTGGGTGAAGGCCGGCATGAGCGAGGCCATGGCGAAGAACTACCTCGGCGCCATCCGCGACAGTCTCCAGAGCCCCAACATGATCCTCGACCTGCGGGTGCCGAAGTCGGCGGACTACGAGGGGGTGGTGCTCGACACCGGCCTCGCGCAGTTCCTGGCCGGGGAGCTCAACACCCAGCAGACCATGCAGCAGATCGAATCGGGCTGGGAGAAGATCACCAACGAGCAGGGGCGTGACAAGCAGAAGCAGTCGTATGCCGCGAGCCTGAACGTCCAGCGGTAGCGCCGATGGATGCTGGCAGGCTGACTCGAGGCCGCCCCGTCGCCACGCGGGGCGTCCTCGAGGTGCGGACCACCAGAGCGCGGTCGGCGTTCGGCCCGAACTTCGCGGTCCGGGCCTCGTTCATCTGGCCGGCGTTGCTGGTGATCCTGTTCGTCTCCATCTTTCCGCTGTTCGCCTCGCTGTACATCAGCCTGTCCCGGCTGGAGCTCGCGCGGGGTGGCTTCACATTCCATTTCATCGGCCTGGCCAACTTCCGCGAGCTGCTCTTCGGCGGCGAGCGGACGCACTTCCTCGGGGTGAGCCGGCCCCTGACGCCGTTGGGATGGGCGGTGCTGGTGGCCGGTCTCGCCCTGCTCTGCTGGGGGTTGGCCAGAGCCTGGCGGGGTGGCGTCTCGCTCGTCGGCATGGCCTTCCGCCTCGCCGGCGCGCTCATCGGGGCGGCCGGCCTCTGGCTGGTGACCCACACGCTGCTGTCCCATGCGGGACGGCCGGGAACCGTCGTGGTGACCCTGGTCTACGTCGCCGTGGGCATCGCGGCGCAGTTCCTGCTCGGCCTCGGGCTCGCGCACCTGCTCACCCAGGGGCTCCCCGGGCAGCGCTTCCTCCGGGTCGTGTTCCTGCTGCCGATGATGATCACCCCGGTGGGCGTCGCCTACATGTTCCGCATGCTCACCGACACCAGCAAGGGCCCCCTGGAGCCGCTCTGGGCGGCCTTCGGGCTCACCGACTTCTCATGGGTGACCAGCCCGTGGGGCGCCAGGGTCGCGGTGATGGTCGGGGATATCTGGCAGTGGACCCCGTTCATGTTCATCGTCCTGCTGGCCGCGCTGGAGAGCCAGGACGTCGAGACCGTCGAGGCGGCGATGGTGGACGGGGCCAACCGCTGGCAGACCTTCCGCCACGTGACCCTGCCGGGGATCCTGCCGGTGTGTACGACCGTCATCCTCATCCGGCTGATCGAGGCCTTCAAGATCATCGATCTCCCCAACGTGCTGACCAACGGCGGCCCTGGAACGGCGACCGAATCGTTGAGCCTCCATGCCTATGTCCGCTGGCGGACGCTCGACCTCGGCCAGTCGGCGGCGGTCGCCTATTCCCTCTTGTTCATCGTGACCCTCGTCGCAGTGGCCTATGTCAGCCTCCTGCGCCGGCGGTTCGCGGAGGAATGAAGCGATGAGCAGCCAAGCAGCGCGGCGGCCGGGGAAGCTGGGGGTTCGGCACCCGTTCCGGCGCCGCTCGGTCAGGGACCTGTCTCCGCTCGGCAAGGTGGTCGCCTACCTGATCCTCGGGTTGTGGGCCCTGGTGGTGCTCTTCCCGCTGTACTGGCTGGCGATCACCTCGTTCAAGCTGCCGATCCAGGTCAACAAGGGGCCCGTCTACCTGCCCTTCGTCGACTTCCACCCGTCCCTGGACGCCTGGCACTACATCTTCGTGGACCTCAGGGACGACACCCTGCGGCCGTATGTGAACTCGGTCGTCGTCGCCGTGGGCAGCTCGGTGGTCGCGATGCTGTTCGGATCCGCCGCCGCCTACGCTCTCATCCGTTTCCCGTACCGACCGCGCGTTGGCGTGATCGCGCTGTTCGTCGGCTGTCTGGTCCTCGCCGCCGTCCTCATCGGGTTCGGCGTGTCGCCGCCGCTGGCGATCGTCGTGGCCGGGGCCTGCTTCGCCCTGCTCGCGCGCACGGTCGGGCATCGGTTCAAGCGGGCCCTGTCGAACCGCGACATCGCCTTCTGGATGATCTCTCAGCGGATCCTGCCTCCGGTCGCTGTGGTCATCCCGATCTACGTCCTGTTTCAGCACGTCGGCCTGCTCGACACGCGGACCGCGCTGATCATTACCTACGCGGCGACGAACCTGCCGATCGTCGTCTGGCTGATGCGCGACTATTTCAACCGGCTTCCCTGGGAGCTCGAAGAGGCCGCGCTCGTCGACGGCGCTTCGACCTTCCGGGTCTTCCGGTCGATCACCTTGCCGCTGTCGAGGCCCGGCCTGGTTGCGACCTTCCTGATCGTCTTCGTCTTCGCCTGGAACGAGTACCTGCTCGCGCTGTTCCTGTCGAGCGCGAACGCCCAGACGATGCCGCTCACCGTGGCTGCCCAGAACGCGACCCGGGGCCCGCAGTGGTGGTACATGTCCGTGCTGATCCAGATCATGATCCTTCCGGTTATCGCGCTGGCGATCGGGCTCGAGCGGGTCATCTCGCGCGGCCTGCTCGTCGGGGCAGTCAAGGGGTGAGTGGTGCGCGCTGAGGTGAACGCCATCCCCGAGGTCGTCGTCACCGGATTCGACGCCGTCGACGTCCGCTTCCCGACCTCCCTGCAGCTCGACGGCTCCGACGCGATGAACCCGGCGCCCGACTACTCCGCCGCCTACCTGATACTCAGCACCAGCGACACGGACCTGGAGGGCCACGGGTTCTGCTTCACCATCGGTCGTGGCACCGAGTTGTGCGTCCAGGCCATCCGCGCGCTGGCGCCGATGGTCGTCGGCGAAAAGGCCGAGGACCTGTTCGCGGACATGGGGGGCCTGTGGCGCCGGCTGGTCGGCGACAGCCAGCTGCGCTGGCTCGGCCCGGAGAAGGGCGTCATCCACATGGCCACCGCCGCCGTCGTCAACGCGGTGTGGGACCTGTACGCCAAGACGCGCGGCAAGCCACTCTGGAAGTTGCTCGCCGACCTGGACCCAGAGCAGATCGTCGCGATGGTCGACTTCCGCTACTTGACCGACGCGCTCACCCCCGACGACGCGCTCGAGCTGCTGCGTGCCCGTACGGCCAGCAGAGCTGAGCGAGAGGCGCACCTGGCCGACGGCGGCTACCCGGCCTACGACACCTCGCCCGGGTGGCTCGGCTACGACGACGACAAGCTCCGGCGCCGCTGCCGCGAGGCGGTCGCCGCCGGGTTCACCCACGTCAAGGTGAAGGTCGGCGCCAATATCCAGGACGACCTGCGACGCCTGCGCATCGCCCGCGAGGTCCTGGGCTCCGACCGCGGGCTGATGCTGGACGCCAACCAGGTGTGGAGCGTCCCCGAGGCGATCGCCTGGATGCGGGAGCTGGCCTCGTTCCAGCCGTGGTGGATCGAGGAGCCGACCAGCCCCGACGACATCCTCGGCCACGCGGCCATCGCCCGCTCGATCGCGCCGATCCGGGTGGTGACCGGCGAGCACGCCCACAACCGGGTGATGTTCAAGCAGTTCCTGCAAGCAGGAGCGGTCGCGGTCTGCCAGGTGGATGCCTGCCGCCTGGCCGGGGTCAACGAGGTCGTGGCCGTGTTGCTGCTGGCGGCCAAGTTCGGCGTGCCGGTCTGCCCGCACGCCGGTGGGGTCGGTCTGTGCGAGCTGGTCGTGCACCTGTCGGCGTTCGACTACGTGGCGGTGAGCGGGTCGCTGGAGGGGCGGATGATCGAGTACGTCGACCACCTGCACGAGCATTTCGTGGAGCCTGTACGCGTCGTCGGCGGCCGCTACCGCCTGCCACGCTCCCCCGGCTACGCCGCCATGACCCGGCGAGCACTCGACCAGCACCGCTACCCGGATGGTTCCGTCTGGTCGGCCCACTGACCCGCGGGGGTCGAGCCGGTAGGTTCGAGCGAGCCACTTCAGCTGCTGCCGGGCCACCCCCCGCGCGCGGCGCCGTTGACCACCCCGAGCGCCTCGGCCGCCTGTTGCCAGCCGAGCGGGTTGCGGATCGGCCCGAGATCACCGATGAGGACCACGGTCGTACCCGGCTGCACCGCCGCCGTGGCGAGCCCGACCGCCAGTGCACCGCCGGACAGCCACGCGACAACCCGCCAGCGGCGGCTCGGCAGGTGGCCGTCGGGAAACAGCACCAGCAGGTAGAAGTGCTTGTTCTGATCCACGATCGCGACCGGCTCGAGTCCGATTCGCTCCTGCCGCGACGCTCGCTGGTCGCTCTGCCGTGACCGGCCCCAGCCAAGCTGAATGCGCTGCACCCACCAGGGTCGCGCATTTATCGGGGGAGGTCGCTATGCGACCAGTCCGCATCATCGCCGCTCTTCTGTTCGCCGTCACAGTCGCCATGCTCACACCGCTTGCCGCGCCCGCATGGGCCGCGTCCACGACAACACCCGTCGTCGTCCATGTCAGCCCGAGTCCGGTCGTCGCGGGACACACCGTCACCGTGTCAGGGTCAGTCGGCCCGGACAACGCGGGCTCGGACTGTGCAAGCATCATCCTGTACTCCGACGCGTTCGCCCCCACCAACGACTTGGGGTACATGATCGCGGTGTACACGACCGCCAAGCCGGACGGGACCTTCACGGCAACGACCATGATCTCCCACTCCAAGGCGGCCGGGACCTACCCGATTCACCTGCGCTGCGGTGGGGCGACCCTCGGCGGGGCGACGCTGGTGGTGCGGGCCGCACCCACGACACCAACCGTCAACGTCCGTGTCAGCCCAGGCTCGGTCGCCGCCGGGGACACCGTCACCGTGTCAGGATCGGCCGGCCCCTCGGCGGGCTCGGAATGTGCAGGTGGCGTCACCCTGCTCTCCAGGGCGTTCGTCCACACCCGCGACTTCGCCGGGGTGCCGGCAGTGGGCGCGGCCGTCAATTCGGCCGGGGCCTTCACGGCAACCACCACGATCCCGCGCTCCAAGCCGGCCGGGACCTACACGATCACCGGCCGTTGCGGCGGGGGGAACCTCGGCGTCTCGGCGAGGCTGGTGGTCCGGGCGGCAGTCACGACCACCACGCCCGCTCCCGCGGCGCCGACCGCCACGACCCCGCCCGTGACCCAGCCGCAGGTGCCCGTGCCCGCGGTCGCCGGGCCATCCGCCCAGCCGGCCGCCACGGCGGCAGCCCAACCGGCGAGCCGCTGGATCGGCCCTGGACTGGCAGCGCTTGGCAGCGGCACGCTGGCCGCGCTGGGCGTGTTGCTGCTGTACCGGCGGCGGCACCCAGCCGGCTCCAGCCGGCAGGGGCGCTCTCGCATGGCGCACTAACCAACAACGCACACTCACCGGCCCGGGCGGTCTGCCGGGCCGGTGGCGTTGCGGTATCGTGACCGAGCTGATCGGCACGATCGAGACCGGCGACCTCAGCCCCGCCGCGCTGGCCGCCGGGTTCGGTGCCTTATGGCTGCTACGGCCGGCCGCCGGCGCGCTGCTGCGCCTGGACCCCCGCTGCCATGTGATCCGCGGCAGCCACCGCCGACCGGCACGCCTGTACGCCCAAGCAACCGCTCCACCGAATGGTCGCCAATTTCCCTGCCGCCGCAGGAAGTTGTACGCCATAGCGTATTCTACGGTTGCGCCGCTTTTGCGGTAAATGCGATTATTGGTAGAAGCCTTACAGCCTTGTGCAGCTTCTCGCAGGATGCCTAGAATCCGCGCCGGGGACTCCCGCGATCTCCGCCGGTCAGTGAGCGCAAGAGCACCGCCTGACCGCGGACGCGATCGCCTCGGCGTTCGCCGGCCAGGCGTGGACGTCCCTTGCGTTGGGGCGACGGTGAACCGGTTTCGGTTCTCGAAGGGGAGGTTGGGTCGTGCGGAAGCTGTTCTTGCTCCTGGCCGTGGCCGCGCTGGCGATCGCGACGGCAACCAGCGCCACGGCAGCCGACCCAGGCCCGGGTAGCAGCACCGGCGTCGGCGCGGTCTTTGTCCCCAACCCCGTCCAGTCGCTGGGTGACGAGTCGCTGACCGACCAGAAGGACGCCGATGCGGCCGTGCCAGCGGCCGCCTATCACGACGTCACCCTTACCAACCTCGACGGGAGCGGGCACCTCAGCGGGGACTACGCGACCGTCGTCAGCGAGACCGGCAATCCCGCCTACTCGCCCACGAACACGTTCCGCTACACGCGCCACCAGGACGAGTTCGAGCAGGTCATGGCGTACTACTGGATCACCGAAGCGCAGAAGTACATCCACACCCTCGGCTTCGGTGAATCCCGGCGGCCGATCGACAACCAGCCGCAGGCGGTGCGGATCAACCAGTTTGGGCAGGATAACTCGTTCGCCACCGACCACCCCAAGAACGAGCTGCGCTTCGGCAAGGGCGGCGTGGACGACGCCGAGGACGCCGAGGTGATCCTGCACGAGTACGGTCACGCCATCCATTTCTCGCAGAACTTCGTCTTCGGCTCCGAGCAGGCGGGCGCGATCAGCGAGGGCTTTGCCGACTACTGGGCCGTGACCGTCGGAGACGTGGTCTCCAAGGCGCTCGGCGTCCCGGAGCTCGAGCCGCTGCCGTGCGTGGCCGACTGGGACTCGGTCTCCTATACGAGCACGGTCCCGCACTGCCTGCGGCGCGTCGACACCGACCTGCACTACCCAGCCGACCTGAACGGCGAAGTGCACCACGACGGTCAGATCTGGTCGCGGGCGCTGTGGGACATCCGCCAAACGCTCGGCAACGTGCAGGCCGACACGATCATCCTGCAGGGCTCCTTCGACTTCCCCGGCACGAGCATGCCGGACCTGGCGAACCGGACGGTTGCGGCCGCGCAGCAGCTCTACGGCACCGCCGCCGCCAAGGTCGTCAGCAAGGCCTTCGCCGACCGCGGGATCCTCTGACCCGTCGCACAGCGGCACCCGGGCCGCAGGGGCTTGACTGGTTCGCGGGTATGGCGGCCGCCGGGGCGGCGGAACTGCGCGCCGCCGCCCGGGGACGCGCGGCGCTCGAGGAGCACCTGGCGTCCACCGAGTTCGACCCGGAACAGTTCACCCCGGCAGACCATGCCGCACTGACGGGTGCATGGTCCTGGCTGGGCGCCGTCGCCGTGGGCTGCCTATCCAGGAAATTATTCTGGTAAGGACGCGACCTGGTACGGTGCGACATTATGCTCCCCCAGCCTCAGCCTGACGCCTACTACGACGGGTTCAACGAACGCCTGTTCGGCGCGGTGCCGTCGCGCGCCGGCCGGATCCTCGAGGTCGGCTGCGCCCGCGGCCGGCTCGGTCAGGAGCTGAAGCGGCAGGACCCCAGCCGCTACGTCGCCGGCGTCGAGCTGGACTCGGACGCCGGCCAGGTCGCCAAGAAGCGACTCGACGAGGTGTTCGTGCTCGACGTCCAGGCCGGCACCCCGCCGATCGAACCCGGCTCCCTGGACTGCATTCTCTTCGGCGACGTGCTCGAGCACCTGGTCAACCCCGAGGACGTGCTCCACCGCTACCGGGACCTGCTCGCCCCCGACGGGATCGTGCTGTGCAGCGTCCCCAACGTCCAGCACTTCTCGGTCATCAAGAACCTGCTGCGCGGTGACTTCATGTACCAGCCGTTCGGGCTGCTGGACAGCACCCACCTCCGGTTCTTCACCTTCATGAGCTTCGCAAAGCTCATGCTCGACGCGGGGTTGCTGCCCAGGATCGAGGACCGGATACGCTCCGGCCAGGCCCAACACTTCGTTGAGCCGGCCGCTCCGCTGCTCACGCACTGCCGCGTTCACCCCGATAGGGCGCTGGAGCCGCTCGACACCTTCCAGTACATCGTCAGCGGCACCAAGCTGCCCGACGCATCCCCTGGGTTCGCCACCGCGCCGATCACGTTCGTGGCCTGCGTCAACGACGATGACCAGCTCGAGTCGAACCTGCTGCGATCACCGTGCCTGGACCCTGGCACGCCGCACGAGCTCATCCTCATGCGCGGCCAGACTTCCGCCGCGGATGGGTTCAACAGCGCGCTCGAGAAGGCGCGACACAGCCTGGTCGTCTTCGTGCAGCAGGACATCTACCTGCCACGCGGCTGGGATAGCCGCTTCCTCGAGCAGTTCCTGGAGGCCGAGGGGCGGTTCGGGTCGGTCGGCGTGGCCGGAGTCTTCGGCTATACCTCCGGACCGGAGGGCAAGATCGCTCTGGGGCGGGTGCTCGACCGGCAGACGCTCGACGACATGCCCGCCCCGCTGCCGGCTACGGCTGAGGGGCTCGACGAGATCGTCCTGGCCGTGCGGCGGGACACGCCGCTGCGGTTCGACCCAGCGCTGGGCTTCGACCTGTACGGCGCCGACCTGTGCCTCAGCGCTCGGCGCCTCGGCCTGCCCGTGGCCGTACTGGACGCGCCCTGCCTGCACAACTCGCTGTTCGCCTATCTCCCAGCGGTCTTCCATTCGGCACGCGAGCGGCTCCTCGCCAAATGGCCGGACGTCCGGCCACTTCACGGCAGGATGGGGCAACTCGACGCCATGAAGCCGCAGCCGGTGCCGACCACGTGGGTGGAGGACCTGCGCGAGCGCGCGGGCCGACTGGAGCGCGAGTTGGCCTCCGCCCGTGACGAGCTCGCCTCGACCCACGACGAGCTGGCCTCCACCCGCGACGAGTTGGACGACCGGTCGCGGCACATCGCCAACATGGAGGCGAGCGTCTTCTGGAAGCTGCGCGACCTCGTCCACCAG
>WNGK01003131.1_pt1 | contig 19347 bp, 17 predicted proteins | sample 5400601 | NCBI WGS metagenome assembly WNGK01 (sample SAMN13153376, study PRJNA577476) | soil metagenome | isolation source: 60 cm soil or saprolite under Garry oak tree replicate 1 | place: USA:California | collected 2016-06-15
CCGGGACCGCAACCGGGCTCTCGCTGCGCTCGCTCCGGACGGCCAGAGATCTTTTTCCGGGCGCGGGCCACCCCTTTGGGGCCGGCTTCGCCGGCGCTCTTTCTATGCCCGCTGGAAAAACATCTTGTCCGCCCGGGCCGCCCGGTTGCCCTCCCGCCCTATTACGCCTGCCTTCCTTTCCGGCGCCGGAACACACCACGAACCAGGACCCCGCCACCGGGCACCACCCTCCGAAGGGAGCACGACATGGACGCCATCTGCAGCCAGTGCCACGGGCCCGCGCCCGACGGCCCGGTCTTCGCCGAGGCGGGGCTGCTGTGCTGGCCCTGCGCCGATGAGCGCATCGACGCCCTGCGGCTCCTGTTTGACCCCGCCGGGGACCTCGACGTGACGGCCGCGTGACCTCACCCGGGCAGGCACCCGCCCCGGACAGGCGGGTGCCTGCCGCACCAGGCGAACGGAAGGAACAGGGCGCATGAAACCACCGCAGGACAAAGCCGCCGCTCACCCGCAGGAACCGGGCCGCCGCCCGGAATACGTGATCGTCACCTGGGTGTCCGGGCAGCTGCGTGACAAGATCGAGCGCAACGGCGCCTCCCTGGCCGAGATCCTCCAGGTCACGGACAGGAAGGTTCCCGGGCCGGCAGATCCGGGGCCAGAAGACCGTGAGGCAGGGCAGCCGCCCGCCGCCCCGGGAACAGCAGGCCGGGCCCGGCCAGCGCCGCGCGGCTGACACAAGCATCCGGACCGGGCCTGCCGCGCGGGCAAGGCCGACACCCTGCCCTGGACAGGCGGGTGCCTCCGGAGGGCTGAGGGCAGCGCTCTGCCGCCGCTGAGCGGGCGTTCACCCTGGTGATTCCGGTCCCTGAGGGCACAGGCTCAGGCAAGGGGGTTGCTGTCCCGGCGGTTGCGTCCATGCCGTTGCGGTTCCCGTCAGGTTCCCGGTGGCGGGGTCCGTGGTGTATCCCGGCTTGTTCAGTCTCGCAGGCGCGGCCGGGACCGCAACCGGGCTCTCGCTGCGCTCGCTCCGGACGGCCAGAGATCTTTTTCCGGGCGCGGGCCACCCCTTTGGGGCCGGCTTCGCCGGCGCTCCTCTTTCTATGCCCGCTGGAAAAACATCTTGTCCGCCCGGGCCTCCCGGTTGCCCTCCCGCCCTATTACGCCTGCCTTCCTTTCCGGCGCCGGAACACACCACGAACCAGGACCCCGCCACCGGGCACCACCCTCCGAAGGGAGCACGACATGGACGCCACCACCACCTCCGCCTCCGCGACCATCACCTGCGCGAAGCCCTCCTGCGGCGCGCTGACCACCGTGGCGGAGTCCGTGTTCATCGACGGCTGCGGCCAGGTCTGCCCCCGCTGCGCGGGCCCGGTCCCGGCGTGGATGGACGACATCGAGCCCCCGTTTTAGCCGCTGGTGGCGGTGCCCGCCCGGGCGCACCCGCCGCCGGGCGGGCACCGTGCAAGCACGGCGCCCGCTGGCGGCATGCCCTGGCGTGCCGCTTCGCCGCGCTGTGGCGCTGGCCGCAGGCGACGCTGCACAGCGCCCGCGTGGGCATGGCATCTTCCTGCGGCGACTGGCGCCCGGCCGCTGCCGTGACTGTCAGGGGTACCGCGGCTGGCGGTCACGGCGCGTTCGCCCCGGTCAGCTCGCGCTGATCATTTCGGCGGCGGAGTCCGTGGCCGGGTCTCGCCCTGGCGCACGAACACCCGGCGGGGACGTCGCGGTATGCCCCGGGTGTATCCGGCGGCCCGCCATCCGGCCGCGTTGCGGGCCGGAGCCGGGCGCGTTTTGCGGCATTCAGCGGCATTTACCGGCATCACCATGCAATGCCGAATAACCATGCCCAGATGACCAGCCCAGAATATGCTTTCCCTCAGCACTGAACACTTGTACTCAGCCACCTCGCCTGACCACCAGCTATCCGTTTCAGGTATTTCTTGTCTCGCTTGCCTTCACACCTTTGCATTACAATGATGATGGCAGTCCCGGCGCTACCGGGTAATGGGCGGGAACGGTGCGTGATGCTGACGATATCCAGCGGCTATGACCCTGGGTACCTCACGCGCGCAGTCGCGACCGGGCGGGAGAACTACTACCTGTCCGCCGTCGCGGAGCATGGCGAGCCACCCGGGACCTGGACCGGCCGGGGATGCCCGCAGCTGGGCCTCGCGGTCGGCTCGCAGGTGGACAACAAGGTGATGGAGCGGCTCTACGGCGGGTTCGCCGATCCGCGGGATCCGGCGGGCGAGGCGACGCTGGGGCGGGCGCCGAGCGGGTTCGCCGGCAACGACGAGAAGATCTCCGGGCGGATCGCAGGGCTGCTCGCCGCCGAGCCGGCCGCGACGCAGGAGCACCGGGACCAGATCATCATGCAGGCGCTGAAGGACCAGCGCGCCGCGGTGTATTTCTTTGACGCGACGTTCTCGGTGCCCAAGTCGGTCAGCCTGCTGCACGCGTCGCTGCAGGTCAGGGCCCAGCAAGCCAGCGAAGCTGGCCAGAAAGATGAAGCGGGGGAATGGGCGGCGCGGGCGCAGGTGGTGTGGGACGCGATCATGGCCGGGAATCAGGCGATGCTGGAGTACCTGCAGCGCGAAGCCGGTTACAGCCGGGCGGGTTACCACGGCAAGGGCTCGGGCCGGTACGTGGACGCGCACGAGTGGGTGATCGCGTCGTTCGCGCAGCACACCAGCCGGGACCATGACCCGCAACTGCACGTGCACAACGCGATCCTCAACCGGGTGCTGCGCGAGGACCCGCTGGCGTCCCGGCCCGGCGACCGGCGGGCCTGGCGCACTTTGGACGGGACGGCGCTGTACGCGGCCAAGCCCGCCGCGGGCGCGATCGCCGAGCGGACCCTGGCCGAGTACCTGACGGCCCGGCTCGGCGTGCAGGCGGTCGCGCGGGCGGACGGGAACGGGTGGGAGATCGCCGGCATCTCGCAGGCGGTGCGGGATCAGTTCTCCTCGCGGCGGCGCGCTATCGGCCCGCGGGTCCGGCAGCTGATCGAAGAATACGAGCGGAAGCACTGCCGGGTCCCGGATGCGCGGGCGGTGTGGTCGATGGCGCAATTCGTCACGCTCGATTCGCGCCGCGCGAAGGCGCATTCGGCGCCGACGAGAGAAACGCTGCTGACGCAATGGGAAACCCAGTCACGGCGCGCGGAGACCGAGGCGCTCAGCGCCATCCCGGATGCCGTTCTCGGCCGGCGCGGCGCCGGGCGGGCGGCGCGGCCGCCGGCTGGTGCGGCCCTACGGCGGGCCATAGCGGCCGCGGTCGCGGACGCGCAGCGGGGCAAGGCGACGTTCTCCCGGTACGAGCTGACCCGGATGATCAGCCGCCACCTGCCGGACCATCTCGGCGGCCTGGACGGCGAGCAGGTGACCGCCTTGCTGGAGGAGCTGACCAGCCAGGCGCTGCGGCCGGGCGGCCCGGGGGAGGCGTTGCTGCTGACCGCGCCGGAGATGGTGCCGGTCCCGGCAGCGTGCCGGCGCGCGGACGGGCTGAGCCTGTGGCGCCGGCACGGCGCCGAGATCTACACCACCCGCGCCATGCTGGACACCGAGACAAGGTTGCTGCGCGCCGCGGCGCAGAACGGCGCGCCGAGGATCGCGCCGGACCGCGCCGCCGCGTTGCTGGGCGCGGACCGGGCGCGGATCGAGGCGCGGCTGTGGCGCGAGCACGGCCACCCCGCCCCGCCCGGCGCAGTGGATGCGCCCGGCGGCGGCGAGCCTCCGCTGAGCGACGCGGGCCTGGCTGATGACCAGGCGCAGGCAGCGTACGGGGTGCTCACCTCGGGCCGGGCGATCGACATCCTGGTCGGGCCGGCCGGCACCGGGAAGACGCGGACGGTCGCCCGGCTCGCCCGGGCGTGGCGGGACGCCGGCGTGGGCCGGGTGATGGGACTGACCACGTCCACGAACGCGGCGCACAACCTCGCCGCCGAAGGACTCGGTGACAGCCATAGCCTGGCGGACTTCCTGGGCCGGATCGAGGGCAGCGACCGGACCCGCGGGCACCTGCTGGTGACGCCCGGGGACCTGCTGGTGGTCGATGAGGCATCCATGGTGTCCACCACGGACCTGGCCGCGGTGGAGGACATCGCGACCCGGTGGGGCGCCAAGATCCTGCTCACCGGCGACCCCGAGCAGCTGTCCGCGCCGGAAGCCGGCGGCGCGATGCGGCTGCTCGCCGATGAGCACGGCTATTACCAGCTCCACGCGGTGCAGCGGTTCGACCAGGAATGGGAGCGCGCGGCGTCGCTGCGGCTGCGCGCGGGTGACGCCAGCGTGCTGGCCGAATACGACCAGCGCGGCCGGATCCTGGAAGGCACCCGTGAGCAAATGACCGACGCCGCCTACCGGCGGTGGCTGGCCGACCATCTCAGCGGTAAGGCATCCCTGCTGCTGGCCACCACGAACGACCAGGCCGCCGAGCTGGCCCGGCGGGCCAGGGACGAGCTTGCCGCGCTCGGCCTGGTCGCCACCGGCGATCTCGCCGGGCTCGCGGACGGGAACGAGGCCGGCGCCGGTGACCTGATCGTGGCCCGGCAGAACGTCCGCATCGAGGCCGGGGAGCCGGGCCGGATGCTGGCTAACCGCGACGTGCTCCGCATCGACGGGTGGACCGGGGCGGGAAAGGGACGTGCCGCAGTGGTCCGGCGCGTCACCGGGCGGGGCCTGGCGGGACAGACGCTATGGTCCGCGCCGTTCAAGCTGCCCGGGGGCTACATCGAAACTCACGCGGACCTGGCCTACGCCGGCAACGTGCACATCGCCCAGAGCCGCACCGTCGACACTACGCACCTGGTCGTGGACGACACCGTCTGGCGCGAGTCGTTCTACGTCGGCATGAGCCGCGGCCGCCAGCGGAACACCGCCTACGTCGCGACCGAACGCGCCCGCGCCGCTGACCTGTCCCCGGAACCCCGGCCCGCGCCCAGCCTGGAAGATCCCGGCGCGGCCGGGGACGCGCCACCGCGGCCGCACCGGATCGCCGTGCTGGCCGGCGTGCTGGAACGGCAGCAGACCGAATGGACGGCGACCGAGTCGATGCGGCAGAACCTGGAACTGGCCGCGAGCCTGGCCACCCTCGCGCCGGCCTGGGCGGACGTGACCCGAACGCATGCCACCCGCAGATATGAGAAGACGATCCGGTCGCTGCTGGCCGCGGAAGACTGGCAGCAGTACACCCAAGACGCCGAGCGGGGAACGCTGACGCGGCTGCTGCGCGCCGCCGACCTCGCCGGACACGACGTCCAGGAGGTATTGCGGCGCGCGCTGGAGGGACGCGACTTCGCCGGGGCCCGGAGCGTCGCCGGGGTGCTGCACGGCCGGGTCAGCCGGATCACCGGCACGCCGGAGCCCCGCGCGACGGCAAGCTATGCGGACCGGACCCCGGTGATCGAGGACCCGGAGGCGGACAGGTTCGCCCGCGAGCTGGCCACGGCGATGGACGAGCGGGTGTCGCTGCTGGGGAACCGGGCAGCGGCGGACCGGCCGATGTGGGCGCTGCGGTACCTCGGCGAGGTACCCGCCGATCCCGTCGAGCGGGCGGACTGGACCGGGCGGGCCGGAGTGGCGGCAGCCTACCGGGAAGAGCGCGGGTACGCCGACGAGGTGGAGGCGATCGGGCCGGCGCCGGAACGCGGATCGCCGGAGCAGCGAGCCAGCTGGCACGTGGCCTATGTCGCGCTGGAACTGCCCGAGGAAGGCCGGGAGGTCGCGGCCGCGACCGACGGTGAGCTGTGGGCGCGTCGGGCCGCCCACGAGCGGGACACCCGATGGGCGCCGCCGTATGTCGCTGACGAGCTCCGGGATGCCCACATCGCAGAGGACACCTACCGGGCCGACGCCGTGCTCGCCTGGCACCGGGCCGATGCCGCGGCGGACAAGTCCGAACGGGCGGGAGCGCTGCGGGAGGCCGGGGAATACGGTGCGCTGGCGCAGGAGGTCGGGGCCTATCGCGAGGCCCTGGGCGAGGTCGCGGAGGCCCGGCGCCGGTGGCACGCTGCCACCGAGCTGGACCGGCAGCGGGCGCTGATCGCCGATACCGAGCTGCGTCGCCGGCATCCGGATGGGGAATTGCCGCCGCTGCACACAGCAGAGGAGGCGGTGACCAGCAATGCCGCGCACGAGGCCAGCGGATCAGTTTCCGCGGGCCAGCAGGTGATCGCCGGCGCGGCGTCCCAGGAGACAGCGAGGGCTGCTGCGAGGGGGGATGGTCGTGAGCTGGATGCTGAGCCCGTTGGAGCCGGGTCAGCCAGGGAGCACAACGAGCGGGATGCAGCTGGCCGGGCTTGCGCGCACCGTCACGACGTCAGCGCTGCCCTGGAGGTGGCACGGATGGCTGAGAAGATCATCGCCGTGCGGGAGCTGCAGGCTGACCGTGACTCCGGCCTCGCTAGTGACGATGTCGTGCGCCGCCGGGAAGCGGAGGCGCGGCTGGAAGCCTCGGCACGCGCCAGCGCTGTCCGTCAGGATCCGGCGCCGAGTCGTCATGCCAGATCGCTGGAGCTCGATGAGCCGGAACTGGAGGCAGGACTATGACCAGGACTACGGTCAATCACGTGGATGCTGACCGGCTCGACGACCAGGCGCCGCCGCGCGGCACCGCGATAGTCCGGCCGCAACGCCACGTCCGCGCCGTACGGGAGCATGACGCCACCCAGTCCGCCGATCCGTCCGAGGCGGCCGCAGAGTCGTTCACGGCTCGCGCCCTGGCCTGGGCATTAGGGGAGAGCACGACCGCACCGGTCACCGGCCGCATGACTGCGGTACCACCTAGCCGGCCCGACATCGAAACCGAGATCACAGCCGCGGACGACAGGTACCTGAGCGGCGACCAGGACATCAGCGCCGATGCCGCCGCAATTGTCCTGCGCTGGCTCATCGGCGACGACGATCACGTCCCGATCGCGGTGGAGAACCCGGGCGAGCTGGTCGGCGGGTTCGGCGACGTTGTCCGCTCGCCGGAGCAGATAACCGGCGTCTTGGCGCTCGCCGCCGAGGGACTGCGGCAAGCCGCGGCCAGGGGCCGGGATCTCGACGCCGGCGCAGGCGCCCGGGCATTCGCCCGGCAGGACGCTGACTACCTCGACGGCGTCCTGGCTACGCTCGCGTGGGTGCTTGGCGAGCGAGCCGGCTCCCCGATCGCGAGCCCGCACTCTCGCGAGCTGACCACCAGGGTCCTCAAGGTGCAGCGGGTCCGCGCCCAGGACGTGATCGAGCAGTCCAGGTACCCCTGGATGGCCGGCCGCCTCCCGCCGCTCTGGTACGGCGAGGGCGTCAAGTTCACCATCACCTGGCTACTCGGCGACTGGACCGCGCCACCCGTCGACCCAGCCGGGCGCGGGCCCTACGCCCAGGACAGCGAACTGCCCGCGATGCTCCACGACGCCCAGACACGGCAACGCCATTTCTGAGCGCAGGCGGCGGCCACCGTCAGCCCGGCATGGTGCTGACAGGAATCGTTGATGCGTGGCACATCAGCCTTGCATGATGTGTGACGCCCGGCGCAACTGATGGTCCGCAGCAGATACATACCGCGAGGATGCGTGCCTCCGTCCGCGAGGTACGTCATCCGATCGGCGGCATAGCGCATTGTTCTGCGTAGGGCTGGGCGGGTGCCTGTTTGCGGGGCTACTCAGCCTTTCGCGGGCCTCTTCTTGCCCTTCCTGCGCGGGTGCTCGATGATGGCGTCCGGGCCGGGGAACACCAGGCTCGTGTGACCGTCATCGAAACGCACCAGGTAGGGAGGTTCCCCGCCCGCGCCGCGGACCTCGATGATCTCGCCTGTCCGTTCCGGCTGGCCCACGATGTTGCCGTGCACGTGGAGCCGGTCCCCGGCGGCTGCCTGCATCCGCCCACTTCCTCACCCGCGTTCCCGCGCTACCCGTGCGGCGGAGGACCCGCTCACGGTGGTGTGCCCATATTGCCACGGCCAGTGCCTGCCCCGGCGCCGACGGTTGGTGCCGGGTGCGCGGGCATCGCACCTCAATGCGGTATGAGCGGACGGTGCTAGGTGCGACTCAGGAAACGCCTGGTTCATTCAGCGGCAGTTACTTCACAACGGGGCGATTACCCTCCGTGGATAGACCGGTCACTGCGCTCCAGTGGGCGATCTTGCGCCGCAGTCTTTTCACGCGGGGATCGTCAACACCCCGATATCCCTCGGCCTCGTACAGTAGAGCGCGAAGCTGCTGAACAGCCTTTTCTGGGTTACCAGCTTTGCCCGTCCACTCGGCGAGCGACCGGCGAATACTAAGCAGGAGAACCGACCCGGGCTCCCGGAGCGTTTCGGTGTCGGCCAGCAATGCCTCCAGCAACTGTACTGCCTGCGCCGGGTCGCCAGCCTTGCCGACGCACTCGGCATGGTCTTCACGGGTAGAAAGCGTGCCGTTCCATAGACGACCATTGGCTGTGGTCGCTTCGCTGACTAGCCTTTCCCAGTCGTGCAATGCCGCGTCAAAGGCGCCCGCCTCGGTGAGGCACATCGCAAGCCGGTACCGAGTGCCGAATACCTGATCTGCTGTGCTGTGAAATCGTTCGGTCATGTCCGTGATCAGCGAGCGGAGCAGGCGCGCCGCCCGGTCTGGTTCTCCGGCCTCGCGAACCCAGAACGCAACCTGGTCTCGGCAGCTGACCGTCATCTCGTCATCTTCGCCAAGGTGACGGGAGTAGTCGTGACTGAGATCCTCGTAAAGCCGTGCCGCGGCGCTATGCGCGCCTCCTAGCCCGGTCATCTCCGCAACGCCGAATCGCATGCCCAAGGTCTGCTTGTGGCCGGGTCCCAGTATCTGCCCAGCACGAGTAGCGAGATCCTCCAGCAGCAGCCGTGCAGCGTCAGGGTCACCGCTGTGGCCGGTTTCCCATGCGACCAGGTCGCACGCATCGAGCGTTTGCGGATGATCGGGCCCGTAAACCGCGGCCATCCAATCGGCGGCGTCCTTGGCGAAGCGCAGCGCGGCCGCGCACCCGCCCCGGTCTTCACGGATCAGGTGGCAGCGGCGGATTGTGGCCCGGAACAAGCCGCCAGCCTCGGCGCGGCGGAACGCAGACTCGGCCTGGTTGATCAGCGACCAGCGCCAGGCCAGCTCGCCGATGTCCAGCGACTCCTGCGGTGTGCTGAACGCAATCAGCGCATCCAGGGCCTGCGGCGGAACCCGGTCCTTGCCGATGGCATCGATCAGGTAGTCAAAGGCGAGGAAGCCGCCCTCAGCAGGTAGCAGCAGGCTGCTAGTCGCATACAAGGGGCTTGTCGCCCATTCCACGGCCGCCGCAGTTGACTCCGGCCGCAGCCGCTCACCGCCGCGTGCCTGCAGATACGGCTCATGCATCGACAGTAGAACATGAATCGGCAAAGGCCGGTGAACACCAGCTCGGCGGGCATCAACCGCGGCAAGGACCATCGCAGCCGCCCGCGGGTGCGTTGTCGGCGCCCACGCATCACGCCATTCGGCCAGCAGCTGCGGAGCCGCGGCAAGATACTCCGCGACACCGTACTCCCCGGCATGGCTCAAGGCCTCGGCAAGACGCCGATCATCGCGCCAGCGGCCGGCCCGTATGATCTCTTCCGGCGACCACCTCCGGGGTACTTCCACCTGGGCCGCCAGCCGCAGCACATCCCAGCCCTCGCGCAGGGCTTCCCTGCCCGCCCCCTCGGTGCCAGCTCCTATCCGCCCGCTGAATTTGGCGTACTCCTCCGACCGCATGGTGGCCACAATGAATCTCTCGTCCCCAGCGGTGCCTAGTACAGCCCGCACCGCAGCGCCGGTCAGCCCGCCCGAGCCGAGAAAGCGTTCCAAATCATCCAGCCACAGCACGCTCCGCGGCGTCTCGGCTGCCAGCTCTGCCGCCACCTCCGCGTTGTCCCGGCGAGACGGCTGCACCACCCGGTAGCCCGGCAGCTCTTGCCGTATTACCTCGTAAGCAGCCCGCGATTTCCCCGCCGTTGACTCTCCCACCAGCAAGACAAACCGATCCCGCCGCAGTACCTCGCCCAGCCGGGCGCTGACATCCCGAACCACAAACGCCGGACAGCGATCCCTGAACTCGCTCCCGACCGCCGCCGGGTGCACGCCCAGGGTCACCGGGTCATCCAGATCGCGGACCAGCGGCAGCCGACCAGAACGCTCACGCCAAACCCCGCCATCCAGCACACGCCGCCGCTCGTCACCAGCCTGCAAGACTGAAGCACCACGAGCCGTCCAGACGCCCACCGCCACCGCGACGACGGCACCAATACCACTGGCGAACGCCCCCGGCAGCCACACCCTGGCCAGCGTCGCTGCCACAGCAGCCAGCGCAGCCGCGACAATGAAAACCCACCCGTTCCGGCTCGCCTCCACCACTCGCACGGCTCCTCCAACCCCCAGGGCTCACATCAATCATGCCGACACCGCTGCATGGCGTCACGGCGCTGCGCATCTACAGAACGATGGCGCCGCATCGGCGGCAAGAGCAGGTGGCGCGGATCTGCGCTGCAACGCCGACCCGGTGGCGGGTTGTCCGGCGGGCCGGAAGGTCGGCAGAATCGATGGCGTGAGCGTGCAACTGAACCACACCATAGTCTCGTGTCACGACCAGCAGCGGTCAGCGGCGTTCCTAACCGGGATCCTTGGCTTGCCGCCGGCTACCCGTTTCGGCCACTTTCTCGTGGTAGCTATGGCAATGATGTCTCGCTGGATTTCGCCGAGACAAGCCGGGAAATCGCGTCCCAGCACTACGCGTTTCTCGTCGGCGAGGAAGAGTTCGACGCCACCTTTGGCCGCATCCGTGAAAAGGATCTGCCGTACTGGGCAGATCCTGCCAAGGCCCGGCGCGGGACGGTCAACTACCGTGACGGTGGCCGAGGCCTGTACTTCGAAGACCCCGATGGCCACCTGCTCGAGATCATCACCCGGCCGTACGGCAGCGGCAGCTAGCCCGCACGCCGCCGGGCCGGCTGAGTCCTCGCCGATGGCTCCGGACACCAGCCGACAGCATTTAGACACGAGCCAGCGCGCGAAGCGCGGCATGAGAGTAAATTGAGCGCTCCGTGGGCTCAGGTTCAGTGGAATGAATTAGCGGCGAGAGCGGGAGGCTCCTGGGATTGCAGTTGCGGTCGTTCGTCGCAGTAGAACCCGGCCCACGGGGGATGATTTTATGTGACCATAACCGAGAAGTGCCATGATCTGTTCTTGGCAGGATCCGCGTGTATAGGTCACCGGATCAACCTCAGCTCGCGTCGCATTGCAGCATGCACGCGGTCCTCCCTGCCTCAGAATAGGTAAGAAAACTTCCCTTTGAGGCTTTCCAAGTCGCCGTACCAGGCGGCGCTGGCTCATAGCGCACTTGGATGCTCAGGCCCAGGGATTTCAGCCACTGCCTCCGCACGCGAGCTGCGCCAGATGCGCTTGTATCGCCGATGGCACGTCCGCCGCGGGCGTCTGGCCTGTTACGGCTCCGTTGTGGATGGTGAGGCGGAGAGCACGAAATGACTTGGTCACAGGAACGGTGTCAGCTAGGCACACGGCTGCCCCGACCCATATGGCTGCGTTACCCGGAGCGCCGGGGATTCGATTCAGCACACTGCGCAGGTTCCATGACACCTTGAAGGAGGGTGGCCGGGTGCCAAGGCCTACTGGGAGGTACGAGGGAGTTCCGCTGGCTGGCGCTGCTACTGCGTACCCCACTGCGGCGGCGCCAGGAGCCTTCGCGCTGAGCGTTGAGTCAGTTGTGTTGTACGCGAGGTTTTGCACCGGCTGCGGCTGAGGCAGGCCGCCTAGGCGATTGCAGGCGGGGGATGGAGTCTGGCCCAAGTCCCGCAGCGGGCTCTGATCCAGAAGCACTGCAGAAGAAATGACCTGGTCGGGTCTGCCATGAACGATCAACCAGCGATCGTCTGGGGTTTTGAGCCTGCTGTCGAGCTCGACTGATCCGATGCAATAGCCATCGAACCCCAGGGTGCAGTTTGCAGCGTAACGGTTCACCTGCACGTACTGTCGACCGGGGCCACTGCGGGCATTCGCGCCTAAATCGGTGGTCTGCGCGAAGAACATGGCGCCGTACACCGGCGCTCCAGGGCAGGCCGGAGCGCTCGCGGCCACGGGCGTGTTAGGCGCGGCCAACTCGGCCACGCTGTACGCAGCCAGCGCAAGACCAAGTAGGGCCGCGATCGATGAGACCGTGGAGCCCGCGCTCTCCTCCCCCTTAGTGGTCGCCGCCCGTCCGGATTGGCGGATCTTCATAACGACTGCTCCTACCGTCACGACGATAGCCGCTACGGCGAGGCTGGCCATCTTTGCAGCGGACTCTCCGTATAGAACTCCTCGCGAGAACAAGATCACCCGGACTATCACGGTTGCTATGGCGAGGAGAATCAGGACGACGACTGCAGTGTTCCGCAACCATTTTGTCTGCCACCACCTAGCACGCTGGCTTCTGAGCGATTCAGTCGACATGGAGGAATCCTTCTGTTTATCCGATTCATGGTGTTCACACCTGATTGCTGTGTTTCATCCGGCGAAACATGGGTAAGGCATCATAAGCATACGCCGACGCGCTTTCGATTAATGCCCCGCAGGCCCTCTCATGAAGTCATTCAGCAAGGCAATCCGGACATTGATGCTCTGAGTCACCCAGACGGGGCCGCCGGCGTGGGCACGCGGGCAGATCGCCGTCCGACCACAGGCGTAGACCTCGGCCGGACCTCGTGGCAGCCGCAGCGTGGGCCTCGAGCGCCGACCGCCACGCGGCAGATCCGTGCGACCCCGGCGGGCACTTGCAAGGTGGTAGCAGCGCGACGACGATCGGCAGATGAACGCCGCCGAACCACGGCTCAGCAGGGCATGACTGCCGATGCGGATAGTGCCGCTGCTGTTTACCTGCGCGCTCGCCATCACGCGGTTCCGAAGATTCGGCTGCTGGTGCATCCCGACGATGACATCCGGAAGTGGCTGTACGGTGTTCCCCAGCCGCAGGAGGCTTGGCTCATGTTCGCCGATGACGGCACGGTGCTGGGCTCGACGGTGACTGGCCGGGCCAGTATGTGCACCTGGGATGGGCTGGCTGCAGACTCGGCACCAGGTTGCTTGAGCTGGCCATGGCTGCGTCTCTGGGCCCGGATACCGAGTCAGGCTGACGCGCCATGATGATGGCACTCCAGCGACACACAGCACAAATCCAGAAACACCAGCTACCTAGGGGTGCGCAATGCGGATTTTGATGGCGGGTACGGGAAGCGGTGGCGACCGGAACTTTGAGGACACCGTGCTCACCCAGGTCGACCTGGAGCAGTATGCAGGCAGCCTGACGGCGGACGAACGGCAGTTTCTGACGCGTTTGCACGGCCAGTTCGCAAGCGTCTGGGGCGTTCCCCTGCCGAAGCACAGCGGGATTACTGCCGCCACGAACCTGCAGCCATGTGATCAGGTCTGGTTCCACCATGGCGGGCTTGTCCACCACGTAGCCACGGTGATGGCCGTGTTCCACAACCTAGACTTCGACCGGGCACTCTGGGGTGACGACCCCTACCCCCCATCGGGATTCGTCTTCACGCTGGCAGAACCCCAGGCCGCCCGGATTGCCAAAGCCGAGATCAACAGGCTGCTCGGCCACGAGACCCGCTTCACCTGGCAGGGCAATCTCCTGATCACCGAAGAGATGAGCCACAGGCTCGCTGACGCCGTTGAGCTTGTACTCACCGATTGATCACCGGTGAAGGGCTCCCCGGATTCGTCGCCCGACCTCCATCGAGGACGGGCATTGGCGAGGAGGACGTACGGCCGGGCTGAGGCCGGACAGCATGTAGCATGCGCGCCCGGCGCGGCATGACCGGATGTTGACGCGACTCGTGCGAGGCATGAAGATCGTGTCCACCGAAGGGCGGGTTCCACGTGCTGACATCCGCTGACTACGACGGCATCCTGATGACTGTCGCGCACCCCTGGGGCGATATCGAGACCACGCTGTCGGCCTGGATCGAACGCGGTCCCGGCCCCCGGCCGTTCGTCACTATTACCAGCGCCCGCCGGCGCAACGGCGATCCGGTGCCGCTGGACGCTATTCCGCTGCAGTACCGCAACAATCCCGAAAGCCGAAGGCTGCAGCGACAAGGCCTGCTTCCATCGCCGTGGGGACCGCCCCCCGACCACGAGCCTCAGAACATAAGTCCGATGCAGAACCTGATGCACGACCGTCATCGCGGCTAGATCCGGACGTCCGCCGGGCGAGGCGGCGCGCATACTTGTGCGAGTTTCCGGTTCGCCGCCGAGGTAATCTGCTGGAGCGACAGAGAGTGATAGCGCTCGCCGATCCGCCTATGACGCCTAGGCCTGGGCGATCGACGTAAGCGCGCTGATCGAGCACCAAACGGTGACTCTGGGACCTGAGAAACGATACATCCGGTGCGGACGTGCCAGCTTAGCGCTGCTCACGCTCCCTGCACCGGGGCGTGAACGAATTACCTCGCACCCCCGTCGTTTCTGCCATGCCCAACACTTGATTAGACCGCGTGTCCTTCCGGCAGGCTGACCCCCGGCGGTGGGGTGCCGGTGAAGCTAAACATCGGCGGATGTGACCACTCGCCGGGACTGCTGAAATCAACTGCGCCACCGGAGAACTTCGCGCTATAGAAGCTGACGTCGCTCCGAGAGAACTTCGCGCCGCTGAAGCTGACCGTGCCGCCGGAGAACCCCGCCATAGTGAAGTCGACCTTGCTGCCGGTAAACTCCGCCTCACGGAAGCTGGCCCCGGCGCCGGTGAACTGCGCGCTGCTAAAGTCGACCTCGCCGCGAGAGAACATCGCGTTGCTGAAGTCGACCGAGCCGATGTGGGAAACACTGGCGTTGGCGACGTCAGTCCTGTCGCGGCCCGAGAACTCCGCGAAATAGAAACTGACCTTGGCGCCGGAAAACTTCGCGTCACTGAAGTCGGTCCCGCCGCCAGTGAACTTCGCGGTGCCGAAGTCGACCAAGCCGCCAGAGAACTCCGCGCCGCCGAAGCTAGCCCAGATCCCGGAGAACGTGGCGTTATTGAAGCTGACCTTGCCTCCGGAGAACTCGGTGCCGTCACAGCTGATCCCTACGAGGGGGAACTTCGCACTGTCGAAGTCGACCGAGCCTCCGGAGAACTCCGCGCCGTCGAAGACCACTCTGTCGCGGCCCGAGAACTCCGCGAAATTGAAGCCGACCTTGGCGCCCGAGAACTTCACCCCGCTGAAGGAAGCCCCGTCGCCACAGAACTTCGCGCGGCTAAAGTCGATCTCACCGCCGAAGAACTCCGCACCGTCGAAGCTCACCCTGCCGCCCGAGAATTCCGCGCCGCTGAAATCACCGCCATCGAAGACCACTCCGGTGAAGTCGAAGCGAAGGCGCTGCCACGACACCGGCGCCCCAGCTCGAAGATGTGCCGCGATCACACGGATTATGGTGTGACGCACTTCCCGATGGGCGCCGAACGCGAGCCGTTCCGCTGCGGGCGCGTCCTTGCCCGGATCCGGCACGTAGGGCATGCGCAGGTAGGCGCACAGGACATCAATGCAGGTCTGCCTGTTCTCCTCCCAATCATCAGCGAGCCCCGCCATCGCGTGTATCCCCGCTAGACGCACGGCCGCCTGGTCATCGCCGAGCTGTGCAGCGATCGTGACAAAACGTTCGTTCAGCACCCGGACCTCAGTGGCTCTGAACGTGCTGCGCGACAACGCGAAATTCCGCGCCGTATACACTAGCGCCCCGGCCGCGAACACTCCCGCGCCGAGCGTCAGCAGCTGCGTTCGTACGGCCTCACGCGCTGCCTGCAGCTGCAGCGTCCGGTGTACGCCGGTTAGTACTCCCACGTCATGCGCCGCAATCAGATCCGTGACCGGCCAGACCAAGGCGATGATCACCGCCGCAGCTCCGGCCACGGCCGCTCCGAAGACAAGCGCGTGCTTGTTCCAGATGCGCTTCAACCCCATCCCAGCTCTTGGTTCACACGACAGACACTAAGGCGCAGAGGGTGCAGGGACGTAGTTCTCTTGCAATCCACTCCGCAATCGAGACCGTGACGCCCTCAGCTGTTCGCTCGCAATTGTCACCTCAGGCCCGTAACTAGAAGTTCGAGAGACGGCCGCCATCGAAGGAACCGCCTGGCCGTCGGCACGAACACCGCTGCCTGGAGGTGATGGTGCACTCTCCGCATCTGTGAGCACGCCGGCTGGTCACGTGGCCGCTGGCTACCTCGGCGAGGTACACGAAGTTCGCTTCACCAGCCGGAACTGGAGCGGCCCGACAACGCACGGTATCCGCTCGGCGCGGCATGTGCGGATGGTCGTCTACGCCGTCCTCGCTCGGGATCTGGCCATATGGGGGCGCCTGGCTCGGCTGGTGCTACCCAGATCATCGCCTTGCAGCTAAGGTGCCACGAACTCGACTTTCTGGAACTCCGGTCGTTGGCGCCATTGGCGAGCCAGACACGCAAAGCGTGGGTGGTCTCGTCGGTAGTCGCTCCCACAGCTACAGGCAGATCCCGGACCATGAAGTCCACCCGACGCCCCTGATAGGACAACCATGTCGCTTTCTGCGGATGTTTGAAGTCTGTAGGGTACTGCTGCCGCCCGTGTACCGATGGACCGAAATCGGCATGCGTCTCGTACCGCCCGCACCGAAGTGGCATTCCGGGGATAGCAGCGTAGAAGGTCCAGATGTCGAAGTCCTTTACCCCTGTGACCCCGTCGAGGTAGTGCAGAGCGCCGCCTTGAGCCAGAACTACTGCTACTCGTCGATTTTCCCATGAATGTGCGCGGGCGCCCTCCCGAACAAATTGAGCATGCTGGATGTCGGCGAGGGCAGCGAGCCGGTCCAGGTGTTCACGCTCAATTGGCGCGAGGCTTCTTTCGGATCGCTGCGAGAGCATGCGTCGATTGTCCCTGACTACGATGGAATGCTCATCCCCGGCTCAGGCCTGTGCCTTGCACGATACACCGGTGCCCTCCAAAGGCATTTCAAGCCGCCAGCGCTCAGAACATGCAGTGCTTACCACTGCCGAACAGGGGCGGCGGTCGGCGATAGGACCGAGAATGAGAACAGGAACGGGAACGGAACCTATGGCAACAACAGGACCGCCCGGCCTGTGGCGTGATAGCGCGGTTCGGCAAATGTCTATCCTGGCGGATAGCTGACCATTATATTCCCGGGCTGGCAGCGGTGTGAGACAGCGGCAGCTGACTTCCCGGAAAAGGCCCGGGAACACATGGCGCGACGCTGGCGGCGTCATCGCGCTCCTGTCAGGACTTTGTCACGGTTGACGGACACAAGCGGGATGTCGTATCGGTCGGCGAGCTCGCGGGCCTTGGCATACTCGGTAGAGTAGGCGACCACCAGGGACCTGACTCGTGAGGTCAGCAGCGGGTATCCAGCATCGGCCGCGGCCAGTGAACGGTACTTGATGGCCTGGTGGATGCCCACGCAGACCTCGCGTTCGCCCTCGACTTCGACCTCGATGACGGTCCGGTCCGGAAGATGATTCTCGAACATCACGTCGACCCGGTCCCCGGTGGCAAACGGGTACTCGACGTGGGCTATGGCGGCAGCGCTCAGGCCGAACTCGAGTGGATGATCAGCCACATACAGCTTCAGCAGCTTGTGCGCCGCTGACTCCCCGCCAGCGCTATAGCCGCCGACGTGCTGGCCCGCGGGAGGCGGCACGGCAATCGTGGCGAGGTTGTCGACCCCGAAGACCCGCCCGGGCTGCTCGCTGACGCCGAGGGGCTCATCACCCCAGCGGAAATAGCCGATCCGTTCCCCCGGGTACAGGCGCAGGTCGCACCGCCAGGATGCGTGGTCGCGGTGCGTGTCGCCCAGCGGCGCGGTAAAGGCCAGCACCCATTCGCGCATCTGCAGGTAGTCACAGATGAAGTAGTGATCTGCCTGGTACATTCCCCGCCCGGGAATGGCGAACGCATACAAGTAGAACGGCGTCTTGTGGATGACCGGCGGGTCGTAGCCGCCGCCGAACCATCCCAGGCTGATCGGCACCTGCCAGCCATTAAAGCGGTGGATGGCCCGCGCGGCCTTCCCGTCAATGAGGAACTTCCCAGGGTCACCGTCCGGTGAGGCGGGGCTGACCATGAGCGACCGCGCCGCCTCCGGCTGCCCGGCCAGCATGAGGCTCAGGACCGAATCCTTCGCCTCCGCCAGCTTCATGGCCGCCCTCCCAGGCCGGATCGTAACCGATCCGGCAGCAGACGGACACCCATCGGATCGGGAGGCAAGCGTACCGATCCCTGACCCACCGGACAGGATCGTCTGCAGCTGCACCTGCGAGGCCGTGATTTACGGGGCGGATGGCGAGCCGACTGTAGCTTGAGGTCATGGATCCCGTGGTGGTGGCTTCGCTGATCAAGCCGACTGCGGATCAGTTGATCGAGGTGGCGGACCTGTTCGACCACTACCGGCGGCATTATGGGGAGCCGGCAGTGCCTGGGCAGACCCTGGAGTGGCTGCAGGAGCAGACTGATCACGGGAGACTTACTGTTTTTACCGCTCACATCGGCAAAGATCTGATCGGTCTCGCCACCGCGGCGGCCCTGCCTGCGTCCTTGCGATTGAGCTGCTACTGGCAGCTCCGTGACCTCTACGTTGCTCCGGGTGCGCGGCGGCGCGGAGCCGGGCGCGCGCTCCTGGACGCCGTTCATCAAGCGGCCACCGCCGCTGGGGCGGTCCGTCTTTCGGTCCAGACAGAGCCAGGCAACGCCGCGGCGCTTGAGCTCTACCGCACGAGTGGGTTCGTCCCTGTCGAGGATCTCCGGGTCCTCACACTGTCGATCCACAACGGAGACACCTGAGCCCGAACCATCACGCCATCCGCGGCATGAGCGGATGGGCTGGCGGGCTGTGTCCCGGGATGGTTGGGAACGCTCGACCTAGCTGCATGCCGCGGACCTGCTGCCGCTTGAAGAGTTCCGGCTATCAGGACCGGCTGTCGTGCGGCTGGCGCGCTTTCCTTCCGGCTGGTGACAATCTTGCGTTTGCGCAAAGACTCGAGCCATTCCTGCCCGCTGAGCAGTCGCGTGGTCTTGCCCGACCTGACCTCGCCCGCCGCGGCAACTGCCATCGCGACGCTGGCGGCGGTCATATCATCAGGTGCCTCATACACTCGACTTTCGCATTTTTGGGCTGCGACTGTCCGGTGCCAGACACGTCGCCTCGTTGCCACTCAATCCGGTCTTTCAGGCCTCGCACGGGCGATCATCGTGGCTGGCATTACCGGTGGGCTGCGGCGCAGATGTGATCTAGTCTCGGACGGCATGGGTGAGGGTGCTGGCCGCGACCTGATGGAGTCCGAGCGTGATGTGCTGTTGTTCTTCCTCAACAGGGTGCGGGAC
>WNGK01002659.1_pt1 | contig 19341 bp, 18 predicted proteins | sample 5400601 | NCBI WGS metagenome assembly WNGK01 (sample SAMN13153376, study PRJNA577476) | soil metagenome | isolation source: 60 cm soil or saprolite under Garry oak tree replicate 1 | place: USA:California | collected 2016-06-15
CGTGGGATGACACGCTACGGGCCAGTGGCTACCGGGTCACCCCGCAGCGCCAGCTCGTCCTCGAGGCCGTCACCAAGCTGGAGCACGCCACTCCCGAGGAGATCTTCGCCGACATCCACCAGACGGCCCGCGGCGTCAACGTGTCGACCGTCTACCGGACCCTCGAACTGCTTGAGCAGGTCGGCCTCGTCACGCATACCCATCTCGGCCATGGCGCGCCGGTATACCACCCCGCGGCCGAGGCGCAGCACGTGCACCTGGTCTGCCGGGACTGCGAGAAAGTCATCCAGGTGGATCCAGCCGCCGTCGGCAGCCTGGTCACCGCGCTGGACGAGGAGTTCGGGTTCGAGACGGACGTCGGGCACCTGACGGTGTTCGGCCGATGCGCGGACTGCCGGGAAAACATCGGGCCGTGACGGGGTCACCGGGGCCGGACGCATACCCTTGGCGTCATGACTAGCCCGCTGCTTACCGCTCCTGGCGCCGTTCCGGCCGACGGCCCGGACAGCGGGGTGGCAGCGCATTACGGCGATCCGTACGGCGAGCAGCGGGCGCTGGCCGGCGCCGCCGGGCTGGTCGACCGCTCGCACCGCGGCGTCATCCGGATCACCGGGCCGGACCGGCTGTCCTGGCTGCACAGCCTCACCACGCAGAGCCTGGAGCGGCTGGCGGCCGGCGCCACCGCGGAGGCGCTCATTCTCAGCCCGAACGGGCACGTCGAGCATCATCTGACGCTGACCGACGACGGGACAGCGGTGTGGGCGCACGTGGAGCCAGGTACGGCCGGGCCGCTGCTTGAGTTCCTCGATTCGATGCGGTTCATGCTCAGGGTCGAGCCAGCCGACGTGACGGCCGATTACGCGGTGCTCACGCTGATGGGTCCGGGCACCGGGCAAGACCAGCCGGACGGGGCGGCGGCAACCATGACGACTCCGTTTCAGATGGATCTTGTCGTCGCCCGGCGCGAGATCGCCGCCGTGGCCGCTGACCTGCAATCAGCCGGGGCGGCGCTGGCCGGGATGTGGGCGCACGAGGCGCTGCGCATCGCGGCGCGGCTGCCACGCCTCGGGCTGGACACCGATCACCGGACCATCCCGCACGAAGTGGGCTGGATCGAGACCGCCGTGCATCTGTCCAAGGGCTGCTACCGCGGCCAGGAGACCGTCGCCCGGGTGCATAACCTGGGCCACCCGCCGCGCCGCCTGGTGTTCCTGCACCTGGACGGCAGCGACGACGCGCTGCCTGCGCACGGTGATCCGGTGCAGCTCGAGGGCGCCCCGGTCGGGTTCGTCGGCTCGGCGGCCAGGCACTACGAGCTCGGCCCGATCGCGCTGGCGCTGATCAAGCGGACGGTGCCGGTCGAGGCTGGCCTGACCGCGGCGGGCATTGCCGCGGCGCAGGAGGTCATCGTGCCGCCGGACGCGGGCGCCAACGTCAAGGTGACCCTGCGCCGGCCGCGCGGCGGCCTGCAGCGGGCCCGCGAGTAGCCTGGGCCAGCCGGAAGCGTCCGTTACCTGGAGGTCGTTCGCTGTGCTGCGCCGCATGCTGCTGGCCGCGTCGGCCAGTCACCGGGTCCGCCAGGTCATCACCACGGCGCCGTACACGCGCGACGTGGTTACCAGGTTCGTCGCCGGTGACAGCGCCGACGACGCGCTGCGGGTCACCCGCCGCCTGCTCGCCGACGGGCTGCTGGTCACCCTCGACTACCTGGGCGAGCACACGGCCGACCGGGACCAGGCGGCGGCCGTGGCGGACGAGTACATCCGGCTGCTTGCCCGGCTCGGCTCGGCGGGCCTGGCCGGCGGCGGGCGGGCCGAGGTCTCGGTGAAGCCCACGGCGGTCGGGCTCGGACTGGCTGAGCACGGCCAGAAAACCGCGGCAGAGAACATCGCCAGGATCTGCGCGGCAGCCAGGGACGCCGGCACCACGGTCACCCTGGACATGGAGGAGCACACCGCGGTCGGCCCGACGCTGCAGATCCTGGCCGGGCTGCGGCTGGATTTCCCCGGCCTCGGCTGCGTGCTGCAGAGCTACCTGCGGCGCAGCGCGGATGACTGCGCGGACCTGGCCGTCGCTGGCTCACGGATCCGGCTGTGCAAGGGCGCCTACCGGGCCCCGGACTGGGCGGCCTTCAGGTCGCGCGCCGATGTGGACCGCTCGTATGCCCGCTGCCTGCGGATCCTGCTGGCCGGGGAGTGCTACCCGATGTTCGCGACCCATGACCCGCGGCTGATCAAGATCGCCGGCGTGCGGGCAGCGACGGCGGGCCGGGCGCCCGGCAGCTTCGAGTACCAGATGCTGTACGGCATCCGGCCCGCCGAGCAGCTGCGGCTGGCCAGCGGCGGGGCGCAGGTGCGGGTCTACGTGCCGTACGGCAATGACTGGTATGGCTACCTGGTCCGCCGCCTGGCCGAGCGGCCGGCCAACCTGGCGTTCTTCCTGCGCTCGCTCGTCTCGACCGGCTGACCGGCTGCATGGTGCGCCCGCTCAGCCGGGCGGGCGGGCGCTGGTCACGGTAGGCCGGGCCGGCGGGCTGGTCACGGTAGGCTCCTCGGCGTGATCGGAGTCCTCGGAACCGGGAAGATGGGCGAGGCGCTGCTGTCGGGGATGCTCCGCGCGGGCGTGCCGAAGGCAGACGTCATCGCCGCTGCTCGCAGGCCCGCACGGGCAAGCGAGCTGCGCGACGCACACGGGATCGAGGTGCTCACAGCGGCCGAGACGGCCGCCCGCGCCGACACGCTCATCATCACAGTGAAGCCGCAGGACATGGCGGTGCTGCTGGCGGAGATCGCGCCAGCCATGCCAGCCGGCCGCCTGGTGATCTCGGTGGCGGCCGGCATCACCACGGCGTTCATCGAGCGCCGCCTGCCGGGGACCGTCCCGGTGGTCCGGGTGATGTCCAACACGCCGGTGCTTGTGGACGAGGCCATGAGCGTGATCTCGGCGGGCACGCACGCGGGCGAGGAGCACATGCGCCGGGCCGAGGAACTGCTGCGCCCGGTCGGCAAGGTACTGCGCATACCCGAGTCGCAGCAGGATGCGGCCACTGCCCTGTCCGGTAGCGGGCCTGCCTACGTGTACTACCTGGTCGAGGCGATGGTCGATGCGGGGATCCTGCTCGGAATGGCGCGCGCGAACGCACTGGAGATGGTGACCCAGGCGGTCTATGGCGCGGCGACGATGCTCCGGGAATCTGGCCAGCACCCGGTGATTTTGCGCGAGGCGGTGACGTCGCCGGGCGGTACCACGATCAATGCCATCCGCGAACTCGAGAAGCACTCGGTGCGGGCGGCCATCCTGGCCGCGATTGAGGCCGCGAGCGAGCGCGGCCGGGAGCTTGGCGCAGGCTAGGCGCGCGGGTTAGCCAGATTAGCCGCGCATGGCGAAGGATAGGCCCGGGTTAGCCGGCGCGCAACCGGCCGGGCAGCTATAGCGTCATTTTCACGGCGCTGATTGGCTGTATCGGCATAACCGAAAAGGCAGGCCTGCGGTGAGTTCGGCCGCTGAGCTGCTGCTGAGATCGGCCGCCGAAGGGCAAGAGCGGCCGGCCAGATGGCCTAATATGAGATGCTCGCCGGGGTTGCCCTTTTCCGCACAGGACTTACGCTGGAGACTGACGTGACTGGTGCGCCGAATCCGGCTCGGCGCACACAGCTTCGCCGGAAGAGGGCTCAGCATGGCAGCAGACGCAACTCCCCTAAGCGATGTCAGGTTCCTGACCGTGGCCGAGGTTGCCACGATCATGCGGGTTTCGAAGATGACGGTCTACCGCCTCGTGCACTCGGGCGAGCTTGAGGCGATCAGGGTGGGGCGCTCGTTCCGCGTTCCTGAGCAGGCCGTGAACCAGTACTTGCGGGACGCCTTCGTCGGGACCACCTAGCCGCCCGGCCGGCCCGGCCCTGGGCCGCGGACTATCCCGGCAGCGGCCCAGGGCTGCCGCAAACGGTAGTCCGGGCCTGTGCCACCAGCGGCGGACAGCCAGCCGGGATGAGCTGCGCGGTTCGTGACCGGAGTACTCTTACCCTGAAGCGTGCAAGCCGCCCGGGCGTGGGGCGTGCAGAGCAGGCATGCCCGTCAGCCAACACATCGAGCGAGGGTGGTTTCATGGGCTCAGTCATCAAGAAGCGCCGCAAGCGAATGGCCAAGAAGAAGCACCGCAAACTGCTGCGGAAGACCCGGGTACAGCGCAGGAACAAGAAGTAAGGCGCGCTGACGTGCCTGCCCGGCTGCCGGGCAGGCTGCGCTCCTCCGGCAGCGCGGTACGGACCTGCGGCGGCGCCGCGGGGGAGGCATGATGAGCCAGCCTCAGGCCGATCCGGTCCATCGGTGGCGGCAGCGGGTCGCTAGTGCCGCGGATTTCGTTCGCCGGCGCGCAGCGGGCGACTACGAGGTCGACGAGTCCGGATTTGATCCCGATTTCCATGCCTCGGTGGTGATGCCGCTGTCCAGGGCGGTCTACCGGCAGTGGTTCCATGTCCGCATGCGCGGGCTCGAGCACGTGCCGGAGGCCGGCCCGGCGCTCGTCGTGGCGAACCACTCCGGGGTCCTGCCGTTCGACGCGATCATGCTCCACACGGGGCTATTCGATGAGCACCCAGACCACCGGAACCTGCGCCTGCTCGGCGCCGATCTTGTCTACTCGATCCCCGGACTGGCGAGCCTGGCCAGGAAGAGCGGGCACACCAGGGCCTGCCCGGCGGAGGCTGAGCGGCTGCTTGCCAGGGGCGAGCTCGTCGGGGTGTTCCCTGAGGGCTTCAAGGGAATCGGGAAGCCCTTCAGCGAGCGGTACCAGCTGCAGCGCTTTGGCCGCGGCGGGTTCGCGGCGACCGCGATACAGGCAGCAGTGCCGATCATTCCGTGCGCGATCGTCGGCGCAGAGGAGATCTATCCAATGATCGGTAATGCCGCAACGCTCGCGCGAATACTGCGGCTCCCGTATTTCCCGGTGACACCGCTTTTTCCGTGGTTCGGCGCGCTCGGCGCCATCCCGCTGCCATCTAACTGGCTTATCGAGTTCTGTCCGCCGGTGCCAACCGGTGACTACATGGTGGCCGGGGAGGCGCATCCGGCGGCGGTCGCCGAGCTTGGCAGTAAAGTGCGTGACGTTATTCAGCAAAAACTTGACCAGCTCGTTCTGGACCGCGGCCCTGCGTTCGGCTAACCCTGGCCCCAGTAGCGGTGCGTCACGACTGGAACATACCTGTCGTGCTCCTGTGCCGAGGGGGCTGGCGGCGCTGCGGCGTCCGGTTGGCCGTGACTAATCATGTGCGCGCTGCCTCCGTTGCGCCCGAGGCGCGCCGATAGAGGGCACGGAGTTCGGCCTTCGTGATGGGGAGAGCTGTGTGAAATCCCCGAGCACAGGCTGCCCGGCCGCTCGCGGCGGCTCCTGCGCAGCAGCCGGGCCTCGGGGACAAGAGCAAGCCCCGGAACCAGTCTCCCGCCACCATCGGGACAAGCTTGCGGGCTGACAGCTGACCCGTACACCTCCATCGCGTGCACCGAGCGCCTCGCCTCCCCGCGCGGCAGTATCCCCCGAACCGTCACCCCGACGTACGCCGGCTGGCACAACTACCGGCACCTCATCGAGACCCGCGGCGCCAGCCGAGCCCGCCGGGCTCGAATCGGCCTGCGACGGCCCTGAACAATGTCTTTCGGCGAAGGAGGCGGCGAGCGAAGTAAGCCCGGGCCGGGCAGCCGTGAATCAAAAACCATAAGCGCATCGCTCCGATGCGGTACCTGCGTGCCCCGTGCTACCATCAGCCGCAACATTTACCCTAAACCGAGGCCTAAGATGTCTTATTGCCGCCTCCGGCAGCACGCCACGCCGCCTGTCGGCCGTCAGCCATGACCCGCTCGCTGAGTATCGGCATCGCCGCGGTCTGCCGCCATGTCGGCTATGTTTTTCTTAACCCAACTTCTCCGGATGCCCGGCACCGCATGGAGCAGCGCAGCCGATGCGGCGTGGAGGCAATCCTTCATCCAGGCAAGCTGATGCGCGATGCCTGACCTGCGTATTTGCCCGCTGCAGCCCGAGGAGATTGGCGGGCTGTTCGGGCGCCAAGAATCAGTCGTAAAATCCAGTTTCCTTAGTAGAGTCGGTCCGCGAACATTGGCCTGGCTTATCGGATTTGCGGTGGTCATTCTTTTTATTGTGCTGGCTGCTGCGGACCACGCCCTGGCAAGCCCGAAAGGGGTTGCCACGGCCATAAGTCTCATCATCAGCTCACCCCCAAAGGCACCCGCCCATGTCAGCCTGCTGTTGCTACAAGACCCAGTCGGGCTTATTGCCATCGCGATGACGCTGGCTACTCCGATCTTCTGCGCCACGCAAGTCAGCCAAATCAAAGAGTTCAACGCAGCAAACGAACATAACATTGCATATCGGGCCGGCGAACTGGATGCGTCCGCAATTAATGCACATGCTGAACATGCAAACGGCCAATTCAAGAAGGTCGGCAATCGTGGCAGATCAGCTCTGCTGCTGGTCGCGAGCCTGGGATTTTCATTTCTATTCGATTATTTCGCTTGGCGAGAGGGGCTATTCGGTAGCTGGAAGAACATAGAGGTTGCCGCCAATAACAAACCGCTTACCTCCGGCGCATGGAGCAGAGAAGTTTATGCAGGCTGGTGGGCTAATTACCATCGGCACCTGCTTCTGGCCATCGCCCTGCTGCTCCTTGGCGGCTATTTCTTCTACTTTCTGCAGAAGCAGCTCACAATGGGGCTGATCTTTGTCGTCTTCATGCAACGTGTCAAGGGCTATGGCTTCGGCTTCGTTCCCGACATGTCAGCTAATACTGACGGATATTGGGGGTTGCGTAACCTGCGGCGTCTCATGCGGACGACCTATCTATCAACTTTGGGCCATCTTGTCATGGTCCTGGGATTGCTAGTTGTCTGGCTGCCCTTCAGTGAATTTACCATCCTCATGGTCATTGCCGTAATGATTATCAACATCGTCGTAGTCCTGTACCCCTCCGCGGCCGCCTCCGCCAGCATAGGCAGCGAGAAGAAAACATTCGTCGCCCACCTGCTCAGCTCCCGGCGACCTTCGACCGCACGGGATGCGGTGATAGACAGAGTCTGGAGCGCGCCAAACCTTCCGTTTCGCGTGCGGAGTACCCTCAGCGCGGGCACGCTCTACTTTCTCATACCACTTGTCCTTGCTGTTGTTTCGTCTCGCCTAGGCAAGTAGGATGAGTTCAATAAGCCTGGACGCGACGATCGGCAGGCAGGCCATGATAAATCCCGATAACTCTAAGGTAATTACTCCGATAAGTTCGGCAGCGCACGGCTCGACTCTTATATTGCTGCTTCCTGGGCTGGGCGGTAATTCCAGCCAATGGGAGCCTGTGCTGCGGCAGCTGCGGGACGTTTCGGCTGACCTAGCGTTTGGCGCGCCATTGTTGCCGCATCCTGCTTTCGATGGCCGCGCGCCAACCGTAACAGAGCTCGCGCGTGCTTTCGCTGACGAGTTGCGGCAGGAAAAGCGCTGTGACGTAGTGCTGGTGGCGCATTCGGTAGGGACATTCGTCGCATTGGACATTGCCCGGATGCTGCCGGATGTCGTGCGGCAAGTCGTCGTCATCAATGGTGGGCTGACGAGCGTGGCCAAGTTCTTGGACCGGCCCATACGAGAACTAGTGAAAGGGCCACGGACCTGCTTGAGCGCTCTTCGCCTGTTCGCGCTGGTGTCCACGCCCACGCCAGCCGCGCTAAGGCGGGCCATAATTAAGCGCGAACGAGTGAGTCGTGCGGTGCTTGGCGGGCTAGTATCAAATGCCATCCTTGGATCGGAGGACCGGCGCCGTAGCTTGATGGATAATTCGGGTACGCCGGAGGTGCTGCGGGTGTTGTGGATTAACCGGCATCATTGGCGCGAGTTCTGTGCTTATGCCAGTCAGATCGAATCCGAGGTTGTCTTCCTCGCCGGTGATCAGGATCCGATGAGTGGCGAGCAGGACACTGCAGAGATGGCTGGATTGCTGCCAAATGCGCGAATCAGGCTGCTGCATGGCGTAGGGCACGCTGCGCCCCTAGAGACGGCAGGGGCCGTGGCCGAGGCAATAAGAGAATCGGTGATAATACCTCAGCATGAGTCCTGAAATGGCAGGCGCTAATGGCAGGCTCGACGGGCGCTAGGCTAACGCACCGGCTAATGATTCGCACCGCTTCAGGCGCCGCGAGCTTGGCCTTGCGTCCAATTGCCAAGCTGGAAATTCAAGAATGCGACATCAATCCAGACATCCGCAGGGGACTGATCATCGCGGCAAACCACCGAAGCTTGCTTGATTTATTTGTCGGCCTCGTCGCATTCGGCAGATGGCACGTTTATCCTTATTTCTTCGTACGTAGCGACTACTGTAGGATTCCAGTGCTTGGTCTTCTGCTGCGAACATTGGGTGCTATCCCGGCTGGCGGAAAGGAATTCGCCGGAAGACGCGCACAGGCTCTGCTCCAAGCAGGACAGGTGCTGGTTATTACTCCCGAGGGCCACATTACAAGGGCAGCCGACAGAATCGAAGGGATAGCTACGCTGAGGCCGGGCGTGGGTCATCTGGCGGCACGTCTTGGCACCCTATTCTGCTCGTGGGTGTCGTTAATACTGACATCTGCTGGGAACTCGGGACAAGGTTTCCGAAAATTAGGCTCTCGCGTCGCAGGCGGCCGACTGTCCGACTAGCTATTGAATTCCTCGAAATTGAGGCTGGCCGCCCGGGCCGGGCCATAACGGCACAGCTGCAGAGCCAGCTTTCGCAGCTTGTCTCGTCGCTCGACGGCACGATATGAGTCCGCGATATGTGTCTTTGTCATACCCTGCCGGTCAGGTGCGGGTCCAGCGTCTGCGCAGGGCAAGCGCAAGGCATATCCCGCAGACGATGGCACTGGCAAGCACAGGCAGGGTGATTATCGTGGCTCTCCGGCCCAAGCGGAAATCGTATATGGGCCACCCCTGGCGCCTAGCCTCGTCGCGTAGGTCAGGATCGGGGTTGACGACGGCGGGATGCCCGACGAGCCGCAGCATCGGCAGGTCGTTGGCCGAGTCGCTATAGGCGGAGCATTTCGTCAGGTCGAGCCCTTCCCGGTCGGCAAGTGCCTGGATGGCTGCTGCCTTCGCCTCGCCGTGCAGCAGCTCACCTACCAGGCGACCTGTGTACTTCCCGTTCGCGGTTTCAGCTACCGTGCCGAGCGCTCCGGTAAGGCCGAGGCGGCGGGAGAGTATGTTTGCGAGCTCGACGGGCGTCGCGGTCACGAGCCACACACGCTGGCCGGCTTCGAGGTGGCGCTGCACGATCTCCCGCGTGCCCTGCCAGATACGGGCCGCCATGGTGTCGTCGAAGATCTCCTCGCCCAGCTGGACGAGCTCGGCCACCTTCTGGCCGGCTACGAACGTGAGCGCCAGCTGCCGAACCGCGCTGATGTTGCCCGAGGTCTCTGCGCCGCGCACCCGGAAGGAAGCCTGCCGCAACGCCATCCGGGCGAAATCTTTCGGTGCGAACATTTTCCTGACCGCGAGGCCACGCGCCAGGTGGTACATCGATGCGCCCCGCATGAGGGTGTTGTCAACATCGAAGAAAGCGGCCGCCGCCGGGTCTTTGGCAGTCGGCGGGTGCTCAACCTCTGCGACCGCCGCTGACGCCTGACCGGCCAGCTCTGCCTGGCTATTGCGGCTGGACCTCACGCGGCTCAGGCTCAGCCTGGCCCGGCCAGCGTAGCCTGGCCTGGCGCCTGAGCTGGAGTCGGCCAGGCCCTCGTCATGCGCCAGGCTTGCGGAGGTGCGGCGTCTCAGCAGCTGCCTCATGTGTATCGAGCCTACCGGTGCTGCCCTGGGTGACGCAGTCGCGGCCAGCTGGCGGCTAGCGCGGGTCCGGGCCGGCGCTTGCAGGATCGCTGGTCACGCGCCAGCGGGGCGGTCGTCCGGGTAATCGCATCGCATTCGCATCATCGCTCCGTGTCGTGCACCATAGGCAGCGATGTCTATCTCGCTGCTAGCCGCAGCCGCTGGCGCAGTGGTTGCCCTCGCGGGCACCATTGCGCTGGCCATCCGGTGCGTCCGCATGCCCCGGGCGGACCTCATTGCCTGGGCATGCGCGATGTTCGGCCTCGCGGTGGCGCTCGTCGCGCAGGCCGCGGGATTCGCGGCCGGCTTCGGCCCCGTTACGTTCCGCGCCGTGCAGCTAGGTGCGCAAGTGGTCGCGACACTCGGCCTGGCGCTCGGCCTCGCCGAGGTAGCGGCGAGCAGCCTGCCGGTACGGTTCGCGGTCAGGCTGGCAGTCTCGGCGCTCGGGGTGGTGAGCCTGGTGATCCTGGCCACCGACCCGCTCGGCACGGCGGCGTTCAGCAAGGCGTTCCCGGTCGCGTCGGCGCATTACCAGCCGATCTCGAATTCCCTGCTGATGTACGTGCTCGCGCCGTTCACCGCGCTGGCCGCGCTGATCGCCATCTTCGTGACGGCGGGCCGGTCCCGGCGCGACCCGGCCTGGCGGGCGACATTCCCCGCGGTGGTCGCGGCCGGCCTCGCGGCGGTTGCCCTGGCCGCTCCCGGGCTTGCCGCGCTGGCCAGCAGCAGCCAGGTGTCGCTAGGCAGCGCCTTTCCTCTGCTCTGCGTTCTCGCCGCGGCGCTGACCTGGCTCGCCGTGTCCTATGTGCGGCGGATCCGGCTCGATGTCGTGCACCAGCGAAGTGCCTACGGCGATGAGGACGATGATGAGGACGAGGACGGCTGGGCGCACGGCCGCTCATGGGCCGGCCGCGAGACCGCCGATTACGATCCGCTGACCGGCGGGGACGGCGGCCGCTACCCGGGAGATCGGGCTTACGGCGGCTACCCGGACGACGTCGGCTACGAGCAGCCCGGCCGCGGGGAGTATGCAGACAAGGCCGGTTACGGCAACGGCGGCGAATACGGTGCCGGCGGCGGCTACGGTGCCGGCGGCGGCTACCCGGCCGGCAGCGGCCACGGAGCCTATGACGGCCACCCGGCCGCTCCCGGAGGCCCCTACGATGATGCTGGCCTGCCCGGCAGCGCCGTGCCTGGCGGTCCCGTGCACGCAGGCGCCATGCCTGCCGGTGTCCCGGCAGGCCTGGCGCCATCGGGGACAGACCCTGACGAGCTGGCGCAGGAAAACCAGGCGGGAATCTGGCAGCCACCCAGTCCAGGCCCAGGTGACGCTGGCCGGCCGGGGATGCCGGCAGTTCCGCCGGGGCCGCCCGGAGTGCCGGGCATTCCGGCCGGGCTGCTCTCCCGGCAGCCTGGCCTGCCGGGCGGGCAGCCGGGTCTGCCGGAGGCTGACGACCAGGAGGCATGGTCGCGCCTCTTCGGCCAGATCGCCATCTACACGCTGCTGGAAGATCGCGTGGATGCCTTTGACGGGCTGACCGAAAAGGTCGTCGAACTGGTCCGGGCCCGCGAGCCCGGCACGCTGATGTACATCGTGCACGCCGTGCCCTCGGCGCCCATGCAGCGGATTCTCTACGAGGTCTACCGGGACCGTGATGCCTACGAGAAGCACAAGCGTCAGCCCTACATCGCCAAGTTCGAGGTGGACAAGCGCCCGTACGTGCTCGCCACCAATGTGATCGAACTCGGCTTGCAGCGGGCCAAGGTCTCGCCCCCGTCCATCTCTGACCTGCTCAGCCGGCCGGGCGGCGGGCCGCCTGGCCCTGCCAAGCCGGTGCCGGGCGGGCCGCTCGGCGCGGCGATGCCGGGCGGCGCCGAGGGCAGCGGCGGGCCGGCCAGCCTCGGGCGCGGCCCGCAGCGGCTGCCATGACCGGCGGCGCGGCGCACGGCGCGGCCGCGGCGGCCGGGCACCGGACCATCACGCTGCTGTCAAGGCCCGGCTGCCACTTGTGCGACCACGCCCGGGCCGTCATCGCGCGGGTCGCCGGCGAGCTTGGCGTGGCCTGGGAGGAACGCGACATCACCCAGTCGCAGGATGATCTCCTGGCGTACGGAGAGCAGATCCCGGTGACACTCATCGATGGCGTGCAGCACGACTTCTGGCGGGTGGACGAGGGCAGGCTGCGGGCCGCGCTGCGCGGATAGCCGGCGACAAGCCTGCTGACTTTGTGCAAACGTTCACAAGGGCGTAGCGTGAGAACGAAATGCTGCCACGCTGGGCGCGCCTGGCCCGCGTGCACGCCGTGTCTATCCCCCAGGAGCGCCGGCGAATGTCCCGCCGTCCTGCAACACAAAACGGCAGCCAGGGCATACCGGAGGCGACAGTTGCCCGCCTGCCGGTGTACCTGCGGACGCTGTACGCACTCGCCGACCGTGGCATTGCCACCGTGTCGAGCGAGGAACTCGCGTCCGCGGCCGGGGTCAACTCAGCCAAGCTCCGCAAGGATCTCTCGCACCTCGGCTCCTACGGCACCCGCGGGGTCGGCTATGACGTCGATTACCTCGTCTACCAGGTATCCAGGGAGCTCGGCCTGACCCAGGACTGGCCGGTGGTCATCGTCGGCGCCGGAAACCTGGGCCGGGCCCTCGCCAACTACGGGGAATTCGCGTCCCGCGGCTTCCGCGTCGCCGCGGTGCTCGACTCCGATCCCGCCGTGGTCGGCAGCGTGATCGCCGGTCAGGTCGTGCGGCACGCGGACGGCATCGAGTCCGTCGTGACCATGCATGAGGTCTCGATCGGGGTGATCGCCACGCCCGCAGGCGCCGCGCAGGACGTCTGCGACCGGCTGGTCGCCGCGGGGGTCACGAGCATTCTGAATTTCGCGCCCACCGTGCTAAGCGTGCCTTCGGGGGTCGATGTGCGTAAGGTCGACCTGTCAATCGAGTTGCAGATTCTCGCGTTCCATGCGCAGCGCCGCGCGGTGGTCCGGGTAACCGCCGACGCGGAGCACGGCTGGGGAACGCACCAGGCCCGGCTGCTGGGCGGACTCGGGTCCGTCCGGGCCGCGGGCATAGTAGCGGCCATGGATGGCGGCACCGAGCCGGAAGCGCAGGCGATAGCGACATGAGCGTGCTCGTGGTGGGTCTCAGCCACAAGAGCGCATCGCTCGCCACGCTGGAGCGGACCATGGTGACCGGCGACGCGCTCGGCAAGCTGCTTGGTGACGTGTTCCACGCGGAGAACGTCGCCGGTGCCTTCGTCATCAGCACCTGTAACCGCACCGAGATATACGCCGACGTGGACAAGTTCCATGGCGGGGTCGCGGCGATCTGTGAGCTGCTGGCAAGGCATTCGGGCATCCCGCTCGGCTCGCTCACCCCGCATCTGTATGTGCACTACGAAGACCGTGCGGTGCAGCATCTGCTGGCGGTCGCCTGCGGGCTCGACTCGATGGTGATCGGCGAGAGCCAGATACTCGGCCAGGTGCGCCAGGCACTGCAGGTCGCCAGGGGGCAGGGCACCCTCGGCCGCGCACTTTCTGACCTGGGTATCCATGCGCTGCGGACCGGCAAGCGGGCGCACGCGGAGACCGGCATCGACCAGGCGGGCGCGAGCCTGGTGAGCGTCGGGCTGGCGATGGCGGCCGGCTGCCTGCGGGATGTTCGCGCGGGCGTCCGGCCCGCCACCGTCCGGCCCGCCACCGTCCGGCCCGCCACCGTCCGGCCCGCCACCGTCCGGCCCGCCACCGTCCGGCCCGCCACCGTCCGGCCCGCCACCGTTCCGCCCGCCACCGTCCGGCCCGCCAGCGGGCTGCCAGGATCGTCCGCTCCGGCCGCCGCGCCCGCCGCGTCCGGCTCGCGCGCCGCCGCTGGCGAGCCCGCCGCCGCTGGCCCGGGCCCGCTGCTTGACCTGAGCGTGCTCGTGGTCGGGGCCGGATCGATGAGCTCGCTCGCCGTGGCGACAGCGGCGCGGATGGGCGCGGCCAGGATCGTCGTCGCTAACCGAAGTCACCACCATGCACAGCGGCTCGCCGCGACCGTTTCCGGAGCCGCCGCCGAGTTCTCCCGGCTGCCCGCCGAAATCGCGGTCGCGGACCTGGTCGTCTCCTGCACCGGCGCGCCCGGCTTCGTGATCTCGGCGGAGTGCGTGCGGGATGCGCTGAGCGCCAGGGCGCCTGCCCGGCCGCTCGTGCTGCTAGACCTCGCGCTGCCGAGGGACGTTGACGCCGACGCTGGCCGGCTGCCCGGCGTGAGCGTGCTCGGCCTGGAAGAACTGCAGAACGCCGGGCCGGCCGGCCGGCCGGCTGCCGCAGCGCACGACGAGCACGTCGCTGACGTGTGGCGGATCGTGGCCGAGGAATTCGCTGCGCAGGCTTCGGCGGACCGGGCGGCCAGAGTGGTGCCGACCGTCGTGGCGCTTCGGGCCAAGGCGGCCGGCGTCGTCGACGCCGAGCTTGCCCGGCTGGCTGGCCGCCTCGATGACCTGGACGTCCGCTCGCACAGCGAGATCGCCCAGTCGATGCGCAGGGTGGCGGACAAGCTGCTGCACGCGCCCACCGTGCGGGTCAAGGAACTGGCCGGCTCGCCGGGCGCCGATTCCTACGAGGCCGCGCTGCGGGTGCTCTTCGACCTCGACCCGTCCGCGGTGCAGGCGGTGGTCTGCGCCGATCCGGTGCTGTTGCCCGGGCCGGAAAACCTGGAGGCGCCGTGACCGCAGCGCCGCTGAGGCTCGGCACCCGCAAGAGCCCGATGGCGATGGCGCAATCCCAGCGAGTGGCCGGCCTGATTACCGAGCGGACTTCACGCCCGGTCGAGCTAGTCGGGATCACCACATTCGGCGACGTCAGCCGGGCCGAGCTGGCCCAGATCGGCGGCACCGGCGTATTCGTCAGCGGCCTGCGCGCGGGCTTGCTGCAAGGCGAGATCGACCTGGCCGTGCACTCGCTGAAGGACCTGCCTGCCAGCCCGGTTGCCGGAATCACGCTGGCCGCTGTGACCCAGCGGGATGATCCGAGGGACGCGCTCGCCGCGCGGGACGGCGCCAAGCTCGCCGACCTTCCGCCCGCGTCGCGGATCGGCACCGGCTCGCCGCGCCGCGCGGCGCAGCTGCTGCTACTGCGGCCGGATCTGCGGCCGGTTCCGGTGCGGGGAAACGCGGGCACCCGGCTGCGCGCGGTTGCCTCCGGCGAAGTCGACGCCGTCGTGCTCGCCTACGCGGGCCTGGCACGGATCGGCCGCCTGGACGCGGTCAGCCAGGTTTTCGAGCCCGAGGAGATGCTTCCCGCGGCCGGCCAGGGCGCGCTCGCGGTGGAATGCAGCGCAAGCCGGCCCGAGCTGGCCAGCCTGCTGGCCTGCGCGGACGACCCGGTGAGCAACGCCGCGACCACCGCAGAACGCAGCGTGCTCGCCGCCCTGGCGGCCGGCTGCAGTGCTCCGATCGGCGCATATGCTGCCGGAAACCAGACGCTGCGGCTGCACGCGGTAGTCGTCGCAGCCAACGGGGGAACGGTGCTGCGGGCAAGCGCAGCAGGCCCGGCGGCCGAGGCCGGCGGTCTCGGCCGCGAGGTGGCCGCCGAGTTGCTGCGCCGCGGCGCTGGACGGTACATGGCCGTGTCCGATGGACACATCAGCAGCGGGGACGATGACAGGTGAACCCCATACCGGTGACAGACAAGCCAGCAGGCAGTGCGGCGCCGAAGGCGGCCGCGGGCCGGGTCGCCTTCGTCGGCGCGGGCCCGGGCGACGAAGGGCTGCTGACGGTGCGTGCCGCCGCCCTGCTCGGCCAGGCCGACCTGGTGGTCGCAAGCCCCGAGATAGCCGAGCGGGTCCGGCACCTGCTGGCACCGGAAGCCACCGTGGCCGACTCCGCCGCCGATACCGAGGACCCGCGGCTGCTGGTGAAGGCGGCCAGGGCCGGCCAGCTCGCGGTCCGGCTGTACAGCGGCGATCCCATGCTGTTCAGCCACGCGGCCACCGATGCCGCGGTGTGCGTCAAGGCGCGCGTGCCGGTCGAGATCGTCCCCGGCGTGCCGGCCGCGACCGCCGTGCCCGCCTACGCCGGCATCCCGCTGACCTCGGACGGCAGCGGCGAGGTGCGGATCGTCCATGCCGCTGACGTGAGCCGCCTGTCGGCAGGCCCGGGCAGCCTGGTGATCCTCGGTGCCGAGTCCGGCCTTGCCGATCTCGCCAAGATGCTGGTCGCGGCGGGCTGGAAGGAGACCACCCCGTTCGCCATCACCTGGAACGGCACCACCACCGACCAGCAGACCGTGGTCGGCACGCTCGGGTCGATGTCGGCTGAGCTCAAGGCGGCCGGGATCAGCCTGCTGACGGCCGACGGGCCGGCCATCGCCGTCGTGGGCGAGGGCATCGCCGCGCAGCGGGCCCTGTCCTGGTTTGAGACCAAGCCGCTGTTCGGCTGGCGGATCCTGGTGCCGCGGACGAAAGAGCAGGCGGAGGTCGTGTCCGACCGGCTGCGCGCGCACGGCGCCGTGCCAGCCCAGGTTCCGACCATCGCGGTCGAGCCGCCGAGGACACCGCAGCAGATGGATCGCGCGGTGAAGGGCCTGGTCACCGGCCGGTACCAGTGGATAGCGTTCACCTCGGTCAACGCGGTCCGCGCGGTGCGGGAGAAGTTCGAGGAGTACGGCCTGGACGCGCGCGCATTCGCGGGCGTCAAGGTCGCCGCGGTGGGCGAGCAGACCGCGGCCGCGCTGCGCGCCTTCGGCATCGTGCCCGACCTGGTCCCCGAGGGCGAGCAGTCCGGCGAGGGCCTGGCCAGCGTGTGGCCGGCCTACGACGACGTGCTCGACCCGATCAACCGCGTGCTGCTGCCCAGGGCCGACATCGCCACCGAGAACCTGCTCGCCAGGCTCACCGACCTCGGCTGGGAGGCCGAGGACGTCACCGCCTACCGGACCGTCCGGGCGGCGCCGCCGCCCGCGCCCATCCGCGAGGCCATCAAGGGCGGCGGTTTCGACGCCGTCCTGTTTACCTCCTCCTCCACCGTGCGGAACCTGATCGGGATCGCCGGCAAGCCGCACGCGGTCACCGTGATCGCGGTGATCGGCCCGCAGACCGCCAGGACCGCTGCCGAGTTCGGGCTCCGGGTGGACGTGATGGCGCCAAGGCCGTCGGTCACCGCGCTGGTCGATGCCCTGGCGGAGTACGGCGCTGGCCTGCGCGCCGCCGCCGTGGCGGCCGGCGAGGTCGTCCGCAAGCCCAGCGAGCGCCGCCGGGGAGCCCGCCGCCGGGTCCGGTGACCGGACCAGATGAGGAGCGCCCGATGAGCGCCGGATACCCAGTAGCCCGCCCGCGCAGGCTCCGCCGCACCGCTGCGATCCGCCGCCTGGTGGCACCGGTCAGCCTGCGGCCCGCCGACCTGGTGCTGCCGCTGTTCGTCAAGGAGGGGATCAGCGAGCCGCAGCCGGTTTCCTCGATGCCCGGCGTGGTGCAGCACACCAGGGACAGCCTGCGCAAGGCGGCGGCGGACGCGGTGCATGCCGGGGTCGGCGGGCTGATCCTGTTCGGCATCCCGGGGGTCAAGGACGCCCGCGGATCGGCCGCCGATGATCCGGCCGGGATTGTGCAACTTGCCCTTGCCGACCTCGCCGCCGAGGTCGGCGATGCCGCCGTGCTGATGGCTGACCTGTGCCTGGACGAATACACCGACCACGGGCACTGCGGCATCCTCACGCCGTCCGGCGCGGTCGACAACGACGCGACCCTGGCGCGGTACGCCTCGATCGCGGTCGCCCAGGCCGAGGCCGGCGCGGCCATGGTCGCGCCAAGCGGCATGATGGACGGGCAGGTCGCTGCCATCAGGGCCGCGCTGGACGCGGCCGCCTTCGCCGAGGTCGCGATCTGCGCCTATTCGGCGAAGTACGCATCGGCGTTCTACGGCCCATTCCGCGAGGCGGCGGAGTGCGCGCCCCAGTTCGGCGACCGGGCGTCCTATCAGCAGGCCCCCGGGGATGCCGGGGAGGCACTGCGGGAGGTCCTGCTCGACGTCGATGAGGGCGCCGACATCGTGATGATCAAGCCGGCCCTCGCCTACCTGGACATCATCGCCGCGGTCGCCGCGACCGTACACCTGCCGGTCGCGGCCTATCAGGTCAGCGGCGAGTACGCGATGATCGAGGCGGCGGCAGCCCGGGACTGGCTGGACCGGGACCGGGTAATCATGGAGACGCTCACCGCCATCCGCCGGGCCGGGGCGAGCATCATCCTTACTTACTGGGCGACCGAAGCCGCACGGCGCCTGGCCTAACCCGCGATGCATCAAGCAGAATGCAAACAGTCGCCCCGCAGCCTGGCGTTAATCATGGGGCTGCGACACCGGGGGAGGCGGACCGGCGTTCCGGCCTGCCGGACTGATCGGCGCGATGTGCATGCGGGCCGGGCGGGAGTGGGAGCTTGATGGTTGACACCATGCTGCGCAGGGGCCGGCGCAGGGCCTTGCAGCGGATGGCTGTCGCGGCCGCCGGCTATGCCGCCATGGGCTGGCCGGTGTGCGCGGGCGCGCATCCGCCAGGGCGCCCGCAGCGCGGGGCCGGCGCCAGCCGGGGCTGCTCATGCGACCGGCTTGGCTGCCCGGCGCCCGGGGCGCATCCGATGTCGCCGGCCTGGCAGGTAGAGGCGTCAGCCGACCCTGCCGCGGTGTGGACCTGGTGGCTGGCGAGGCCGGATGCGAACATCATCCTGCCGACCGGCCGGGTGTTCGACGTGCTCGACGTGGCGGGGCCGGTGGGAAGCATCGCCCTGCGCCTGATGGCCGAATCGGGCGTGCGCCCGGGCCCGGTCGCGGTGAGCGCGGGGGACCGGGCGCTGTTCTTCGTCCGGACTCGCGGCGCCCCGGCCGACGAGTTCGAATGGTGGTCCTGTCACCTTGACTGCGAGCCGGAGACCGTGACGCAGGTGACGGGCCTGCGCTGGCACTGCAGGGACAGCTACGTGCTCGCGCCGCCATCCCGGTGCGGCGAGGCAGGCGTCGCGCACTGGCTGCATGACCCGGCGGAGCATCCGCTGCCCGACGGGCTGCGCCTGCTCGAGGTCCTGGCCGACGCCTGCGAGGGAGCCGCCGGATGAGCGGATCGCAGCGGTCCGGCGAGCTGTTCGCCCGGGCTTGCGCCGTTACGCCTGGTGGCGTGAATTCGCCGGTGCGGGCGTTCGGGGCGGTCGGCGGCGCGCCCGTGTTCATGGCGTCGGGCCGCGGCGCCTACCTGACCGACGTGGACGGCAGGGAGTACGTGGACCTGGTGTGCTCATGGGGGCCGATGATCCTGGGCCACGCGCATCCCGCGGTCACCGGCGCGCTGCGGGCCGCGCTGGCCGGCGGAACCTCGTTCGGCACGGTGACTGAGGGCGAGGTCGAGCTGGCCGAGGAACTGACCGCGCGTGCCCCCGTGCAGAAGGTGCGGCTGGTCAGCTCGGGCACCGAGGCCACCATGTCGGCGCTGCGGCTGGCCAGGGGTTTCACCGGCCGGCGGCTCGTGGTCAAG
>WNGK01002660.1_pt1 | contig 19340 bp, 15 predicted proteins | sample 5400601 | NCBI WGS metagenome assembly WNGK01 (sample SAMN13153376, study PRJNA577476) | soil metagenome | isolation source: 60 cm soil or saprolite under Garry oak tree replicate 1 | place: USA:California | collected 2016-06-15
CTTGGAGAGGTCGTCATAGATGCAGAGCGAATGGCGGCCAGAGTCGCGGAAGAACTCGGCCATGGCGCAGCCCGCGTAAGGCGCCAGATACTGCAGAGCCGCCGATTCCGAGGCCGAGGCCACCACCACCGTCGTGTAGGCCATGGCCCCCGTGTCCTCGAGAACCTTGACGACCTGGGCGACCGTGGACTGCTTCTGGCCGATGGCCACGTAGAAGCAGAACACGTCCTGTCCCTTCTGATTGATGATCGTGTCCACGCCGATGGCGGTCTTGCCCGTGCCGCGGTCGCCGATGATGAGCTCGCGCTGGCCGCGCCCGATCGGGATCATGGCGTCGATGGCCTTGAGGCCCGTCTGGAGCGGCTCCTTGACCGAGCGCCGGTCGACCACGCCCGGGGCATAGCGCTCGAGCGGCCGGGACTCCTTGGAGGCAATCGGGCCCTTGCCGTCGACGGGCTGACCGAGGGCATCCACGACGCGGCCGGTGAGCGCTTCGCCGACGGGCACCTGGGCGATGCGCTTTGTGCGCAGGACGGTATCGCCTTCCTTGATAAGGATGTCAGAGCCGAGCAGCACCGCGCCGACATTGTCCTCTTCGAGGTTGAGCACGAGCCCAAAGACGTCGCCGGGGAATTGCAGCAGCTCGCCCGCCATGGCGCCCTGCAGGCCGTAGATGCGGGCGATGCCGTCGCCCACCTCGATGACGCGGCCCGCTTCCTTGAGGTCGACCTCGGCCTCGTAGCCCTGCAGCTGCCGCTTGATGATCTCGCTGATTTCCTGCGCCTTGATCATGCCTATCCTCTCACCAGCCGCTCGCGCATGCGTGCGAGCTGCCCGTCGAGACTGCCGTCGAGAATGAGACTGCCGACTTGGGCGACGAAGCCGCCCAGGAGATTCGTGTCCACGCGTTCCTCGAGGATGATCTGCTTGCCGAGCGCCGCCTGGAGATGCTGGGAGAGCTGCGTCTTCTCGGCATCCGTCAACGCGACCACCGTTCGGACCGAGGCGCGGACCCGGCCAAGCGAGGCGTCTTCGAGGTCGCGGTAGGCGGCCACAATGGCCGCCAGATGGTTCAGGCGACCTCGCTCGGCGACAAGCGCCACGAAGTCGCTGACCAGCTTGCCGCATCCTGCCTTCTTGGCGAGCTCGAGGGCGGCGGCGTGCCGGTCCGACGGCTTGATCCAGGGCCGGGCGAGAATGTCCATGGCCGGGCGATTGCTCTCGAGTCCCTCGAGCAGGGCCGCCAGCTCACGACCCGCGGCCTCCCCTACCCCGGCCTCGGTCGCCGCCATGTGCAGGGCCTTCGCATAGCGCCGGGCCGTTCCCTCCTGGGCGCGCATCGCGGGCTAGTTCTTCTGGCCCATACGGGCGATCGCGTCGTCCACGATGCGACGGTGCTCGGAGTCGTTGAGGCTCTTCTTGATCAGCTGCTCGGAGACGCCGATGGCGAGATCGGCCACCTCTTGTCGGAGCTCCTGGCGCGCGCGGCGGACATCCTGCTCCAGCTCTTGACGCGCGCTCGCCACGAGGCGCGCCGCCTCGGCTTTGGCGGCATCCACCAGCCGCCGCTGCTCCTCGGCCGCCTCCTTGAGCGCCTCGGCCCGGATGGCCTGCGCTTCACCGTGCGCCGCCTGGATCTTCGCCGCGAAATCGTCCCGCTCCTTCTGCGCCTCGGCCCGCGCGGCCTGGGCCTCGTCGAGCGACTTCTGTATCGCCTGCGTGCGCTCGTCCATCTTTTTCATGAGCGGCTTGTAGAGGAGCTTGGTCAAGAGCACGAGCAGGATCACGAAGTTCACCGCCTGGATGATGAGCGATTTGTCGAGGCTGATCAGCCCCCCTTCTTCCCCGCCGGAAGCAAACGCGAGCACAGGAAGGAGACCGGCCAGGAAGCATGCAATGGCGATTACACGACGCATCTTGAGTTCTCCGGCTGCGAGACGTTGTGAAATAAGGGACAAACGCTAAACGTGTATCACGCCGACGGGAAAACTGTCAAGCGGGTTCGGCCCTGCGCGCACCGATGACCCCACCACCTACCACCATGTCGCCCTGATAGAAGACAACCGACTGCCCCGGGGCCGGAGCCCATTGCGCGGCTTCGAAGCGCACCTCGACTCCCCGGTCTGCCGGCCGGATGATGGCCCGAGCCGGCGTGTGGCGGTGGCGGATCTGCGCCAGGACGTCGAGCGGGCCGTCGAGCCGTTCGATACTGATCCAGTTGACCTTCTCGGCCACCAAGATATCGACCTCGACCTCGCGTGCGTCGCCGACGACGACGGTGTTCCGAGCCGGATCGAGCCGCGTGACGTACAAGGTGCGCCCCGTCGAGAGCCCGAGGCCTCGACGCTGTCCCACCGTATATGCGGCCAGGCCTTCGTGCTCGCCCAGCATCCGACCGCGGACATCCACGATGGGGCCGGGTCTGAAGGCCTGCGGAATGCGACGCCGGAGAAAACCGCGGTAGTCGTTATCGGGAATGAAGCAGATCTCCTGGCTTTCAGGTTTGTCGGCCGTCACGAGTCCCAGCTGGCGCGCCCGCTCGCGCACCTCGGCCTTGGTCAGATCGCCAACGGGAAAGCGCGCGGCGCCGAGCTGAGCTTGCGAGAGCGGCCAGAGAAAATCCGACTGATCCTTGTGGGCGTCGACGCCGCGCCAGAGCAGGAACCGCTTCGTCGCCGGATCCCGCGTGATGCGCGCATAGTGTCCAGTGGCCACGGCGGCGGCGTCCCAGGCGCGCGCGCGTGCGAGGAGTGAGCCGAACTTGACGTCGCGATTGCATACGGTGCACGGCACGGGCGTGCGCCCCGCCTCGTACTCTCGCGCGAAGTCATCGATCACCGTGCGGTCGAACTCGGCTTCGCTGTTGAGAAGGTAATACCGTATGCCGAGCCGGCGCGCGACCTCCCGCGCATCGCCCACCGTGGCAGGCGAGCAGCAGCTACCAAAGCGCTGCGCCGCGTCTGTCGATTCCTGCCACGGCCAGACCCGCAGCGTAATGCCCACCACGTCGAAGCCCTGCTCGACGAGGAGGGCGGCGGCGACCGAAGAGTCCACGCCACCAGAGAGACCTACGACGATGCGCTCAGCCATGCTCTGAGTCTACGCGATCTACGTCCGCCGACCGGCAATGAGCTCGGTCAGTCGCTCAAGGTCCTCGGCCGAGGTGTAAGCGATCTCGATGCGGCCGGCACGTTCGTTGCCGACGAGCCTGACCCGCGTGGCCAGCGCCTGCCTGAGTGAATCCTCGAGGGCGGCGAGATCGGCCGAGCGCCGTCCAAGGCGGCGGGGCGCCGATCGCTGCTTGCGCTGAACGCCTTCTTCCGTCGCGCGCACGGACCATGAGTGGGCGAGTATTTCCTCGCGGAGCCTCAGCTGGTCGGCCGGGGAGGTCAGGGAGAGGAGCGCGCGCGCGTGACCCATGGTGAGGCGGCCCATGCGAAGGTCCGCCTGGATCAGTTCGGGCAGCTTCAGCAAGCGAAGGCAATTGGCGACACTGCTCCGATCCTTGCCGACTCGTTGGCCAAGCTCTTCCTGGGTCCAGGCAAACTCCGTCAGGAGCCGCTGATAGGCCTCGGCCTCTTCCATCGGGTTCAGGTCTTCACGCAGCAGGTTTTCCACGAGAGCCAATTCCAGTGTCTGGGCATCGGTGACCTCGCGGATCACCGCCGGAATGCGAGTGAGTCCCGCCAGCTGAGCCGCCCGCCACCGCCTTTCACCAACAACTATTTGAAATTGCTGGCCATAACGCCTTACCACGATGGGCTGGAGTACGCCGGTGCGCTTTAGCGACTCGGAAAGCTCATGCAAGGTCTTGTTATCAAAGGCTTTTCTTGGTTGGTTGGCATTGGCGATGATCGTGTCGATCTCCAATTCCTGCGTGCCAGCCGGACTCTCCGGGGCGGGGGAGACGGAGGGCCCCAACAGCGCTCCTAGACCGCGGCCCAGCCCGTGCTTAGCGTTCATGGGTCAATATCTCCTTGGTCAGTTCGAGGTAGGCCGCAGAGCCGGGGGACTTGAGATCGTAGAGCATGATGGGCTTGCCGTGGCTTGGGGCCTCAGTGATTCGTATATTCCTCGGGATGATAGCCTGCATGACTTGTCCACCGAGGTGCCCTTGGACTTCGCTCTTCACCTGGGCGGCCAGACTTGTCCGGCCGTCGAACATCGTCAGTACGACGCCTTCCACTCCCAGGGACGGGTTGAGCCTCTCCCTCACGAGGCTGATCGTCCGAAGTATATGGGCCAGACCTTCCATGGAGTAGTACTCACATTGGAGCGGCACCAGAGCCGTATTTGCCGCGGTGAGCGCATTCAGGGTCAGCAAGCCGAGGGACGGCGGACAGTCGATGACGACGAAGTCATACGTGTCGGCAACTCCCATCAGACCGCTTCTGAGCTTGTGTTCCCGGTCCGGTATGCTGACGAGCTCGATCTCGGCCCCCACCAGGTCTATCTCGGCAGGGACGAGGTCTAGGAATCCAAGCTCAGTCTTGACCCTGGCTTCCTCGATCGAGAGGCCCTCGAGCAGAACGTGATAGATCGTTCGCTCCAAGCCAGCCTTGTCAACCCCCAGACCGGTGGTGGCATTACCTTGGGGATCCAGGTCAACAAGCAGGGTTCGGCGTTCAGCCAGGGCCAGGCCGGCGGCAAGATTGATCGAGGTCGTGGTCTTGCCGACCCCGCCCTTTTGATTCGCAATAGCTATGACCTTGGCCAATGGATGTCTCGGAGTGTTCCACGTGAAACGCTCGCACTCACTGTTCCACGTGGAACAATATCCAAGAAACGGCCGGAAATCAACCGCCCTTTGACCCTATGAAAAATCTTCGTGTGATCCCTATCTTGGCGAAGGATATGGTCTTCCAGTCGAAGCTGCCCGGCCAGTTCACCACCGGTTGCGGGTCGCCGGAAGGTGGACCTGAGGTCACCAGCTTCCCACCCGGTCTGAGATACTTCATAGCCCCGTCTATGAACTGACCATCCAGCCGGACCGCTCGAGAGACCACAAAATCATAGCTGCCCTCAAGCTCTGGTACATCGGTGGTCAGCACTTCGGCGCGGCCATGATGTATCTCGACGTTGGCCAGCTGGAGATCGCGAACCAAAGCGTGGAGAAATGAGACAGGCTTCCTTCGGGACTCCACCAAGGCGAGCGACATCTCTTCATCCGCAATGCGGAGCGGCACGCCGGGAATGCCGGCTCCCGCTCCGATGTCGACGACGCGCTTCGCCCCGGGAGGGAGGAGCGCCTGGAACAGCAAGGAGTCGAGGAAAAGGCCACGGGCGATCGCTGAGCGCGAGCGGAGCGCGGTGAGGTGATGCGTGCGATTCCAGAGGACCAGCAAGTCGGCGTAGCGATCGAAGGCCTCCCGCTCGGCCGCCGTCGCAGGTCTCCCCAGGAGGGCAGGGAAGGCCTTGAAAAGCTCTTCTAGCGAGTCATCCCTGGCGCGCGCCACGGCACTATCGAATCACGCCTTCTTCGCAGTGCGGGCCAGCGGCTTTACCGGAGTAGCACTGCGCTCCATGTAGAGCTGCTGAGCGATCTGGAGCACGTTGGAGAGCGTCCAGTAGAGAACGAGCCCCGACGGCAGATTCAGGAACATGAAGGTGAAGACCACGGGCATCAGCAGCATCATTTTCGCCTGCCGCGGATCTCCCATCGTCGGTGTCATCTTCTGCTGCACAAACATGGATACGCCCATCAGGATGGGGAGCACGTACGTTGGGTCTTGGGCGGCCAGATCGCAGATCCACAGATGCATACCGAAAAGATGGCCGAAGCAGATGAACGGGGCGTTCTGCATCTCCACGGACACCGACAGTGCGACGTAGAGCGCGTAGAATACCGGGATCTGCACAATCATCGGCAGGCACCCGCCGAGCGGGTTGACCCGGTGCTCGCGGTAGAGCTCCATCGTCTCGCGCTGGATCCGCTGTGGATCGCTTTTGTACTTGGAGCGGAGCGCATTGATCTGCGGCTGTAGCGCCTGCATCGCCTTCATCGACCGCATGCTCTTGAGCGTGAGCGGGAAGAAGAGCACCTTCGTGAGGATCGTGAGCAGGATGATGGCGACGCCGTAGTTGTGGGTGAAGCGATGGAACCAGCCAAGGAGCCAGAGAATGGGCACGGCGATCCATTCCATTGGGAGTCCGCCGTAAGCCTGAGGAATAGGGAAACCACCGAAATATATAGACTTTTCAAGCCCGATCCCGAGGGCCTTCAGCCGATAGTATTCCTTCGGCCCGACATAGCTGAGGATCCGGCCGTCCCAGCTCTGACCCGGCTGAAGTGGGGGGAGCGCGACCCGTAGGCCAGCGTGAACGGCGTCCCCGACCTTGCCCTCGGCCAGCCGAAACCCGGGGGTCTGCGCCACGAGGGCGGACAAATACCACTCGCTTTCGAGACCGATCCACTGGCCATCGCCGACGAAGTCCACGATCTTTGCCAGCTCCTCGTGCCGGACGCCCCCGTTCACGGACCGAACGACCCGCGTCGGATGCTGGCCCTGAAACCTTTCCGTGACGTCCTTGGGCCACGCCACCGGCGCGCTCCACATGACGACGATCGTCGCTTCCTGCGCCGCCCGACCCCGATTCTCGACGCGAACGGCGCGCTCCACATCGTAGTCGTTGGCCCGGAAGCGTAGCGTCTCCGTGATGCGAAGGCCGAAGCCGTCTTCTCCCACGAGCGTGATTTCGCCCCGACCCGCCATCCTCGAAATATCGAGCGCCTCGCCCGTCACGGTGAAATCCACGACCTGAGGCGGCTGCCCCGCGCGCTCGACGGTAATCCCCCGCGGCCCGAGCAGGCCGGGCACGATCATCGGCTTCATCCCGCGGTAGTCGAGCTCCCAGCCGGACAGGTCTGCACCGTGGCTTGACACCTGCGCCTTATAGAGCAGCCCGGTTATCTGCACCGTTTTCAAGGGCACAGCGGCCACGGGCACCGGCGCTGGGGCTGCCGCAGCCTGGGACGGTGCAATGGGGCTTGGAGCGGACGGAGAGGACGGCGTGGCCGCGGGCGCTTCGGCCTTCTGAGGGGGAGGGGGAGCCTCGGGAGAGTGGACGAAGAACGTCTGGTAGAGGATCAGAAGGCCCGCCATCAACAGGGCGGCAACTATCGCTCTTTTCTCCATCAGGCCCGCGGCTCCATCAAGATTGACGCCCCTCTCTTGGGCGTGGCTAGAGACCCGGTGGCGGATCGTACCCGCCCGGGTGAAATGGATGACATCGCCCGAGTCTGCGCATCGCGAGCCAGCCACCACGGACGAGCCCGTGCCGGCCGAGCGCTTCTCGCGCATACTCCGAGCAGCTCGGCTCGAAGCGACAGGCGGCCGGTAGCAGGGGTCTCAGGAGCAACTGATAGCCCCGTACCAACCCCGAGGCGATCTGCGCCCCCAGACTCACCTGGTCGCGCTCCCGCTGGTTGCTTCAAGCGCCCGCGACATGTCCGCCCGCAGCTCGTCCAACGGAGCTTTCAGAGCCCACGCCCGAGCCACGAACATCACGTCCACGCCCCGCGCTCGAGCCGCGCCCAGCGCTCGATACGCCTCCCGCATCCGTCGTCTCGCGCGATTTCGGCGCACGGAGCCGCGGATTTGTCTGCTCACCGCGAAGCCGGCGCGCCCGGGACCCCGTGAAGGTACCCAGAGGAGCACGAAGGCACGTCGTTCCTCTCGTCGGCCGACTTGGAATACTGCCTGGATGTCGTTGGCCTGCCTGAGGCGGGCGGTACGGGGAAGTCCGAATGGTCTGACGGCTCGGCTCACAGCTCCGCCGCTAGACGGTGAGCCGCTTGCGTCCCTTCGCGCGCCGCCGCTTCAACACCTTTCGTCCGCCTGGCGTACTCATGCGCTCCCGGAAGCCATGCGTCTTCTTCCGTCGGCGCGTGTTCGGCTGATACGTCCGCTTCATGGAGGAACTCCTTCCGTCGATCGTCGAACCTGCGTAGTGTACTGAGCGTGTTTTCCCAAGTCAAGATACGCGACCCTCTTGCGAGCGCGTTTCGCGGTGTGGTAACGTGCCGTCCTTACGGTTCCCTGCGATTTTCGGAACTGGCCGGAGACACGCCAGGGGAGCCGCTCGCATCAGACGAGGTTGCCGCTGCGAATTTCCCGAACCAGATGACATATCCGCTGCCGGCTTCGCTCGTTTCGCTCGCAGCTCATACCAGACACGATGGCAATCATGGTTATCCACATCTGTGGATAACTCTGTGCGTAACTGGGCCCGCGCCCGCTATGGAGCGACCTTAGCGATGCTCGACGCTCTGTGGAACCGAATGCTCGTCGCCTTGGGAACAAAGGTGCCACCTGCGGCATTGGACTCGTGGCTCCGTCCCTGCCGTCTTGCCGCCGTCGAAGGTGATCACATCAAGATCGCGGCGCCGAACCCGTACACGCGGGATTGGCTCCATCAGCATCACACCGAGTCGCTGCAGGCGGCGGCCCGAGAGGTTCTCGGCGGCAATCCCCGCATTTCTCTCGACGTCGACCGCGAAGCGGGCCTGCCCACCACCACGCCGGCCGAGGCCGACCCACCTGTCACCGCCTCCGGCCTGTCCGTCCGCTACACGTTCGATTCCTTCGTCGTGGGCAACTCGAATCAGTTCGCTCAAGCGGCCTGCCAGGCCGTGGCGGAACTACCGTCCCGTGCCTACAATCCGCTCTTTATCTACGGCGGTGTCGGCCTGGGGAAAACGCACCTGCTTCATGCCGTCGGCCACCAGATTGGCCGCCTCTTCCCGCACCTCCGCCTGCTCTATCTCTCGTCGGAGCGCTTCACCAACGACCTCATCAATGCCATCCGCTACGACCGCACGTCGGAGTTCCGCGCCAAGTACCGGACTATCGATCTCCTGCTCATCGACGATATCCAGTTCATCTCGGGCAAGGAGCGGACACAAGAAGAGTTCTTCCATACCTTCAACGACCTCTATGACGCCCGGAAGCAGATCGTTGTCTCCTCCGACGCCGCGCCCAAGGAGATCCCCGACCTCGAAGAACGACTGCGCTCCCGTTTCGAATGGGGTCTCATCGCAGACATCCAGCCCCCGGACTTCGAAACCCGCGTGGCTATTCTCAAGAAGAAGGCGGAGATCGAGCGCGTCATCCTCCCCGACGACGTCGCCTATCTGATCGCCAGCCGCATCAAGGCCAATATTCGCGAGATCGAGGGGTCCCTCACGCGGATGATCGCCTACTGCTCCCTTTCGGGGCGCCAGATGAGCATCGAGCTCGCCCAGGACGTCTTGGCCGACCTCTGGGGCGAGGAAGAACGGATCATCACCATCGAGCACATCCAGCGCAAAGCAGCCGAGTTCTTCGGGATCAAGCTCTCCGACATGCGCGCCAAGAACCGCACCAAGTCCGTGGCCTTCCCACGTCAGGTCGCCATGTACCTCTCGCGTCAGCTCACCCATGCCTCCCTCAGCGATATTGGGCGCTCCTTCGGCGGCAAGGATCACACCACCGTCCTCCACGCCGTCACCAAGCTTCAAGCCATGATTCAGGAGGACACGAAGCTCAAGCAGACTATCGACACGCTGACCCAGGGGATAACTCTGTGATCCACCGTCCTCCACAGGAACCCCGCGCGCTTGTCCACGATCGCTCGAGGATCGCCGCGATCATCTTCTCGCTCGCTTACGCGTCATCCACAGCGTCCACCGCCACGACGATTACTACGACGACGCTTTTCTCTTTTCCCTTCTCAACCAACGGAGATTGACATGGAAGTCAGTGTGGACCGGGATGCCTTCCTCAAGGGTCTCCAGATGGTTCACAACGTCGTGGAACCTCGCCAGACGCTGCCCATCCTCGCCAACGTGCTGCTCGAGAGCGATGGAGACACCCTTCGCCTGACCGCGACGGATCTGGAAGTCGGGGCGCGGGTCTCCGTGCCCGCCAAGGTGGCCACGGGCGGGTCCATCACACTTTCCGCGCGCAAGCTCCTCGAGATCGTCAAGGAGTTGCCGGCGGCGGCCCTGACCCTCAAGGTCCAGGAGAACTCGTGGGTGGCCATGCGCTGTGGCGGCGCCTCCTACAAGCTGGTGGGTCTGAGCGCGACGGATTTTCCCGCCGTGGCCACGGGCTCCACCACGGCGTGGATCACCCTCGACGGCAAGGTCCTTCGCGACATGCTCACCCAGACCATCTTTGCCGTCTCGCACGACGAGAGCCGCTATGCCCTGAATGGAGTGCTGTTCGGGGTGCACGAGCGGGAGATCCGTCTCGTGGCCACCGACGGCCACCGGCTGGCCCTGGTGGCGCGCCCGCTCGCCAAGGCGGGGGGAAACGTTTCCGGCATCGTCCCGCGCAAGGCCGTCCAGGAGATTGCCCGCATCGTCGGTTCGGGCGAAGACGTCCAGGTGGCGATCAGCGACAACCAGTTCATTCTGCAAATGCCGAACGTCCTTCTGATGGCGCGGCTCATCGAAGGAACGTTCCCGAACTACGAGCAGGTGGTGCCCAAAGCGCACCCGCACAAGATCGCGGTGTCGCGCGGCGCCCTCACCGCCGCGCTCCGGCGCGTCTCCGTCCTTTCCGAGGAGCGCACCAAGCCGGTGAAGTTCACGCTCTCCCCGGGCCTCCTGAAGCTCACCGCGTACAGTCCTGATTTTGGCGAGGCCGAGGAGCAGATTGAGGTCCAGTACGCCGGCGAAGAGATGACGATCGGATTCAACTCTCGTTATGTGCTGGATGCGTTGGGCGCGCAGGCCGCGGAGCAGGTTGTGCTCGAATTGAAGGACGGTTTGAGTCCCGGAATCATCAAAAGCTTCGAGGAGGAAGGTTCGCTGTGTGTTATCATGCCTATGAGAATTTGACGTTCTCATGGGGGCGAACATCGGGTGCTCATCCAGTGGATAACTATCGCTGAATTTCGTAATTATCGCTCCCTTTCCTTCCATCCTGAACCCGGCCTCAACGTCCTGAGTGGTCCCAACGCCCAGGGGAAAACCAATCTCCTCGAAGCCATGGGTGTCCTGCTCGTGGGACGATCTTTTCGTGGTGCCAAGACGGTGGATTTGCCCTTCTGGGGTGCCCCCGCGGTCTCGCTCTGCGGATGCGTAGTGCGTGGAGATGTCGAGCGGGAGATCCGCCGAGGTATCAGCCAAAGAGAGGATGGCGGCTGGATCGTCACGGGCGAGGCGTGCGCGTGGGCGCGCGCCATTCCCTTTGGATGGCAGGATCTGGCCATTCTCACGGGGGGACCGCAGGCGCGGCGCAACTTCATCGACGGCTTCGCGGCCAAGGTACAGCCCGCGCACCTCGCGGCTCATAGCCGGTACCGGCAGGTCCTCGGACGGCGTAACCACCTGCTTCAGCGTGGTCACCTCGAGCAGCTCGCGCCCTGGGACGAGCAGTTGGCCACGATCGGCGTCGAGATTCTCGGGCGCCGCCGGCGAGCGGTGGCCGCCTTGGAGACCGAAGTGTCCACGCTGTATCCCGAGATGGCGGGTGCCGATTATCGGGTGCGGTTGGAGTATCGATCCGCTCTCGCTCCCGAGGTCACCGAGGCGGAATTTCTCGAGGCGCTGTCGAGACGGCGCGACGATGAAAGACGCCGCGGGCTGACCCTGGTTGGGCCACACCGGGATGATCTCGTGGTCGAGCTGGACGGCCGCGACATGCGGAGCTTCGGCTCGCGCGGCCAGCAGCGGCTGCTCGTGCTCGCCCTGCGCCTCGCCGAAGCCGGTCCGGTGGCGAGCGCCGTCGGCAGCTCGCCGATTCTCCTGCTCGACGATGCGCTGTCCGAGCTCGATCTCGACGTACAGCGCCGCGTGCTTCGGCATATCGCGGGGAGCGGGCAGGTCTTCTTGACGACGGCGGAGCCGGGGCTGCCCGAGGGAAGCGGCGCGGCATGGTGGGACGTCAAAGGGGGCACGGTGGCTGAATCCATGGGCGTGGTGGTCGGGGGAGCAGGGTGAGCGCAGAGACCTACACGGCGAGCGACATCAAGGTCCTCGAGGGCCTCGAGGCTGTCCGCAAGCGCCCCGCCATGTACATCGGCGACACGAGCGCCTATGGCCTGCATCATCTGGTCTACGAGGTGGTCGACAACTCCGTGGACGAAGCGATGGGAGGCTACTGCGACAGCATCAAGATCATCCTGCACTCGGACGGCTCCTGCTCGGTGGGTGACAATGGCCGCGGTATTCCCGTGGACACCCACAAAGAGACGGGCAAGTCGGCCGCGGAGGTGGTCTTGACCGTGCTCCACGCCGGGGGCAAGTTCGAGCACTCGGCCTACAAGGTCTCGGGCGGCCTCCATGGAGTGGGAGTTTCCGTCGTCAATGCGTTGAGCGAGTGGCTCGATCTGGAGATCCGTCGGGGCGGCCGGGTGTGGACGCAGCGCTACGAGTACGGGGTGCCCACCGGCCCGCTCACGGAGGGAGAAAAGAGCTCGAAGCACGGGACGATCATTCGTTTCAAACCGGACGCGAAGATCTTCGAGGAGACGACGTTTTCGTTCGACACGCTCTCCAATCGGCTCCGCGAGCTCGCCTTCCTCAACAAAGGCCTCAAGATCGTCATCGAGGACGAGCGCGACGAGCGCTCGCACACCTTTCTCTACAAGGGCGGGATCATCGAGTTCATCAAGCACCTGAACCAGAACAAGACGCCGGTCCATCCCAAGGTGCTCTTCTTCGAAGGCAAGAAGGACAATATCGAGGTCGAGGTCGCCCTCCAGTACAACGACGGCTATCAGGAGAGCGTGTTCTCCTTCGCCAACAACATCAACACGCGCGAAGGCGGCACCCACCTCACCGGCTTCCGCGCGGCCCTCACGGGCCAGCTGTCGAGCTATGCGCAGGCCCAGGGCTATCTGAAGTCGTTCAAGGGCGCGGTCACGGGCGACGACGTGCGCGAAGGGCTGACCGCGGTCGTCTCCGTCCGCATTCCCGATCCGCAGTTCGAGGGGCAGACGAAGGCGAAGCTCGGCAATTCCGAAGTCAAGGGCCTCGTGCAGCAGATCGTCAACGATCGTATCGCCGAGGCCTTTGAGGAGGATCCGACCACCGCGCGCAAGATCGCGGACAAGTGCGTGCGGGCCGCCCAGGCCCGCGAGGCGGCCCGCAAGGCGCGTGAGCTCACCCGGAAGGGTGGGCGCGACGACGAGGGGCTGTCGGCGAAGCTGGCCGATTGCTCCGAGCGGGACCCGCAGTTTCGCGAGATCTTCCTCGTCGAGGGCGATTCGGCGGGCGGCTCGGCCAAGCAGGGCCGCGACCGCAAGGTCCAGGCGGTGCTCCCGCTTCGCGGCAAGATCATCAACGCGGAGAAGGCGCGCTACGACAAGGTCCTCTCGCATCAGGAAATTCGCTTGCTGATCTCCGCCCTGGGCACGGGCATCGGGCCCGAGGAATTCGACATCTCGAAGCTGCGCTACCACAAGGTGATCCTGATGACGGACGCCGACGTGGACGGCGCGCATATCAGGACCTTGCTCCTCACGTTCTTCTTCCGGCACATGGTGGCGATCATCGAGGCCGGCCGGCTCTTCATCGCACAGCCGCCGCTCTTCAAGGTCAAAAAAGGCAAGGCGGAGCGGTATTTGATGAGCGAGCGCGAGATGGAGGAATTCCTGCTCGCCCAGTGGGTCGAGAGCTCGTCTATCAAGATCCCCGGCAAGGCTCAGCCGCTCAAAGAGGAGGCGCTCCTTGAAGCGCTCAAGCGGTCTCTCGAATTCCGCACGCTCTTCGCCAAGTTCGCGCGCCGGGGTGTGCCGCGCGCCATCCTCGATGGGCTGCTGCGCAAGAAGTTCAAGGGCACCAAGCGCGGGGTAGGGGACAGCGAGATCGCGGCGGCCGTGCGCGAGGTGGCGGGCGAGATCGAGGGATGGACGACCCAGCTGGTGAGTGGGGACAACGGCGACGCCGCGCTCATCCAGGTCATGGGGCCGCAGCCCGCGGCCTTCAGCCCCGACCTCCTCAAGTCTCCGGACTACGCGCAGCTCTTCGAGTGCCACGGGGAGATTGCCGCCCTCCACAAGGGCCCGTGCACCGTGGTGGACGGCGACGGCAAAGAGGTGGTCACGAACACGCTCGATCAGCTCATCGAGGTGGTGATGAACTTCGCGAAGGACGGGGTGACTCTTCAGCGCTACAAGGGATTGGGCGAGATGAACCCCGAGCAGCTCTGGGAAACCACCATGAATCCGGAGACGCGCACGTTGCTCAGGGTGACCATGGACGATGCGGTGGGAGCCGACGAGATCTTCACCATCCTCATGGGCGACGCCGTGGAGCCGCGGCGCGAGTTCATCGAGAGGAACGCCCTCGACGTGGTCAACCTCGACATCTAGCCTCCCAGGACCCGCATGAGCCCAGAGCGCCAGACGCCGGTTCCCATCGAAGAGGAGATGCGGAAGTCGTACCTCGACTACGCCATGTCCGTCATCGTGGGCCGGGCGCTCCCGGACATACGAGACGGCCTCAAGCCCGTGCACCGCCGCGTGCTCTACACCATGAGCGTCATCGGGGTGGCGTGGAACCGCCCCTACAAAAAGTCCGCGCGCATCGTGGGCGACTGCATGGGCAAATACCATCCCCACGGCGATTCGCCGATCTACGAAGCGCTCGTGCGCATGGTGCAGGAGTTCTCCCTCCGCTATCCGCTCGTGGACGGACAGGGAAACTTCGGCTCCATCGACGGCGATCCCGCGGCGGCCATGCGATACACCGAGGCGCGCCTGGCCAAGATCGCCCACGAAATGCTCGCGGACATCGACAAGGACACCGTCGATTTCGTTCCGAACTACGACGAGAACGAGCAGGAGCCCGTGGTCCTGCCCGCCCGGATCCCCAATCTCCTCGTGAACGGCTCCTCCGGTATCGCGGTGGGCATGGCCACCAACATCCCCCCCCACAATCTCAGCGAGGTCGTGGACGGGCTGATCATGCTGATCGACAATCCCGAGGCCACCGTCGACGACCTGATGAGAGTGATCCCGGGGCCGGACTTCCCGACCCGCGGCTATATCTATGGGCGCGGGGGCATCCGCGAGGCGTATACGACGGGCCGGGGCATCATCACGCTCCGGGCCAAGGCGCACGTCGAGAAGCTCCGGGGAGGCCGCGAGGCCATCATCGTCACCGAGCTGCCGTACCAGGTGAACAAGGCCACCCTGATGGAGAAGATCGGCGAGCTCATCCGCGACAAGAAGATCGAGGGCATTTCCGAGCGTCGCGACGAGTCGAGCCGTGAGGGAATCCGCATCGTGCTGGAGCTCGGGCGCGGGGAAATGCCGCAGATCGTGAGCAATCAGCTCTACAAGCACACGCAGATGCAGACCACCTTCGGCATCATCATGCTCGCCCTCGTCGGCCGCCGCCCCCAGGTGGTCACCCTCAAACAGATGCTCACGGAGTTCATTGCCTTCCGCCGGGAAGTGGTCACCCGCCGCACGAAGTACGATCTGGCGCGCGCGGAGGAGAAGGCGCATATCCTGGAGGGCCTGCGCAAGGCGGTGGACCAGCTCGATCTGGTCATCCGCCTCATCCGGCAGGCCGAGGATCCGGACGCGGCGAAGCAAGCCCTGATCCGCCAGCTCGAGCTCTCGGAGATCCAGGCGCGGCACATCCTCGACATGCGGCTGCAGCGCCTGACCCAGCTCGAGCGCCACAAGATCGTGGAAGAGCACGAGCAGACGCTGGCCCTCATCGCCGATCTCAAGGGCATCCTCGCCTCCGACGAGCGGCTCATGGGCATCATCAAGGACGAGCTGGCGGCGCTCAAAAGCGACTTCGGCGACGAGCGGCGCACGGAGATCCTCGACGAGACGACGGATCTCACCATCGAGGACCTGCTCGCCGACGAGGAAATGGTGGTGACCATCACGCGGTCCGGCTACATCAAGCGGACGCACGTGGAGTCGTATCGGAGCCAGAAGCGCGGCGGCAAGGGCGTCACGGGCATGGAGACCAAGGAAGAGGACATCGTCGAGGATCTGTTCGTCGCCTCCACCCACGCCTTCCTGCTGTTTTTCACGAACAAGGGCAAGGTCCACTGGCTCAAGGTGCACGAAATCCCGGAGGGAGGGCGGCAGGCCAAAGGCAAGGCCATCGTCAACGTACTCTCGCTCGCCGAGGGAGAGGCGGTGGCCACCTGCGTGCCCGTGCGCGACTTCGAGTCGGGGGGCTACGTGCTCTTCGCGACCAAGAAAGGCACGGTCAAGAAGACGGAGCTGAGTCAGTTCTCCCACCCGCGAAGCGGCGGAATTCTTGCCATCTCGCTGGAGGCGGGGGACGAGGTCATGGCCGCTCGCCGCACCGATGGCCAGCGCGAGGTCCTGCTCTCGACCAAGGTGGGCATGATCATCCGCTTCCCCGAGGAAGAGGTCCGGCCCATGGGCCGCACGGCCGGCGGAGTGCGCGGCATCGACGTGGACGATGACGATCAGGTCATTGCCGCGGAGGTCGTCCAGGAGGGGGTCAGCGTCTTCACGATTACCGAGCGCGGATACGGCAAGCGGACTCCCCTCGAGGAGTATCGGCTCCAGGGGCGCGGCGGCAAGGGCATCATCGACATCAAGACGGAAGGACGCAACGGGTCGGTAGTCGGAATGCTCCAGATTCGCGAGACCGATGACATCCTGGCCGTGACCACCAAGGGCCAGATGATTCGCGTCCACGGCGGTGATATCACGAGCCAGGGTCGCAATACCATGGGTGTTCGCATCATCGCCCTCGACGTCGACGACCGCGTGGGAAGCGTGGCCCGGGTGGAGGCGGAGCAGGTGGTCGAGCCGCCCGCCGAATCGCCCGCCGAACCGTCGTCATAGCGGCACCCCGCGAGGGGGAATACCAGGCCGCCTGCGGGCGGCCTCTTTTGTTTCAGAGGTAGCGGAACGAATCAGGGGGACGAGCCGTGCTGGACATCAGGTTGATCAGGGAGCGACCGGAGGAGATCGAGCGCGCCCTCGCCGAGAAGGGCGGCGCGGACCTCGTCAGGGAGCTCGTGGCGAACGATGTGGCGCGGCGGCGCCTCATTCACGAGAGCGAGGAGCTCAAAGCCGAGCACGGCCGGGCGTCCCAGGAAATGGGGAAGAAGCACGCGGGAGGAGCTATTCCCGCGGAGGTGCGCGAGGCGATGCGCGCGCGCTCAGACCAGATCAAGGCGCTGGATGCTCGAGTCAAAGAGGCCGAGGAGAAGGTACAGATCCTCTTGCTCGAGATCCCGAACGTCCCGCATCCGTCGGTGCCGCGGGGCGCCAGCGATGCCGACAATGTCGAGGTGCGCCGGTGGGGCACCCCCCGCGTCTTCGATTTCGCCCCCAAGCCGCACGAAGAGGTGGGGGTGGCCCGCGAGCTGCTGGACCTGGAGCGCGCCGTCAAGTTGAGCAAAACGCGCTTCGCCGTCATGTGGGGCGCCCTCGCCCGGCTCGAGCGGGCCCTCGGGCAATTCATGCTGGACCTCCACCTGCGCGAGCACGGCTACACCGAGCTCTGGCTGCCGCATCTCGTGAGCGCCGAAACCATGCTGCAGACGGGACAGCTCCCGAAGTTCGAAGAGGGGCTGTTCAAGACGGTCGAGGCGGATGACAACCGCACGCTGTACCTGATTCCGACGGCGGAGGTGCCGCTGAGTGCGCTTCATAGCGGCGAGGTACTGGCGGAGGCCGATCTGCCACGCCGCTACACCGCGCTCACGCCCAGCTACCGTCGCGAAGCGGGTACCTATGGCAAGGACATGAAGGGGATCTACCGCCAGCACCAGTTCGACAAGGTCGAGCTGGTGAAGATCACGACCCCGGGGCAATCCTACGAAGAGCTGGAGTCGATGGTGGCCAACGCGGAGGAAGTGCTGCGTCGGCTCGAGCTTCCCTACCGGGTGGTGGAGCGCTGCACGGGCGACGTGGGCTTCAGCTCGGCGAAAGGCTACGACATCGAAGTGTGGCGTCCCGCCCTCGAGAAATACACCGAGATCTCCTCCTGCTCGAACTATGCGGATTTTGGCGGCCGCAGAGTGGACATCCGCTTTCGGCCCGAGGGTGGCGGCCGCCCGGAGTTCTGTCATACGCTGAATGGATCAGGGCTGGCGGTGGGCCGTACCCTGATCGCGGTGCTGGAAAACTATCAGGAAAGCGACGGATCGGTGGCGATCCCGAAGGTAGTGCAGCCGTACATGGGCGGGCTCGAGCGGATCGAGCCCAAGCGATAGCTCGCGCGGAGGGGTGGCCGAGTCTGGTTGAAGGCGCCGGTCTTGAAAACCGGAATCCCGCGAGGGATCGGGGGTTCGAATCCCTCCCCCTCCGCCATTTATCCTCAACATGGCGAAGCCATGTTGACCGTGGGTGAGACGGTTAGGTCATTCGTCTCGCGTGTAGCAGTGCCGCGGCCCCATGCCCTCCATCAGCATGCCCTCCGTCAGGCAGGGGCTTTGGCCTCCTCGAGGGTGGCAGCCTGGTCGCCGTTGGGACGGACGACGAGGCGCCGGGTATGGAAAGCGCCCAGCGTCGGTCGGTGGCCGATGCTGATCACGGTGGTTCCCGCCAGTCGTTCCTTCACGAGCGCGTAGAGCCGCTGCTCCGTCGTTTCGTCCACGGCCGACGTTGCTTCGTCGAGGAACAGCCAGTCGGGCTTCTGGATGAGTGCGCGGGCAAATGCGATGCGTTGCTGCTCGCCGGGTGAGAGCTGCATGGCCCAGTGGGTGCTTTCGTCCAGGCGCGCGACGAGCTTGGGAAGCCCGACCGCCTCCAGAGCTTCGCGCAAGGCCGGATCCGTGACGCCGGCCGCCTGCATCGGGTAGCTCACCACCTCGCGCAGTGTGCCGATGGGCAGGTACGGCTTCTGGGGCAGGAAGAGCACGCGTGCATCGGGAGGCGCGGTGATCCTGCCTCGGCCGAATGGCCAGATGCCGGCGATGGCGCGGAAGAGGGTGCTCTTGCCCGCTCCCGAGGGCCCGGTCAGGAGCACGCTTTCGCCGCCGCCGATACGGGCGAAGGCGCCCTGGAGCAGCGGTTGGCCATCGGGCAGATCGAGGTCCACGCCGTCGAGGGAAATGCCCGCAGACCCAGCCTGCCGCTCGATGTGCTCGACGCCGGGCACGGGGCGCGAGCGCATCATCGCCGCCTCGAAGCCGACGAGCCGGCTCACCACCGCGCGCCATTCCGCGATCTGCGGATAGAGCTGGTAATCCACGATGAGGCTCAGCGCGTTCTGCACTTGTCCGAAAGCCTGGGCGGTCTGCATCAGCCCGCCGAGGGCGATCTCTCCCCGGAAGAAACGCGGGCCGGCCACCACGAACGGGAAAATGATGGCGAGCTGGCCGAAGCCCACGGTGAACCCCGTCAGGCGCTTCTGCAGGCTCATGATGTCTCGCCAGTTGGTGACGACCTTG
>WNGK01012006.1_pt1 | contig 19340 bp, 19 predicted proteins | sample 5400601 | NCBI WGS metagenome assembly WNGK01 (sample SAMN13153376, study PRJNA577476) | soil metagenome | isolation source: 60 cm soil or saprolite under Garry oak tree replicate 1 | place: USA:California | collected 2016-06-15
CGTGGCGGCCGAACGCGGCCAGTCCGAGAAGCCCGCTGCGGCCGCCGAGCCTGGCGTAACCGCTCGGGCCGATGCGGGCGGTGAGCCGACTGGTGACCAGCCTGCCGCTGAGGCCGGACCGGACTCGGGCACGGGCGACTGAGGGGCGCGTAGTCTGATATTCTTTGTCGTCGGCGTGGCTGGCTGCCCAAGGCAGTGATCGTGGACGATTGCCGGTCATTGCGACCAGCGGGCGACCAGGATCGTGAGTTCGGCGGGCATGTGGCGCGTAACGTCGGCAGACCCGGTCGCCTCGACATTCGGACGAGGCCGCGATTCACGCGGCGGGCTGGCACCAGGGAGAGAGAGTTCTTTCGTGTACGCGATCGTTCGCTGCGGCGGCAGGCAGAGCAGAGCGTCGGTTGACGACGTCCTGACCGTCGACAAGCTCGCCGGTGATGTCGGCTCCACCGTGACTCTGCCGGCCGTGCTCATCGTGGATGGCAAGAAGGTGATCAGCGACCGCTCCGAGCTCGGCGGCTACGAGATCACCGCCGAGATCCTCGGTCCGGCCAGCGGCCCGAAGATCAACATGATCCATTACAAGAACAAGACCGGTTACCGGCGCCGTCAGGGTCACCGGCAGAAGTACACGCAGGTGAAGATCACCGGCATCGGCACGGACAAGGCCAGCGCCAGCAAGAAGAAGGCCTGAGAGGTAACGCAGAGATGGCACACAAGAAGGGCGCCTCGTCCAGCAGGAACGGGCGGGACTCCAACGCCCAGCGGCTCGGCGTGAAGCGGTTCGGCGGCCAGGTCGTCAACGCCGGCGAGATCCTGGTGCGCCAGCGCGGCACGCATTTCCACCCGGGCATCGGCGTGGGCCGCGGCGGCGACGACACCCTGTTCGCCCTGGTGGCGGGCAAGGTCGAGTTCGGCGCGCGGCGCGGCAGGCGCGCAGTCAGCGTTATCCCGGTCGCCGAGGCCGCCGAGGCCAAGGCCAGCTAAGACTACGGCCAGCTAAGGCCTAGGCCAGCTAAGGCCAAGCCCAAGGCCAGCGAAGGCCGGAGTCTTCGGTGATCGGCCCGACTGGCCGGGCGCAGACTCGAAATGCAGTGGCGATGGGCCAGCACTGTGGATCACCGACAGTGCTGGCCCATCGCTATCAGTAGGGGGCTGGCATGGCGGAATTCGCTGATCAGGCAGAGCTCCGGATCCAGGCGGGCGACGGCGGCCACGGCTGCGCATCGATCCACCGGGAGAAGTTCAAGCCGCTCGGCGGCCCGGATGGCGGGAACGGCGGCCGCGGCGGCGACGTGATCTTCCGGGTGGATCCGAGCACCGCGACGCTGCTGGACTTCCACCGCCGACCGCTGCGGCGGGCGGGCAACGGCAAGGCCGGAGCCGGATCTCACCGCAGCGGTGCCGAAGGGGCCGACCTGACCGTCAACGTGCCCGACGGCACAGTGGTCAAGACCGCCGGCGGCGAGGTGCTCGCCGACCTGATCGGGGCCGGCACGCAATTCGTCGCCGCTCAGGGCGGCCATGGCGGGCTGGGCAACGCCGCGCTGGCTTCGACCAAGCGGAAGGCACCCGGGTTCGCGTTGCGCGGCGAGCCGGGGGAGCACAAGGAACTACTGCTCGAGCTGAAGACGATCGCCGACGCCGGCCTGGTCGGCTTCCCGAACGCGGGCAAGTCGTCGCTCATCTCCGCCATGTCAGCGGCCCGCCCGAAGATCGCCAACTATCCGTTCACCACGCTGATCCCGCACCTGGGCGTGGTCGAGGCCGGGGAGACGCAGTTCGTCGTCGCCGACGTGCCCGGCCTGATCCCGGGGGCCAGCCAGGGCCGGGGCCTTGGCCTTGATTTCCTGCGGCACGTGGAGCGATGCACCGTCCTGGCGCATGTCATCGACTGCGCGACGCAGGAACCTGGCCGTGACCCGATCACCGACCTCGACGAGCTCGAGACCGAGCTCGCCGCCTACGACGAGCTGACCGGCGCCGACATGGCGAGCCGGCCCCGGATCGTGGTCCTGAACAAGATCGATGTTCCCGAGGGGCGGGATCTGGCCGAGATCGTCACCCCCGACCTCGAGGCCAGGGGGCTGGCCGTCCACCAGGTCTCCGCGGCCTCGAGCGAGGGCCTGCGCGAGCTGGCGTTCTCTCTCGCCGCGATCATCAGGCAGGCACGGAGCGCCGCGCCAGAAGCGCTGCCGACCAGGCTGGTCATCCGGCCCGAGCCCGTGGCGGGCCCGGAGTTCGAGCTGGTCAGGACCGGCGAGAACTCGTTCAGGATCCGCGGCTCCAAGCCGCGCAGGTGGATCAGGCAGACCGATTTCAGTAACGACGAGGCAGTCGGCTATCTGGCGGACCGGCTCGAGAAGCTCGGTATCGAGGAGGCACTCGCCCAGGCTGGCGCCGAGCCGGGCGCGGAGGTCCTGATCGGCGAAGAGGACAACTCCGTCGTGTTCGACTGGGATCCGAAGCTGCCGACCGGGGCCGGATTCGGTCCCCGCGGCTCGGACCCCCGCCTGGAGCGATAGCGCGCTGCCCGTCACGATCCTCAGCGCTCCCGGCCCTGGCGTCGATTCCAAGCATATGCTTGACAAGTGGGCCACGGTTGAGTTTATATTCCAAGTATGTCTTTGGAATCTGGTCAGGGTGCCCCGGCACCACCATCAGCATCGGCGCAAGACCAGCGGTCGGGGCAGCGGCTTCGCCTGCTGGACGATCCTCGGAGCATCCGGGCGCTGGCTCACCCCGTCCGACTCGAGCTGGAGGAGATCGTCGGCCGATCGGGCCGCATCACCACCGCTGACGCGGCGCGCGAGCTGGGGATCAGCCACGGGCTTGCCTCGCATCACATGCATCAGCTGGCCAAGTACGGGTTCGTCGAGCAGGTAACCGGCTCGGACCACCGAGAGCGGCCCTGGCGGCTGGTCGCCACGTCGCTCAGCCACGACGGGCTCGAGGACAAGCCAGGCGGCGCGGCCGCGGTCGCCGTCTACGAGCAGGTTGCCGGGGAACGGGCGCTCGAGAACTTCCTGGACTGGCAGGAACGCCGGTCGCGCTGGCCCGCCGGCTTCCGCGAGCACTCAGGCCTGGGGCGCAGCACCGTATACCTGACCGAGGACGAGCTGGCCGGGCTGGTCGCGGCCTTCGAGACGCTGATCGCCGACTACACCGACCAGCGCCCGCTCGACGACCTGGCTTCCCGCCCGCCGGGTTCCGTGCCGGTCGATTTCAGCCTTTTCGTCGTGCCCCGCGAGCCCACCTCGGGCGGTCACTGACATGGGCGCGATCCGCACGGCACTCGGCCGGCCCGGCCTGCGGCTGCTGGTTGGCGCGGGCCTGATCTCCCTGACCGGCGACTGGGTCCTGCGCGTCGGGCTCGCTTACTACATTTACGTGCTGACCGGATCGACGCTGGCGTCGGCGCTGATGCTGCTGGCCTCGTTCATCCCGCAGATTGTGCTGAACTCGCTGGCCGGCGTCTTCGTCGACCGGTGGGATAGCAAGCGGACGATGATCGTCGCGAACCTGCTGCTCGCCGCCGGGCTGCTGCCGCTGCTCGCCGTGCACAGCGCGCGCCAGGTCTGGATCGTCTACGCCGTCATGGCGGTCCAGAGCTGCGTCCAGCAGTTCTTCCTCCCGGCGCAGCAGTCGCTGCTGCCCGCGCTCGTCGACGACTCCAGCCTCGTGACCGCAAACGCCCTGAACGGGCAGGCTGGTGACGCGTCCCGGCTGGCCGGGTCGGCGGCGGGCGGCATCCTGGCCGCGGCGGGCGGAATCACCGCGCTGGCGCTCACCGACATCGCGAGCTTCCTGCTGGCCGCGGTGCTGATCAGCCGGATCGCCGGTCAGCGGCGATCGCGCCCGGCGACCGGGGGCAAGCGGACGGTGCGCGCGCGGCTGACCCAGCTGCGCGCGGAGTGGGCGGACGGCCTGCGGCTGGCGGGCCGCGAGCGCGTGCTCCGGGTGGTCCTGATCTTCCTGGCCGTGACCTGCGTGGGCGAGGGCATCATGGCCACGCTGTTCGCGCCGTTCGTGCGGTCCGTGCTGCACGGCACCGGGCCGGACTTCGGCATCATCGTCTCCGCTCAGGCGATCGGCGGAATCGCCGGCGGGCTGGTCGCGGCCTCGATCGGCAACCGCGTCCGCGCGTCCTGGCTGTTCGGGTGGGGCGCGGTCGCGTTCGGCGCGATCGACCTGGTGATGTTCCTTTATCCGCTGGCGTCGGTCACGGTTTGGCCGGCCGTCGTCTGCATGATCGTAGTGGGACTGCCTGGTGCGCTGATGCTGGCGGGGGCGCTGACCCTGATTCAGCGCGAGGTTGCCGACAGCCACCGGGGCCGGGTGTTCGGGGCGCTTGGCGCGGTGGAGGGCGTCGCGATCGTGGCGGGCACGGTAGCGGCCGGGCTGCTCGGCCAGGTGGTCGGGATCATCGGTGTGCTCGCGGCGCAGGGCGCTGGCTACGTGATCGCCGGCCTGGCCGTCATCGTCGCCCTCCGGGGCCAGGCAGTCGCGGCTGGTCAGCGGCCGGCTGACCAGCCGGAGCCAGACCAGCCGGCGCCGAGCCCGCTGACCGCCTGACCGCCCGCGCGGACAGCTACGCCTGGCGCGGGGAGAACGTTGCCTCGGAAGGCGACTAAGCTGTACGGGCACTTTTCAACGGCCGAAGGGACACGCGGTTGTCGAAACAGGACCGTACCGATGTCGAGCAAGATCACGAGCAGGACTACATCACCAGGCTGTATGACCGGCTCGACGGGCTCAGGAAGCGAACCTCAGACCGGCTCGCCCGGGTACTTCGGCAGGCCGGCGGCACGCCGGCGGCGCGTACTGAGCGCGAGGCGCTGACGGTCATGTACCGGCAGCAGCTCGCCCAGCTCGATGCCGCCGAGAACGGGCTGTGCTTCGGCCGTCTGGAGTTCAACGACAGCGCCAGGGCCTACATCGGGCGTATCGGCATGCACGCCGACAACGAGAACTACGACCAGCTGCTGATGGACTGGCGGGCCGACGCGGCGCGTCCCTTCTACCTGGCGACCGCCGCCTCACCCGGCCAGCTCAGAGTCCGCAGGCACATCAAGACCCGGGCCAGGACGGTGCTGCGGCTGGACGACGAGGTACTCGACCTGGCCGCCGCCGACCCGAGCCGGCACGAGGGCCTGACCGGCGAGTCCTCGCTGCTCGCCGCGCTGACCGCGAGCCGCACCGGCCGGATGCGCGACATCGTCGAGACCATCCAGGCCGAGCAGGACCACATCATCAGGTCCGGACTGCCCGGCGTGCTCGTCGTCCAGGGCGGCCCTGGGACCGGCAAGACGGCCGTCGCCTTGCACCGGGCCGCGTACCTGCTCTATACCTACCGGCGCCAGCTCGAGAAGCGTGGCGTGCTCGTGATCGGGCCGAACGCCACCTTCCTGCGCTACATCGGCCAGGTGCTGCCGTCGCTCGGCGAGACGAGCGTGCTGCTCGCTACCGTCGGTGACCTGATGCCGGGGATCCGGGCGACCGGCACCGAGCCTGCCGGCGCGGCGCGGATCAAGGGCCGGCCGGGCATGGCGAAGATCGTGGCCGCCGCCGTGCGCGACCGGCAACGGGTACCGCAAGAGGGCCTGACGATTAGTTTCGAGCGGAGCACCTACCGGCTGAGCAGGGAGTCGCTGCACCGGGCGAGGGAGCGCGCGCGCCGGTCGCGGCGGCCCCACAACCAAGCGCGCCAGATCTTCGTCCGGGAGGTATTCGACGAGCTCGCCAGCGTGGTAGCCGGCCGGCTTGACATCGGCGAGCTGCGCACCGAGCTGCGGGACGATGCCGAGATCCGGGCCGTGATCGGCCGGCTCTGGCCGGTCCTGACGCCGCAGCAGCTGATCGGTGATCTATTCGCCTCGCACCGGCTGCTGGCGGCGGCGGCTCCTGGACTGCCCGCGGCCGAGCGCGAGTTGCTGCGCCGCCCGGCTGGGTCGCCGTGGACGCCGGCTGACGTCCCGCTGCTCGACGAGGCGGCCGAGCTGCTCGGCGAGGACGACCGGGCGGCTAGGGCGGCCAGCCGCCGGTGGCGCGAGGACGAGGAGGCGTACGCCCAGGGCGTGCTCGAGATCATCGGCCGGGACGAGGAAGACGACCCCGAGATCCTGATGGGCGCCGACATGCTCGACGCGGCCAGGCTGGCGGCACGGTTCGACAACGACGTCTATCTGACGCCGGCCGAGCGCGCAGCGGCCGACCGGACCTGGGCGTTCGGGCACGTGATTATCGACGAGGCGCAGGAGCTCTCGCCGATGGCGTGGCGGATGGTCATGCGCCGGTGCCCAGCCAAGTCGATGACGATCGTCGGGGACGTGGCCCAGACCGGCGACATGTCGGGGTCGGCCTCGTGGGCGGAGGCGCTCGGGCCGTATGTCGGGGACCGCTGGCGACTGGCGCCGCTCACGGTGAATTACCGCACGCCGGCCGAGATCATGACGGTGGCGGCAGACGTGCTCGCCGAGATCGACCCGGTGGCGCGCCCGCCGCGCTCGGTACGGGACTCGGGCGCCGTGCCGTGGCGGTTGCGGGTCGGCGACCCGGCGGAATTTGCCGCGACGGCGGCCGCCGCTGCCGCCGCGCTGGTCGCTGCCCAGAGCGGCGACGGCACAATGGCCGTGATCGGCCCGCAGGGGCGGCTGGACGACCTCGCGGCCGCGGTCGCGGCCGCGCTGCCCGATGTCGGCGTCGGCGATTCCGGGTCCGGCGAGCCCGACCTGGAGCGGCCGGTCGTGGTGCTGACGGTGCGGCAGGCCAAGGGACTGGAGTTCGACTCAGTGCTGGTCGCTGATCCCGGCATGATCCTCGCCGAGTCGCCGCGCGGACTCGGCGACCTGTATGTCGCGCTGACCAGGGCCACGCAGCGGGTCGGAGTGGTCTACTCCGGCGATCTGCCGGCCGTACTCGGCCGGCTGACGGAGGTTCGCAGCGTCGCCGAGATCCCGGCCGCCGCGACGGTTGGCGAGGTCGCGTCGGATGCCCTGGATCGACCCGGCCCAGCCAAGGCCGAGGTCGCCTAGCGCCCGCGCTCTCGCACTTATCATTACTTGGTGCAGCGCGAACTTCGTGTACAGGTATATATCGGGCGCAAAATTGAACTCAACTAGTGAAAAGTCCCGCGGGCGAGTCTTGGCGGGGAACGGCGAGCCCGACACGGAGCGATGAAAGGGGCAGATCGGGCGTCGTGCGGCTGGGCCTGCGCTGGTTGGGCCGGCTGGGCTGGGCCTGCGCTGGCTTGGCCGGCTGGGCTGGGCCTGCACTGGCTGGGCTGGGCCTGCGCTGGCTGGGCTGGGCCTGCGCTGGTTTGGCTGGCTGGGCTGGGCCAGCGACGGCCGCTGCCGGATCACGGTGGCCTACCGAAGCTAGCCCGGGCCCGGACCGGCCCGGGTTGGTTTAGTGGCAAATAAATCGCTGGCCGGGCCGCCTGCCGATGGCCTACGTTGGCTCCGGCGGCGCTGGCTGGGCCGCGGTGCGGCCGGGCTGATCTGCCGCAGCGGATTCGAACCGAAGGGATCGACCATGGTGATGGTCATGGTCTTCCGTGCCCGGGCGGCCGTCACGGCCACCGCGGTCGCAGCAGCAACTCCGGCGGCCGCCGAACCCGGCCGGGGCACACTTTCTCACTGACCGCCGGCTGATCGCTCAGCTCGTCCGGGCCAGCGGCGTGGGCAGCGGGGATCTGGTCTTCGATCTCGGCGCGGGATACGGCGCCCTGACCGGGCCGCTGGTCAGGGCCGGGGCCAGGGTGATCGCGATCGAGCTCGATCCCGGGCTGGCCGGGCGGCTGCGGCGGCGGTTCAGCCGGGAGCCGCTCGTCGGTGTCGTCGAGGCGGACCTGCGCGCGGTTCCGCTGCCACGGCGGCCGTTCCACGTCGTCGCCAGCCCGCCGTTCGCGCTGACGACCATGCTGTGCCGTCGGCTGCTCGGTGACCGGAACCTCCGGCTGACTGGTGCCGAGCTGATCGTGGAGTCGGGTGCGGCCCAGTGGCTGTCGAGCCGCCAGCCGCGCGACCGGGAAACCGCCCAGTGGTCGGCCAGGTACCGAGATGCGCCTGGTGCGCCGGGTGCCCGCGGCCAGTTTCTCGCCGCCGCCGCGGTCCGATGCCGCCTACCTGCAGATCAGGCCCAGGGCCTGAGCTGAGCTGACCCGGGATCGGCCGGGCCGGCCCGGGTCACAGCCCCACCGACTCCAGCGCGGTGGCGAACGCGCTCTGCCAGGCAGCCCTGGTCCGGGTCGCACCTGAGGTCGCCGGCTTGGCCCTGTCCAGCGCGGCCAGGGCGCCGCGCACGACGTCGGCGGCCCGGCCGGACGACACCGCGGCATCGCCAAGCTCCAGTTCATGCTGCAGGTTGTCCCGACCGTGGCCCTGGACCACATCGAGCAGCAGCAACGGCCGTCCGACGGTGCGAGCCTCGGTGCAGGTGTCACCCGAGCTGGTCACGATCAGGTCGCTCGCCGCCATCAGCTCGGGGATCCTGGTCGTATAGCCGAACGGGTGCACGCGCGGCTGCCGGGCGGCGGCGGCCTGCAACTTCCGCTCGAGCCTGGCGTTCCGCCCGGCGACCGCCAGGACGTGCACGCCGGCCTCGCCGAGGGCCTCGGCGACCTGCGCGACCGGTCCGATTCCCCAGGCTCCGCTCATCAGCAGCACGCTTCGCTCGTGCTCGGGAAGGCCGAGCCGCCGGCGCGCCTCGGCCTGGGACGGCGGGTCGTAGAACGGTGTCCGAAGGGGCGCCGGAACGACGAGTACCCGCGCGTCGGGCTCGAATCTGCGGACCGCCTGCTCCGCGACCGCCGAGGTCACCAGGTACAGGTCGACGTGGCGATGTACCCAGAGCCGGTGCGGCGTGGCGTCGGTGCAGAACACGACGTGGCTCATCGAGGGGTACCGCGCGGCGAGCTGGCTGACCGCGGAAGCGCCGGTGGCGAAGACGGAGATGACCAGGTCGGCCGGGTCGGCATCGAGCCTGGCCTGGAGCCGGGGCCGGATCTGCCGGCGCGCGGCCGCGTCGGTCAGTTCCGCCAGGCGGCTGCCGGTCCGCAGCGCGGCGAAGTGGAACGCGTCGTACAGGCCGGGCACCGCCAGCATGGACCGGAAGACAGCGTCGCCGACGGAGTCTGCGCCCCGTCCGAGCAGCCGCATCAGGTCCAGGGTCTGGGTCGACCACCCGTCGGATTCCAGCTTGGCCGCGCAGGCCTCGGCGAGCGTGTCGTGGCCCATCCCGATGGAGCCGGAAAGAAGCAGTGCCCGCCGCTGCCTCATCGGGCGCCGTCGGCGTCGAGCCAGGCCAGGTACCGCCGGATGCCCTCGGCGAGCGGGGTCGTCGGTGACCAGTTGAGCAGCTCCTTCGCCAGCCGGTTGGAGATGGTCACTCCCTCGTAGTCGGCGGCCCGCCCGGGGACATGCCTGACCGGCACCGGGCCGACCAGATGCTGGACGGTCTCGGCGATCTCGGTCACTGACACCGGTGTATCGCCCTCCAGGGCGAGCGTCTGGTTGGCGGCGGTCGGCGCCAGTGCCAGGACGTGGGCATCCGCGAGATCCTCGACGTAGACGAAGTTGCGCTGCTGGTCGCCGGTTCCGGCGATCGTGATCGGCTGGCCGTCCTGAGCGGCGCGGACGAACCTGGCCACGACCAGCGCGTCGCGCATCCTGGGGCCGTAGGGGATGCCGTAGCGCAGGATGGTGAATTCCTGGCCGTACATCTCCCGGTAGCTGTGCATCAGCAACTCGGCGGACAGTTTGGTGGACACATACAAGTGGCCGGCCCGGCCGAGGTCGACCGGTGCGTCCTCGGTCCGCTCGCCGGTGCCGACGGTCGCGCCGTACACCCAGACGGTGCTGGCCAGGACGACCCGGCCGCAGCTGCGGCGGCGGGCGGCATCGAGGACCCGGCCGACGCCCTCGATGTTCAGCCGGACGGCGTGCACCGGGTCGGCGGCGACCTCGTTCACGTCGGCCATGCCGGCCAGGTGGTAGACAACATCGCGGCCGTGCAGCGCGGAATCGAGCGCGGGGCCGTCGAAGACATCGGTGATCACGTAGCCGGCCAGCGGGTTCGTCCATCGCTCGTGCTTGTCGATGACCAGCACATCGTGGCCGGCGGCGACCAGGTGGTCGACAACGTGCGACCCGATGAAGCCGCAGCCGCCGGTTACCGCGATGCGCATGCGCGCTCCCCCTGGCCCGCGGGCGCGTCGGCCGCCACCTTGGCTACCGCCTCCAGCACCTGGTCAACCTCGTCGTCCCGCATGTCCGAGTGCACCGGCAGGCAGACATGGCGCTGGCAGATGTCTTCCGCCGCGGGCAGGCTCCGGCCGGACGCATGCTCGGCGAGCACGGGCTGCAGGTGCAGCGGCAGGTCGTAGACCTCGCCGGCCAGCCGGACGTCGTGGCTGTCCGCGAGCCGCTGCTTGAACCAGGCTCGGTCGACCCCGCAGGGCAGCAAGGCGACGTACTTGTAGATATTGCTCAGGCAGCCTGGCGGCTCGGTGAGGGGACGCAGGAAGCCTGAGCAGGCGAGGCCAGCGTCGTAACGCGCGGCCACCGCCCGGCGGCGCTCGATGAACTGCTCCATCCTGCGCAGATGGACCAGCCCGGCGACCGCATGGAGCTCGCTCATTCGCCATGCGTACCCGTGCCTGACGTGATGATTCGCCCCGAACGAACCCTTGCCCTGATCTCGGTAGATCCTGGCCTCTACGGCCAGATCCGCCGAGGTTGTCAGGATCATGCCGCCCTCACCGCAGGTCACGACCTTGGTGGGATAGAACGAGAACGCCGCGGCCGTTCCGAACGAGCCGGCGAACCGGCCGCCGAACGTCGAGCCGTGCGCGTGGGCGGCATCCTCGATCAGCGGGATGGCATGGATCTCGCAGAGCCGGCGCAGGTCGTCCGCGTGCGGCGTGATCAGCCCGGCGATATGAACGAGCACCACGGCGGCGGTGTTGCGGGTGAGGGCCGCCGTGAGCGTCCGCGGGCTGAGCGCGAAGGTCGCCGGGTCGACGTCGGCGAAAACCGGGCGGCCGCCGGCACTGACCGCGGCGGCCGCCGTCGCGTAGAACGTGTTCGCCGGGACGATGACATCGCGCCCGGCGACGCCGACGATCCTGAGCAGGATCTCCAGCGCGGCCGTGCCGCTGGAGACCGCGACCGCGCTGAGCGGGTCCGTTCGCGCACCTGGCCCGCTGTCATGCGCGGCGGCGAACGCGCTCTCGAACTGGCTGGTATACGGGCCGAGTGTGAGCGCGCCAGTGGCCAGGATGTCGGCGACGGCAGAGGCAATCTCGGCCCGGTCGGGTTCGGGAAAGACAATGCGCGCTGCTGGAACTCCCACTGACACTCCCCGTGAATCGGACACAGCCATCGCTGGCTCTCCTGGACCTGGTTGCCGCGCTCTCCGCTCGGCAGAACCCGGACATGACATGATTGCAGGAATGGCCGCGGCGCTGTTTGCTGACTTCGATGGGTGTCCCGAATAACGCACTCTTGAGAGCGCTGCCGACGCGAGTTCCTTAATATGCGGGAAAGACCTTGTCTGATCACAACAATCGAGCTACGTCTATTCGAACGAATAGTGAACATGCGCCGGATACCTGGATGTCTGGGGCGCGGAGAGGCCTGCTGCTGGCCGCCACGGCCAGCCTGGCGGTCGCCCAGGCCGGCCCGGGGATCACGGCGATCCGGACGATCCGTACCAGATTCTTTCCCGGGCTGTCCGGCAGCGGGCTGCCCGACCATGTGGCCCTGACCTTCGACGACGGCCCGGACCAGGCCGCGACGCCGCTGTTCCTCGATCTGCTGCGCGAGCGTGGTGTCCGCGCGACGTTCTTCCTGATCGGTTCCCAGGTGTCGAAGTCGCCGCGGCTGGCCGCCGATATCGCCGACGCGGGCCATGAGATCGGCGTGCACGGCTGGCGGCATCGCTACCTGCCGCTGCGCGGCCCCGTGGCGACGCAGGCAGATCTCGCCCGGACCAAGGAGATCATCACCGTCACCGCGGGGCTAGAGCCGTGGCTGTTCCGCCCGCCCTACGGAGTTCTCAGCACGGCGGCGCTGATCGCGGCGGGCCGGCTCGGGCTGACGCCGGTGCTGTGGAACTGCTGGGGGCGCGAGTGGACGCGGGGATCCACACCGGAGTCCGTCTACGCCACCCTGACCAGTGACCTGGCCGGCGGCGCGACCGTGCTGCTGCACGACTCCGACTGCACATCGCCTGCCGCGACCTGGCAGGCGGCGCTCGGGGCGCTGCGGCTGCTGCTCGACGAGTGCGACCGGCGCGGCCTGCGGGTCGGCCCGCTCGGCGAGCACGGCCCGCGCTGGCGCGCCCCGGCAGCGGCTTAGCCCGCCGCCCCCGCAGCGGCCCGCGCCCGGCAGCGCCCCGCGCCCCGCAGCGGCCGTGATTCCTTGATCACGGATGTCTGTCAGTCGTGTGCGCCGGCAGACTTCCGTGATCAAGGAATGGGGCGGCGGTTCGTGGCGTCGGCCGACGATGCGATATATCTTGCTGATGTGAACAGCCCGTCGCTAACCCCAGACGAGATCCGAGCCGCGGCCGAGACGCACCATGAAATCGGCCCTGAGTACCAGTCGGCCGTCATCGAGTCCTTCCTGGACAAGGTCGGCAGGGAGATCGACGCGCGCGTCGACGCGCGGCTGGCGGGCCGTCAGGGATCGCAGCCGGGGCAGTTCGGCCAGCCGGGGCAGTTCGGCCAGCCGGGGCAGTTCGGTCAGCCGGGTCAGTTCGGCCAGCCGGGTCAGTTCGGCCATCCTGGTGCATACGCACCGCCCCAGCAATACGCACAACCCGCTCCGCCCGCCCGGCCGGCACGGGAACGGTCAGCTTTCGCCCTGGCCGTCGTCTCGATGGCCCTCGGCATCCCGCTCAGCGCGATCGCGGTATCAGCGGGGTCGAACCCGGCCGGAATCGGCGGTCTCGTCGTGATCTGGATCGCGATCGCCGTGATCAATGTCGCGTATTCGCTGCACCTCCGGCCGCCAGGCGACCGACGCTGACCGCCCCGGCAGGGCCCGGAACCCAGGCTGCCGCCTGGTCCCGCGCTGCCGGGCCTTGACAGGCTGGCGCTTTACTCCTCCGGGTCGGAGTCGTCCCGGCGGGTGTTGAACCTGTTCATCAGCCGCTCTCCGGCACCGACCGCCGATCCGGCCACGCCGCGGACCGCGCCGATCAGCGGGTCGGCCGAGCGGTTCCAGGAGTCCTGGTATGACTTGGCCGCCGACTTGAACTCGTCGCCGACCGAGGCGTCCCGGTCGGCGTCGCGGCGCGGATAGTTGCCGGCCAGGATGTCGCGGTACTCGCCCTCGGCGGCCCAGCGGTCGATTTCGGCGAACCGGACCACAGCGAACGGGTGCGTGGTGCCAATGAGCTGAAGCAGCTTGATCAGGCCCTCGCGGAGGTCGGGCACGGCGTCATATTCACGCGCCTGCTCGAGGAACGCGTCGTGGCTGAGCTCGGCCAGCTGGGGGCCGCCGGCGAGCTTCATCAGCGAGCGGCGCGCTGCCGGGACGTCCTGCCCGGCCAGCAGGCCCGCCCGGTCACAGGAGAGCTCGGACTTGCGGAACCACTCCTCCAGGCCCCAGATGACCGCCTTGAGGCCGATCCACGCGAACGGGACGAGCGCGAGCCGGGAGGCGAGCCCCACCAGGTAGAACAGCATCGTCCGGTACACCGAGTGGCCGGACAGCACGTGGCCGAGCTCGTGGCCGATGACCCAGCGGATCTCCTCGGCGTCCATCAGGTCGACCATGCCGGTGGTGATCACGATGAACGGCTTGTCGGTGCCCAGCGCCATCGCGTTGACCCTCGGGTCCTGCGTGATGAACAGCTCGGGGACCCTCGGCAGGTCGAGCACGTACGCGCCGTCCAGCATCGTCTGGTACAGGTGCGGGAACTGCTGCTCGGACGCCCGGACCGAGCTGGCCAGGAACATTAGCCGCAGGCTCCGGTCGCTGAACAGCCCGGCGAGGTTCCGCAGGATGACGTCGAAGCCGGTCAGCTTGCGCAGCGCGACCAGCGCGGACCGGTCGGCCGGGTGCTCGTAGGCACGGGAGCTGATGTCGGGCAGACGAACGCGCGAGCGATCGGGCACAGTGTTCATGCCGTCATGCTATGCGCCATAAGGAAGGCTGGCAGCCATGCTCGCAACGCGTTTTGATAATGATCCGATTCCGCCGATATTCGAGCCCGGAGCCGAGTCGATGCCGGCGGACGAGCGCGCGGTCCTGCAGGCAGAGCGGCTGCGCGGCCTGATCGGGCGATTGCTCGCCGCGGGCGGGCTGCAGGCGGGCCGGCTGGCCGAGGCCGGGGTGACCGGCGGGTCGGACGTGAGGCTCGAGGACCTGGCGCGGCTGCCGACGACGACCAAGCGCGACTTGTGGGACACCTATCCCTTTGGGCTGCTCGCGGTCCCGCGGGACGAGGTTGTCGCGGTGCACGGGTCGAGCGGGACCGGCGGACGGCCGACGCTCGTCTCTTACACCCGGGGTGACATCGCGCTCTGGTCCCGGATGTGCGCACGGGCTGTTCACCGGCGGCCTCGGGATTCACCAGGGCGCGATCGAGCTGGGCGCGACGGTGGTTCCGGTCTCCGGCGGGATGACGGCGCGGCAGGTGACACTGATCGAGGACCTCCGCCCGGAGATCCTGACCTGCACGCCGTCGTATGCGATCCGGCTCGGCGAGGCCCTGGCCGAGGCAGGCTTGACCCAGGCGACCGGGCTGTCGCTGAAGGCCGGCGTGTTCGGCGCGGAGCCGTGGACCCAGGAGATGCGGGTCAGGATCAACGAGCTGCTCGGGATCCGGGCGCTGGACATCTACGGGCTGTCCGAGGTGATCGGCCCGGGCGTGGCGTCGGAGTGCATCGTGGCGGCCGACGGCTTGCACGTGAACGAGGACCACTTCCTGGTCGAGGCGCTCGACCCGGTGACCGGCGAGCCGGTGCCGGACGGGACCCCGGGCGAGCTGACCTTCAGCACGCTGACGAAGGAGGCTTTGCCGCTGCTGCGCTACCGCAGCGGCGACATCGCGGCGCTGCGCCGCGGCCCCTGCGAGTGCGGCCGGACTCTGGTCAGGATGTCGAAGGTGACCGGGCGCCAGGACGACATGCTGGTGATCAGGGGAGTGAACGTCTATCCCAGCGAGATCGAGCGGATCCTGCTGGCCGAGTCGGCGGTGTCGCCTGACTACGTGCTGGTCGTGGACGAACGGGACGGCGGCCGCGACCTGATCGCCTGCTGCGAGCGGATCACCGGGCGCTCGGCGGAGGACCTCAGGGCGGCGCTCGAGCATCGCCTGCGCGACACCCTCGGACTGCGGGTCACGGTCGCGATCGTGCCACCGGGCTCGGTGCCGCGTACCGAGGTCGGCAAGGCGGTCCGGGTCAGGCGCTGGTCAGGCGGCGAGCCCCCGGTCGCGGGTCTCGGCGGCTGACGGGCCGTCCGCGCGGGCTAGAGTCGGCGATCATGAGCGGCGGAAAGCGGATCGGCGTGCTGGGAGGCACCTTCGATCCGATCCACAACGGCCATCTGGTGGCGGCGAGCGAGGTCGCGCACGCGCTGGACCTGGCCGAGGTCATCTTCGTGCCGACGGGCCAGCCGTGGCAGAAGGACGACCGGGCCCTCGCGCCCGCCGAGGACCGCTACCTGATGACGGTGATCGCGACCGCGTCCGACGCGCTGTTCTCGGTCAGCCGGGTGGACATCGACCGGCCGGGCGAGACGTATACCACCGACACGCTGCGGGACCTGCGTCTCGAGCGAGGGGAGCGCCCCGAGTTCTTCTTCATCATGGGCGCCGATGCACTGAGCCGGATCAAGACCTGGCACAACACCGAGAACCTGTTCGCGATGGCGCATTTTGTCGGATGCACCAGGCCTGGCCATCCGATCGACCTGAACGGCCTCGGCGCTGACGACATCACCCTGGTCGATCTCCCGGGGCTCGAGATCTCGTCGACCGCCTGCCGGGACCGCGTGCGAGCGGGCCGGCCGATCCGGTATCTCGTGCCTGACGGGGTCATCCAGTACATTGCCAAGCGCGGCCTGTATCGCGAGTAGGAGGCAGCCTTGCGGCTCGACCGGGTTGGTAAGCGATACGGAATCAGGCTGCCGTGGGTCGTCCGCGATGCGAGCCTCGAGATCCCGGCGGGCGTGCTGGTCAGGTTCGAGGGCAAGAACGGCAGCGGCAAGTCGACGCTGCTGCGGGTGATCGCGGGCGTGTCGGCGCCGAGCCGCGGCGCCGTGACCGGCCGGCCAGTGACGGGCTACGTGCCGGAGCGGTTTCCGGCCGCGCTGCCGTTCCCCGCGCACGAGTACCTCGCGCATCTCGGCCGGGTGCACGGGCTGACCGGCCCGGACCTGGAGACGCGGATCGACGCGTGCCTGGACCGGCTAGGCGGTCGGGAGCTCGCGCCGGTCCCGTTGCGCCATATGTCGAAGGGCATGTGCCAGAAGGTGGCAGTGGCCCAGGCGCTGCTGCCGCGGTCCGGGCTGCTCGTGCTGGACGAGGCGTGGACCGGGCTGGACGTCGAGGCGAAGGCCGCGCTGGACGACGCGGTCGCCGAGCGGCTCGCGGCCGGGGGTTCGGTGGTGTTCGTCGATCACGAGCCCGGCAGGCTCGCCCGGCTGGGCGCTGACCGCTGGCGGCTCGAGAACGGCCGCGCGACGCGGGTCACGAACGGCAGCACGGCGCACGGCCAGGCTCCGCAGGGCGCGACCCCGGCGTCGGTCGTGGTGATCGAGCTGGCGGGCGAGGTCCCGGCGGTCGACGGGCTGCCCGGGGTGCTTTCCGCACGCCGGGTGCTTGGCTCGGGCGGGGTGCTTGGCTCGCGCGGGGTGCATTCCTCGCGCGGGGTGCATTCCGCGCGCGAGGCGCCGAGCCCGGAGGCGAGCCGGCTGGTCGTCCGTGTGGAACGGGATTCGGTCGACGCCGTGCTGCGCGTTGCGCTGGCCGGGGCGTCGGCGCACGTCCTGCGCGTTGGCGGCGAGCCGGCCGAGATGGAGGGCGGCTCGTGATCGCGCTCACCAGGTATCAGCTGTCCCTGCTGCTCAGGTCGCACCGGTGGATCCCGCCCGCGGTACTGTACGTGCTCGGCGTGGCCGGCCTCGGCGGGGCGGCGCTGCCGCACGGCGCGGGCCTGAGCCAGGGACTGGCCTGGTCGGCGCTGCTGCTCGTTCCGGTCGAGGCGTGGCTGACCAGGTCCATGCTGACGGCCGAGCCCGCCGCTGCCCGGGCCTGCGTGGCGGTCGCCGGCGGCCCGCGGCGCGCGCAGGTGGCGGCGCTGATCGCGGCGGCGGTGGCCGGCGCGGTGTTCGGGCTCCTGGGCGTGGTCTGGGAAGTATTCAGCCTCGGCGTCCCGAGGCTGCCGGCGACCAACGCGATCAGGACCGGCACCGCGTTCGCCGAGCTCGGCGGTGGCCTGGCCGCCGCGCTGATCTGCCTGCTGGTGGGCTCGGCGATCGCGGCCCTGGTTAATCCGCCGGTGGTCAGGCGCCCGGCGGCCGGCATGCTCGGCACCACGGGAGCTGTCGTGCTCGCACTGGCGTGGAATGTGTCGCCGGCTAACGCGGCCGTCCGGAGCGTGGGCTACGGGTCGCAGGAGAGGACCTGGCCGACCGGTGGGGCGCTGCTGGCGGCCGTCGTCCTGCTCGTGCTGGCTTGGGCTATTTCAGCACAAGTTGCCGGGCACCGTGACGGTTAACGTTCGGCATTGTCGGCCGGGGGGGATACGCTGAGCGTGCCGCTGTGGCGTTCTGTACCGGGACGGCAGGTCCGGAAGTCAGCGGAGGTTGCAGCTTCAGCCAAGGAGGGCACGCACCACTCGTGACAGCCACAGAACGGGCCGCCGAGCTCATCAGGATCGCGGCCAGTGCCGCGGCCGACAAGCTGGCCACCGACATCATCGCGTACGACGTCAGCGAGCAGCTCGTGATCACTGACGCATTCCTGCTCTGCTCCGCCGCGAACGACCGGCAGGTCAAGTCGGTCGTCGACGAGATCGAGGACAAGCTCGCCAAGGCGGGCGCCAAGCCGGCGCGGCGTGAGGGTGAGCGCGAGGGGCGCTGGGTGCTGCTCGACTACCTCGACGTCGTAATCCATGTTCAGCATGCCGAGGAGCGGGTGTTCTACGCGCTCGAGCGGCTGTGGAAGGACTGCCCGCAGATCGAGCTACCGGAGGCGGTTACGGCGGGCCGGTCGAGCCGGGACCGGCACTGAGCGCGGGCGGGGCGGCGGCGCCCGGACGCGGCCGCGGCGTCGCTGACGGCGGGGCCGAGCGCTCGTCAGGGAGCCGGCCGGAGGTCGGCAGCGGGCGGGCGAATCTGCTGCGCCTCGTGCTCTGGCGGCACGGTCAGACGACTTACAACGCCGAGCGCCGGTTTCAGGGACAGCGCGACGTACCGCTGAACGCGGTCGGCCGGGCCCAGGCGCAGCGTGCGGCGCGGCACCTGGTCACGCTCCAGCCGACCCAGATCTGGTCGTCCGATCTCATCCGGGCCAGCACGACGGCGGGTTTCCTGGCCCGGCTGACCGGGCTCGACGTCCAGCACGACAAGGACCTGCGAGAACGGCACGGCGGGGCCTGGGAGGGCTTGACGACCGAGGAAATCAGGGCGCAATATCCCGACGATCTCGCGGCCTGGCAGCCGCCCGGCGGGGAGACGGCCGAGTTCGTCGCCGAGCGGACGGCGGCGGCACTCGAGCGGATCGCTGCCCAGCAGGAGCCGGGGTCGCTGGCGGTCGTCGTCGGGCACGGAGCTTCGCTGACCTGGGGGATGTCGAGGCTGCTCGGGCTGGACGACCGGGTGACCGGCGGGATGGGAAACTGCTGCTGGTCGCTCTTGTCGCGCCGGGTCGGCGGAGGCCGGTGGCGGCTGCTCGAGTTCAACGTCGGGGCGCTGCCCGAGCCGGTTGAGGTCGCTGAGCTCGGTGGCGAGGACTGATCAGCTCGTAGCGCGGTGCCGAGCGGTACTCCCGGCCGGGGGAGTCCCGCCGCGCGGCGGGGTTGCGCTAGTTTCTTGTACACTGGCGTGGCGCTGAGGACGGACCTGGTGGAGCCAGTCCGGTGCGGCGTTTGAGGGGCTATAGCTCAGTTGGTAGAGCGCTTGCATGGCATGCAAGAGGTCTGGGGTTCGAATCCCCATAGCTCCACCTGGTAGCGGCGTTTTTTCGAACTCGCGAGCTGGTCAGCTAGGACGAGTACAGCAGCAAAGTACAGCAGCGGGCGCGGCTGACACAGCTGTGCGCTGACCGGTGTCGCCTACCGCTGTGTTCGGCGTTGGTAGCTGCTTAGTTCGGCTCCAGTGCCA